>Ga0070729_10001149_pt1 | contig 43839 bp, 45 predicted proteins | sample tdDd472_FD_66725 | JGI IMG/M metagenome (GOLD analysis project Ga0070729, IMG submission 66725) | Marine sediment microbial communities from the Atlantic coast under amendment with organic carbon and nitrate - tdDd47.2 | ecosystem: Environmental > Aquatic > Marine > Coastal > Sediment | place... | reverse complement strand
GGCATTTTCCATCCGTTCCTCGACGACCGCAGCGTTCAGATCGTCGGCGTGGAAGCCGGCGGACACGGGCTTGAAGGCGACGAACATTGCGCCTCCATCACAGCCGGTTCGCCGGGCGTGCTGCATGGCAACCGCACCTACCTGCTGCAGGACAGCGACGGGCAGATCAAGGACGGCCATTCGATCTCGGCGGGGCTCGATTATCCGGGCATCGGGCCGGAGCATTCCTGGCTGAAGGATTCGGGCCGCGGCGAATATGTGCCGATCATGGATGACGAGGCGCTGGAAGCGTTCCAGTTGCTGACGAAGCTCGAAGGCATCATCCCGGCGCTGGAGCCGAGCCATGCTATTGCCGAGGTGATGAAGCGCGCCCCGAAGATGGGCAAGGACCAGATCATCCTGATGAACCTCTCCGGCCGTGGCGACAAGGACGTCCACACGGTCGGCAAGCATCTGGGCATGGAACTGTGACCGCCTTCGAGATCTACCAGTCGAAGCAGAACCCGCTGCATTACGTTGCGGTCGAGGAAGGCGATGGCCGCGAGAACGCCGAGGGCGTGCGCACGAGCCAGAACCTCAAATTCCTTACCCGCGTGCCCGATGACGGCGAACCGCGCATCGCCTTCGACCCGAAGGAAGCGGTTTCGCGCATCGCGAAATACGGGTTCTACGCCTTCAACGTGACGATCACGATCCGGGAGTCTGCGGACGGATGACGGTGACGATCTACCACAATCCGAAATGCAGCACGTCGCGCACCGTGCTGGAGATGATCCGCGAACAAGGTGTCGAGCCGGAGGTCGTGGAATATCTGAAGACGCCGCCGGGCAGGGACAAGATCGCGGACATCGTCAAGGCGACCGGCGAGCCGGTGCGCGCGATCCTGCGCGAACGCGGAACGCCCTATGGCGAACTCGGGCTCGACGATCCGAAATGGTCGGACGACCAGTTGATCGATTTCATGGTCGAACACCCGATCCTGATGAACCGGCCGATCGTGGTGACAGACAAGGGCGCGGCGCTGTGCCGGCCGAAAGAAAAGGTGCTGGAGCTGCTTTAGGCGGCCCGCAAAGAGGGACAGACGAGAATGACCGCACGCATGGATGCCCGTTTCGCCAAGGTGAAGGAAGAAGGCCGGCCCGCGCTGGTGACCTTCGTGATGAGCGGCGACCCGGACTTCGACACGTCGCTCGCGATCCTGAAGCGGCTGCCAAGCGCCGGCGCGGATGTGGTGGAACTCGGCATGCCGTTTTCCGATCCCATGGCCGACGGACCGGCGATCCAGGCGGGCGGCTTGCGCGCGCTGAAGGCCGGGCAGACGCTCCACAAGACGATCGACATGGTCAGGACCTTCCGCGAGGAGGACGCCGACACGCCGATCGTGCTGATGGGATATTACAACCCGATCTACATCTACGGGGTCGACACGTTCCTGGCGGACGCCAAGGCGGCCGGCGTGGACGGGCTGATCATCGTCGACCTGCCGCCGGAAATGGACAATGAACTGTGCATCCCGGCGCTGGCCGCGGACATCAATTTCATCCGGCTGGCGACACCGACCACCGACGACAAGCGGCTTCCGGCCGTCCTCGCCAATACGTCGGGCTTCGTTTACTACGTCTCGATGACCGGAATCACCGGCGGAGCGATCGCCTCGACGGCTGCCGTCGCCGATGCGGTCCACCGGATCAAGCGCCACACCGAGCTGCCGGTCTGCGTCGGCTTCGGCGTCAAGACGGCCGAACAGGCGAAGGTGATCGGGCGCGACGCAGATGGCGTGGTGGTCGGCACGGCAATCGTGCAGGCCGTCGCCAACACGCTCGACAAGGACAACCGCGCGACCGCCGACACGGTGGAAGCGGTGGCGACACTGGTGGGCGGACTTGCAGCGGGCGTTCGGGCCTCGCGCCTTGAAGCCGCCGAATAGCTGCGCCACATTGTCGCTAGAATAGATACGGGGCTTTTCCCATGAACTGGATCACCAATTACGTGCGCCCGCGGCTGAACTCGATGCTCGGCCGCCGCGAAATGCCGGAAAATCTCTGGATCAAATGTCCGGAAACCGGGGAAATGGTCTTTCACCGGGATCTCGAGGATAACCAGTGGGTCATTCCGGCCTCCGGCTATCACATGAAGATTTCGGCCGCGGACCGGCTGAAACATTTCTTCGACAACGGCGTCTACGAGACTCTCGCAAACCCGGACGTGCCGGTCGATCCGCTGAAATTCCGCGACCAGAAGAGATACACGGACCGGCTGCGCGAGAACAAGGCAAAGACCGGGCTCGACGATTCCATCGTCAATGCGCTCGGGTCGCTGGAAGGCATGCCGATCGTCGCCTGCCTGCATGATTTCAACTTCATGGGCGGTTCGCTCGGCATCGCCGCCGGCGAGGCGATCGTGAAGGGTTTCATGACGGCGATCGAGAAGAACCGCCCGATGGTTCTGTTCGCCACCTCCGGCGGGGCGCGCATGCAGGAAGGCATCCTGTCGCTGATGCAATTGCCGCGCACGACGGTGGCCGTCGAGATGCTGAAGGAAGCGGGCCTGCCCTATATCGTGGTGCTGACCAACCCGACCACCGGCGGCGTGTCGGCCTCCTATGCGATGCTCGGCGACGTCCATATCGCCGAGCCCGGCGCGGTGATCGGCTTTGCCGGCGCGCGCGTGATCGAACAGACGATCCGCGAAAAGCTGCCGGAAGGATTCCAGCGGTCCGAATATCTGCTGGAGCACGGCATGGTGGACATGGTCGTGCATCGCCACGAGCTGCGGCCGACCATTGCGCGCCTCCTGCGCATGCTGATGAAACAGCCCCCCGCCGGGTTGCGACTGCCGGCGCCAGAGCCTGCCGAACAACCGGCGGACGTCTCGCCGGCCGCGGCCGGGACCGAAAAGGCCCCGGAACCGGCGGAATCGACCTGACTGCATAATTCACGGACGCAAATTGACCATACCGGCCCCCCGCCCTTCCGACGCGCCCCGTCCCTTCGACGGCGGCAGCGAAGCGGAATACGAAATCGACAAGCTGATGGCGCTTCATCCGAAGGGTTTCGACCTTTCGCTGGACCGCATCACCCGTCTGCTCGAACGGCTCGGCAATCCGCATGAGCGGCTGCCGCCGGTGATCCATATCGCCGGTACCAACGGCAAGGGTTCCTGCGCCGCCGTCAGCCGGGCGCTGCTGGAGGCCGACGGCAAGTCGGTGCATGTACACACATCGCCGCATCTGGTGCGCTGGCACGAACGGTTCCGGCTCGGCCGCAAGGACGGCCCGAGCCAGATCGTCGACGACGCGGTGCTGGCCGATGCGGTTCGCCGTGTGGCGGAAGCCAATGGCGGCGAGATGATCACCGTTTTCGAAATCCTGACGGCGGTGATGTTCGTCTTGTTTTCGGAACATCCGGCCGATGTGGCGATCATAGAGGTCGGGCTCGGCGGCCGTTTCGACGCGACCAATGTGGTCAGGAATCCGGCGGTATCGGTCATCATGCCGATCGGCCTCGACCATGAAGCCTATCTCGGCGACCGGATCGAGCTGATCGCGATGGAAAAGGCCGGCATCATGAAGCCGGGCGTTCCTGTGGTGATCGGCTACCAGGAGAACGAGATCGCCCGCGAGGTGCTGACCGACACGGCGGAGCGCCGGGGCTGCCCTATGGCGGTCTACGGACAGGATTTCTTCGCCTTCGAGGAACATGGCCGCATGGTGTTCCAGAGCCAGGCCGGCCTGATGGACCTGCCGCTGCCGAAACTCGCCGGACGCCACCAGCTGTCGAACGCGGCGGCGGCGCTGGCCGCTGTCGCGACGGCCGGCTTCGAAATCCAGCAGGAAACTGCCGAACGGGCGATGGCGGAAATCGTCTGGCCGGCGCGCATGCAGCGGCTGACCGACGGGCCCTTCCCGGCGCTGTTGCCGGCCGGATCGGAACTGTGGCTCGACGGCGGGCACAATCCGCATGCGGCGATGATGGTCGCCGAAACGCTGGCGGGCATGCAGGACCGGATGGAACGTCCGCTCTTCCTGATCGCCGGGATGCTGAACACCAAGGATACGGACGGCTATTTCGGCGCGTTCGACGGCATGGTCCGGCATGTCTTCACGGTGCCGATCACCGACAGCGATGCGGGCGTCGACCCCGAGGCGCTGGCGGAAAGTGCCGGCCGCGCCGGGCTGACCGCCCAGCCGATGAAGAGCGTGGAAGAGGTTCTGCGGCTGCTGGGCGAAGGCTGGAACCGGCTGGAACCCGCCCCGCGCGTGCTGATCGGCGGGTCGCTCTATCTGGCCGGCGAAGTGTTGCGCGACAACGGCACGCCGCCGCAATAGCGAGTCTTGCAGGCAATAAAAAAGCCCGGCGCGAAGCCGGGCTTTTCAGTTCAGGGGATGACGTCGATCAGGCGACGGATTTCTTGATCCAGTCGGACAGCTTCGCCTTCGGGGCGGCGCCGATCATCTGGTCGGCGATTTCGCCGTTCTTGAACATCAACAGCATCGGGATCGAACGGACGCCATACTGGACGGCGAGTTCCTGATTCTCGTCGACATTGACCTTGGCGATCTTCACCTGGCCGTCCATCTCCTCGGAGATTTCCTCGAGCGCAGGGGAGATCATCTTGCAGGGACCGCACCATTCGGCCCAAAAATCCACGACCACAGGCTCGGAGGAGCCGAGAACGTCGCTCTGAAAGTTGCTGTTATCGATCTTTACGGTCGCCATTTCGGCACTCCTTCGTATCAAAAGTCCGTCTCAATCTGGGTATCATCCCGCCCGAGTCAAGACCAGCGGCAGTTTTGCCGCAGAGTCACTTCTATGCCCGATGGTCACTTGGGCGTGAAGGAATCATATGCCTTTGCGAGCAGCGAATCGGGCAAGGCGATCATGCGCGGCCCGGCGGTGTAGAGCAAATATGCCTCGACGGGCATATTCGGATAGAGCGGCTGCACGAGAGCCCGATAGAGCGCCATCTGGCGCAGATAGATATCGGGAACCTCGCCGGCATCCGCCGGAATGCGGGTATTTGTCTTGTAGTCGACCAGCAAGACACGGCCATCGGCGACGGCGATGCGGTCGATCACGCCCGAAATCGCGCGTTTCTGACCGGCAATTTCCAGCGTACCCATAACGGGAACCTCGGCACCGGCAGCCTCACCGAACAGGGCGGCGAAACGGGGATCTTCCAGGATCGAGAGCGCCTGCGTGACGATTGCCGCGATCTCGCCGTCGCTCCAGCGATGCTCGAAACGGCGGCAATAATCAGCCGCCCGCACACGCCGTTCGGCGGGATCGACCGACGGCAGCATCTGCAGCAGCCGGTGCATGGCGATGCCGCGCTTGACGGCGAGCGACGGAGGCTCATCACCGGACGCGGCGAGTATCGACGGCGCGCCCTGCCCTCCGGCTGTTTCCTCTTCGCGCTCGACAGCGATGCCCGATGCGCCGGACGGAGCGAGCGGGCGCGGCAGAGGCGGTTCGGCCGGAACCGGATGCCTGAACCATTCCGGTAGCGAACCAAGCTGTGGTTTTTCGGCCTCTTCATGCTTTTCGTCGGTCAAGCCGGGCGCTTCCGTTACCTGGAACCGCAACGCCTCGAAATCGGGATAGGAGACGGGTTCGGACTTCTCAGCCAGCGCCAGTTCCACGACCGTGCGCCATGTGTCGTCGCCGCCGCCTTGCGATCCGGCATAGCCGGCGACGATGAGCCGATCGGCGGCACGGGTCATGCCGACATAGAGCAGGCGGCGGTATTCCTCTGCGGCCTTCCGCGCGACTTCCTGCTTCGCCATCTCGGTCGCCGTGGATTTGAGCCCGCTGGCGCCATTCCACAGAAAAACCGGGTCGCCCGCGCCCGGAATTTCGAGGAAACCCCCGGTGTTTCGCGCATTGTGCGGCGGGGAGCCACGGTCGATCAGGAAGACGACCGGCGCTTCCAGCCCCTTCGCTCCGTGCACCGTCATGATGCGGACCTGCTTTTGCGCCGGATCCATCTCGCGCTTGATGACCGGGCTCGCCGCTTCGAGGACGGAGACGAAATTCTGCAGGGACGGCAGGCCGGCGCGTTCCTGCGCCAGCGCAAAGCGCATGAATTCGTCCAGCATGTCCGGCGTCTCGGGGCCCAGCCGGCCGACGAGCTTTTCGCGCGCGCCCTCGCCCGACAGGATCGAAGCGTAGAATTCGAAGACGGGCAGGTGAAGGGCGCGCTCGCGCCACGCGGCAAGTGTTGCGTGAATTGCGGCGAACCCTTGGTTCGTCGCGGCCGCATCTTCCAAAGCTTCGAACAGGCTGGATCCGCCGCGCCCATGGGCAAGTTCGAACAGGGCCTGTTCGGAAACATCGAAGAGGGGCGAGCGCAGCACTTCCGCCAGCGACAGATCGTCGGCAGGCTGAAGGACGAATTTGGCGAGCGACAGGAGATCGAGCACGGCGATATGGTCGGTCATCTTCAGCCGGTCGGCGCCTGCGACATCGATGCCGCGATCCTTCAGGGCGCGAGACAGGGTGGCGATGAAGCCGTCCCGGCTCCTGACGAGGATCAGGATGTCGCCCGCATTGATCGGCCGGCCGGTCCCTTCGAGCGTTTCGCCGGACTTGATCCAGTTTCCGATTGTCTCCGCGACACGCTCGGCGACGATGACCGCGGAAGGGCGCGGCATGTCGACGGGATCGGTCCAGTCCTCCGGCTCTTCGCGTTTCTCGTCCTTTTCGAGCGGCCAGATCTCGACGCGGCCGGGCTGGTTTTCGCGCAGCGACTTGTGAACGATCCTGCCGGTCGAGAAGGCGACGCCCTGCCGGTTCAACTCGGATTCGAAGACGATGTCGACGGCCTCCAACACGTCACGGGTGGAGCGGAAGGAAGTTTGCAGCGGCACTTCCTCGAACGCCTCGTCGCCAAACGCCGCGCGGGCCAGTCCACGCATGGTTTCGCCGGTATCGCCGAACAGTTTCGGGTTGGCCCCCTGGAAGGAGTAGATCGACTGTTTCTCGTCGCCGACGGCAAACAGGGTGCGGCGAACATCGCGGGCGGCCTCGCCTGAGAAGAATTCATCGGCGAGCGCGCGGATCACCTCCCATTGTTCGGGGCTGGTATCCTGCGCCTCGTCGACGAGGATATGATCGATGCCCTGGTCTAGCTTGTAGCGCACCCAGGCGCCGACATCCGGGCGCGCCAGAAGCGTGGCGGTGCGGCCGATCAGGTCATCGAAATCGAGATAGCCACGCGCATGTTTAAGCGCATGATAGCCGGCTAACAGTCTGTCGACGATCGTCAGCGCCGCGAGGGTGTTTTCGATCTGGTCGAGCAGCGCGATCCGGTCCCGTGCATGCGCGACAGCCGTAAATGCGGCTTCGTAAGCGGCTTCGAATGCCGGCACGGCCTGAACTGCCGGGTCTTTCATCAAACTGCCGGTCGAGCGCGGGCTTCCCGCCTTGGTGAAGAACAATTCGACACAGGCCGACCAGCCATCCGACATCGAGCACGCATCGAGCCAGGCTTCAGCGAAATTACGTCCGGTCTTGTTGGAGAGGCCGGCCGCCGCATCCCGCACGTCACGCATGACATGAACATGCGCCCGCAATGACCCGATCGCCTCCGCCTGAAAATTGCCTGGTGCGTCGCCGTCCGAAAAACCAAATTCCGTGCGATAGAAGTCCCGCCGGTCTCCATGCACGCCGAGACGCGTCAGAAGACCGGTCAGTTTCGAGCGGTTCCTTACCGCCTCGTCGAGCAGTTTATCGAGGCCGCTTTCACCGGCCAGATCGATGATCGTGCGGAAGGCTTCGGCGATTTCGCCGCCATCGCCCCGGTCGATGCGCGCCAGCATGTCGGCACGGGCCTCGCCGATCAGCGCGGCAATCATGTCCTCATCGAGCTGTTCGAAATGCCCGGGGACATTGGCCTCCAGCGGAAAACGGTGCAGCAACGCATCGCAGAAGGCGTGGATTGTCTGGATCTTCAGCCCGCCCGGCGTTTCCAGCGCCCGGGCAAAGAGACAGCGCGCAAAGGCCAGCTTGTCCGCGTCGGGTTCGCCGCCTTCAAGCTCGCGCAGCGCCTTGCGCAACTCGATCTCCGGCATGGTGACCCATGCGCCAAGACGCTTGAAGACGCGATCCTTCATCTCGGCCGCGGCGGTCTTGGTGTAGGTCAGGCAGAGGATGCGCGACGGATCGGTGCCGGCAAGGAGCAGGCGGATGACCCGCGTCGCCAGCACATAGGTCTTGCCGGAGCCGGCATTGGCGGACACCCAGACGGAGCGGTCGGGACTGGCCGCCACGGCCTGGCGTGACAGTGTGTCCCGGTCGGGCAGGATTGCGCGCGCACCTTCAGCCATCGTCTTCCCCGTCTGCGGTGCGCCATTCCTGGGTGCGGGCGAGGTGATCGTAGTCACCGGGTCCGCCATAAAAGACCTTCTGCGGCATGCGCTGGGACTGATAGCCGTTCGATTCGTTGCCGTAATGAACCAGCATCTGCTCCAGTTTTCGCCAGGCCTTGTCGCTGATTTCGGCCGGGTCCGCGTCGTCCTCCTTGCCGCGGGTCTTGAGAACGTTCTTTTCGTCGACCTCGCCTTTGGAGCCGACCCGGACATAGGCCATGGAAGCTGGCTCCGCCCTGCCGAATTGGGAGAATGCGCCGCGTTTCAGCAATGCGCCTTCCAGCGGCAGTTGCGGCGACAGCAGGGCTCGCACCGAGTCCGCCGACGGCGGCGCGCCGGTCTTGAAGTCGATAATGTCGATCGCTCCGTCGCGCGTGCGACGATCCATGCGGTCGGCGCGGCCGGTCAGGGCGACGCCCGTCACGCCGACCGGCGTCGCTGCGGCCTCGATCTCCGCCTCGCGCTGATCGATATTCGCCGAACGTTCGGCCTCCCAGTGCACGATCTCGGCGACGGCCGCCTCGATGCGCGGCCACCAGGTGGCGCGGATGTCGGGCGGCAGTCCTTCCGCATCGAACAGGCGCCGTGCGATGGCGAGGGTATTCTCCAGCGCATCAGGCGCGAGCGGATCGACCTTTTCCGTGACGATGTGTTCGAAGATGGCGTGAAACAGCGAGCCGCGCTCGGCGGCGCCGGGATCGCGCACGAGTTCCTCGACCGGACGCAAGCGCAGGACCTTCTTCGCATAGATCGCATAAGGATCGCGGATCAGCGTCTCGACTTCCGTCACCGACAGGGATTTCGGGCGGGCTGCAAGCGGCGGCGTCGGCTCCGGGCGCGGCGCGGGCTTCGCGGTTACGCCCGCCTCCATGGCGCGGGCGTAATCCAGATAGCGATTGCCCTCGGCCCGCATGCGCGCGACCGATGTTTCGCCGGCAAAGGTTGTCAGCCGCTGCAGCCAGCGCGAAGCGATGGCCGGCGCCCCTTCGGCCCGCTCGGAGCGCGACAGGACCACCTTTTTCTGACCCATCGCCATCTGGAAGTCATGCGCGGCGAGACCGATGCGCCTTTCCGGCGGTTCGAGGCCCAAGCCGGCCTTCATGCCGCGGGTCAGGAACTGGTCGTTTTGCGTCTGCGCCGGCCAGACGCCCTCATTGAGGCCGCCGAGAACCAGCACGTCGACAGTCTGAAGGCGGGCTTCCAGTGTGCCCATGATCGAGATGCGCGGATGGCCGCCGGGCGCCGGCTTGACCGCGGCATCGGCCATGAGGGCGCGCAGCGCCTGCGGCCAATCGGCGGGCCTCAGAAACAGAGGCACCTCGCCAGCAACAAGACCGGCAAGGAAATTGCGGAACAGCGCGCCAGCTTCACCGTCATAGAGCGCATCATGGAATCCGTTTCCGTCCGTCGCCAGCGCTTCCAGCGTCTGCACGGTGCCCGCGACAAGGGATTCGAGCGGGATTTCATCGGCGCGGGCGGCCAGATCACCGAGCGGCCGGAGCGCTGTACCGAAGCGGTCCGCAAAAGCGGCGAGCCGGTCGAAGTCATTATCTGCGAGCAGCCGCAAGACCGGCGGAATGAAGAGCTTTTCCTCTTCCGCCCGCTTCTTTTCGGCCTGTCTCTGGCGTACGAGGGCCGCCAGAGACAGCGGACCGATACGGCCCGTGCCGCCGCGCAGGACCGCCATCTCGAACAGCGAGACAATCTCCGCATGGTCTTCCGCCGGCGCGGCGAGCGCGACCAGCGGATGTTTCGCCAGCGCCAGCAGGGTTGCCGGATCGCCGGGGCTGAAGACCACCTCCATCGCCAGCTCGATCAGCCTGCCCTGTTCGGTGGAGGAGAGCGGCGTCCCGCCTGTGTCGTCGGCGGCAATGCCGTAGCGCGCCAATTCGGCGGCGACACGGCGGGCAAGCTCGCGATCCGGGGTGACAAGCGTGGCGAGCGCGTCCGGTTCGGCGATCCCCTCGCGCAGGGCGGCAGCGATGGCGGCAGCTTCCAGATGCTCGTTGGGCGCGACGAGAAGCGCAACATTGTCGAAGGCCGTTTCCGCGACCGTCGACCGGGTTTCGGTCCAGCGGTCGGTCACCGTGGAGGGGCGCAGGCTTTCCGCCACCCATTTTCGGCGCGCGGCGAGTGGTTCAGGCTCCGCGTCGCCCAACGGCTCGACCGCGTCCGGCGTGACACCGATCCGGCCAACCAGCTTCGTCAGCCCGTATTGCGGATGGCCGATGACCGATGCGACATCCTCGTCGGAGAGCAGCTTTTCACGCGACGCCTCGTCCAGAGTCGTGTCGAAGCCGGGCAGGACGACCGCACCCATCGGCAGGCGGGCGATCGCGGCGATCAGTTCCGCCGTCGCCGGGATCGTGCCGGTCGAGCCGGCGACGATGACCGGACCCTTGGGCGGATTGCGTTCGAGCCTAGCGGCTTCCGCGAGGAGGCGGCGATTGCGATGCTCGCCCGGATCGACGACACCACGCTCGGCGAGGATCGCCGGCCATTCCTTGCGCATGATCTCGAGGAACGCGAGCGTCACCTTCCACCATTCAGACAATTCGGCGGTGTCGAACCCGGCGATGCCCGAGACCGGCACCTGCCCGGTCGAGAACTGGTCCATGAGGCCAGCCAGATCGCGCGCCAGCCAGAAGGCGTCCGCCGTCGAGACCGGCGTCTGGATCGTCTCGTCGCCATAGAGCTTTGCGATGTCGACCTTGAGGTGCTTCGTCCAGGACCGGATCAGCGCGCCGAGGAGCAGGAGGCGCTCGGTCGCGTCGATTGCGGGCGGGATGTCGATCGCCGAGGCATCGCCGCCGTCGAAGAAGTGTGCATCCTCGTCGAACTCGCCGAGCGGGCGGATGCGCGGCAGCAGGATCGTCTCGCCGCCGAGGATATCGAGGAATGTCGAGCGAAACTCGCGGGCGGCGCGGCGTGTCGGCACGTAGATCGAAACCGTCGACAGCTGGAGCGGATCACCTTCGTAACGGAAGCCGGGGACGAGCGAACCGTCGCATAGCGCACGCGCGACCGCCGGCAGGAACGGGATGCCGGGCGGTACGGTGAAGACACGCGGCTGGACGTAACCGGTCAAATCTCGCCTCTCGGTTGTTACGCTGATTCTCGGAAACCAGTTTCCTTCGCCGCAACGGGGCGGGTCAATCCGCGTCTTCTGCGGCGTCTTTTCAAGCGTGCCTTGTAGCGAGTTCGGCCAGCTTCGCTTCGGCGGCCGGAAGCGCGTCCGGCGTGCCGACAGTGAACCAGTGGCCATCTTCCATGACATGGCCGAAGAGGCGGCCATCGGCGATAGCCCGGTCGTAATAGAGGTTGAGCGAATGCGGCCCGGTGGCTGCACCTGTAAAGATCGCCGGATTGTAGATCGTCGCGCCGGCATAGAGCAGGCCGGACGGATCGGTCTTGTCGGCAAGGCGGGTCAGGCGGTGCGCGCCGTCCACTTGGAAATCCCCGCCGCCAGCATGGCCTGTCGTATCGTTCAGCCGGCAAAGCATCAGCAGGATGTCCATGCGCTTCGGGTCGAAGGCCTCGATCATCGCGGCCAGGTTGGGGCGGCCCCATTCGACCCAGAACGTGTCGGCATTGAGCAGCAGGAAGGGTTCGGTTCCAAGGAGCGGCAGGGCCTTGACCACGCCGCCGCCTGTTTCGAGAATCCGGTCCGTCTCGTCGCTGATGCGGATTGCGGGCGAGGTGCGTTCGGCGCAATGGGCGACGATCCGGTCGGCGAGATAATGGACATTGACGACGGCTTCGGCGATGCCGGCGGCTTCGGCCAGATCGAGACTGCGATCCAACATCGTCCGGCCGGCGACCGGGACGAGCGGCTTGGGAACCGTATTGGTGATCGGACGCAGCCGCGTGCCGAAACCCGCCGCAAGGATCATCGCCTTTTTCACGTAAGCGACCATTCTCAGCTACCCGATCTTCGCATCGAGAATGCCGTGTTTCGCATACCAGGCAGCAAGCCCGGCCAGAGCCGGATGGGTCAGGCTTTCTCTAAGATAGGCCTGCAGACGCGGAATATGGGCGAGATAGGCCGGCTTGCAATCGCGCTGGTCGAGACGGACGAAGATGCCGAGGATCTTGGTGGCGCGTTGAGCGGCGAGGATCGCGAAGGCGCGGCGGAAGGCCTCTTCATCGAAGGCGCCCTGCGCGGACCGGGAACCGCAGTAGCGATCAAGCAATGTCTTTTGCATAGCCGGCGAAACATTGACGCGGGCATCCTGCACGACGGATGCGACGTCATAGGCTGTCGAGCCGATCATCGCGTCCTGGAAATCGATCAGGCCGACCCGCGAGACGCCATTGGCTGCCTTATCCCAGATGATGTTGGGCGAGTGGAAATCGCGCAAAAGCAGGGTCTTTTCGCCGGCATCGACAATCTCGAACAGTTTGGTCCAGAGGGTGCGGAACTCCTCTATCCCTGTATCGGGCAGCTTCGCGCCCGTGGCGCGCGGCACGAACCAGTCGGTCAGGAGTTCGGCCTCGATCAGGAAGGCGTCGAGATCGAAGGCGGGCACGCGGTGCGTATGGCCGTCGACGTCGATAGAGGCCGGCCAGTCGGCGGCATGCATGGCGGCGAGACATTCGACCGCCGCCCCGTAGCGCTCCGGGATCGGCCGGCGTTGGGCATCGAGCACGCCGTCCGAGCCGAGATGTTCAAGCAGAATGAAGCCACGGTCGAGATCGAAGGCATGGATTTCCGGGGCGCGAAATCCGCGTTTCGCAAGCGCGCGGCCCACAGCGACAAAGGGCAGGATATCTTCCGCGAGATGGGCAATCTGCGAATAGGGCTTGCCATCGCGGACCGGCGGGCCATCCGGCTGCTTCGGCGCATTCATCAGGATCGCGATCTCGCCGCCGAGCTCAACCGTCTCGTAAGCGCGTGTCGAGGCGTCGCCGAGCAGAAAGCGGCGGAAGCCGGCGGCCCAGCCATTGTCATCGAGAAACGCCCGCGCGGCGAGACTGCGTTCGAGGAGTGCCATGAATGCAGCGGGGCCGGCGATGGCGAGACTGCGACCGTCGGCGCCGTCCGGGCTTTCAGCAAGCGACAGGGATACACCATTCGCCGGCAAAAGACTTTCGGCGCGCTCGGGCCATTCGACAAAGGCTACGCCCTCGGCGAGCGCCTCGGTGAGGCCAAGTTCGTCGAGTTCGTCCGGATCGGCGATGCGGTAGAGATCGAAATGGCTGACGGGCAGCCGCAGATCATAGGTCTGGACCAGGGTGAAGGTCGGGCTCGGGACCTCGATGCGGTTGTCGGCATCGCCCGCGAGCGCCCGGATCGCGGCGCGCGCGAAAGTGGTCTTGCCGGCGCCGAGATCGCCGCGCAGCAACACGCAATCGCCGGGCTTCAATGCCAGCGCGAAGTCGGCGGCGAAGCGGGTGAGGCTCTGTTCGTCGGGAAAGGTGAGGTTCAAGGGAAGATCTCGCGGCCGCAGGACGGGCTGAGCCCTATTCCGCGGCGACCCGCGCACCGGGCGGCACGCGCGGGAAGAACAACGTCACTTCGGTGCCGCGTTCGGGCGAGGAGTCGATCTTCACCTCGCCCTCGTGCAGCGTGACGAAGCTCTTGACCAGCGACAGGCCGAGGCCCGCGCCGCGCTTGCGGCCCGGTTTTCTGCCCGTCTCGAACGGATCGAAGATCTCCTTCAGCGCGTCCGGCGGAATGCCGGGGCCGCGATCGCGAATGCGAAAGGAGACGCCCTCCTCCCTTTGCTCGCAGGTGAAGGTGACAACGGAATTGTCCGGCGCGAAATCGGCGGCGTTGACGAGGACATTGACCATGACCTGGCGCAGCCGCTCGGCATCGGCATAGATCGAGCCCGCATCGGGCGCGACTCTCACGACGAGATCGAGATTGTGCTCGGCGAAGCGCGATGACAGGCCGGAGGCGACCTCGCGCATCATCGGCTCGATGCCGATTTCCTGGAAGTCGAGTTCCATGATGCCCGCATCGATGGTGGCGAGATCGAGGATATCGTCGACGATCAGCTTCAAGGCATCGGAGGACGAGGCGATGTAGCCGAGATAATCGGACTGCTTCTGGTTCAGAGGCCCGGTCGCCTTGTCCTGCAGCAACGCCGTGAAGCCCGAAATATTCGTCAGCGGCGTGCGCAATTCATAGGAGACATGGCGGATGAAGCGGGTGCGCAGCAGCGCCGTCGATTCGAGCGCCTCGTTGCGCTCGCGCAAAGCCCGTTCGACTTCCTCGGTCGCGGTGACATCGACGAAGGTGATCATGGTCTGGCCGTTCGGCAAAGGCACGGCCATCCAGGAAAGGATCGTGTCGCCGACCGTACAATGGCCGGTTTCGTCCGACCTGTCGTCCTCGAAGCCGGTGACGACACCGGCAAAATGGCTCCACGGTTCGTCCGCACCGAGACGGAACCGGCAGGCCTTGGCGATTTCGCCGATATGGACCGACTCCTTCCCCAGAAGCTCCTCGATGTGCCAGAATCGCGCAAAGGCGGGGTTGGAAAGCCTGAGTTTGCCGTCCTGACCGAAGACGGCGACGCCCTCCGCCAGATGGTCGAGCGTTTCGCCCTGCACGCGCACCAGCGTCGTGTAGCGGCTTTCGAGGTCAATCTGCTCGGTGAGGTTCTCGAACACCCAGGTCAGCCCGCCCTTGGGGTGCGGATTGGCGACGACGCGGATCGTCCGGCCATCGGGGAGATACCAGACATCCTCCTGCGGCTCGACGGCCCGGTAGGCCGCAAGGATCTCGTCCTTCCAGCGCCGCCATTCCGGCTTTTCCTCCAGCCGCCCGTCGGCGCGCAATCGATCGAGGAACATCGCGTTGTCGGGCTTGGAATCGAGGAAGGACTGATCGAGATCCCAAAGTTTCTGGAACGCCTGGTTGTAGAAGCGCAGCCTGGCGTTTTCGTCGAACATGGCGATTGCCGTGGTCAGCTTGTCGAGCGTTTCTTCGTGGCTGCGGATCGTCTTGTTCAATTCGCTGCGCATGGCGTCATAGTCGGTCTTGTCGATCGCCATGCCGGCCGAGCCGAACGGGCCGCCGGCATCGGCTACGTCGAAGACAACCCTGTCGCCCTTGACGACCGTGGAAGCCGACGCCCGGTGGCGGCCATCCGCCTCGCGCCCCGCCGTCATTTTCTCAAGTGACTGCTTGCCGAAAAGCTCCGTGCCGACAGTGACGGTCTCGGCCGAATTGGGATGGCCGGTCGCCTCGGCATAGGCGCGGTTGACCCAGGCGAGCGCGCCTTCGGAATCGCGCAGCCAGAAAGGCGCATCGAGCGAATCGAGCAGCGCCTGCAAGGTTTCCAGCGTATCGACGACGCGGCCATGTTCGAGGGCGAGACGCGCATGTTCGGCGCGCTCGCCGGTCAGGCTTTCGAAGCGCACGACGGCGCTCGACCCGTTGGTACGGCCGGTGACTTCCAGGGGTACGCCGCGGCGCGTCTCGACCGTGTCGCTGAAGGCCTTCGCCTCGTCGCGCAGTTCGGCGACGAGATGGTCGATGCGCGCGGCCGAGCGCGGCTCCAGCCAGCGCCCGAAGGCAAGGAAGGCGCTACGCTCTTCCGGTGCGCCGGAGCGGGGATCGAGCGTGCCGATGATGACCGGCTTCTGATCGCGGTCTTCCCAGATGACGGCGCGCTGGCCTTCGGTCGTCGCCAGCGCCTCGAGTTTGGCGACCTGGGTGTTGAGCGCCGAGACCTTCGCCCGCAACACGGCGTTCTGGCGCGCGGTGCGCCCGCGCTCGCGAATCAGCCACAATGCCGAGGCTAGCGCCGCGCTCATCGCGCCGGTGAACAGCGCGAACTGCACGACTTCCGGCGCGCTCAGATGCGATGAAAAGAACCGGTCTATCGCTTGGGCAAAATCCTGCGCGCGCGCCGGGACCGGCGCGATGCAAAAGGCTGTCGAAGCCCACAGAAGCGCAGTTCGGCCGGAGCGAAACCTTCCGCCCGGTCTTCTTGCGCTTTCCGATTTCGGCATTCGTCGTCCCCTCGCCGCAGGCACGCGAGACGGCCCCGATCATGGGGTGTCCGCGCGGACACTTCGCGATTGTTCTGCCCGCCGCACGCATTCGCGAATCACCCCAAAATACCCGCAGTCGGAATCCCCGTGAAGCATCAACTCCGCAAAAAAACGCCGGAGAACGAGGCAAGTTCTCCGGCGTCCATATATAGTATGTCGATGTAGCGTTGATCAGTACCGGTAGTGTTCCGGCTTGAACGGACCCTTCGGCGTCACGCCGATATAGGAGGCCTGTTCTTCCGAAAGGTCGGTCAGGCGGGCGCCGAGCTTGTCGAGATGGAGACGGGCGACCTTCTCGTCGAGATGTTTCGGCAGGACATAGACCTCGTGGCCGTATTCGCCGCCCTTGGAATAGAGCTCGATCTGGGCCAGCACCTGGTTGGTGAAGGACGCGCTCATGACGAAGCTCGGATGACCGGTCGCATTGCCGAGATTGAGCAGGCGGCCTTCCGAAAGGAGGATCATGCGATTTCCCTTGGGGAACTCGATCATGTCGACCTGCGGCTTGATGTTGATCCATTTCAGGTTCTTCAGCGAAGCGACCTGAATCTCGTTGTCGAAGTGACCGATATTGCCGACGATGGCCATGTCCTTCATCTCGCGCATGTGCTCGATGCGGATCACGTCCTTGTTGCCGGTGGTGGTGACGAAGATGTCGGCGGAGGAGACGACGTCCTCGAGCTGCACGACCTCATAGCCGTCCATGGCGGCCTGCAACGCGCAGATCGGATCGATTTCCGTGACCTTGACGCGGGCGCCGGCGCCACGCAGCGACTGGGCCGAGCCCTTGCCGACATCGCCATAGCCGCAGACGACGGCGACCTTGCCGGCCATCATGACGTCGGTGGCGCGACGGATGCCGTCGACCAGCGATTCCTTGCAGCCATATTTGTTGTCGAATTTCGACTTGGTGACGGAATCATTGACGTTGATTGCCGGGAAAGGCAGCAGGCCCTTCTTCTGCAACTGGTACAGGCGGTTGACGCCGGTGGTGGTTTCCTCGGTCACGCCCTTGATGGCGTGGCGCTGCTTGACGAACCAGCCGGGGGAAGCGGCCATGCGCTTCTTGATCTGGGCGAAGAGATACTCCTCTTCCTCCGAACCCGGCTTGGAGAGGATGTCCTCGCCTTCCTCGGCGCGGGCGCCGAGCAGGATGTACATGGTGGCGTCGCCGCCATCGTCGAGGATCATGTTGGACATGCCGCCATCGGTCCACTGGAAGATCTGGTCCGTGTAGGTCCAGTAGTCCTCCAGCGACTCGCCCTTGACGGCGAAGACCGGCGTGCCGGTGGCCGCGATGGCCGCCGCGGCGTGATCCTGTGTCGAGAAGATGTTGCAGGACGCCCAGCGAACATCGGCGCCGAGCGCCTTGAGGGTCTCGATCAGGACCGCGGTCTGGATCGTCATGTGAAGCGAGCCGGAAATGCGCGCGCCCTTGAGCGGCTGCGTCTCGCCGAATTCCTCGCGGCAGGCCATCAGGCCGGGCATTTCGGTTTCGGCAATATCGATTTCCTTGCGGCCGTAATCGGCCAACGCGATATCGGCAATCGCGTAATCCTGTGAATTGGACATGGGTGAACTCCGTTCGGTCTGGCGCGCTGACTAGCAGAGACGGCCGTGACTGACAATCACAATATAAGGAAATCCTTATATGCTGATCCGGGAGAATGAAATTTGCGAGATGTCACTCGCCCTCGCCGAACCGGTCGGCCACGAGCGCGGCGATAGCATCGAGCGCTTCCTCGGCATCCGGCCCGTCGGCCATGACCTCGATATGGCTGCCGGGTCCCGCGGCGAGCAACATCAGTCCCATGATCGACGTGCCGTGGACCGAGACACCGTCCCGGGCAACCGTGACGTCAGCATGGAAGCCCTCGACGAGCTTGACAAATTTCGAGGAGGCGCGGGCATGCAGGCCGCGCTTGTTGGTGATTTCGAGGGTCCGGCTCGCGGTGGTCGCCTGTCCGGGCAATGGGGATCACTTTCCGGCCAGAATCTGGCTTGCGACATTGATGTATTTGCGCCCGGCCTCGCAGGCCTGCGACAAAGCCTCCTGCATCGGCTGATCCTCGCGTACCCGAGCAAGCTTGATCAGCATGGGGAGGTTCATTCCAGCGAGGATCTCGATGCGGCCGGTTTCCATGACGGAGATGGAAAGATTGGACGGTGTACCGCCGAACATGTCGGTCACGATGATGACACCGTCGCCGCTGTCGACATCGGAAACGCGGGCGAGGATATCGCGCCGGCGCTGTTCCATGTCATCATCCGCGCCGATACAGACCGTCGCGAACTGGACCTGGGCCCCGACGACATGTTCGACCGCGCTCTTGAATTCGTCTGCGAGGTTTCCGTGCGTAACGAGCACGACGCCGATCATTGACTCTCTTCTCCCGTCTTGCCCCGATAGCGTCCGGTCGTGCAGCGCCGGCAGCCTCCCGTAGGGGCCCGCATCATGATCAGCAATTTTCTCGCATGACAAGGTTTTTTGGCAAGAAGCTGTGGTCCGCAGACGGGGGTCACCAGGCCCGTGTGCGCTCAGATCAGCCGCGGCGCAAGACCGAGCCAGCCGAACACCGCATAGGCCGCCGACAAGGGCTGGCGCTCGGGACAGGCGAGTTCCGGCAGGGCGATCCCCTCGAAAACCGCGCGGCGCTCCGGATCGGCAACGCGTTCGGCCTTTGCCGGCGGGACGAGTGAGACCACGAGCGCCAGATCGGTTTGCGGCTTCCAGCGCGTATCGCCAAGGGTCGCGATGCCGAAACCGCGCATTTCGATCCGACCGTCGATCCCGTCGGGTACGGTGGCACGCAGGACGTCCGTTCCCTCTTCATGCGACAAATAGACATAGTCGTCGGCGACGAGGGCCGAGGCGATGTTGGCGGCGCGGCAGCGCGACAGCAATTCAAGCGCGAGCAGCGTCTTGCCGGATCCCGAATGGCCGCGAACAAGCACACCCCGATGATCGATCTCGACAACGGTGGCATGTTCGAGCGTGGCGTTCATTCGCGCGGCAACCGCATGATGAAACAGGCGCCCGCAGGCTGGCCGTCAGGCCCGCCGGGAATGTTCTCGGCGGTCAGCGTGCCGCCATGGGCCTCGACGATCTGCCGGGAGATCGACAGGCCGAGACCAGAATTCTTGCCGAACTGGTCCGGTCCGGGGCGGTCGGTATAGAAACGCTCGAAGATGTTCTCGATATTCTCGGCCCGGATGCCCGGGCCGTTGTCCTCGACCCTGACAACGACGAAACGCGGCTCCATCGCCAGGCGGATATCGACGCGGCCACCCTTCTCCGGCACGAAGGAGAAGGCGTTTTGCACCAGATTGGTGATGACCTGACCGATGCGCAAATCATGCCCGGCGATGAAGAAGCCCTTCACATTCGCCGGCAGCTTGTCGACATGCAGCTTCAGCGTGCCGCGCCCGGCGGCAACGCTTTGACCAAGAATATCCGTCAATTCGCGCAGCAGCCGCGCCATGTCGATAATGCTCGCATCCTCGCGCACCAGTTCGGCATCCAGCCGCGAGGCGTCGGAAATATCGGAGATCAACCGGTCGAGGCGACGGACATCGTGCTCGATGACATCGGTCAGGCGCTTGCGCATGTCGTCATTCTTCGCAAGCGGCAGCGTCTCGACGGCGCTCCGCAGGGAGGTGAGCGGGTTCTTCAGTTCATGCGAGACATCGGCGGCGAAACTCTCGATGGCGTCGATGCGCGCATAGAGAGAATTGGTCATGTCGCGCAGCGCCACGGACAGGTTGCCGATTTCGTCCTGGCGCGAGGAGAAATCGGGGATTTCCTCGCGCAGCCGGATCGAGCGGCGAACGCGCACGGCGGCGGCGGCGAGGCGGCGCAGCGGATTGGCAATCGTGCCGGCCAGCGCGATCGACAGGATGATGTTGACGATCACCGCAACGGCGAAGACGCGCATCATGGCGAAACGCTCGGCCTTGACGATCTTGTCGATATCGCCGCCCTGGGTGGAGAGCTGCAACACGCCGAGCACGGCGCGGAAGCGCTGGACGGGCACGGCGACGGAGACGATCAGCTCGCCCTGCTCACTGATCCGCACGATCTGCGAGCGGCCGCCGGCGAGCGCCGACATCACCTCGGAATAGCCGGTACCGCTGCCGCCGGGCTGTTCGGTGTAGACGCTGAGATCGCGGCGGCGGAAGATGCGCGACACGATCCGGTCGATCCGGTCGAGCAGGCCGCTCTCGGTTTCGTCGACCTCGGGCAGCTCGTAGCGCAGAACCTGGCCGCCGGAATAGAGATGCCGGGAATCGAGCAGCAGATTGGCGTCGCGGTCATAGATGCGGGCGCGAGTGCGGGTCGGCGATATCAGCCGACGCAGGACCGGGGCGACTTTTTCGGGATTGATCGGAAAATCGAGATTGTCGAAGCGGTCGGCATTGGGAACGATCGATTCGCCGGCCTGCAGTTCCAGAAGCTTGTCCGGATCGATGAGGATCGCATTGGTCTCGACATTGGCCGAGGCGGCGATGGCGCCGGCAATGATCTCGCCCTGGATCATCAGGCTTTCGACGCGCGCATCGATCAGTCCGTCGCGGAACTGGTTGATGTAGAGAATGCCCGACATCAGCACGCCGAGGGCGGCGAGATTCAGGAACAGGATACGGTGCGTCAGCGAGGAGAAAATATAACCGCTGAAAAAACGCCGAAGCGCTCGCAGAAAGCCGCCGCGACCATTGGCGCTTTCCTCGCGCGCCTTTTCGCGCACAGGGTCGCCTTCGCGGGCCCTTGCCGTCTTGTCGAGGCCGGACCTCAAGGCATTATGGTCGATCTCTACCGTCATTCAGCCCGTCTGCGGGGACCCGGTCAGGATTCTCGGAACCGGTATCCGACGCCATAAAGGGTTTCGATCATGTCGAAACTGTCGTCGACAACCTTGAACTTCTTGCGCAGCCGCTTGATGTGGCTGTCGATCGTCCGGTCATCGACATAGACCTGATCATCATATGCCGCATCCATCAGCGAATCACGGCTTTTCACGACGCCGGGCCGCTGCGCCAGCGCATGCAGGATCAGGAACTCCGTGACGGTCAGGGTCACGGGCTGTTCCTTCCATGTGCAGGTGTGGCGTTCCTGATCGAGGATGAGATTGCCACGCACGATGGACTGGGCCTGCGTGCCGGCGTCGCCCTTGACCGTAACCTCGCGTGCAGCGGTGCGGCGCAGGACAGCGCGAACCCGCTCGACCAGCAGGCGCTGGGAGAAAGGCTTGGTGATGAAATCGTCGGCGCCCATCTTCAGGCCGAACAACTCGTCGATCTCGTCATCCTTGGACGTCAGGAAGATCACCGGCAGATCGGTCTTCTGGCGGAGCCGGCGCAGGAGTTCCATGCCGTCCATGCGCGGCATCTTGATATCGAGAATGGCAAGGCTCGGCGGGCGCGCCATCAGGCCTTCGAGTGCCGAGGCGCCATCGGTGAAGGTCTCGACACGATATCCCTCGGCCTCAAGGGCAATCGAAACCGAAGTCAGAATGTTCCGGTCGTCATCGACCAGCGCAATCGTCTGCATATAGTAATTCTCCCCAGCCATGACGCCAATTCCGGACTCGTCTCCCAAAGGCGAGCGGTTGACGCCGAAACTTGGCGCAAAATGTGGCACATAACGCATCTGGTGTCATTGCGCGGTGGTTTCCATGCCTTTACCGGGCGGAACCGCCCTCTCAGGCGAATTGATCAATGACTCTGCGGAAGGCCTGTGATTAATGCCGCTGCTTTAACCGATTAAATTATTTTTTCAAAGGTTAAATCGATTAATTATTTGAAATGCCATGCGATTTCTGTTTGAGGGTCTATGCTGTTTAAACAAACGCTTAAACAGGCTAAAAAATTTAGCAACCGCCGATCGGCAAAGGGCAACCGAAACTAGCAACTGGTGAGGAAGATGAATAGCAACGGAATTTACAACACCGCGCACGGAATCGAGAAACATGGCTTTCGCGCGACGGGTGCCGTTTACTACAACCTCACCGAAGCGCAGCTCTACGAGGAAGCCCTCGGGCGCCGCGAGGCCCAGTTGAGCGCCCATGGCGCCCTCGTCGCCAAGACGGGCGTCCACACCGGCCGTTCGGCGAAGGACAAGCATGTCGTGCGCGACGGCAAGGTCGATGAAAATATCTGGTGGGACAATAACCGCCCGATGGAACCGGAAGCCTTCGACCGCCTCTACGAGGATTTCATGACGCAGGCCCAGGGTATGGACCTGTTCGTCTCCGATCTGGTCGGCGGCGCCGACGAGGCCCACAAGCTTCCCGTGCGCGTCATCACGGAGCATGCTTGGCACGCGCTGTTCATCCGCAACCTGCTGATCCGCCCGGAGCGCAGCGAACTCGCTTCCTTTGTGCCGGAAATGACAATCATCGACCTGCCGTCCTTCGAGGCCGATCCGGAACGTCACGGCTGCCGCTCGGGCACGGTGATCGCGGTCGACCTGACCCGCATGATCGTGCTGATCGGCGGCACGTCCTATGCCGGCGAGATGAAGAAATCGGTCTTCACCGCGCTGAACTACATCCTGCCGGAAAAAGGCGTCATGCCGATGCATTGCTCGGCCAATGAAGGCCCGGACGGCGACGTCGCGGTGTTCTTCGGCCTGTCCGGCACCGGCAAGACGACGCTTTCCGCCGATCCGGAGCGCACGCTGATCGGCGACGACGAGCATGGCTGGAGCGAAAACGGCGTCTTCAATTTCGAAGGCGGCTGCTACGCCAAGACGATCCGCCTGTCGCGCGAAGCCGAACCCGAGATCTACTCGACGACCGAGCGTTTCGGCACGGTTCTGGAAAACGTCATGCTCGATGACGCCCGGATGCCCGATTTCCATGACGGTTCGCTGACGGAAAACACCCGCTGCGCCTATCCGCTGCACTTCATCCCGAATGCGAGCGCGACCGGCAAGGGTGGCCAGCCGAAGAACATCGTCATGCTGACGGCCGACGCCTTCGGCGTGATGCCGCCGATCGCCAAGCTGACCCCGGCGCAGGCCATGTACCACTTCCTGTCAGGCTACACCGCAAAGGTGGCCGGGACCGAAAAGGGCGTCACCGAGCCGGAAGCCACCTTCTCGACCTGCTTCGGCGCCCCGTTCATGCCGCGCCATCCGTCGGAATATGGCAATCTGCTGCGCGACCTGATCGCTGAACACGGCGTCGATTGCTGGCTGGTCAATACCGGCTGGACCGGCGGCGCCTACGGAACCGGAAGCCGCATGCCGATCAAGGCGACCCGCCGCCTGCTCAAGGCCGCGCTTTCCGGCGAACTGAACGGCGTCGAATACCGCACCGATCCGAATTTCGGCTTCGCGGTACCGGTGGCGGTCGAAGGTGTCGACAGCGCGATCCTCGACCCGCGTTCGACCTGGGCCGACGGGCAGGCTTACGATAAGCAGGCTGCGAAGCTCGCCGGCATGTTCACGGAGAACTTCGAGAAATTCGCCGCCCATGTCGATCTCGACGTGATGGATGCGGCGCCTCGATTTCTCGAAGCCGCTGAGTAACAGCAGCCCGCAAGGGTGAATTTACGGCGCTTGCCTTCGGGCAGGCGCCGTTTTTGTTTGGCTACGGCTTTTTTCAAATTGGCGCAGCGCTTATCCTCGCTGCCATGACCGGGCTTTCCATACAGGGCAAACAGCGATGAGTGTCGACGACCTGCCGATCCGGCACGGGCTGACCCTGCCGCGCTGGTCGATGACCGAGGAGTTCGTGCTCGCCTCCGGGCCGGGTGGGCAGAATGTCAACAAGACCTCGAGCGCCGTGCAGCTGCGGTTCTTTCCGGGCTCCGCGGGCGTGTTCAACGATTACCAGCTGCGGCGGCTGATGCAGCTCGCCGGAAAGCGCGCCGCCAAGGACGGGTCGATCCTTATCCAGGCAAGCCGGCATCGCGCGCAGGAACGCAATCGCGAAGACGCACGCGTGCGTTTGAAGGATCTTGTCCTGAAAGCGCTGGAGCCGCCGCCGCCGCCCCGCAAGAAGACGCGGCCGACGCGCGGATCGGTTGAAAGGCGGCTGAAGGCCAAGACCGGGCGCGGCCAGGTCAAGAAAATGCGAGGCTCGGTCGATTTCGAGGACTAGCCTTCGTCTTTCCGGGGCACTACGGTTTTTAAGCCGCGGCAGGCGGCTTTATCGTTCAAGCGCGGAAGGACAATGCGATGGGATTTTTCGATTTCGTGAAATCGGCCGGCAAGAAGCTCGGTTTCGGCGATGACGACGAGGAAAACGCGAAAGAGCTGAAGAAGGAACTCGATTCCCACAAGCTCGGCACGGATGCCGTGCAAGTGGAGGTCAAGGGCGACACGGCGATCATCAAGGGCGCTGTGGAAGACCAGTCGATCTTCGAGAAGGCGATCGTCGCGGTCGGTAACACGCTCGGGATATCGAAAGTGGAAGCGTCCGAACTCAAGGTTGCTGACGCGCCCGCGAACGATCCGAAATTCCACACGGTGGAAAAGGGCGACACGCTGTGGGCCATCGCCGAGAAGGCCTATGGCAACGGCTCCAAATACAACGCCATCTTCGAGGCCAACAAGCCAATGCTGAGCCATCCCGACAAGATCTATCCGGGCCAGGTGCTGCGCATTCCCGATCTCGACTAGAAACGATCGAGACAGGCCGGCGGCGCGTGACGCATCGCCGCCGGCACACTACATTCTGCCCATGCTGGTTCTACCCAAGGGCGTCCGCCACATTCCCCGCTGCCTTTCCACCGAGTCGCAACGCGCGCTCGTTGAGGATATTCGCACGGTCGTTGCCGCTGCACCGCTGTTCACGCCCAGGATGCCGCGCACGGGCAAGGAAATGAGCGTGCGCATGACCAATTGCGGCGCGCTCGGCTGGGTCACGGACAAGGAACATGGCTACCGCTACCAGGCGACGCATCCTGTCACCGGAAAGCCATGGCCGCCCATACCGGACATGCTTCTCAAGCTTTGGGAGGATTTCAGCGGCTATCCGCATCCGCCGGAGGCCTGCCTGGTCAACTTCTATGGTGACACCGCGAAGATGGGTCTGCATCAGGACCGGGACGAAGAGGATTTCGACGCGCCGGTCCTGTCGGTCTCGCTCGGCGATACCTGCCTGTTCCGCATCGGCGAAACGACGCGGTCCGGACGCACGGTCTCGCTGAAGCTGGATAGCGGCGATGTCATCGTGCTCGGCGGCGCGGGACGGCTCTGCTATCACGGGGTCGACCGGATCTATCCGGCGACCTCGGCGCTCCTGAAGAATGGCGGTCGCATCAACCTGACGCTGCGCCGGGTGACCAAACCCTAGAGTTTACGCAGGAGCACTTCCTCGACCAGGTGATCGGAGCCCTTCTTCAGGATCAGGTCGGCGCGCGGGCGCGTCGGCTGGATGTTTTCCTTCAGGTTCTTCAGGTTGATATTCGTCCAGAGACCTTCGGCGATGCCGAGCGCGGCGTCTTCGGAGAGTTCCGAATAGCGGTGGAAGAAGGATTTCGGATCGCGGAACGCTGTCTTGCGCAGCCGCATGAAGCGGGTCACGTACCAGTCGTGGATCTTCGCCTCGTCGGCGTCGATATAGATCGAAAAGTCGAAATAGTCCGAGACGAAGGGCACCATCTTGCCGTCTTCCGGCAGGTCGCGCACCTGCAAAACGTTGATGCCCTCGAAGATGAGGATGTCCGGCCGGTCGATCGTGACATACTCGCCCGGCAGCACGTCATAGGTCAGGTGCGAATAGAGCGGAGCGCGCACCGAGTGCTCGCCAGCCTTCAGCTGGGACAGAAAGCGCAGCACCGCCGCGACGTCGTAGCTTTCGGGAAAACCCTTGCGCTCCATCAGTCCCTGTTCGCGCAACACCGCGTTGGGCCAGAGGAAACCGTCGGTGGTGACCAGCGCGACTTTCGGGTTCGATTCCCAGCGCGCCAGCAATTCCTTCAGGATACGCGCGGTGGTGGATTTTCCGACGGCGACCGAGCCGGCAATGCCGATGATGAAGGGCGTCTTGATCGCTTCGTCGACATTGAGGAAGCGCTTGCGTTGCTCGAACAGGCTCTGCGACGCCTCGACATGGGAATAGAGCAGGCGCGACATGGAGAGATAGATGCGCCGCACCTCATCGAGATCGACGGGATCATCGAGCGAGCGCAGCCGCATCACTTCGTCGGCGGTCAGGGTCAGGGGCGTATCAGCGCGAAATTCCGACCATTTGGCCGCCGTAAAGCGCCGATAGGGCGACAATTCGCTACCGGACAGCTGATCCAGAGCGTCGGCATGCGCCGAATGGCTACTGCGCTTGACGGATTGATCCATGGAAACGCCTGTGACTACTCCGCGGTGCGGGCGGCCTTTTCCTGCAGGCCAGACTGGCCAGTCCGCCCCTGCAGCTCGGCCATCACGTCATCCAATGCCACACCGCGCATGTGGAGGACAACGAGTAAATGGTACAACAGGTCCGCCGCTTCCGCCACCAACGCGGAGCGATCGTCGCCGAGAGAAGCGATAACCGTTTCGACCGCTTCCTCGCCGAGTTTCTTCGACGCCTTTTCGATGCCTTTCGAGACGAGCTTCGCCGTCCAGGAATTGGCGTCGCCCGACGTGGCGCGCGTCGCGACGATCGTTTCCAGGTCGGCAAGGGTAAAATCGGTCATGTCGTCTTCCCGGTTCAGGCGTCTCGGCGCACGGCTATGCCTGCCTCGGCCATGAAATCCTTGGCCTCACCAATCGTATAGGTTCCGAAGTGGAAGATCGAGGCGGCGAGGACGGCCGTGGCATGGCCGTCGCGAATGCCCTCGACCATGTGTTCCAGCGTGCCGACGCCGCCGGACGCGATGACCGGTACGCGCACTGCATCGGCGACGGCGCGCGTCAGCGGAATGTTGTAGCCGATCTTGGTGCCGTCGCGGTCCATCGATGTCAGCAGGATCTCGCCGGCGCCGAGTTCGGTGACGGTCCGCGCGAATTCCACCGCGTCGATGCCTGTCGGCACGCGACCGCCATGGGTGAAGATCTCCCAACGCGGCTCCGCACCCCCTTCATCGACCGCCTTGGCGTCGATGGCGACGACGATGCACTGGTTTCCGAACTTGTCGGCGGCCTCGGCCACCAGTTCGGGTCGTTTCACCGCCGCGGTGTTGATCGAGACCTTGTCGGCGCCGGCCAGCAGCAGTTTGCGGACATCCTCGACCGCGCGCACGCCGCCGCCAACGGTCAGCGGCATGAAGCATTGCTCGGCGGTGCGGGCGACGACATCGTAAATCGTCTCGCGATTGTCGGAGGATGCGGTGATGTCGAGGAAGCAGAGTTCGTCGGCGCCGGCAGCGTCATAGGCCTTGGCGGCCTCGACCGGATCGCCGGCATCGATCAGATCGACGAAGTTGACCCCTTTGACGACCCGACCGCCAGCGACGTCGAGGCACGGGATCACGCGAGCTTTCAACATTCGGCGCACTCCATCGTCGCGTCGATTCTCTGATTTGCGCGTCCTCGTGGCTTTGCCACTGCGGGCGACGCGTGACGACCACCGGCAATGTCGAGACTGGGGATGACGCGAGCTTTCAAGGTCATTTCTCGTTCTCCTCACCGCGCAGAACCGCCAGCGCCTGATCGGGATCGATGCGGCCGTCATAGAGCGCGCGGCCGGAGATCGCGCCTTCCAGTTTCGCGGCGTCCGGCATGGTCATGCGAACGATATCGGCAATGGAGGCGAGGCCGCCGGAGGCGATCACCGGAATCGAGACCGCCTCTGCGAGGTCGATGGTCGAGTCCCAGTTGATCCCGGTCAGGATGCCGTCGCGGTCGATATCGGTGTAGATGATCGCGGCGACGCCCGCGCCCTCGAATTTCTTCGCCAGCTCGATGACACCGAGTTCAGAGGCTTCTGCCCAGCCCTCGACGGCCACCTTGCCGCCCTTGGCGTCGATGCCGACGGCGATCTTGCTGGGAAAACGCTTGCAGGCCTCGATGACGAGATCGGGATCGCGCACGGCAATCGTGCCGAGGATGACGCGGGCGAGGCCCTTTCCCAGCCAGTTCTCGATGTGCTCGAGCGTGCGGATGCCGCCGCCGAGCTGCACCGGGTTGGTCGTCGCGGCAAGGATCGCCTCGACCGCCGCGCCATTGACCGACTGGCCCTCGAAAGCGCCATTCAGGTCAACGACGTGAAGCCATTCGAAGCCCTGGTCCTGGAAGGCTTTCGCCTGCGCGGCAGGGTCGGGGTTGTAGACGGTGGCCTGGCCCATATCGCCCTTGACGAGGCGCACGCACTGACCGTCCTTCAGATCGATAGCGGGAAAGAGGATCTTGTTGGCAGGCATGGCCTCAGGGCTTCCATTTCAGGAAATTGGCGATCAGGGCCAGACCCAGTGCCTGGCTCTTTTCCGGGTGGAACTGGGTGCCGAACATGTTGTCGCGCGCGACGGCGGCGGTGACCGGCCCGCCATAGTCGGTGCGGGCGACGACATCCGGCTCGTTCTCGGCGGCAAGGTGGTAGGAATGGACAAAATAGGCGTGCAGCCCATCCTCGCCGGTCCTGATGCCGTCAAACAGTGGATGCGAGCGAACAAGCTCCAGCGTGTTCCAGCCGATCTGCGGGATCTTCAGGGTCGGGTCGTCCGGCGTCATCTCGACGACATCGCCGGCGATCCAGCCGAGGCCGTTCGTCACGGTCTTTTCGAGACCGCGCGCCGACATGAGCTGCATGCCGACGCAGATGCCGAAGAAGGGCCGGGCCTTGTCGACCACCGCCGCATTCAGCGCATCCACCATGCCCGGCACCGCATCGAGGCCGGAGCGGCAATCCGCGTAGGCGCCGACGCCCGGCAGGACGATGCGGTCGGCCGTCGCCACGCGGTCGGCGTCCGAGGTCAGGTCGATCTCCGCAGAGACGCCGGCCTCGCGTGCCGAGCGCTCGAAGGATTTGACGGCCGAGCGCAAATTGCCGGAGCCGTAGTCGATTATCGCTACACGCATGACGCTCACCGTTCGCCCGCGAAGCCGAAGACCATATCGGAATGGTCGGATGCCGGCAGCGGCGGCGGCATGGCCGCCTTGTGTCTGGTCACCGGCGCCGGCTTTTGCGGCGGCGCGCCGCTGCCGGCAAACCAGCGGATTTCCGCCTCGCTGAGGCTGGGCGCGACGACCATGCCGGTCTCCAGATAGCCAAGCCGGCGAAACTTGGCGATCCGCCAGGCGGGGCCTTCCAGCGCGACGAAAAAGCTGACCACGAAGCCGGCGACAGCGATCGCCAGGCCGGGAGCCAGATATTCACCGATCATGCCGATGCAGACGGAAACCAGCAGCAGCACGACAGCCGCGAACCAGAGCCGGTACCAAAGAAGCCACACGAGCGGGAAGATCAGCGCGAGATAGGAAAACTCGTCGCGTACCAGTTCCGTCTCGATGCGGCGTCCCGCAGCGGGCCGGCGTTCAAGAACAACATAGCTTGCCATGGCCAGAGCCTATCCGTTGAGCGTGCCCTTGGTCGAAGGGATCGCGTCCGCCTGACGCGGATCGATCTCGACGGCGGTCCGCAACACGCGCGCCACCGCCTTGAAGCAGGTCTCGGCGATATGGTGGCTGTTGGCGCCGTAGAGATTTTCGACATGCAGGGTAATGCCGGCATTCTGCGCGAAAGCCTGGAAGAACTCGCGTACCAGCTCGGTGTCGAAGGTGCCGATCTTCTGGGTCGGGAAGTCGACCTTGAAGATCAGGAACGGACGGCCGGACACGTCGATCGCGGCGCGGGTCAGCGCCTCGTCCATGGCGAGATCGAGGCTGGCATAGCGGGTGACGCCGCGGCGATCGCCGAGCGCCTTCGCCAGCGCCTGGCCGAGCGCAATGCCAGTGTCCTCCACGGTGTGGTGATCGTCGATATGCAAATCGCCCTTGGCGCTGACGGTCATGTCGATCAGGGAATGACGCGCGAGCTGATCGAGCATGTGATCGAAGAAGCCGATGCCGGTCTTCATCTCATGCTTGCCGGTGCCATCCAGATTCACGGTGACGGATATGGCGGTCTCGTTCGTCTTGCGGCTGATCTCAGCCGTGCGCGCGGTCATGGCGAATGCCCCTTCTTGTCGGCGACTTGGCCTCATAACAAGGGTTTGGCGCAAATGCCAGCATGTCGCCCGCGCGTTTGCATTTGACCGTGCCCCGCTTACATAGCGAGGACGAAATCGGGTCGTGCGACCCCGGAAAGGACAAGCGATGAGCGAGAAGGACAATCCCTACGGCACGATGCACGCCACGACCATCGTCACCGTGCGCAAGGGCGACAAGGTGGTGATCGCGGGCGACGGTCAGGTCAGCCTCGGTCAGACGGTGATGAAGGGCAATGCGCGCAAGGTGCGCCGCATCGGCAAGAACAACGAGGTGATCACCGGTTTCGCCGGGGCGACGGCGGACGCCTTCACCCTGCTCGACCGGCTGGAAAAGAAGCTGGAACAGTATCCGAACCAGCTGATGCGGGCCGCCGTCGAACTCGCCAAGGACTGGCGTACCGACAAATATCTGCGAAATCTCGAGGCGATGATGCTTGTCGCCGACAAGTCGGTTTCGCTGTGCGTGACCGGCAATGGCGACGTGCTGGAACCCGAGCAAGGCGTGATGGCGATCGGTTCGGGCGGCAATTTCGCGCTCGCCGCAGCCCGCGCACTGATCGATACCGACATGGATGCCGAAGCGATCGCCCGGCGCGCCATGCAGATTGCCGCCGAAATCTGCGTCTATACAAACGGAAACGTGATCGTCGAAAGCCTGGATGCCGAGTGAGCGGGAGATCCGTTTCGCACCGGTGACGCCGGCGGACTACCCGCTGCTGACGCGCTGGATGGAAAGCCCGCATATGCGCGAATGGTGGGGCGAACCGGAAACCGAGCTCGGTTATATCCGCGACATGGTCGCGGGACGCGACACCACACGGCCCTTCATCTTTCACGTCGACGGGGAGCCGGCCGGTTACATCCAGGTCTGGTCAATCGGTGACGCAATCGCCGGAGGCTATGACGACGAAGCGCCATGGCTCCATGGCGTAACGCCGGACGCGGTTGGCGTCGACCTGTCGATCGGCAATCCGGACCAGCTTTCGCGGGGTATCGGCACCGAGGTCCTGCGGAAATTTCTCACCATGCTTCTCGAGGAAGGCCACGAAACCATCATCATCGATCCCGACGAAGCCAACGGGCGTGCCGTAAGGGCCTATGAAAAGGCCGGCTTCGTCGCGTATGACCGGTATATAGACGATGACAGCGTGACGCTTCTAATGAAGCTCGACCTCAAGCGCTTCAGGGAGACGCTCGGATGATTTCGAGGCAAACGCTCGATATGGCGGTCGAACGCGCGATCATCACCGCGGACCAGCGCGACGGAATCATCTCGCTTGCAACGACGCCACCGCCCATTCCGGAAAGCGCCGAGACCGCGTCCACCGACGAGCCGATGCGGCTGGTCGGCGGCGGCAACGACCTGTTCGTCACAATCGGCGTCCTGCTGCTCTTCGCCGGCGCGCTTTTCGCACTGCAATCCTATCCGGGCGTGACCGTGCCGATGACCGCCGCGGTGCTCGGCGCCTTCGGCTGGCTGGTCGCGGAATTCGTCACGCGCCAGAAGCGGATGCGCCTGTCGAGCACGGTTCTGGGGCTCGGCTTCATCGCTGCGGTGACAACACTGCTCGGCCGCTATCTGGAAACCAGATACGGTCTGAGTGCGGTGGACAATCCGATCGAACTGGCGGGACTTCGTCCGCAAGCCGAAATCTATGCCGCGATCTTCTTCGGCGGCACGGCGGTCGCGGCGATTGTCTATTTCGCCCGGTTCCGCGTGCCGATCATGGCCGCAGTGCTGGCGCTCAGTTTCACCGGCGCGGCGTTTTTCTTCGCGACGCTCTATTTCTATGACGGCGTGGTCAACGGGCAGGTCCTGCTACCGACGATCGACCAAATCCCCGAGGTACTGTCGAAAGCGCTCTATGTGCCGCTGATCTGCGGCTTTATCGTCTTCGGAGTCGGGCTGGCGCTCGACCTGCATGACCGGGAACGGTTCACCGTCTGGTCGGACTGCGCCTTCTGGCTGCACGTCATTTCGGCGCCGTTGCTGGTCCATCCGCTGTTCATTCTCGCCACCGGGCAAGATGTGGTGTTCGGAGAGATCGAGCCGGGCGTGACGGCTTCGATCATGCTGGGCGTGCTGATCGTCGCCTTCGTCTATGTGGCGCTCGCCATCGACCGGCGATCGCTGCTGATCCCGACGCTCGCCTATTTCGGCTCGCTCGGCATCTATTACCTCGTCAATTCGGCCGCCAACTCCACCGGGATTCCGCCCTTCGCGCTGATCCTGCTCGCCATCGGGGCGCTGATCATCATGTTCGGGGCCGGCTGGCAGAATATCAGGCGCTTGATTGTCGCACCCACCCTCCCCACATCGGTCCTGAAAAGACTCCCTCCCATAAGACGCTGAGTTAACATGTCTGATTTCTCTCCGCGGGAAACCGTTTCCGAACTCGACCGCTACATCATCGGCCAGAAAGACGCCAAGCGCGCCGTGGCGATCGCGCTGCGCAACCGCTGGCGGCGGCAGCGCCTCGAAGGCTCGCTGCGCGACGAGGTGATGCCGAAGAACATCCTGATGATCGGGCCTACCGGCGTCGGCAAGACGGAAATCTCGCGCCGCCTGGCGAAACTCGCCGGCGCGCCCTTCGTGAAGGTCGAGGCGACCAAGTTCACCGAGGTCGGCTATGTCGGCCGCGACGTGGAACAGATCGTGCGCGACCTGGTCGAAGCCGGCATCACCCTGGTGCGCGAGAAAAAGCGCGAAGAGGTGAAGGCCAAGGCGCATGTAAATGCCGAGCAGCGCGTGCTCGACGCGCTTGTCGGACCGGGCGCCAGCCCCGCGACCAAGGACAGTTTCCGCAAGAAACTGCGCGAGGGGCAGCTTGACGACAAGGAGATCGAGGTCGAGATCTCCGATACGAGCGGCGGCGGCATGCCGGGATTCGAGATACCGGGCATGCCGGGCGCCAATATCGGCATGATAAATCTCAACGACATGCTCGGAAAGGCGTTCGGCGGGGCCAAGACCAAGAAGGTTCGCACGACGGTGCGGGAATCCTACGGCGTGCTGCTCGATGACGAATCCGACAAGCTGCTCGACCAGGAACAGATCACCCAGGAAGCTTTGCGTTCCGCGGAGAATGACGGCATCGTCTTTCTCGACGAGATCGACAAGATCGCCGCATCGGAAGGCCGCTATGGCGCCGGCGTCAGCCGCGAGGGCGTGCAGCGCGACCTGCTGCCGCTGGTCGAGGGCACGACGGTTGCGACGAAATACGGGCCGGTCAAAACCGACCATATCCTGTTCATCGCGTCGGGCGCGTTCCATGTCTCCAAGCCGTCCGACCTCCTGCCGGAGCTGCAGGGCCGCTTGCCGATCCGTGTCGAATTGAGGGCGCTGGAGCGCGAGGACTTCAAGCGCATCCTGACCGAGACGGAAGCCAGCCTGATCAAGCAATATATTGCCTTGATGAAAACCGAGAACGTGACGGTGACCTTCACCGAAGACGCCATCGATGCGCTGGCCGACATCGCCGTCGATCTGAACGCGACGATCGAGAATATCGGCGCCCGTCGCCTACAAACCGTGATGGAACGGGTGCTGGACGAGATTTCATACGAAGCGCCCGACAAGTCCGGCGAGGAATATGTCATCGACGGAGACTATGTGCGCAAGCAGATCGGAGCGCTGGCGCAGAATGCCGATCTGTCGCGCTACATACTGTGACCGATCAGCCATAGCGGTATTTTCGTTGCCGGGACTACTCGACTCGCCACGAGGCATTAATTACTAGCAGGATGGGGCGCGCAGACAGAAAACCGATAACGATGTCGTCATTCCGAATTCCATTGGCAGGCGCTCTGGCGATCTTGCTATGGGCCGCCGTCCCGGCATCGGCCCTGACCGTTATCGAACCCGGCAACCGGCATGCCGAACAGCCCCCCATTCCCGGCGCATCGAAAAACCGCACCGAGGCGCTGAAAACCACTTTCGACCGCAAATATGAAAAAGTCGTCGGGCTGCTGCAGCGCGACAGACGCCTGATCGCGCAGATCAGAAAAGCGGCAGACGATTTCGGCATTGACCCGATCCACATGATCGGCGCGATCGTCGGCGAGCATACCTATAATGTCGACGCCTATGACCGCGCGCAGACCTATTACGTGAAGGCGGTCGCCTATCTGAAGGGCCGGATCGACTTCGAGTATGACGGGGAAGATGTCGAGGACTTCATCAAACGGCCGGAATTCTCGCGCTGCGACGGCATTGCCGGCAGCCGGGAAGCCTGGAGTTGCCGCGAGAGCGTCTGGGAAAGCAAGTTCCGCGGCAAGAAAGTGGACGGCAAGTCCTTCCCGAACAACCGGTTCTCGGCGGTCTTTTTCCAGCCATTCTATGCCGGCCAGACCTTCGGGCTCGGCCAGCTCAATCCGCTGACGGCATTGATGATGTCCGACCGCGTTCACGCGGTCACCGGGATGCCGACGCTTTCCGCAGAAAACGGCAAGAAGGTCTATGAGGCGATCATGGATCCCGACAAGACACTGCCCTACATGGCGGCAACACTGGCGACGGCCATCGAGGACTACCGCGAGATCGCCGGTTTTGACATCTCCGCCAATCCCGGCCTGACTGCCACGCTCTACAATACCGGGGATTCGCTCGGCCGCGCCCAGGCCCTTGCCAAGCGCAACCGGCAATCCGGAAAGACCGTCTATCCGGAAGAAAACTACTATGGCTGGATGATCAACGACCGCGAGGACGAATTGCGGGCCTTGCTGGGGAACGGCTGACCGGCCGTATCAGCTCAACGATTTTTCAGTACCTTTAGCCGGTGGATCAGCGTTTCGAGATCCTCGGGGGAAAGTTCGGCAATCGATTGTTGCAGCAGATTGGCCAGTTCGGTGGCCATCGGATGCATGCCGGATGTATCGATCGTCACTTTCGGAGCCGATTGCAGGGCCAGGCGCTGCAATTCGTCGGCGTCGTCCCAGATGATATTCAGGCAGGCGATGATGCGCTGGAGCAGCGCCCAGGACGGGACGCCACGATGGCCGTGCTCCAAAGCCGAGAGATAGGCGGCCGAAACGCCGATCCGGGCCGCCATCTCCTTTTGCGTCATGTTTCGCTCGGCACGCAGCTGCCGCAGCCTTTCGCCAAAGGGCGTCACGGCCGGATGCTCCCGTCGGCGCGCGCCAGCCGCCTCAGCCGCACATAGATGGCGCCCTCCCCACCATGATGGCGGCTTGCCGAGGCATAGCCGCTGACCAGCTCCGCAAAACGGGCGCTCGACAGCCAGACCGGGACCATGCGTTTCAGCACCCCTTCGCTGCCCAGGGAACGGCCCTTTCCGGTGACGACGAGCACATGCCGAGCGCCGCGGGCTCGCTGGTCCGCCAAAAAGAAGTAGAGGCGGTCATGAGCCTGATCCTGCGTCATCGCGTGCAGATCGACGCTTGCATCGATGGATATGCGGCCCTTGGCGATCTTTCGGGTCGTCGGCCGGTCGATGACGGGTTCGGGTTTCGGCTGGCGTTTCGGCGCCGGCGGACGGGGGTGATGGACGACCGGCGACTTGATATCGCTGTCCGCGGCCTTCTTCGGAGATCTCGGTTTGCCTTGCTGCATGGCGGCGACGAATTCGCGCTCGGCTTCCTCCTGCGAAACAGGCGGAAGGGACAAGGGCCGGTCGCGGAGCGGGGTGACCGTCTTGCCGACCCGATGCCACAGAACGGCTTCTTCTTCGGAGAGTTTGCGCCGTCCCCGCCCCGAACTCATGGCGCTACCACCTTGTCGGGATCGAACCGGACCGATTTCGGCACCAGTAGGAAGAAATCGGCAGGAGACCGTACCGAGCCGGCCCGGTCGCCTGCGGCATCGCCCGAGCCCATGAAGAGATCGCCGCGGGCCGGGCCGATGATGGCGCTGCCGGTATCCTGGGCGACCATCAGTTTCGACCAGCGCGCGCTATTGACCGTATCGGCAGATACGAAAATCGGCGTGCCGAATGTGTGCAGCAGCCGGTCGACAGCCAATGACCGTTCCGGCACGAGAGGCACTTTCGCGGCCGCGACAGGTCCGTCGGCGCTGTCGGAAACCGGGGCTTCGCGGAAAAAAATGTAGGACCGGTTTTCCTCCATCAGGGGCCGGGCATGATCCGGATTGTCCGCCAGCCAGCGCCGGATCGCGGCCATAGAGATTTGCTCGGGCGCGATCTCGCCGCGGTCGACGAGAAGCCGGCCGATGCCGGTAAAGGCATGGCCTGACTTGCCATCATAGGTGATACGCTGGAGCGACCCGTCTTCGAAGAGAACCCGGGCCGCACCCTGGACATGGGCGAAAAAGGCATCCGCCTCGCTTTCGACCCAGGCGATCTCGAGGCCGCGCCCATTCAGGAATCCGGCATTGATTGCCCTGCGATCGGGATAAGCCGAGAGCGAGCTATCCGCGTTCGCTTGCGCGAAGCGGATATCGGGATCCCAGCCATCCGGTCGGTTGTCTTCGCCAACCGCCACGAGATCATCCGGGCGACGATAGAACGGTACGCGGAAACGTGCTGTTCGTTCGTGCGACGCTTCGATTTCCGGTTCGTAATAGGCCGTAACGAATCCCCGCTGCCCGTCATCGTCCGCGAGCGCAAAACAATCGAAACGATCCTCGAAGAAGCCGCGCGCATCGTCGCCGGCCGGCAAATCGGCCGCTGCCAGGAACAGCGGTTCGAGGTTTTGCGGCGAAATGCCTATCGCGCCATGGCGATAGGTTTCATCCCCCGGTCGGACGGCATGGCGGGCAAAAGCGTCGAGCGCAGCACGATGATCATCGCCCGCCCATCCGGGGAGCCCGGAAAACGGGACGGGTCGAAGCCTCCACATGGGAAGCGGATCAGTCTTCGGATTCGGTGGCGACCAGACGCCAGTTCGGATCGCGGCTGCGCGTGTCGCGGGAGAAAGTCCAGACATCCTTGACCTCGACCACGGCATCCGGGTCTCCGTCAACGACATTGCCGTCCTTGTCGCGGGTTGCCGAGATCATCTGGCTGACGACACGGATGGTGACCAGAGCGTCTGTGTCGCGCATTTCGGCAGCAATGATGTCGGACTTGTCGATACCGATGAAGCTGGACTGGACCGTCTCGCCCTTCGCCTCGCGGTCGTCGAGCGCCGCGGCAAACCCGTCATAGACTTCGTTCGACAGCAGGTTCTTCAACGTCTTCCGGTCCGCATCGGCGAACGACATGACAATCATCTCATAGGCCATCTTGGCGCCGGAGAGGAATGTCGCCGGATCGAAATCGGGCATGCGGTCCTTGATGGCGCGCAGGCCGGAATTTAGATCCGTTCCGGGCTTCGCGACGCGGTCGATCTCACGATAGGGATCGGCCTTGGCTTCGCCCCGGCCTGGCAACGTGATGACATTGTCGGATTCCGCGGATGCATCCGCGCCCGAATCGGTCGGCGATTCGCGCTTCGCGGAATAGGGATCTGAAGGCCGCCTTTCATTCCCGGTGCGTTTGCCCAGCACACTGCGCAGCTGCAGGAACACAAACACCGCCGCTACGACGAAAATCAGCGTGACTAGATTGGAGCCTTCCATAAAACGTCCTGCAAACAGAGAAACCTTCGCCTTTCATATAACCATGAATGGCGTGCATTCAAATCGCGCGAAGAATAACTACATAGGGCGTACAGAGTCGAAGAAAGATGCCGATTTTATGCCTTTTTCCCTGATCCCGTTCGCGCTGCTGATTATTCCGCTTCTGGAAATCGGCGTGTTCATCGCCGTCGGTTCGCAGATCGGCGTATTCGCGACCCTCGGCATGGTGGTTCTGACCGCGATCATCGGCTCGATCCTGCTCAGGGTGCAAGGCTTTGGACTGCTGACGCGGATGCGCTCCGAGATCGACCAGAACCGGGTGCCGGGCCGCGATCTCGTGCACGGGGTGATGATCCTTGTCGCCGGCATCCTGCTGCTGACGCCCGGCTTCGTCACCGACACGCTCGGATTTCTTCTGTTCGTCCCGCCTGTCAGGGACGCTGTCTGGCATTTCCTGCGCAGCCGCATCCATGTCGTCTCGTCGTCTTATAGCCAATACGAAACACGCGAAACGCGGCGGCCGCAGGATTCACACACGATCGACCTTTCGGAAGACGAGTATTCGGGCACACCGCGGGATGACAGTCCCTGGGGCAATGACCGCTAACCGGTAACCGGCGTTTTCCTTGTCAGTCCGGATTGGCCGTGCTAGCGAGCCGCCAAATCCAAACGCGCAGGCACAGTTGCGCATCCCAAATGCAATCAAGAGGCACTACAGATGGCAGATGACGGCAAGAATGGCAGCGAGCAGAATCCGCAAGGCACCGCGCCCGGAGCGAGCAACGGAAACGGCCAGCAGCCGCAGCTTTCGGTCCTGACGCAGTATGTGAAGGATCTATCCTTCGAAAGCCCCGGCGCGCCGCTGTCCTTGCGCCCTCGCGAGAAATCGCCGGCCATCAACATCAATGTCAATGTCCAGGCCAACCCGATTGCCGAGACCGACTATGACGTCAATCTGACGCTGACGGCGAAGGCGGAGGATGAAGGCCAGGTTCTGTTCAATGTCGAGCTCGTCTATGGCGGCGTGTTCCGTATTGCCGGCTTCAAGCAGGAGCATATGCTTCCGGTGCTGTTCATTGAATGCCCGCGGCTTCTGTTCCCCTTCGCGCGCCAGATCATCTCCGAATGCACCCGAAATGGCGGCTTCCCGCCGCTGATGATCGATCCGGTGGATTTCGCCCAGATGTTCCAGCGTCGCATGGCGGAAGAGCAGGCCAAGGCAAAAGTCTAGGCCTGATCGAAGTAGCACTCAGGACATTTGAAAGGGCGGCTCAGCCGCCCTTTTGTGTTCCCGCGGACCAGATCGCCTTTTCGCCGAGTTTCGCCACGAGCTCGGCGTGGGCGGCGATTTCCTGTTCGCTCAGACGATGCGGCAAGGGTTCGGGACGCGGACGCAAGGTGAACCGACCGGTCTCGTCCTCGTCGGCAGTCGCGGAAAAATCCCGTTCTTCCACGACCTCCAGACCAAGGCGAGCCTGCTTGCCGCCGACCAGCTCGATATAGACTTCCGCCAGCAATTCACTGTCGAGCAAGGCGCCGTGTTTCTCGCGCATCGAATTGTCGATCGCATAGCGCCGGCAGAGCGCATCGAGCGAGTTCGGCCCCATCGGATGCTTCTTACGGGCAAGCGAAAGACTGTCGATGACGATGTCGGGATTGATCGCCGGGAAGCCGAGCCGGGCAAATTCCTCATTGAAGAAACCGACGTCGAAATTCGCATTGTGGGCGATCAGTTTCGCGCCCGCGGTGAAATCGAGCCAATCCTGGACGATTTCGGCAAATTTCGGTTTGTCGGCGAGTTGCTCGTTGGAAATGCCGTGCACCGCCAGCGCCTCGGGATGCACTTCCTTGCCGTCCGGATTGATATAGACGTGAAAGTTCCGGCCGGTGATGAAGCGGTTTTCCAGTTCGACCGCGCCGATTTCGATAATCCGGTCTGATTTGGCGTCGAGGCCGGTGGTTTCGGTATCGAAGATGATCTCGCGCATGGGTCCGATTCGCTTTCTGCCCGCATCATGCGCATCGGCGCACGGCATCACAATGGCGGCGTATTCTCGTCCAGCGCTTCTTTTTGCCGGTTCATCGCCTTCAGAACACCGACGATTTGTCCGACCTTGGCGCGGGCCGCTTCCATGCCGAGCGACGTATCGATGAGGAAATCGGCGCGGCGGCGCTTTTCCGCATCGGGTGTCTGCTTGGCGAGCAGCGCCTCGAATCGCCCCTCCGTCATGCCCGGCCGGCCCATCACCCTTTCGCGCTGGACCTCTGACGGTGCGGTGACGACCACGACCCGGTCGACACGTTTGTCGCCGCCGGTTTCGAAGAGGAGCGGAATATCGAGCACGACCAGGGGCCGGTTTTCGGCGCGGGCTTTCTTCAGGAATGCGATCTCTTCCTCGCGCACCAGCGGGTGGACGATCGCCTCGAGCCGTTTCATGGCGCCTGGATTGCCGACAACCTGCTTGCCGAGTTCGGTCCGGTCGACGACGCCGTCGATGACCGTACCCGGAAAAGCCTCCTCGATGAGTGGTGCGGCCCTGCCGGCATAAAGCGCATGGACCGTCGCATCGGCGTCATGGACGGGAACGCCTTCATCGGCGAACATTTTCGCGGTGGTCGATTTGCCCATGCCGATGGAGCCGGTCAGGCCGAGGACGATCATCAGGCGTGCACCGCGGCGAGATCCGAAAGAATGATCTTGCGCAGATCTTCGTCGACCTCCGGAAAATGGCCGAACCAGCGGGCAAATCCCGGCGCGGCCTGATGCAGCAGCATGCCAAGGCCATCGCAGGTTTTCAGCCCGGCGACGGCGGCGCTTTTCAGGAAAGGCGTCTCGAGCGGCACGTAGACGATGTCGGTCGCCATGGCGCCGGACGGGGCGGACCCGAGGTCCAGTTCCAGCGGCGGTTGCCCCTCCATGCCGAGAGAGGTCGTGTTGACGATCAGGTTCGCGCCCGAAATCAGGGCTTCGGCGCTCGCCCAGCCATGTGCCGCAACCTTGTTTCCGAACCGTGCGGCGAGCTGTTCGGCGCGCGTGACGGTGCGATTGGCTATGTCGATGCGTTTATAGCCGGCTTCCAACAGTGCGTGGATAATGGCGCGGCTGGCGCCACCGGCGCCCAAAACCAGCGCAGTTTCGCCATCGCGCCAGCCGGAAAGGCGCTGGTCAAGATTGGCGGAAAATCCGTAGGCGTCGGTATTGCCGCCGACCAATTTGCCCGCTTCCATCCAGAGCGTGTTGACCGCGCCGATTGCCTCGGCCGCATCGTCGTGTCTGTCGGTCCGTTCGAAAGCCGCTTCCTTGTGCGGGATCGTCACGTTTCCGCCGGCCCATTTCCCGGCGCGAATATCGACCAGAAGCGCGGCAAAGTTTTGCGGTGGGACGTCGATTGCCGAATAGACGCCATCGATGCCGTAGCGCGTCAGCCATTCGCCATGGATCAGCGGCGACCGAGAATGACCGATCGGATGACCGACAACGAAGGCGCGCGGCGTGTCAGCCATCTATTTCATCCAGTCGGCGCAATTCGGCGAGCATTGGCAGCATGGGCAGGCCTATGATCGTGAAGTAGTCGCCTTCCGTCTTTTCGAAGAGCTGAATCCCCACGCCTTCATATTGATAGCAGCCGACACTGTTCAGCGCGGCGTCACCGACCCTTGAAAGATAACGGCCGATGAAGTTCGGCGTGAGATCGCGCATTTGCATATTCGCGACCGAAACATGACGCCAAATCGTTTCCCCGTCGCGCGCAAGCGACAGGGCACTCCAGAGTTGGTGGGTCTTGCCGGAGAACTTCAGCAGATTGCGGCGCGCCTCTTCCATGTCGGCGGGTTTATGGAACAGCTCGCCGTCGAGCGACAATGTCTGGTCGCCGCCAAGAACGAGCGAGCCCGGATTGCGTTCGGACACGTCGAGCGCCTTTGCATCGGCGAGAACAGTGGCGATGTCTTCCGGCGTCGCGTCGGCGTCCACCAGCGGTTTCTCGACAATTCGCTCGTCGATCTGCGCGGCTTCGGCGCGGAATTCGATCCCCGCATTCTTGAGGATGGCTGCGCGGAACGGGCTGGTCGAGGCGAGAACGAGGCTCATGGCATTTTCCTTCAACGGGATGCGGTTAGACGGTCGCTGCTTGCTTGGCAAGGATGGGCGGCCGCGACGGCGGATTGTGCGTAACTGTGGATAACGAACCATGCCGGAGGAGTGACCGGAGAGGCGTGGGTTCAAAGTCGTGCTTGTTCACAATTCACCGGCAGACCCTCGTCGGATTTCCACAGAGGAGAACTATGTGGAGAACGGATTAATGCGGAATTGGTTCGAGGTTTTCCAACAGGCCCAGGACAAACAAACTCATAACTATCTGAAATTAAACGAGTATTTTATCCACATTGATTCACAGGCATTTTTGGATTTGTCTCCGCCGGGCCGATTGTCGCGTTGGAAGCCTCGGCGCTTCTGCATAACCGGCAATACCTGCTATTCACAGACTCATAGAATCATCAAAACCGCTACGCGGTATTTATTTAGGACGAAAGAGTGGAACCCAATCCGGGGATAACAGCGCCTGAACGCAAGGTAATGAAGGTCCTGAATGGCGAGACGGTTACACCGCCGCCGATCTGGATCATGCGACAGGCAGGACGCTATCTGCCGGAGTATCGCGAGACGCGTGCGACGGCGAAAGGCTTTCTCGATCTCTGCTACTCGCCGGATCTGGCCGTGGAAGTCACTTTGCAGCCGATCCGCCGATACGGTCTGGATGCGTCGATCCTGTTTTCCGATATCCTGGTTCTGCCTGATGCGCTGAATTGCGACGTCCGCTTCGTCGAGGGCGAGGGGCCACGACTGGATCCGATCGATGCGGACGGGATTGCGAAACTCGATTCGTCCGGAATGCATGAGCATCTGGCGCCGGTCTACGAAACGGTCGGACGCTTGCGCAAGGAACTGCCGTCGGAGACGACGCTACTCGGTTTTTGCGGCGCGCCCTGGACAGTCGCGACCTACATGATCGCGGGACGGGGGACGCCGGATCAGGCGCCGGCACGGCTCTTCGGCTACCGTGAGCCGGAAGCTTTCCTGAAGCTGCTCGATCTTCTGGCGGACATGTCGGCGGATTATCTGATACGGCAGATCGAGGCAGGGGCGGATGCGGTCCAGGTTTTCGACAGCTGGTCGGGTGTGCTCGACGAGGCGTGTTTCGAGACCTACTGCGTCCGGCCGATGAAGCGAATCGTCGACAAGGTGCGAATGGTGAAGCCGGGCGCAAAGATCATCGGCTTTCCGAAGGGCGCGGGCATGCTCTATCGGGACTATCGTCAAAAGACGGGCGTCGACGCGCTCGGGCTCGACTGGACGGTGCCGCTATCCTTTGCGGCCGAACTGCAGAAGGACGGGCCGGTGCAGGGTAATCTCGATCCGCTGCGTGTTGTCGCCGGACGTGATACGATCACCGAAGGCGTCGACCGGATTCTGGAGGCGCTCGGAAACGGGCCGCTGATTTTCAATCTCGGTCATGGCATAACGCCGCAGGCCGATCCGGAAGATGTCGGCTACCTGGTCGATCATGTGCGTGGCAAGGCATGAGCGAGCAGCCTGGCAGCGAGATTTCCGAGCAGAGCGGTCGAAAGGCGGCAAAGAGGGCCGTCATCGCGCTTGCGATCTTCGTCGCGCTCGCGGCGCTGATATTCTGGCTCGACCCGGGCGGGCTCTATCTCTGGGTAAAGGCGCTTCATGTTATCGCGATCATCGCCTGGATGGCCGGGATGCTGTATCTGCCGCGGCTGTTCGTCTATCACGCCGATGCCGCGCCGGGCTCCGAGCAGAGCGAAACCT
>Ga0070729_10001141_pt1 | contig 44017 bp, 40 predicted proteins | sample tdDd472_FD_66725 | JGI IMG/M metagenome (GOLD analysis project Ga0070729, IMG submission 66725) | Marine sediment microbial communities from the Atlantic coast under amendment with organic carbon and nitrate - tdDd47.2 | ecosystem: Environmental > Aquatic > Marine > Coastal > Sediment | place... | reverse complement strand
GCATATGCTGCGCTGGCTTCCGGCGGCACACTGGCCATTGAGGTCCAACGTGTTGAGACCGTCCGGGGCGTCGGGGAATCGCCCAGCACCCGGACTGAGGCCGAGGGCGGCCTATTCTCGGATTCGCCGTATGTCTGCCTGACTGAAAATAGTTGGTACGAGGCTGAGGCCGTGGCCCAACAGGTTTTCACTGTGCGGGCTGAAAATGAGGCCGATTCCAAGGTCTACAAAAGTACGACCAAGGCATGGACCGAAGGCGAGTTGAAGACGTTGCTGAAAGAGGCAGGCTTCACTGACATCACCGTCCACGATGATTGGCCCAACCCCGGCAACGCCTTCATGTTGCTGACTGCCAACAAGAGCTAAAAGGAAAGGCCCCCTGCATGTGCAGGGGGCCTTGTTTATTGTTTGTTACAGCCTTCGCGTTTAATTCTGCGGGTAGGCAGACTTAACCGGGAGGTCTTCAACGAATGTGGAAGTCAGACGGCCGTCTTCCTTGGCGTCGGTGAGCCATTCCTGCATCAAGCCCTTCTTGAAGTTCTGCTTGGCTTTCACCAGCTTCTCAAACGGGACACCAGCAACTTGCTGGGCCAGTTCCTTGGTGGAGATGTCAGGAATTTGGTAGTTGACTACGCCGTACTTGGCCAGGATACCAGCCAGGGTAATACGGGCTTCCTGAGCCTTGCTACCGGCCACGCCGAGCAGACGCAGGGTCTCGCCGGGAGCGTGGAAGAAGGAACCGTGGCTTGCAATGGAGTAATCCCAGAGCCACTGTGCGGAACGGATGGTCGCGAGGACCGGTGCCATTTCAGCATCAGTTGCGCCAACTTCCCAGGCCTTCTTGGCGGTCAGGTGAGCGGCAGCCAGGTTGTCCATGGCGATGACGTTCAACTGGTCCTTACGATCGAGCTTTTCCTGAACGATATCCTTGAACTCTTTCTCGCTCTGCTTGTGACAGGTCAGGCAGGTGTTGGCGATATCGTTGAGGGGCTTCTGAATCTTATGGCTGGAGAACTTGATTGCACCATTCTGGGTGTAAGGCATGTGACAATCAGCACAGGCGAGGCCGCGCTTGGCGTGGACGCCAGTGGTGAAGATCTCGTAACCGGGATGCTGCGCCTTGAGCATGGGAGCCTTGGACATCTTGTTGGTCCAGTCCTTGAACTCAATTTCGTTGTAGTATTCTTCCATGTCTTCAGCGGCGAGGCCCTTCTCCCAGGGGAAGGTTACGACAGCTGCGATTTGATCCTTACCATCTTTGTCGGTGTACGGTGTCTTCTTGAAGTAATATTCAGAGTGACACTGAGCACAGGCCAGGGAACGCATGTCCTGGTAAGTGATCTTATCTTCAGTCATGCCGATAGAGTCGAGGCCACGCTTGAGGTACGGACGGGAGATTGTCAGCTGAGCATCTTGAGAGCTGTGACAGTCACCGCAACCGATGGGGTTCACGATTTCGTCGCCAGCACGTGCCCACTTGCCGGTGAAGTATTCCAGTTCACCGTGTTCCTGCATAAGACGGGGTACGTCAGGAGATTTACAAGCCCAGCATGCCATGGGCATGGGACCGTCGTTGGGGCCAGTAGGAGCGCCTGTACGCAGGGTGCCCCTGTTGCTTATCAGAGCATTAGCGTGGCCGCGAGGTGCATTATAATCTTTGGAGAAACCGTATCCGGCCCACAGAATGGCGAGTTGGGGATACTTCTTGACCATGTCCTCGATTTCATTACTTTCAGCGGTCTGTTTCCAAGTGTCATACTGATGAGGATAGGCCTCGGCCCATTTGTCGCTCCGCGCTTCAATACCCTCGGCCTTGATGACCGGTGCGGTATTGAGAATCGCCTGTTCTTCTTTTCTTTCGCCGATGGAGAGCATCATGTAGGTCATGAAAGCTATGCCCACCATGGCGATAACGAGTATTAACGTATTCTTTTTCATTCTTGCCCCCTATAGAAAAATAGGTTTGGTTATCTGTCCCATCTCACGCCAAGATTGTTGGGTGTGCCATTGATGGTGCGCACTTTTCCGTGCGGCACTTCGCGATGGCAATCCCAGCACTTTCTGTCTCCAAGATTTTCGGAGTCAAAGGCATGGTAACGGTCGACATTTTTGATCAATGTTCTTGAACGACTTGCGTGGCATTTGATGCAGTTTTCCTGCACCCGGCGTGCGCCATCATCAGAGATGAGCATGCGTCTGCCATAAGTGTTCAGCGTAAAGGCCTTGGAATGGTTCCATCCGTCAAGAGATTTGGACGCGTATTTGTCGATGTAATTATCCACCGGCAAATGACAATCAACACAGACAGCCCGTTCGCGGTGCGAACTGTGCTCCCAAGTCGCGTAATAACTCTCCATGACGTGACAGTTTATGCAAGCCGTTGCGTCGCTAGAAAGGTAGGAAGTAGCCTTTGACTCTTTGGTCAAATGCAATCCCATCCCTAATGCGACCGCCACGGCCAACATTGCCCCATACCGAAGCGCAGTCTCTAAGTTCATAGGTACCTCGCTGGTAGGAATTATGAGAACTCAGTTTTCACTAAGTCAGTGACTTTCACCAATTTCAACAAACATAACTCCTTATAGTAGTGTTTCGGATTGAGCGACTTGCAAAGGATCGGCAATAGCTTTTGGGTACTTTTCCCCCGCTGCTTACCATTCCCGCAGCCATCCTAACGACTTGTTCTGAAGCGACCGAAAGTCGCCAACCTCAGCCTTCCTCACGAATGGATCGCCAAACGACTAGCAACCCATAAAAAAAATCTATCGCAACCATATACCAAGTTTCATGCCAGGGGGAGTTGTTTTTCATTATTAACGTTTGACCCAGGCCAAATGGGACTTTCCCGATAGACGTGAGAAAAATGGAAATTGGGGAACTGGAAAAAGCTGTCCTTTATTTATGACATGTGTCATGTATGCATGACTACTGTTTGGTATACATGACACTTTTCAGGCCTCTTCGGTCCGTTTGTATTCTGGGAGTTGTTGAATGAAGAAGCGTAAATTATTTCGAGGTCGACTGGTCCTACCGTTGGGACTTGGATTCCTGTGGCTTCTGTTTCTGCTGGTACTTGCCATCTGGTCGGTGCGTTCCGAGCGGTCCCACGTGGCCAGCATGGCCGAGCGCGAGGCCAGAGCTTTTTTTCAGCAGGTCGTGGTCACTCGTGCCTGGAATGCAGCCCATGGTGGTGTGTATGTGCTATCCACGCCGGAGAATCCGCCCAACCCGTATCTTCCGGAAGAAGACCGAACCGTGGAAACTGTCCAAGGCGTCACACTGACCAAGGTCAATCCCGCCTATATGACCCGGCAGATTTCAGCCATTGCCAAGGATGACCATGAGGTGCAGTTCAACATCACCAGCCTCGACCCCATCCGGCCGGAAAATGTAGCAGACGAGTGGGAAGTCAAGGCCCTTCAGGGATTCAAGCAGGGGGCAAAAGATAAATTCGAGATGGTGGGGACCCCAAAAGGGGTGTTCTTTCGATATATGGCCCCGCTCAAGACGGAACAGAAATGTATGCGCTGCCATGCACAATACGGGCATGTTGGTAAGTCAATCCTCGGCGGCATTTCGGTCACCTTTTCCGCTGCCCCACTTATCGAAACCCGCAAGAGTTCCGTGGCTCAGACTCACATCGCATTCACTCTCATATTTCTGGTCGGTTTTGTGGGCATATCCTGGTCCACCTACCAGATTCAGAAAAAGCGTGAAGAGGCCGAGAAGGCCAACCAGACCAAGTCCGTGTTTCTGGCAAACATGAGCCATGACATGCGAACTCCCTTGAACGGCATCATGGGCATGACCGAACTGATGCAGAAAAAAGGGCTGGGCAAGATCCAGGGCCGATATGCCGACATGGTTCGTCATTCGGCCTGGACGCTGCTGGAGATAATCACCGACATCACCGATTTCTCGCGGCTTGAATCCGGTCGTTTGGAGTTGTCGGAAAAGCCGTTCGATATCCGGAGCATGCTTGATGATGTCCTTAATATCTTCCGGTTCGAGAGCGCGAACAAGGGATTGTCACTGACCGGTATTGTGGCTGACAATCTGCCCTTATACCTTAAGGGTGATGCCTTCCGTCTCAAGCAGGTGATAACCAACCTCGTGGCCAATGCGGTCAAATTCACACCCAAGGGTTGGGTCGCTGTTCGCATCTCCATGGATGATACGAAGCTCACGGACGGACGAATTCGTCTCAGAGTCGAGGTGGAGGATACCGGCATCGGCATCCCCGACGCTGAGTTGGAGTACATTTTCGAAAGCTTCCGACAGGTGGACGACTCTTATGCCAAGAAGCACGAGGGCTCCGGTCTTGGGTTGGCGATATGCAGTCAACTCGTGACCATGATGGGTGGGACCATCTCCGTTTCCAGCATATCCGGTCAAGGCTCGACGTTCTCGTTTGACGTGACCCTTGAAGAGTCTGACGAGATTGAGACCGGGCTGGTTCTCGAGAAAGCGGGTGTTGCTGATATAGCTTCCACTTCGCCGCGGCGTATATTGGTGGCAGAAGACAACCTGCTCAACCAGACATTTGCCAAGGAGATCCTGGAAGGAGCCGGACATGACGTGGTCATTGCAGAGAACGGTCGGGAGGCCATTGAATATCTGAAAAAATCAGCCTTCGAAATAGTGTTCATGGATGTTCAGATGCCGCAGATGGATGGATTGGAGGCGACTCGTCGCATACGTGATGGCGAAGCGGGCGAAGCCGGTCTGACCATTCCGATCATCGCGGCCACAGCCTTTGCCGTGCGGGGTGATAAGGAGAAATGTCTGGAAGCTGGCATGTCCGGCTATGTGGTTAAACCTTTGGCGAGTCATGATCTGCTTTCGGCCGTGGTTACTTACACCGGAAGCAAAGATGAAAAGGATATTCAGCCAATGGCAGAAATAAAATCTGGCCTTGAAACTGTCATAAACGTGGACGCAGCCCTTGCGCGTCTCGGCAACAGGCGCGACCTGTTCGACAAACTGGCCGCTACATTCCTTGACGACACTCCGCCCAAGCTGGCGGACCTGACGGAGAATATCGCCGCCGGAAACATGGACGAAGTCTTGCGTCTGGCTCATGGCTTGAAAAATTCGGCAGGCATGATTCAGGCAGTGGAGATGGCTGATGTCGCCCAGGAGCTGGAAATGGCAGTTCGTAATGAGCGGCTGACTGAGATTCCCGAACTCTTCGACAGGCTCAAAGAAGCGACCAAGACAGTCATGTCAGCTTTGAAGCAAATGGCGGAGGGCTAGATGGCAAAGATACTTCTCATCGACGACGAACAGATGATGCACGTCCTGTTCGCTGATGTCGCAATCGGACTGGGCCATCAGTTCGACGCTGCCGGATCATTGTCCGAGGGGTGGGCCAAGGCCGAGGCCGGCGGGCATGATGTGGTCTTTCTCGACGTCCTGCTTCCTGACGGCAACGGCATCGAGGAACTACCCCGATTCAAGGGGCTGCCTTCCATGCCGGAGATCATCGTCATCACCAGTTATGGCGATTCATCAGGCGCGGCCCAGGTGCTTCAGCAGGGTGGTTGGGAATACCTGACCAAGCCTCTGACCGTAGACAAGATCGAGCAGTCGGTGCGTGATGTGATCACCTATCGCGAACACAACGTCGCCAGGTCAGGCGGAGGCATTCGACCTTCTGGTATCATCGGTACCAGCCCGCAGCTCATTCAATGCCTTGCCAAGATAGATGAGGCCGCGCGCATGGACGTCACGGCCATGATCTTTGGCGAAACCGGTACCGGTAAAGAACTTTTCGCCAAGGCCGTGCACGAGAACAGCAGTCGTGCGTCCAGACCTTTCGTTACCCTTGATTGCGCTTCCTTGTCTCCGACATTGATTGGCTCCCAGCTTTTCGGACATGTCCGTGGTGCGTTCACCGGCGCGGACCGCTCACGCGATGGCGTTATCACCCAGGCCAACGGTGGCACCCTGTTCATGGATGAGATCGGCGAACTGCCCCTTGAGATGCAGGCGTCGTTCTTGCGCGTCCTTGAAACCGGCCGTTATCGTCCGGTGGGTGGGCAGAAGGAACTCGAATCAGACTTTCGTCTCGTGGCCGCCACTAACAAGGACCTTGAAGAGATGGCCCGGCTTGGCCTGTTCAGGAGTGACCTTCTCTATCGTCTGCGCGGTGTCACAGTGACTTTGCCTCCCCTGCGCGAACGCATGGAGGACCTTGAGCCACTCACTCGTTATTATGTCGAGCAGGCGTGCGGTGAGACCGGCGGGTGTGACAAGGATATCAGTGATGAATTCTGGGCGACCCTGCGGGCTTATTCGTGGCCGGGCAATGTGCGTGAACTGAAACATGCCGCGCGGCGTGCCCTGGCCGCGGCTCAGGATGGCCCGGTCATTTATAGTCGCCATCTACCCACGCAGATTCGGATCAAGGCTGCTCAACAGAACATCGGTGAAGGGGATGTAGTTCCCTGGTCGGGAGTTGTCTCGGCTCCGATCGACGCTTTTCCCAGTCTCAAGGATTATCGTGACAAGGCCGAGCGCGAGTATGTGGAAATGGTTCTGGCGCGGGTTGACGGGAACATCAGTCAGGCGGCGGAGGTCGGCGGGGTCTCCCGGGGCTACCTGTATGAGCTTTTAAAGAAGCATGGGATGAAGCGGTAAAGATGTTTTTAGGCGGGAGTCGAAGCCTCCTGCGTTGTGATCCCCACGAAGTGGACTATTTCATGCCCGCTGCAAGATACTTTTTGCCTATTTCGGTGTCGGCGTAGGCTTCGGCCCAGTGAAGGTAGACCAGCTTCAGATATTTTGTATGGATGCTTTTGGCCTGCTCCAGGCGAGTCTTCACTGTGTTGTCTTCCAATTGTTCGATGGCATTTGCCAACGCGCTGGCCCGGTGAGTGTTGCGGTGTTTTGCATCGATCTCGGCAAGGCCTGCCCGGGCTATTGCCTCGCGCCGGGGTTTGTCGGCCAGGAGTTGGCAGACGATTTCTATGAGGCGGTCCATGTCGGCTTGCGGATAGGTGACAAGATGTTCGCCGTCCTTGAACAGCAGGGACTGGCCGTGGCCGACTTCGGGCGTGACAAGGCATGAGCCGCAGGCTAAGGCCTCGAAAACCCGGAAATTCAGGTCGTTACGTTCTGCGATATTAAGGACCACACGAGCGCGGGGGAAGAGTTCGGAGAATTTGCCTTTTCGAACTTCAAGGTTGGGGAACCGTGCTTTCAGTTCCTTGAGAAAAACAAATCTCTCCGGCGTTGTTTCCTTATCCACATTGCCCACGAAGAGGAGGTCCCACTCCTTGTCTGGCGTTTTTTGCGGTGGACGTTCATTGCGGATGGGATATGGCGGCAGCCAGATTACCCGGTCATCGGAAAGTCGTTGCCTGAAGCGGGGGAGATGGTCTCGCAGGCTGACTGCGGCCAGGTCGAACCCCTGAGCGTACATGGGATACCAGGAGTGGATATGCGAATCTATGGCATAGAAGACGGTCAGGCATGGGAATTTTTCGATCCCGATGAATGGAGGCGACTGGCTGCGGTCGGCATAAACTAAGATGTCAGGGGTTTCTCCGCATTGCTCGACCACGTCGTCCCAGGTTAATACGTACTGTTTTACCAGGGGTATAAAGATGACTTTGTAGCCCAGCGCAGCCAAGTTGGTCCTGAAATATGAGACGCCAACCCAGGCGATGGTTTTAGATGGCAACGTTGGCTCCCTGGAGAAATGATATGAAATCAGTCACGCCTGCTTGTTGTGCAATGATGTAGTTGGACACGTAGCGGGCATAGTTCATCTTTCTGCCGTATATCTCGAATTCAACATCAGGCCCACCGAAATCCCAGCCGAAGAACTGAGCAATTTTTGGATTGATGGGTTGTTCGAATTCAGGGAACGGTTCGCCCACTGCTTCCAGCACGGAGTCGGGTGGGGGCGTGTAGCCGAGCTGAATGAGAACCTCTTTGGCCACATGGTTCATTAGCAGGCTGCCGGGGTGGTTGACGGTGTTGAAGAGCCGTGAGTCCCGGTAGTTGTCAATGAGCAGATCGAGATATTTGACTGGCGTGTGCTTTTCTTTCTCTCGTTCTTTCTCGATGGTTTCCTTTACTATTTCGAGCAGGTCGAACCTGGCAGCGATATCGGAGTAGAGGAAAAGCATGGCCGTTTCCTTGGCTGGCAATCCCTTGTCGATGATGTCGTCCAGGTAGGAACATCGGTAGTTGAATCCCGGCTTGCTGTTCCACAACGGCCAGTAGCCTTTGAAGAACAAGTTGGGGATACATAGGCTTCTGGCGCCATCCGGGAGTTTGCTGATCAAAACATCCGACGCAAGGTCGTCCCATTTCGGTCCGAGATATTGATAGAGGAAAAGCGAGCACCGGCTGAGGATTTCGTCGGTTACCGGTTCTTTAACGAAGTTCGTGATCAGCCCATAATCGTATCTTGCAGAAAATTCAGGACAGGTAATGAGCCGCTGGATAAGTGGTTCTGCCTGGCAGTTGGCGTGTACGATGCAGAGTTCCTTACCCATGATTCCCCGGAAATGTTTGAAATGTCCTGCGAAAGCTGTTCCGAATGCGATAGCATGGATGCATTTCGTCTTCAATACTCTGATAGGTGCGCTGTTTACAGTGAAACCCCAAGAGTGTATCCCACCATGACCTATTTAATTAATCTTTTGGGGAGACATATAATGCAGAAGGAATTTGATGCCGCATTGGCTGCTATCAAGCCTGTAGACCGTTCCCTGGCCGAAAAGGGCCAGGCTCATCTCGATAATTTGACCAAACCTCAGGGCAGTCTCGGGCGTCTTGAAGATCTGGCTCTCCAGATGTTTCTCATTCAAGAGGGAAACAACCCTGTGCCGGACCCCATGCGTATTTACACAGTGGCCGGAGATCATGGTGTCAACGCCGAAGGCGTCAGCCTCTTTCCGCAGGAAGTCACCCGCCAGATGGTTCTCAATTTCCTCGGCGGCGGCGCAGGTATCAATGTACTGGCCGAGACCGCAGGCGCGCAGCTTTACGTGGTTGATGCCGGTTCCTGCGGCGGTGGTTACGATGAGCACCCGAACCTGATTCAGGAAAAGGTCGCGCCCGGTACAGCCAATCTGGCCGAAGGCCCTGCCATGACCCAGGAACAATGTCTGAAAGCTCTCATGCTCGGCATTTCCCTGGCAGACCGTGCTCACGCCGATGGCGTGAAAGTCCTCGGCACCGGCGACATGGGTATTTCCAACACCACGCCTTCCACCGCACTTTACTGCGCTTATCTCGGGCTTGATCCCGAATCCATGACCGGTCCCGGTACCGGCCTGGACAAGGACGGCGTTGCCAGTAAGGCCCTTGTCATTCGCAAAGGCCTCGCAGCCAACAAGTCAGCCGTTGATTCCGGCGATCCCATGGAAATTCTTGCTGCCCTCGGCGGTCTTGAAATTGCCACCCTCGCAGGTCTGATCCTCGGCGGCGCAAAGAATCGCCAACTCATCTGCGTGGATGGTTTCATTTCCACAGCCGCCTATGCAGCCGCCTGGAAGATCTGCCCCACGGTTCAGGACTACTGCGTGATCAGTCACGCCTCTGCCGAACCCGGCCATATTACTGCCGTCACTGAAATGGGCCTCGACCCGCTGCTCGATCTCGGCTTCCGCCTGGGCGAAGGAACCGGTGCTGCCTGCGCCATGTATCTCGTCAGGAGCGCAGCCAACATGTACAACAAAATGGCAACTTTCGCCGATGCAGGCGTAGCCGAAGCTACTAGCTAAGTCAGCATTGTCTCATAAAACGAAAAGACCGAGCCCTGAGCCCGGTCTTTTCGTTTTATGAGGAAAGATAGGTAGACCGACAATGCAAAAAAGAAGACCGGATGATTGCTCATCCGGTCTATTCTTTTGGATTGTCTCGTCTCCCGACTAAATTATGCGTCACCAAGATCTCCTGATACTGCCTGGATAACGTTACCCTTCGCATTGTAAGTTCCCGTGGATTCGACCTTGACGAGTTGCCTGGCCATCTCTGGGTTCTCCAGAACCTGCCGCTGCAGCTTGACCTTGCGGATGGACTTCATCTGATCCGCAACATCTGCTGTTTGAATTTCCAGATTTCCTAATTCCATGATTCGAACCTCCTTCCATGGAGAATTTAAAGAATTCCTTACAGCTCTTATCGGCCTATATGTAAGATTCTTTAGGGGGCGAACCAAATCACGGGGTTGACTCTCGCCAACCAGGCGAATTCCTTTTAATTTTTCCACGACCACCACTTGAGTTTTTCCGATTCATGTTGGGAATTAGAGGCATAATAGACTGCGCAGCGAAAGACATAGAGCACGCATCGGTCCACGTGGGCCCCTTCATGTTCTATGAGCCGTTGGTACATGGCTTCAGGGTCTTCTCCATTCAATTCAGGCACGGATGAGTAGCCGAGATCGAAAAGCATTTGGGAGAGACTGGGGCCGACTCCAGGGATTTCCTGGAGCCTTTTCAGCGCGTCTTTGTCTTTCATTAGGAAGTGCGGGCGTAGACTTCGTCGAGAATTTCTTTTGCGCCAGCTTCAAGCACCTGTCCGGCCAGGATCATGCCGATGTTCCAGGCGTCGTCCGCATGGCCTTCGACCATTTTGCGGATGGGGCGGGAACCATCGATGTCGGCCACGAATCCGGTCAGGCGAATCTGGTCGCCATTGAGTTCGGACCAGGCCGCGATGGGCACCTGGCAACCGCCGTCCAGTCCGGTCAGGAATCCGCGCTCTGCGAGGACCTGACGCTTGGTGGGCTCGTGGTTGAGGAACTGGAGCATCTCCATGACTTCTGTATTGTCCTTGTGGTATTCGATGCCGAGTGCGCCCTGGGCCACTGCGGGCAGGAAGTCCGGTGGGCCGAGAATTTCGTGCTTGGGTGCGGTCAGTTTCAATCGGTTGAGACCGGCTGTGGCGACTATGATGGCGTCGTATTCGTCGTTCAAAAGTTTTTTGACGCGGGTGTCGAGGTTGCCGCGCAGGAACTCGACCTTGAGGTCGGGCCTGATGGTGGCAAGCTGAGACTGGCGACGCAGGCTTGAGGTCCCGACCACTGCGCCTTCGGGCAGACCTTTCAGGCCATCGTATTTTACGGACAGCAGGGAGTCTGTGGATTCCTCGCGCTCGGGGATGACACCGACTTCAAGCCCTTCGGGAAGTTCGGTGGGTACGTCTTTCATGGAGTGAACTGCAATCTGGGCGCGGCCATCCAGCAATGCTTCTTCGATCTCTTTGACGAAGAGGCCCTTGCCGCCAACTTTTGCCAATGGGACGTCGAGAATTTTGTCGCCTTTGGTCTTGAGCTTGAGCAGCTCGACAGTCAGGCCGGAGTGTTCGGCTTCCAGGCAGTCCTTGATATGATTTGCCTGCCAGAGTGCGAGTGCGCTGCTCCGGGTGGCGATGACGATTTTTTTCATTGAGTAGAGCCTTGGCTTGTTACGGTGAAAATTAATGGCAGCTTGAGCAGTCGCCGCCGGAACAACCCGCGCAACCGCTGGGGGCAGCAGTCGGAGCGGCTTCGGATTCCCCGGCAGAATCGGGAGCGCCGCCGCCGGTACGGGACCGGACCGCGCTCATGAGCTTGCCGGTCTTGGCCGAGTCGCACTTGGGGCAGGGCGGGCATTCGTCGCGGTCGAAGACGAGTTCTTCAAATTCGTGGTCGCAATCGCTGCATTTATATTCGAATATGGGCATTGGTTGCTCCAAAAAATTTTTCTTGAATGCTGGTCGCATTCGGACAGAGAGAATTCATAGCCGAAAAGGGGAGGGCTGGCAACGCCCTACGCCCCAGGGTAGAGCAATGATAAGACCCAATTCAGCTCTGTCCAGTTGTGAGGGTTTATAAAAGACTTATATATGGGAGAGGGGTAATCTTCTGCTGGATGAAAATAGGTATTTTGTGTATGGATAGTGCCTGACTGGCGGGTCTTTTAATTCGTTGATATAATAGTGGTTATTGATATTCGCCTGGTGTTCAGTGCTTTTCAGGGGATATATGGAAGACGCACGAATACATTCCAGCGCAGACAGCCGAGAGGTTGGACCGCGTGGTTGTACCGGATTGGACAATCCGGATGAGCCGTTACGCTGTGTCTTTTCCACTGTTACCGAGATCAAGGTTGGCACCGGAACCACGGCCAAAAAGCAGCGAAGCAAAATCCTGTGGCATGTGCAGCAAAGTGGAGCGGACGAATTCGGGGTGCGCAAGATCAACCCCCAGTTCGTGCCGGTGGGTGAAAGTGAAATCATCGACCAGGATGAACTGCTGACCAGATATACTCCTGAGGTGGAGATCCACAACACTCGCGTGGAACCCGCCATGTGCGCCCTCAAGAAGACCGTTGCCAAAGGTGATAAGCATCGCAAGAAAGGCGAGCCCCTCAGCGCCGAGATGGAGTATACCAAGGCCCTGGACGTGGATGAGACCAACGTGCGCTCCATTTTCGGGTTGGGGCTGGTTTATCTGGATCGGGGTGACAAGGATAAGGCCAGGGGAGTCTTCGAGCAGTTGGTCGCCCTTAATGCGGCTTTTGATATCAAACACAAGCATCTGTTCAATGAATTCGGAATCGCTTTGCGTAAGAACGAGCTCTATGACGAAGCGGTCAAATACTACTCTCGAGCTGTGGAACTCTCTACGGATGACGAGAACCTCTACTACAATCTCTCCCGCGCATTTTATGAGAAGGATGACTGGGAACACTGCTTTGAGTTCGCTTCGCGTGCTCTCAAGCTCAACTCGCAGCTTGATCATGCGCTGGGGTTGTGCAGGCTGATAGTGTCCCTGTCAAAGGATCCGGATCGGCGTGATCTTTACGGCAAGCCAGCTGTGCCAGCAGATGTGGCCAACAAGGCCAAAGGTCTGCTGGGCATTGGTGATGAAGTAATGGACATGACCGTGGAGCTTCCTTCGATTGGTGAAGAATTTGAAGCCTCTACTGTATCGTTTGGCGAGGATAACTGAGTTGTTGCGGGGGATGTGTGAGCAAACGGCTTGAAGTAACTATTTTCGGTACCCAGTATTCAGTCGGGTTGCTGCGTTTGAATCGCGTAATGGTCAAGGCGGGCATGAAAGCCTATGGCCCAAGGAAATGGAACAGGCTTGTCAACGACATTGCTCTTCGCACTCATTCTCGTAAGCTTGTCAACGAGATAAGTCATACCATCGGCCATACCATCAAGGTCGAGTATTATGGAACCGGGATTGTCATGCAGGGCAATGGGTTCGGCATGGAGGTCTTTCATGGCGGAGATTTCTTCTCTGTGGACATGGTAAAGGCAAAAAACAAGACTTTACAGCCATCAAAACTGATGAAAGACTATAAGAAGGGTGATATGCTGGGCGTCTTTTGGGCCAGACGTGAAAGTGCGATGTTCTTCCGGTGGGAAGATGTCGACGAACCGGATCAGCAGGATATAGCCTTGGTTTATGATGGCATGGGGCCTGTTCTTGCCCGCAAAAGAGCGTTTGATCTTGCTCTGGATATTACGTGGCAGGGCCGTAAGGGGCGTCGCGTAGGCATGGACTCAGACGGTGAGTTCGAGACCCAGAAGCATGTTTTTCATATGGTGAAATAATCGTTGAAATGGTGGTGAGCCATGAGTGACGACTTTCGCGAATTAGATTTGGGCGATACGCCAGAAGAGTTGGACTCCAAGACCCCATCCGGGTGGAAGTACCTTTCAGACGGCGGCTTAATCCGCTGTGCATTTTCCACTACCAACTCCGTCAAGATGGGCATGGGCGCCAGCATGCGCAAGCATGAAAACAGCGTGGTCTGGTTTGTTGAGCAGATTGACGACGAGCAATTTGAAGTAAGGAAGATTAATACCAAATATGTGCCTGCCGGAGATGCGGAAGTCATCCCCCTGCACAGACTGGTGAATGAATTTACGCCCCAGCTAGCATACTATGAGGAAATGGTTCTTCCGGCCATGGAAGAACTTGAGGATAAGCTGAATCAGGGTGACGATTATCGTGAAGATGGTCGCCTCTACAGTGCGGAGATGGAATATGAGAACGCTCGGGGCATTGAAGAGAAGAACGTTCGTGCCTTGTTCGGGCTTGGGCTCATCTACCTGACTCGCAAGGAGTTGCAGCGGACGCGTGAACTGCTGGCCGAACTGGTGAATATCAAGGCCGTGTTTGAAGGCAAGAATCAGCACCTTTTCAACGAATTCGGCATTGCCCTCAGGAAGACCCTGATGTTTTCCGAGGCTGAAGTCTATTACCGCCGGGCGCTGGATTACGTGACTGATGACGAGAACCTTTATTACAATCTGGCTCGCACTTGTTATGAAGGTGGTGACTGGGACGGATGTCTGGAAGGTTTGATCCTGTCCCACCGGCTCAATCCCGGACTGGATGTCGCCCGTGACTTGTTTGAGTTGATCGTCGGCCTGGCCGAAGACGAAAGGTTGCTCAAGCAGTACAACAAGCCGCCGGTGCCGCCCAAGGTGCTGGCTCGAGCCCGCCAGATCATGGCTGTCGAGAGTGGCAAGCTGCCTCTTGATGACGGACCGGTCTTCGGTGTGGCGGTCGGTCGTGCCCGTACGGGCTCAGCGGGGAAACCCCGTTCGGGGATTGTTGAGATCGACGGTTTTGGCGACGATTAGCAGACGATTATGAAGGAGTATGGCGGGAATGGTTTCTAAGTTTGATACATCTGCACTTGAAATTGACGAAGGATATCTCGGCTCGACATTGACAGATGAAGGAGACGTACGTTGCGTTTTCTCATCCATGAACAAGACCAAGGTCGGTACCGGTTCCACTACTCGTAGTCACATCACCAAATTGTACTGGTTTGTTGAGGAGATCGGGGATGAAAAATTTTCCAGGCGGCAGATAAATTCAAACCATGTGCCTGCCGGGGAAGAGAAGATCATCCATCTCAAGGACCTGCTCAGCACGTATCTTCCCGAGATTGAATTTTGGGAAGATAAGACAGTCCCGGCAATGAGCTGCCTTGAGGATTATCTCGAAGACGGCGAAATTGATCGCGAGGACGGTAAATTGTACAGTGCGGAAAGTTCCTTCCAGAAGGCTCTGGGGCTTGAAGAGAAAAACGTCCGCGCCCTGTTCAATCTAGGACTGATCTATCTGGAACTTGATGAAGAGGACAAGGCCCGGGATATGATGAACGAGTTGCTTAAGATCAAGTCGTCGTTTGTCGGTAAGGATCAGCACCTGTTCAATGATCTCGGAATTTCTTTACGCAAGCGCGGGATGTTTGATGAATCCGCTGCCTATTACAGCCAGGCCCTGGAATACATCGGTGATGATGAGCATTTGTTCTACAATCTTTCACGCGCCCATTACGAACGGGGCGATTGGCCCCAATGCGTTAATGCACTGGGTCGGTGCAAGGCTCTCAATCCGGACCTGCCAGCTGCCCGGGACCTGTCCGAACTGGTGGTAGAGATGTCTAACAATCCTGTCCTGTGCAGGAAGCACGGCAAGCCGCCCATTTCAGACCTCATGGCAGCGGGAATCCTCGGTGCCTTGCAGGGAGGTAGCTCCATGGAAGTCGAGCGAGGCGACGTGCTCAAGTCTGAAAGCGGTCATGTCAGGACTGGTGGTGGGATTGTGGAGATGGATGAGAAATATGACGATTACGATGATTATGAAGATTATGATGATGGGCTCATGTAATTGGACCTAAATGAATATTATCTGATTGTAGGTTTGAAGTAATAAATTGGTGGAATATGGATATTGAGCTAGGTACACCTGCGCAGGGAAAAAGCAAAAAAGATAAGAATCTGACCCAGAAGGATGATGGCGTCGTGCGCTGTGTTTTTTCTTCTTCCGAGAAGGCTAAAATCGGTGCCGGAGTCACTGCCAGAACGACTGTCTCAAAAACATTCTGGTATGCGGAGCAAGTCGAGGGCGAGGGATTTCGCATGCGGGAGATCAACTCCAATCATGTGCCTTTCGGAGAAGAGGCTGTGCTCTCCTTGAAAGAACTGCTCGACGATTTTCTCCCCGAGATCGAGTATTGGGAGCGTAAAACGCTTCCCGCCATGGAGCAGCTTGAAAGTTATCTCGAAGAGGGAGAAATCGACCTGGAGGACGGGAAATATTCCAGTGCTGAGGAGTCGTTCGGCAAGGCCCTGGAACTTGAAGAGAAGAACATTCGAGGATTGTTCAATCTTGGGTTGGTCTATTTCGAAACCGAAAAGCTGGACGAAGCCAGAAACCTGCTGGGCGAATTGCTCAACCTCAAGGCTCCTTTTGAGGGCAAGAACCAACATCTATTCAACAGGTTTGGCATCTCCCTTCGGAAGAGCGGGTTGTATGACGATGCAGTCGGCTATTTCAATCGCGCATTGGAATTCATCGACGACGATGAACACCTCTTTTACAATTTGGCTCGTATCCATTTCGAGCGTGGCGATTGGCCGCAGTGCGTAAGTGCACTGGTTTCTTGCCATGGGCTTAACCATGACCTGCCTGCTGCCCGCAACCTGGCTCAGTTGGTAATGAATCTGGCCGAGGACCGGCGACTGTGCCAGCGCAACCGCAAACCGTTCGTTCCCGTTGAACTGGTGGAGGCCTTGGCTGGAATTCTACAGTCCGATGACATGCAGGATTCCGATCTTGGCGAAATTTCCATGCCGGAAAAAGGCCGTGTTCGGGGATCAGGCTCTACAGATGCAGATGATAAATATAATCTTAAGTTTTAACGGCCAGTTCAAAAAACACACAAAAAGCCGCACCGGATATCCGGTGCGGCTTTTTATTTTTGTATTGGTCTGACTATTTTTTGAGTTTTGCCTGCGGCCAGACCTCATCGACCTTTTCGACGGTCTTGATGGTGATCTGCTTGAGCAGTTCGTCGGGAATCTCGGCCAGATCTTTCTTGTTCTGGGACGGGATGATGACTTTCTTCATGCCTCTGGACACCGCAGCCAGGATCTTTTCCTTCACGCCGCCCACCGGGAGAACTCTGCCGCGCAGGCTGATCTCGCCGGTCATGGCCAGGTCCGGGCAGACCGGGGTGTCGGTCAGGGCCGAGATGAGCGCGGTGACCAGGGTCACGCCTGCGGACGGGCCGTCCTTGGGCGTCGCGCCTGCCGGGACGTGAACATGGATGTCCTGATTCTCTGAGAACTTGGGGTCTATGCCATATACGTCTGCACGGGCACGGGCGATGGACAAGGCGGCCTGGGCCGATTCCTTCATGACATCGCCGAGCTTGCCGGTCAGGGTCAGTTTACCCTTGCCGGGCATGGTCGTCACTTCGATGTGCAGAATCTCGCCGCCCACCGGAGTCCAGGCAAGGCCCACGGCAACGCCCGGAGGCAGGGTGGTTTCCTTTTCGTCGTCCAGAAAGTGCGGCGGGCCGAGCAGGGTGTAAAGGTTCTTGGTCGTAACCTTGAACGGCCCTTTCTCTCCCTCGGCCTTCTTGCGTGCCATCTTGCGGCACAGGGTGCCGATCTCTCGCTCAACGTTACGCAGTCCTGCCTCGCGGGTATATTCGCGAACCACTTTGCCTACCAGCTTGTCGGTGATGACAAGTTCACCCTTTTTCAGGCCGTTTTCGTCGATCTGGCGGGGGATGATGTAGCGGCGGGTGATGACCGTCTTTTCTTGTTCGGTATAGCCTGGGATGCGGATGATTTCCATGCGATCACGCAAGGGACCGGGGATGGAGTCGAGCATGTTGGCTGTGCATATGAACATGACCTTGGACAGGTCGAACGGCACGTTCAGGTAGTAGTCCGTGAACGAGAAGTTCTGTTCCGGGTCGAGCACTTCAAGCAGGGCGGATGACGGGTCACCCCTGAAATCGGAACCGAGCTTGTCTATCTCGTCGAGCATGATGACCGGGTTGCGGGTGCCGCAGGTCTTGATGGCCTGGATAATACGGCCCGGCATGGCACCGATGTAAGTGCGACGGTGACCGCGAATCTCGGCTTCGTCGCGCATGCCGCCAAGGGACATGCGGTGGAATTTCCGCCCAAGGCTGCGTGCGATGGAGCGGCCCAGTGAGGTCTTGCCGACGCCGGGAGGGCCTGCAAAGCAAAGGATCGGGCCTTTCATCTTGGGGTTGAGCTTGCGCACGCTCAGATATTCAAGGATGCGCTCCTTGACCTTTTCCAGGTCGTAGTGATCGTCGTTTAAAATCTTCTCGGCTTTCTTGATGTCGAGGCGGTCGCGGGAGAGTTTCTTCCACGGTAGCTCGGTCATCCAGTCGAGGTAGGTGCGGATGACCGTGGCTTCGCTGGATTCAGCGTGCATGGCCTCCAGGCGGCGAAGCTGTTTGAAGGCTTCTTTCATGACCTCTTTGGGCATGCCGGATTTCTCGATGCCCTTGCGGAGATCTTCCATCTCTTCGCTGTCGTCGCCCTCATCTCCAAGTTCGCGCTTGATGGCCTTCATCTGTTCGCGCAGGTAGAAGTCACGCTGGGCCTTGTCCATGCCCTCTTTGGCCATGGATTGTATCTTGCTCTGCATGCTCGCCACTTCAACTTCCTTGAGCAACTGGCCGTTGACCTGTTCAAGGCGTTCCATGGGATCATGGCATTCCAGAATCTTTTGAGCGGCTTCCACCTTCATGCGCAGGTTGCTTGCGATGAGGTCGGCCAGCCTGCCGGGTTCGGATACGTTGTTCAGGACGCTCATGATGTCCTGGGACGAGATGCCACGCAGGGTCAGGATGCGTTCACTTTGCTCACGTGATGAGCGGACGAGTGCCTCCTGTTCAGGAGTCAACGGTCCGGTCTCGGGTTCCATGAGCGGTTCAAGTTCGGCGATGTGGTAAGGGTCACCGGACTTGAATTGTGTGACCTTGGCGCGGGCCAGTCCCTGAACCAACACTTTGAGGCGGCCGTCGGGCATCTTCAGCATGCGCATGATCATGCCCACGGTTCCGGTCATATAAAGTTCTTCGTGTGTGGGGTCTTCGACCGCTTCGTCTTTCTGGGTCAGGATCAGGATATAGCGATCTCCGGCCAGCGCGGCGTCAACCGCTTTCACGGATTTCTCGCGGCCGACAAAGAGCGGCAGGATCATATAATTGAAGACAACGATGTCGCGTACGGCCAGAACGGGCAGCACCTGCGGGATGTCCGCCGGATTGGGGCCGACCAGGTCCTCGCCATCGCCGAACAGGGCCGAGCCTCCGGCCGGGCCGGTCAGGGCTTCAATTATATCGGGTAATTCTTCCGAACCGTGTTCAGTAGTTTCCGGCTGACTGGCAGGACTTTTGTCTTGCTGTATGTCCGACTTTTTACGTCGGATTCGGGCCGGTTTGATAGGCGATTTTTTATTTTTCTTGCTCAAGGTGACATCCTTTGATTTCTGTGAAAATGAGTCATCTTACTCCACATAAGTCGTCATTTCTGCTTGGCAAGTCTATTATTATTGTAAAATGACGTCTTTTAGCGGGTTACCTCGAAACTCGAAAACTCTGTTTTTACATCATGCTTCGACGAGTCAATTTTTGTCACTCGCGCAAGTGGCGGACCGTCGTACAGTCGCTCCATGAAACGAGCAAGGAGCTCTTCGTTTCCCTGAGCCAGAGCTTCCACGTTGCCGTCAGGCAGGTTGCGAACCCAGCCGGTTACGCCCATTTCGCGGGCGGTGTCGCGGGTCCACGCCCTGAACCAGACTCCCTGTACCTTGCCGAAGACAGTCATATGCAATTCGGTCATCGCATCCGCCCGTGATCATTGAAGCTGTAAAAATCGTTGTCGGTGACGATGATATGGTCCAATACCCGGACTTCCAGTCCTCTCGCCGTCTCCATGACCTTCTCCGTCAGCATGACGTCTTCAACCGATGGCGTCGGGTCCCCGCCCGGATGATTGTGGGCCAGGATGATGCTGGTCGCTTCCAGCCTGAGCGCGGTGGCCATGATCTCCCGGGGGAAGACCGGGGTGGCGTTGACCGTTCCCTTACTGACCTGCTCCCAGGCGATGACCCGGTTTTTCGAGTCCAGGAAAGCCGTCCAGAATTCCTCCACACCCTTGTTGCCGATCCGGGCCATGGCCGCCTTGGCGACATCGGTGGGGTCGGACAACGGCTTGCCGCTTCGGGCCGAGGCTTCACCTAGTCGTGCGAAAAGTTCCTGCATCAGCGTCCATTGAGACTTTACACCTGCGCCCACGCCTTTGATTCCGTCCAGTTGGTCGGGGCGGGCCATGATGGCATCTTTCAAAGAACCAAACCTCTCGATGAGTTCTTTTGCGAGCGGTTTGGTGTCCCTGCGCGGGAGTACCATAGCGAGTGCAAGCTCAAGAATCTCGTAATCGGCCAGGCTACGGCTGTTCTCAGTTAGTTTTTCCTTGAGACGCTGGCGATGGCCGAGGTAGTGAGGTTTCTTTGATTCAGTCATATCGTGGAGGTCAAGTGGTTTGGTATGATTAGCCGCAGTTTATAACACTGGGAGGGGGCTAATATCGACTGCCCTGCGGTTTGGGCTGAAAGAGGTTGATGAGTCCGGCCACGAGGATGTCGAGGACCTCTTCATGATGGCGCGCGCCGGTCTTGACGCTCATTTCGGAATCCAGTGCAAGGTCGATCATGCGGGCGATGCCCTGTCTGCCGAGCCGTTTCGCCACTCCGGTCTTGAGCTTCTTGACGTATGGGTGCGCTTTGACCTTGCTCTCCTCACCGCTCTGGAGCATCCAGTACATGCGCGCCTGGCTGGCGAGGTAGCCGATCAGGTTGAAGAGCATCTTGTCCTGGGATTTCTTGAGATGATCACTCAGGACCCGCTTCCAGACTGCGGCCTCGGCACCGCGTTTGCCAAGTGCGTCCATGAGATCGAAAAATTCCATCTCGCCAACAGGGGCGACCAGTTCCACGTGCTCTTTGCGAATGACCTTCTCGTCACCCGCAGCCAGTTCGAGTTTGTCCAGTTCCAGCCGGACAGCGACTGCGTCCGTAGGCAGAGCCATGGACAATGCGCGATCAACACCCGGTTCAAAGTTTATTCCGGTCCGGGCGGCCCAGTTTCGAATGAACTCTCCCAAGGAGCGTTGGTCGAGCCCTTGGGATTCCCATATCCAGCCTTCTTTCTTGGCTTTTTTGAAGAAACTCCTGCGCGACAAGGTGGCCGGAACCGGTGGTTTCTTGCCTTTCCACTGTCCTTCAAGACAGAAGATGGGGAAGACGTCCGAGGAGAGGCCCTTGACCCCGGAATCGAGTTTGTCCAACTGGTCGGCCTTTAGGGTGTGGGCGCGTCGGACGATGAGTGCCTTGGGCTGCGGGAACAGACTCTTGATGGTCAGGTCGGTCCAGAATGCGGCAGGCAGCGGGTCATCGTCATCGCCCCAGAAGGTCTTCACTTCCCAGTCCTGCTGGCCGGATGCAGCCATGCGTTCATCAACATGGGACTTGATGAGTTGCGGGTCCGGGCAGACCAGGAAGAGATATTTGGGGCGGTTCATGTCGGTTTTAGGTTGCCTAATAGTTCTGAGTCATGAGGTCGGCCAATCGACGGATGCCGAGGCGGGTGACTTCCATGTCCGCTTCGTTCTCATCGCCGGAAAAGAATGGCCAGTTCTGGCTGATGGTGCCGGACTGCCAGATGAGTGAGTCGTCGGTGGTAGAGCTGATGTCCGCTTCGAAAGTGAAAATGGCCACGGATCGCAATGTCTCTTCCTTGGTGCCGGTTACGGCTGTGGGGCGGTTGTATCGTTTGATGGTAATGGCGATTGTGGCGTCGGCTTTGCTCTGGTCGTCCACCCAGGTGATGGTGCCGCGGTTGTTCAACTCGTCGCGCAGTAGTTTGCGGAGGCGTGGTTCGAGCCACGAGATTGTCGTGGGGTTGGTCACGCCGGATATGGCGATAGTACGGTATTGCGGTTCGAGGACCGAGGTGTCGCCTTCGCCCATGCTGTAGCCGCAACCAGCGAGGAGGAAAGTGAGTAGTATTGCTATATAATGAAGAGGTTTCATTTGTATTCTCCGAGTGATCGATGTCTTGGCAGGGGATGGTACTTGGAATTGAGGGAAGAGTAAATGGGGAGTGGGGAGGAGAAAGGGAGGGCAATATGCTGGGCGTGCCGAGAAGGTCCCTTCCCCTTTGTTGAAGGGTTTCCCGGCGGCGGTTATCTTCTGATTGGTTCAGGGAATGGGTTCGTTATTTGCGTCCGTGCCATTTTACCATTTCGGCCAGAGTACTTATTTCCATCGGCTTTGAAAGGCAGTCGTTCATACCTGCTCTGAGACAATCCTCACGGTTTTCATCTATGACATGGGCACTCAGAGCAACTATTGGCACCAGTGCTTTTTCACCTAGCTCAACATTTTGTCTGATGGCTGCAGTGGCTTCCAGACCGTTCATCTCAGGCATCTGAATGTCCATGAGGATGAGGTCAAAATCGGTAATGTGCAGGGCTTCCACCGCCTGCCAACCGTTTTTCACTGCCACTACATTATGCCCCAACTTTTCGAGGAGGCGGGTGGTCATAACTCGGTTGACCCTGTCGTCTTCTGCCAGCAGTACTCTGCTCGGTAATGATTCCTCTGATGTGTACTCAAATTTAATGGTATTCTCGTCCGGCCTGGGCATGCCAACTCTCACGGTGAAGTTGACCGTTGTTCCTTGGCCTTCCCAACTTTCAATGGCGATGTTGCCGCCCATTAGGAAAACAAGCTTTTGAACGATAGCCAGGCCCATTCCCGTCCCACCGTATTTACGAGTGTGGGAGCCGTCCACTTGCTGAAAGGTTTCGAAAATCTTGTTATGCAGGTCATCCGGGATGCCAATCCCAGTGTCGGAAACGCTGATGAGTAGTCGTTTTTGTGCCGGGCCAAGAGGGCCATCCAGAAGGGAGGCCTCCACAGTAACTTTGCCGGACTCGGTGAACTTGACTGCGTTGCCCACCAGATTGAATAGGACCTGCCTGATCTTGATGTCATCGCCCGTTAGTTGCTCGGGTACATTGGGGTCCACTTCGAAATCCAACGTCAGGTTCTTTTCCTTGGCCGAGTCCTGGAAAACATCGCGCACGGTGTGCTCAATTTCACGTATTGAAAATGTCTCCAATCCCATGACTAATCCACCGGTCTGGATGTTGGAGAGGGTCAGGATGTCGGACAAAAGCATGGTCAGGCGTCCACCGCAACTGATGGCTGTTTCCGTCAAGTCCTTCTGTTCGGCATCCATCGTGGTTGAGTCCAGCAATTGGAGCATGCCCAGCAATCCATTCAGGGGGGTTCTGATTTCGTGGCTCATGTTCGCCATGAATTCGTCTTTGATCTTGCTGGCGGCCTCGGCATTATCTCTGGCGTCTCTCAGTGCCCATTCGATTTGTTTGCGGTCGGTAATATCCTGGGCCGTGCCTATGAGTCGCGTCGGTTTGCCTTCGTTGTCGCAGAGCAGGTGGCCCTGCAAGTGGATGATGCGCTCACTGCCACCTGGCAGGATGATACGATGGTCTATCGAATAAGGTTGTCTGGTCTCCAGTGTATTGAATACGGCTTCCGACACAGATTTTCGGTCATCGGGGTGAATGCTGGATGAAAAGACGTTGTAGGTAGGCACAAAACTAAAGGGAGTCCTCTCGAAAATGCGATACATCTCGTCCGACCAAATGAACTCTCCGGTCGAGATTTCGCATTCCCAACTGCCCATGCTCGCCACGGCCTGGGCCTCAATCAGGCTTTGCTGGCTTTTCTCCAATTCATCAAGGGCAAGCCTGCGGATGGTCACGTCCATAATGCCAGCCAGTGAGCCAGCGTATACGCCTTCGTCGTCGTAGAGAGGTGCGGCTGTGACCCGGGTGTTGATCTGGTCTCTGTCCTTCGTTGAAAATTCCAGATCGTACTGCTCGGAAACACCCTGCTTCTGCCGTTTCAACTGCTGTGCAACGAGTTTGGCATTCTCGTCGTTCAGGAAATTGAATATATGTTTGCCCTCTATGTCGTCTCTTCCATAGCCGAGCATCTCGCACATGCGAGGATTGACGTAGGTGGTGAATCCTCTGGGGTCCAACTGCCAGATGCCCTCGTTGAGATTCTCGACCACGGTCCTGAATTGCAATTCGCTCTTGACCAGGGCGCGGGCACGCTCTTCCACGGCCCCGGCAAGGAGCATATTGTTTCTTTTCAGTACGACATATCGCCAGATTCCTGCCAGGAAAAGCAATGAAAGCATGGAGCCACCCATGACGGCTGCCATTTTTGGAGAGACCCAGAGTGGTTTGGAACTGCCATACCATTTAACGTAGGTATCCTCGAATTCCTTGGAGGCCAGGAAAACATTCAAGGCCTTGGTAAGGTGGTTGAGCAACTCCTTGTGGTTCTTGCCAACACCGATGGCCCGTTTGATTTCCCTGACGGGGGAACCCACGGCCTTTATGCGCTTGTCCAACTCCATGCTTTTCGCCAGGTGCATGATGACGGATTCGGGATAGACGATGGCGTCTACGCGCCCGGTCAGGAGCATGAAGAGCAGGTCGGCCTGGTCGTGCGCATAGCTGGCTTCGACTCCCTCTATGTTGGCAATAATCTGGTTTCCGACATTGATGCGGATGACGCCCACGGTGTTTCCTTTGAGATCGGCTAGTTCGTGGATGCCGGATGTGTCCTTGCGTACGAAAATGCGAATGGGGCTGGTTTCCATTGGTGGGGAGAAGTCGAGGAAAGGATGCCTTCGCGCCGTGATGCCGACGTTGGGTATGACATCGGCGCGATCGTTGATCACCGCCTTGAAGACGTTGCTCCAGTTGTCGTAGACCTCGTAGCGCACTTTGATGTCCGCAATGTCCGCAACCTTGTCCATGACGTCGATGGCGAACCCGGATGGGATGCCATCCTTGCTGGTCAAATACTGGGGCGGGAAATTCCGTGGCACGGCTATGGTGACCGTCTCCTGCGTACTTTGTGCGTTCGCATGCAGCCCACAGTCCAGTCCGGCGATAAGGATCGCCGCAAGTAGTAGAATTGGCAGTTTTAGCAAGACGGTTCCTGGGCTCATCCAACCCTCCGCGTGGGTTTGCATAGAGAGAAACTCGCCATTCCATTCACTTCCCCATGTTATGACTGAAACAACACTATTCATTATTGTGCTATTATAATCGGCAATAAACAGGTGGTTGATCGTATGCTTGGGTCTTTTGGAAAGCCTCTGGAAGAGGCGTGAAAGACGTGATTATCTGCCTGTTTTTTCCCAATAAAAAAGCCGGGAGGACAATGTCCTCCCGGCTAAATATTCTCAGTAAAGCGTCAGCTAGTTGGCGACGATGTTCACCAGCTTGTTGGGGATTACAATAACCTTCCTGACCGTCTTTCCATCGGTATGCGCAACGACATTCTCCAATTCAAGGGCGATTTTCTCGACCTCATCCTTGGGTGCATTGTTGGGCATCTGGAATTTGCCGCGCATCTTGCCGTTGACCTGAACGACATATGTAACCTCGTCCTTGATCAGGGCAGACTCGTCATGAGTCGGCCACGGCTGTTTGGTCAGCGTGGTGGTGTGCCCAAGTGCCTGCCACAATTCCTCGCAGACATGCGGGGTAACGGGCGAGAGTAGGGTCACGGCTGTGGCGATTGCGGAGGAAAGTGCCTTGGGGTCGGCGTCTTTCAGATCGTCTTTGAGGGCGTACATCTCATTGACCAGTTCCATGACCGCCGCGATGACGGTGTTGAACTGGAACTCGCTTTCGATGTCGCGGGTGGCACGGCGAATCGTGTCGTGCTCCTTGAATCGAAGCTGCTTGGCCGCGGCGATCTGCGGGTCGTTGAATGATGCCGGTTGTACGGGTTCCAGAATGTCTTCCAGTCCCTCTACCAGACGCCAGAGGCGGCTGAGGAAACGGAACGCGCCCTCGATGCCCTGGTCAGACCACTCAAGTTCCTTGATCGGTGGCGATGCGAAAAGAATGAACAGCCTGGTGGCGTCCGCACCGTACTTGTTGATCATGGAATTGGGGTCGACAGTGTTGCCCTTGGACTTGGACATCTTGCCACCGTCTTTCAGAACCATGCCCTGAGTGAGCAGGTTGGCAAACGGCTCGTCGGCCTTGATGAATCCGGTGTCGCGCAGTGCCTTGGTAAAGAAGCGGGAGTAGAGCAGATGCAAAATCGCATGCTCGATGCCGCCGATGTACTGGTCAACGTTCATCCAGTAATCGGTGGCTTCCTGGCTGAAAGGTTCGGTCTCGTTCCTGGGGTCGCAATAGCGCATGTAGTACCAGGAGGATTCGAAGAAAGTGTCGAAAGTATCTGTCTCGCGTCGGGCCGCTTTGCCGCAGGTGGGACATTCGCAGTTAACGAACTCTTCCATGGTTGGCAGCGGGGACTTGCCGTCCTTGCGAACCTGTGCGTTCTCGGGCAGCAGCAATGGGAGCTGGTCCTCGGGGACCGGGACCGCGCCGCAGTCGTCGCAGTATATGATCGGGATTGGTGCGCCCCAGAATCTCTGGCGGGAGACGTTCCAGTCGCGCAGTCGGTAGTTGACGGACATTTCGCCCAGACCGGACTTGTCCAGGTGCTCGACGATGGCCTTCTTGGCAGGTTCGTTTTCCATACCGTCGAAGTCACCGGAGTTCACCAGAATGCCGGGCTCGGTGAAAGCTGCTTCCATCTCTGATTCGTTCAGGATTTCGCCCTTGTCGTGCAGGTCTTCCGGGTTGATGACCGTCTTGATCGGCAGGTCGTATTTTTTTGCAAATTCGAAATCGCGCTGGTCGTGGGCGGGGACAGCCATGACTGCGCCGGTACCGTAACCCATGAGCACGAAGTTGGCGATGTAGATGGGAATCTCTTTGCCGGTCACCGGGTTGATGCAGTACTTGCCGGTAAAAATGCCCTCTTTTTCAAGGTCGTCTGCTCCGCGTTTGATGCGGTCCATATCCTTGATGTTTTTAACAAAGGCATCGATATCAGCCTTGTTGTCGGCATCAGCGGTGAGGGCCTCGACCATGGGATGCTCGGCAGCGACGGACATGAAGGTCGCGCCGAACAGGGTGTCCGGGCGGGTGGTGAAAACCGAGATGGTCTCGTCCAAATCCTTGACCTGGAAGGTCAGTTCCGCGCCGTAGCTCTTGCCGATCCAGTTGCGCTGCATAGTCAGCACACGCTCGGGCCAGCCGTCGCCGAGGACTTCGAGGTCTTTCAACAGTTCGTCCGCGTAGTCGGTGATGCGCAGGAACCACTGCTCCATGTCTTTCTGTTCGACTTCGGATTCGCAACGCCAGCAGAGGCCGTCTTCGACCTGTTCGTTGGCGAGGACGGTGTTGCAGTCCGGGCACCAGTTCTGGGGAGAGTTCTTGCGGTAGGCAAGACCCTTTTCAAGAAATTTCAGGAAGAACTTTTGTTCCCACTTGTAATACTCGGGACGGCAGGAAGCGATTTCACGCCGCCAGTCGTAGGAGTAGCCGAGGCGCTGGAGCTGTTCGCGCATCTCGGAAACGTTCTGGTAGGTCCACTTGGCCGGGTGGGTCTCATTCTTGATGGCCGCGTTTTCGGCGGGCAGGCCAAAGGCATCCCAGCCCATGGGATGCAGGACGTTGTAGCCCTGCATGGACTTGAAGCGGGCAACCACATCGCCGATGGAGTAGTTGCGCACATGGCCCATGTGAATCTTGCCCGACGGGTAAGGGAACATCTCAAGCACGTAGTACTTGGGCTTGGACTGGTCGACTTCAACTTCGAAGCAGCCTGAATCCGTCCAGACTTTCTGCCACTTCTTTTCAACTTCTTCGGGGGTATATTTGCCTAAGGCCATGTGAGATTCCTAAAAAGACTTTTTGATGTCGTACTTACCGCTGGCAACGCTTTTGGCCACGCCGTCGAGGATGCCGTTGATGAAGCCGCGGGATTTGCCCTCGCCGAATGTCTTGGACAACTCGATGCCTTCGTTGATGACTGCCTTGAGCGGCATGTCCGTCATCATCATCTCGTAAAGGCCAAGGCGCAGGATTGATATTTCAATGGCGGCGATGCGCTCTATCTTCCAGTGCTGGGAATGATCCTTGATGACTGTGTCTATCTGATCCAGATTGGCTTGTACTCCCACGACCAGGTCGTGTGCGAACTCGCGTGCGGTCTCGGAATCATGCTCAAGGACCAGTGGATTCTGGGCAAAGGCGGTCTCGGCATCTACAGCTTTGCCCTTTGGGGCGAACTGGATTCCGTAGAGCACCTGAAAAGCCAGTGTGCGGCCCACACTGCGAATGCCGGGCCTGTTGCCCTTCTTTTTCTTTGCCATGGACTAGAGCTGTTCCAGTACGCGGACGGTTTCAAGCAGAGCGGAAGCGGCTTCCACGCCCTTGTTGCCAGCTTTGGAACCGGCGCGTTCGATGGCCTGGTCCAGAGAGTCGCAGGTAAGCAGACCGAAGCCCATGGGGACACCGGTTTCCATGCTGGCCTGAGCGACACCCTTGGCACATTCGCTACAGACGTAATCGAAATGCGGAGTGGCGCCGCGGATGACCGCGCCAAGCACTACTACGCCGTCGTAGTCGCCGGAGCGGGCCATTTTCTGGGCAGCAATAGGCATCTCGAAAGCGCCGGGCAGGCGAACCAGAGTCAGGTCGTCCTTGTTTCCGCCGTGGCGGACAAAGTAATCGACAGCGCCGGAAATGAGGCGGTCGACGATGAAATCGTTGAAGCGGGCAGCGATGATGGCGATTTTAAGGCCCTTGGCGTCCAGCTGTCCTTCGATAGTCTTCAGAGACATGATGTTTCTCCCTACTATAATGAAATATGTTGCAGTACTATGTTGTCAGTCTTGTATAAAGTCAACTCAGAGGCCGTTAGTCCTTCTTGGAGACTTCTGGCTGGATCATGTGATCCATCTTGTCGCGCTTGGTCTTGAGGTACTCAAGGTTGATCTTGCAGGCACCCACTTCGATGGGGACACGCTTTGTGACTTCCAGTCCGTATCCTTCCAGGCCAACAATCTTTTTGGGGTTGTTGGTCAGCAGGTTCATCTTGGAAACACCAAGTGCCACAAGGATTTGTGCGCCGGTGCCGTATTCACGCAGGTCAGGCGCAAAACCGAGTTTTTCGTTGGCCTCGACAGTGTCATAACCTTGATCCTGCAGGTGGTACGCCTTGATCTTGTTGCCCAGGCCGATGCCTCGTCCTTCCTGGCGCATGTAGACGATAACGCCTTTGCCTGCTTTTTCGATCATGCACATGGCGTCATGCAGCTGACTGCCGCAGTCGCAGCGTATGGAACCGAACACATCTCCGGTCAGGCATTCGGAGTGAACGCGGACCAGAGTGGGCTCGTCAGGGGTGATGTCTCCCTTGAACAATGCGATGTGGGTCTTGCCGTCAGCTTCGGCCTTGAAGGCTGCTGTCTTGAAATTGCCAAAGTGGGTGGGCATCTCAGCCTCGCCTACTTTTTCAATGCCGTGGCCGTCGAACTTCATGCGGTAGGCAATCAGGTCGGCCACGGAACAAATTTTGAGATCGTGTTTCTTGGCGTAGGGGACAAGGTCGTCCATCCGGGCCATGGTGCCGTCTTCGTTCATGATCTCGACGATGACAGCAGCGGGCTTGAACCCGGCCAGGCGGGCAATGTCCGAGCCGCCTTCGGTCTGACCGGTGCGAGTCAAGACGCCGCCGTTTTTTGCGCGCAGGGGGAAAATATGTCCCGGTGTGACAATGCTTCTGGGAGAAGCGCCATCAGCAACGGCAGCCAGCACGGTGGTGGCACGGTCTGCTGCGGAAATGCCGGTGGTCACACCTTCGCGGGCCTCGATGGATACGGTGAAGTTGGTGCCGAATCCGCATTCGTTCTTTTGGGCCATGAGTTCCAGGCCGAGCTTGTCGGCCATGTCGTTGCTCATGGGCAGACAGATCAGCCCGCGTCCATGGGTAGCCATGAAGTTGATGATCTCAGGAGTGATCGCCTCGGCGGCGCAGATGAGATCGCCTTCGTTTTCACGATCCTCGTCATCCACCATGATCACCATTTTGCCCTGGCGAATATCCTCGATGGCTTCTTCAATCTTGCACAGTGCCATATTCAAATACCTCGTTGGTTCATTTTCCCCCGAAAACGTTTGTGGGAGGGGGTTTTCTCTCCCATGCGGGGAACCCCACTACTTAACGTAAATGGTCTCGGTGGGAAAGGGGAATTTTTTAACTAAAAAAGGTCGACATATCAGCATGATATGACCAAAAGGCCTACAGGCTCAATATTAAGCCGTCTTGTCCGATTTTTGGAAGATAGTCATTGGGGCTCCAAAGGCAATGACTTAAATCAAACTAAGGGCATTTGTTTTTCGTTGGCAGGCTTGTAGGCGACCACCTGATTGCGGCCATCGGCCTTGGCTCTGTACAGGCTCTCGTCTGCGGCCTTGATCAGGGAATTCTTGAGGTCCGCGCCCTCGCCTTCCACGGATTTGAGATCCGCTACGCCGAAGCTGGCTGTCACGTTGATCGGCGGGCCTTCCAGGGCGATGTCGTTGACTTCTATGACCACGCGCAGTTTCTCGGCTGCCTGGGCAGCTTCGGTAGCATTCAGGGCCGGGATGAGGATGCCGAATTCTTCGCCGCCGTATCGACCTATTATGTCCGAGGTGCGGATGTTGGCCGACAGGAGGCGGGCTACTTCGGCCAGGACGATGTCGCCGACCGGGTGTCCGTAAGTGTCGTTGACATCTTTGAAGTGGTCGATATCGACCATGATCATGGATAGTTCGCTGCCGTAGCGGCTGGCACGATCCACTTCCTCGTCAAGTCGTTCAAAAAAGTGTCGGCGGTTGGCCAGCCCTGTCAGTTCGTCGGTGATCACCAGTTCCTCGATTTCCTTGTGGGCCGCATGAAGTTGTCGCATGAGCCGTATGGTGAAGAAGAGGAATACACCCAGCACCATGGCGGTGGAGCCCAGGATCAGCCCGATAATTATGTTCCGGTCGGTGGCCAGGGCCTTCTTGGCCGGTGTGATATCGAAGGTTACGCTGATTCCTCCACGCACGTCGCCGACTTTGTATCCTTGACTGGCGTGGCATGACAGGCAGGCTTCGGTGGTTTCAAGAGGTGCCATATACCGAAAGAAAGTCTTGTCCCCGCGCGGTTCTTCAGTCGAGAATTCCGTGTTCCCAAGATTGAAATTTTCCAAGGCGATGCGCTCGAACTCATCCGGCGCGTTGTTGGGGTTGAGTGGCTTGAGGCTGGTGATGTGGTATTTGAACAGGCCGTGCGTTTTGGCCAATTCGGATATCTCACGGGTCATCATGGCCGGGTTGCGCTTGGTGAAGACTCGCCCGTCTGTGGTAGTGATCTCCGGGTTTTCAAGATATTGGTTGGTTTCTACGCCCGGTTTTTTCTCCACGAATACGCCGCCATGCATGGCGTTCCACATCCGTGTCAGGACTATGTTCTGGAAGTGCGCTCTGGCGCTGGTGAGAATCTGTTCCTGAATGAGTCGTTTTTCTCGCAGGTAGATGCCGAGATAAAGGCCGAAGACAAAAAGGGCCACTACCATGCTGACCTGGAGCATGAACTTCCACCATACGGAATATGGGCGCTGTCTCTTTTGGGTGCGGGCCATCATTCATAAACTCCACAATAGATGATTGTCATTGTATCCATTGTATCATTATTGGGGATAATTGGAAGGGGTCAATGAGTTTAGGCCTTTTCAGAGTATAAAAATGTGCCATCGTCCCAGCGCAATGAAGCGTCGGGGCGATGGCACGGCTCTGGAAACAAATATCTAAACAGGTTCAGCGCACAACATCTCGGCACGACACGGGTCGGGCAGGTATGCGGGAACATCGCGTTCTTCGATCAGCCTGTCCAGCATGTTAGCCTGACGAGTGGACAGGGCAGATGCATCAAGGCTGCGTCCGGCATCGAACACGCCGACCACATCCTCCACAACGGTTTCGCTATGGGCGTTGATATGCCAGTCCAGTATGTTCATGAAATCTGCATCGTCGCGCCTGCGATGACGCCAGCCGCCACAGCGATCCATGACCAGTCGCCTGGATACGCAGACACAAAGCGGGTCCACATTGCCGGGTCGGATGGTTGAATCCGAGTCGTTTCTGGGCAGGAATGGCGTTTCGAATGCAAGCTGGGTGTCAATGCGACCGATCACCAGTTCCGTATTGAAATGCTTCAGGTACAGCCTGAACGTATGCGGCTTGAGTGTGTTGTCGTCGTCCAGGAAAATGAGCTTTTCGCCCTGGGCGAGTTTCGTGAGAAGGCTTCGGATGCCGTCGCCGCTGTCGCGGTCAGGCGGCAAGGTGATACAACGCATCGGGTAGGCACTCTTCGGAGTCTTCCCCTTGATGCCGTCAAAACCTATGATGATTTCCAATTGTCCCGTTTCCAATCCGGCAAACCTTGCGGCTTGTTCGACGGAGTTGACCGCCTTTTGCAGAGCCTTTGGCCTGTTGCCGGTGGAGGGGGTAATTACCGTGAAAAGTATATCGCCGTCCCTGGCCATATTACTGTCTCCCTCCCCGCATCCTTGCGGGTCTGAAGGGTCTCCCAACCCTTGTATTCATGTCTCCCGACCAACCGGTTGTATTCCGGCTTGTCATGAGTAGTATCGGTCGAATTTAACGATCTCTTTAGGGGGATCTTTGAAAGAAAATAAAAAAGGCCTCGAACAGTAGTTCGAGACCTTGATGTTAGCTGGAAAGGAATGACTTAGGCTTTGTACTTTGCGCTTCCGAAGCCAAGGATTGGGAAGAATATGAAGGCAAGGAAGAATATCCCGATGCCATAAAGAGTCTCTTCTCCGAACTTCTTGGCAATGCCGATTGAAAGCAGCAGCCAGCAGATGACGTTGGCGATGGGGCTAAAAAAAAGGCACACCTCAATGGTGTGCCTTTTCAAATAGTATCTTCTGAGTGGATTAAAACCCGTGTTTGGTCAGGTACTCCATGGTGATTTTAGACTTTGACTCCTCATCGCCGTCTTTCGTGGTCCACGGTGTTACCATGCGCTCCACGTATTTGCCGATGATGTCGGTCTCCATGTTGACCTTGGTGCCGGGTGTCCAACCGGAGATGGTGGTGGCCTTCTGGGTCTCGGGGATGATGTTCACTTCAAGCCAGTCCGGGCCGCAGTCGTTGACCGTCAGGCTGATACCGTCCAGGGTGATGGACCCTTTGGGGATGACATACTTGCCGTTGGATGAAGCGAATGTGAGCTTGTAGATTTTTGATTCACCGGCGGGGCGTACTTCGGCGACTTTGGCCAGGCAGTCCACGTGGCCGGAAACGATGTGCCCGCCGAAACGGTCGCCCATGGCCATGGCCCTCTCCAGATTGGCGGTGGAGCCGACCTTGAGATCGCCCAGGCTGGTGACACTCATGGTCTCGCGGCTGGCATAGGCAGTGAACCAGCCGTCGTCGAAGGTCTCCACGGTCAGGCAGACGCCGTTGACCGCGATGGATTCGCCAAGCTCGATGTTGACCATTTCGAAAAGCGTACGGATGCGAAAGCGTGTTTCCGCGCCCCGGTTATCTGCAGCCTCGATACGGCCCATTCCCATGACCAGTCCGGTGAACATGAAAAAATCCTTGTTTGAATGATGGTGATGCAGGCCCTTCGTATCAGGCCGTGACACGGGTGTAAATCAGTACCCGGTCAATCCAGATACTTATCCAGCACCTGTTGGTATTCCGGTCTGGCCTTGATGCGATCCAGGGCCTGCTGGAATTCGGTGACAAGGTCCGGCGGGGTCTGCCAATGGAAGGCGTAATAGACGGGTGTTTCACGCAGGACGAAGACGGTTTCGAAATCATTGATCGGTAGTTTCAGTTTGGTGACGATCTTCTGCCAGGAGCGTTCTTCGTAGGCCACCATGTCCAGCCGGTCATCCAAGAGTTTGTGGATGTTTTGCTCCATGTTCGCAACCGGATCGATCCTAGCGATATCCTTGTATTCTTGTAGTAGTGTGTCCGAGATGTCTTCGCGAAGGGTGCCTACACTGTGGCCTTTTAGATCTTCCAGGCTCTTGAGGGTGATTTGCTTTTCTTTTTTAGCGATGAGGACAAAACGGACGACCATGATGGGCCCTGCCCATGCGAATATGTCTTCGCGCTCCGGGGTCCGGGCCATGCTGAACAGGACAGTGGACTGTTCGTGCTGGATGCGGTCATAAACCCTGGCCCAGGGCATTGCCTCGATGGGTTGAGGGGTGATGCCAAGCTCTTCCCATGTCATGCGGAGCAGGTCGGTTGAGATACCTTTTACTTCTCCCTTCTCTGTATAGTTGAAGGGGTAGTATTCCTCGGTCATGTAGGTGAGGTCTTCGAATGATTGGGCGAATGCAGTAAAGGGGGAGCATGCCCATAATAGGCATATGGTCAGAATGGAAATGAAAAAGCGTTTGTGATGCCTGCTTGTAAGCATGTGCCTCTTCGCTGTTAAATGGGGCTGTTTCTATATCAACAGTACATTATCACAGGTCTGGTGGTATGGTCCACCCGCCATGGGGACGTTCTGCAGGCAGGAAATTACGCTTTTGCGTCAGGATTTTTGAACAGATATGTAGCGGCCATGTCGGTCAGGGCATCGAACAACCGTTCCTTTTCGACTTTGGATTCGAGGATGACGACCGAGTGCATGGTCTCTTCAAAGGCATTGCCGACGACGTGGGCGGCAGCTTCCATGTCGGTGACGCGCAGGCGCTCGCGCATGGCTTCGAACAGAACGGTGAGCTTGCCGATCAAGGCTTCGTTTTCGGCTTCGCTGAACCGGGCCATGTCCTCGTCGGTGTAGCGCAGGGCGAGCATTACGCGCATCAGTCCGGGAGAGTGATTGTGCGTGGCCGCGCCGAGCGTCACGGCCTGGCGGATGATTTCCCTGCCGCTGGCGCCATCGCGGATCATCTTTTCCAGGTCCTGGAACACGGACTGGTCGACGTCGGCCATGTGTTGCCCGAGGATGTCCATGAGCAGCGCCTTCTTGTCCTTGAAGTAGGCGTAGAAGGTGCCGACCGACACCCCGGCGTTCTTGGCGATCGCCTTGGCGTTGGTTCCATCGAATCCCTTTTCTCCGAACAGCTCCATGGCCGCATCGACGATGCGTTTTTTCTTCTCGATGCTCCGGGCCTGCTGGGGGATGCGTATGTTCTTGTCGGTGCTCATTTTTTTACTCCGCCGAGAAAGTACCCTCCATGTGGGCAATCATCAAGCTTTCTTCATAAGTACGGCGTGGCTGAACAGGACGGACGGTGTGCCGCTCGGTTCAAAGCCTGCGTTGGATGCTGCCAGCACTTCGGTTTCGAAGTTCTGTTTCGAGACATGAAAGTACGGTTCGACCAGCAGCATGGCTCCGCCGGGCTTCACGCTCTCTGCCATACGGGCGAAGAATACGTCGATGTCAGGCACTTCATGGGCCATGTAGAAGGATAGGGCAAAGTCCACTTCCGGCAGCTTACCTATGTCATCACTCTCGCATTTCCAGGTTTCGATGATCTGGTTTACTCCGGCCATCTCCGCCTTTTCCTCTATGCGCGCCAATGCTTCGGCCTGCAAATCCACAGCAATGACGCGACCTGATTCACCGACCAGTCGTGCTAGTGCCAGGGTGAAGAAACCTGTGCCGCAGCCTGTGTCGACCACGGTCATGCCGGGCTCGACGATTTCGCCGAGAATCTTCTCGGGCGGGTGCATCATGCGCCGCACGGGGTTGTCGATGAGCCATTGCTTGCGCCAGGAAAAAACGTGATCGCCCTGTTCTCTGAAGAGGTAATTCATGGTGGTCTCCTTGTTGTTGCCTAAAACGTAAATATGAACTCGGGTTCATATTGTCAAGGGGTAATGTGAATTCGGATTCATGTTTTGTCTTGAAGTTGGCGTAATGCGCTGGTCATTGCCCTCTTCCTTGAGATGTTTTCCTTCAGCATACAAACAAAAAGGCCGCCCATTGGGCGGCCTTTGTCAGCAGTCTGAAAGGTGTGATCCTATTCCTATTGCTTACGTGAGAATGCGGTACGCCGCCAACTTGCAGCAAGTATTTTCCTTCACGATGTAGTCTTCGTGGCGGAGCTCCTGTAGTTCCCAGGTGCCTTTCCATTCCAGTTCGAGCATGTGCTTGCGGTAATCCTGCTCATGAAAGACCTCATCGCGGACGGTGAAGCAGAACAGGCCGCCGGGTTTGATGATGCGGATGATCTCGTGAAAGGCTTCGGAGGTGACGTGGCCGTAAGTGAAGGCACCAACGCAGGTTACGGCGTCATATGTGTTATCCGGAATGTCCAAGGTTTGGTTCATGTCCGCGCAGAGCAGCGAATTGTAGACATCTTTTTCTTCGGCTTGGTCCAGCATTTCTTGGGAATAATCCAGGGCGTCTATAGATACGTACCCGGCTTTATTGAGCAACTCTCCGACCAGTCCTGTGCCGCAACCGGCGTCCAGAATAAGCGCATCTTTGTTTTCCAGCAGTCGCATCAGCATCTGAACCGTTCCCAAGGGAGCCACATAACCCAGTTCGTTCAGATCTTCGTCGTAATCACCGGCCCAGTCTTTGTATCCAGCGAGTAATTCCTGACTGTTGGTAGCTTCTAAGACTCTGTTTATGCTATTGTTTTTTGCTTTTCTCATCTCAATTTAATTGTAAATAGTTAGCGGGGGCGCATGGTCAGCATGATGTCTGATCCTGTCGGCTCCATGCGAATGATGCGGTAATTCACGGCTTCGCTCATGGTTACATCGCTACGACCGGAGTAGGCCGCTGGAGCCGCGGCATCACCGAGAATGCGCGGGGTGATGAAATGGACGATCTCGTCTGCCAGTCCCTGGGCGACCATGTTCATGGCGAACTGTCCGCCGCCTTCGCACAGGGTGTAGTGGCAGCCGAGGTCATACCTGAGCCGCTCGAATCCGATGGACAGATTCAGACAACCTGGTTCACCCGGTAAGGGCCAGACGCTGGTGCCGCGTTTGCGCAATTCATCCGCTTCCGGGCTGCGGGCGGCCGTCTGTGTGGTCATGAAGACTGTGCGCTCCGGGCGTTTGGTCAGCAGGGTGAATTTCGCTGGATTTTCCGGCAGACGCGAAGTGACAATCACTGCGAAAGGTTGAGTGAATCCTTTGGGGAGATCATCCTTGCGGCAGGTCAGGCTCGGGTTGTCGGCGTAGAAAGTGCCTCCGCCAACAACGACTGCGCCGACCTGTGCGCGCAGGTCGTGAACCCGGGCAAAGGATTCCGGGCTGGAGACCGGTTCCGGTTTGTGAAAGCGCGAGGATATCTTGCCGTCCAAGGTGGCGGCCATCTTGATGATGTTGAAAGTCGAGTGGGAATTCTGCCAGAGCAGGAAGTCGTCGATGAGGTCGTTGCATTCCTCTTCGAGAATGCCGACCACCACTTGGATACCGTGGGTTTCCAGCTTGTCCACGCCACCCGAGGCGACCGGATTGGGGTCGCGTGTGCCGATCACCACCTTGCCGATCTTGGCTTCGATGAGTGCTTCGGTGCAGGGCGGAGTCTTGCCGTGATGATTGCATGGCTCAAGGGTGACGAACATGGTCATGCCCTCGGGGTTGATGCCTTTGTCTCGGGCATTAGCCAGGCATTCACGTTCGGCATGGAGTTCGCCGTATTTGGTATGCCAGCCCTCGGCCACTATCCGGCCGTTGTCCACGAGCACGGCGCCCACGCAAGGGTTGGGCGCGGTCGTCCCGCGTCCCCGGTAGGCGATCTCCACGGCCTGGGCCATGAAGTCGGCGTCGCTAGATGTACTCGCCTTCCATGAACACATAATTCACTCCGGCCTCGGCAAGCATCTCTTCGGACAGCTCGTCGGGGTAGTTCTCGGAAAAATAGATATTCTGCACTTCGCAGTTGATCAGCATCTTGGTGCACAGGATGCACGGCTTGGTGGTGCAGTATATGTCGCAGCCCTTGAGGTTCAGGCTGTGCGTGGCGGCCTGGATGATGACGTTCTGTTCGGCGTGTAGACCCCGGCACAGCTCGTGGCGTTCGCCGGACGGGATGTTCATCTTGTCGCGGATGCAGCCGACTACTTCGCAATGGGCGATGTTCATGGGCACGCCGTTGTATCCGGTGGCCAGGATGCGCTTGTTGCGCACGGCGATGGCCCCCACGGCGCGGCGAGTGCAGGTGGAACGCTGGGCCACGAGGTGGGCGATGCGCATGAAATATTCGGGCCAGGGCAATCTGTTGGACATTGTCATTCCTCAAGCGTTTGGTCTGATGTGCGGTGGAGAGACTCATCTATCATTTCTTTTTGCGAAAAGAAATGGCGAGGAGGGTGGCCTGGCATGTCACATGAATGGCGTGAAGTACTTGCCGACAATGGCGTCGTATTCGCTTCTCCCGTTCGGGCCGATGGTCTTCAACTCATCGAGTGCGGCCTGCAGCTTGTGTATCAGCTCGTCGTCGGTGGCTTTGTTGAAGGCAATGAAGAGATCCACGGTGCGTAATTCAAGCACCATCTGGTAGTCATCGGGATTAATTCTTTTCTGAAGCATGGAATAGAAAACTGGTGTTTTGGCAAAAGAGAACAAGTCTATCTTGTTTTCTACCAATAAATGGATGGCCTCTTCAGTCTTGGCACTTCTAACCAGATCTTCCGCAGGGATGCCCTTGGCGATCAACAGCTTTTCAGGCGCGCTGTCTGTGACTGTGCCGATGGTGTATTCAGCTGCATCCTCGATGCCGGAAAGGTCGATCATGCGGGCCTTCTTGGCGATCAGCCCCAGCTTCGTGGTATAGATAGGTCCGACCCATTTGAAGAGTTTTTCCCGTTGAGGCGTCTTGGCCATGGCCAGGCAGATGGTGTCAGGGTTGTCCAGTGTGTTTTGATAAGCCTGTGCCCAGGGTACAACCTGTATATCGTGTGTCTCGATTGATTCTCCTGCCATTTCCATGACTTTGATCAGTGTATCTCCGGCCACGCCTTGCACCTTGCCGTCCTTCTCGAACTTGATGGGGGGCAGGATGTTGGTAAGTACTGTATATTCCCCGGCTTGACAGGTGGAAGCGGGACTGAAGAGCATGATCGCTACAAGGCTAATTCCAAGGAAGATTTTTTCGAGTTGGTTCATGGCCGCATCGTGCGCGTCAGGATTCTCATTAGCTATTATAAATAAATGAAAAAGGCGTTCTCTCGAACGCCTTTGAAATATTCACTGTTGTCCCAAACTGGGGCAATATTAGATGCCTCAGCCTCCACCGCCGCCGCAGCCACCGCCGCCCATGGGGGGCATGGGGCCGAGGTCCGGCATGCCGCCACCGGCTCCGTCGGTTTGAATGGCACAGGCGCTCATGAGCTTCTCGACTTTTTTCGACTCGCATTTGGGGCAGGGCGGCAGTTCGTCCTGCGAGGACACAAGTTCCTCGAATTCGTTGCCGCACTTGGTGCACTTATACTCATAGATGGGCATATTCTTTCCTTTAGGCTTTGATAGATGGATTCGCTGCACAGAATTTGCGTCTTAATCACCGATTGTCAAGAGTGTTTCCTTGCACGCTTTACACAAGTTGTGCAATATTGTGTGCATCGGGTTGCACAAAAGGGTGGCCTGTTTGTTCTTTGAAATGATAATAGTTCTTGTAATTCAAGGTGTTACTTTGTTGGCATGCCATATGCTTTAAGTCAGGCAAGAAGATCACACACTCTCTTCTTTCCTGAATGCATACAAAAACCTTTTATGGAGGCAATAACATGTCCAAAAAGAACATCACTATTACGGCTCTGGCAGCAGCTCTGGTCCTTTCCATGGCAGCATGGTCCTTCGCTGGCCCCGGTTACGGACGCGGCGGTTGCGGCGGCCCCGGTTACGGCGCGAACAACTCATACACCCAGCTTGCACCTGAGAAACAGGCCGCAGTGGACAAGATTTACGAGAAGTACTCCGCTCAGGCTACTGAGCTTCGTACCCAGATCCTGACCAAGCACTCCACGCTTCAGGCCATGGTCAATGGCGGCGAGGCTGATGAGAAGAAGATCGGCAAGCTGACCGCTGATATCAGCAAGCTCGGCACCCAGATGCAGGAACTGCGTCAGTCCATGTCCGATGAGCTGGTCAAGGAAACCGGCATCACCACAGGTTCCGGTTACGGCTCCTGCCCGGCATACGGCCAGGCTTCCTGCCCCGGTGGCGGTGGCTACGGCGGTGGGCGCGGATACGGTCGCGGAATGTACTAGAGATTGAATTTCCGTTAACCCGGAGAACAGGATAAAAGCGGGTCGGGCGTTCATATGGCGAACGTCCGCCCGCTTTAAATTTCATATAACAGCTTCAACATTTTATCGTGGCACGTAGTCGGGGTCTGTAATTGGGAGATTACGTCGAAAGAGGAGATCCAACATGCTGCGCAAAGTTTCATCACTGACGAGTTTTCTGTCCTTTATAATCACGCTGGTGACCAGTGTGGTTTTGTACATTGTGCCGCAGGGGCGCATTGCCTATTGGGCAGACTGGCACTTCATGGGTTTGTCCAAGGAACAGTGGGGCGACATCCACATCACCGTGGGAACCTTGTTCATCGTGGCTCTGCTGATACACATCTGGCTGAACTGGAAGCCTATCATGGCTTACATGAAGAACCAGGCGAAAGAGCTGGTGGTCATGACCAAGCCGATGATCATCAGTGTGGTGATCACCCTGTTCGTGACAGTCGGCACCCTGTTCGGCCTGCCGCCCATGCAGCAGTTGCTTGATTTTGGCGCATCCATCAAGAGTGCGGCCATCGAGACTTATGGCAACCCGCCTTACGGCCATGCCGAACTGAGCCCGCTCAAGAAGTTTGCCGGTTATCTCGGGTTTGATGCCAAGGAAGCCCTGGCTGCCTTGCACAAGGCCGGATACGATGCATCCATCACGGTTAATACCGAGATTCGTGAAATCGCCCGCTTGAAAGGCGTCAGCCCTCAGCAGGTTTACAACGATATTCGCGCGGCTTTTACTAGTGATCCGTTCGCGACCATGCCCCCCAGTCCGCCTGAAGGCACCGGGAAGCTGAAGCTCTCTGATTTGTGCACCAGCTTTGGTCTGCCCATGGACGAAGCTATTGCCAAGCTTGCGAAGAAGGGGATTGAGGCCAGCCCGGACATGAGCCTCAAGGCCATAGGTAAGAAAAGCAACATGAACCCGCATGAAGTCTACAAGGCATTGCGGGCGGAGTAAGTATTAATGGAAGTCCATTCCAGCGGTAAAGAAAAAGGTCCCCTGGTTGCCCTGGTCCTGGCACTGATAGTGCTGGGACTGGGCAGTCTCTATCTGACCTGGCGCTCCATCGCGCATCAGCGGCAGATAGTGGAAGACCACATGATAATGACCGGCAGTTCCATACTGCGCGGCGTGGATAACAACCTGATGCGGATCATTCGCTCCCTGCGCATGAATCCGCAGGCGGCTCCGCTTTTTCCGACAATGGCCGAGGAGCTTTTCACAGAACTCGCCAAGTCCGATGATATTGTTTTCATCACCCTCTACGATGATGGTGGTAAGGCGTTGGTGACGTCTGAGAAGGGCAAGAACAAGCCGATCATCGACCTGCCCGAAGCCGTGACCAAAGACATCGAGCCGGGCCGCGCATGGCACGTCATGGCTGAAATCGGCGGGAAAGCCGTGCTCATTTCCGGGCTTAAGACCATACCCGGCATTGCCGCACTCAGTTCAGGCCAACCTGCGCCCAGAGGTATGGGACAGGGTATGGGGAAGGGCATGGGGATGCATGGCATGGGGCAGGGCGATCTTGATGGTCCGGTCATCTTTCTGGTCGTAGGTCTTAATGCCGAAAAAAATCTGGCCCAGTTCAGACAGTACCGCCGCGCCGCAACATATCAGACAGGGTATGTTTTCCTGGCTGCCGTGGTGCTCTGGTCGCTGGCATTCGCCTATCTCAAACGCAGGGGAGCCAGCCGGAAACTGGTTCGCATGGAACATTTCCAGAACAAGTTGCTCGATAACATGCCCGACGGTCTGGTCACCCTTGATGAAGTAGGGGAGGTCATGGCTGCCAACCATTCGGCCAAGAAGCTGCTCGCTCCCGAAGGAGAACAGGGCGCACCGGAAATTATCGGTGCCAACTGGTGCGATTTCGACCTTGGCCGCAAGACCGGTGACACCACCTGCGTTGCTCCTTACGAATGGGAGCAGTTCGATTATCAGGGACGTCAGCTTGAAATCCTTTCCCTGCCGTTCCAGGGTCGCGACGAAGAAGCCGCGCCTGAACTCGGTCAGAGACTTGTGCTCATCCGTGATCGTACTGAAATTAGGTCACTGGAAGAAGATCTGAACGAGGCCAATCGCCTTGCCGCCATCGGTTCTTTGGCTGCCGGTGTGGCCCATGAGGTTCGCAATCCGCTCAGTTCCCTGCGCGGATTTGCCCAGCTTTTTGCCACCAAGCTCAAGGGGCAGGCTCCCCTTGATCAGTACGCTACCACCATGGTTCAGGAGGCCGACCGCCTCAACCGCGTCGTCACCGACCTGCTCTATCTGGCCAAGCCGCGCCAGCTCGATCCGGTGGAAACCGATTTGGGTCAGGTAGGTGAATCCCTGAAGCAGCTCATGCGCTTTGATTTCGAAGACAAGCAGATCGAGCCGGAGTTCGACTTCGGTCCCGAGCCTGTCCACGCCGATCAGGACGCTCTCCGGCAGGTGTTGCTCAATCTCATTTCCAATAGCCTTGATGCCATCACTGCCTGTGAGGAATGTGACAAGCCCGGACATGTCAGGCTGACCTCCGCGCCAGGCGACGGAGGTCTCTGGCTCACGGTTGCCGATGACGGTCCCGGCATGGATCCCGATATCAAAGGTGACGTGTTCAAGCCGTTCGTGACCGGTAAGAAGACCGGCACCGGCCTTGGACTGGCCATTGTCCAGAACATCATGCGCGCTCACAAAGGCAAGGTCGTCATCGACTCCAGGCCGGGCGAGGGCATGGAGATGCGATTGTTTTTCCCTGACATGAATAATGAGGAAGTATAGATGACAGACGAACGTACCGTTCTCATTGTCGATGATGAACCCGGCCACCGGCTGATGGTTCGAGCCGTGCTTGAGGATGATGACTGGACCGTGCTCGAAGCCGATTCCGGTGAGCAGGCATTGACTGTTCTGGCCGAGGCTGCCGAGTCCGACACTTTTCCGAACGTGGCCATGGTGGACATGAAAATGCCCGGCATGGACGGCATGCAGCTCCTGAAGGAATTGCAGATTCGTCGTCCGGGCATGCCCGTGGTTCTGCTGACAGCATTTGGCAGTGTGGGCAGCGCGGTGGACGCCATGAAGAAGGGCGCATTCGATTATCTGACCAAGCCCGCAGACAACGACGAGTTGACGGCTGTGCTCGGCAAGGCGTTCGAGTACCACAAGTTGCTCATGGAGAATGCGAGGCTGAAGGCCGAAGTCGGCGGAGTGGTGGATTTCATCGGGGCGAGCCCGGGTATCGAACAGGTACGCGACCTCATTAATCAGGCAGGTCCCACCGAGGCGACTGTTCTTGTCCTCGGACAATCCGGTACCGGCAAGGAGCTGGTGGCCGAAGGGTTGCACCGGGCCAGTAACCGGGCCAATCGTCCGCTCATCAAGGTCAATTGTGCGGCCCTGCCAGACGACCTGCTGGAGAGCGAACTTTTCGGATACGAGAAGGGCGCGTTCACAGGCGCGATCAAGGACAAACCCGGTCGCTTCCAACTTGCCGACGGCGGCACACTTTTTCTGGATGAGATCGGCGAGATGCCGGGCGCACTCCAGGCCAAGCTTTTGCGGGTGTTGCAGGAGAAGACCATCGAACCGCTTGGTTCGGTCAAGACCCTCAAGGTGGACACGCGCATTATTGCGGCCACCAATCGCAACCTCATGGCCGAGGTCGAGGCCGGACGGTTCCGTGAAGATCTCTACTATAGGCTGGCGGTCCTCGAAATTCGTATCCCACCACTGTGTGAGCGCATAGAGGACTTGCCCTTGCTCGTCAGCTTCCTGCTGCGCAAGCTGGGCAACAAGAATAACAAGATCATCCGCACAGTGACGCCCGCCTTTCTCGATGCCCTGTCCGGGTACGATTGGCCCGGCAATGTCCGAGAGCTGGAAAACGTGCTGGAACGTGCCCTGATCCTGTCGCGTTCCGACGCGCTGGGACCGGACCTTCTGCCGCCCCAGA
>Ga0070729_10001138_pt1 | contig 44037 bp, 36 predicted proteins | sample tdDd472_FD_66725 | JGI IMG/M metagenome (GOLD analysis project Ga0070729, IMG submission 66725) | Marine sediment microbial communities from the Atlantic coast under amendment with organic carbon and nitrate - tdDd47.2 | ecosystem: Environmental > Aquatic > Marine > Coastal > Sediment | place... | reverse complement strand
ATGGCGGCTCGTACGGCAGCCACGCCGTCGGCCTGATCCTGCCACAGCACGGAAAGCACATCGCTGGACGGCCAGGTGTCGATGCCTGCCGAGCGATTGCTGACGCGTTCGGTGTCTGATTGAGAGGAGTCCACTTTTGCTGCCATAGAGGAGGATTAGCACATCGGAGCATTTCGGCAAAGGGAATCAACTTATTTCGGTCACCGATTTTAGGTGATTTGTTTGCAGCGGAAGTGGATATTGGGTACATCCTGTAGAGGAGTGTAAACCATGCAAGATGAGCGGCTCTTGGTAGGAATTGACGGAGGCGGTACGAAATGCCGCGCCCGGATTGCAGATATGGATGGCAAAATCCTCGGCGAAGGTCGTGGTGGACCTGCTAATACCCGTTTGGGACTTGATGTCGCCTTCGGCAGCATTATTGCGGCCACTGATATCGCCCTGGCTTCGGCTGGTCTCGATCTGGACAGGAAAAAGGATGTCCATGCCGGACTCGGTTTGGCTGGCCTGTCCCTCAAACGTGAGCAGGACATGGTAGCCGGTTACGACCACCCCTTTGCATCCATGACCGTTGAGTCCGATGCCCATATCGCATGCCTTGGTGCCCATAACGGGACCGACGGCGCCATACTCATTCTCGGCACCGGTAGTTGCGGCTGTGCCCTCATCGGTGGTGTGGAACATACCGTGGGCGGATGGGGTTTTGAAATTTCTGATCACGCCAGCGGCGCGCAGATCGGTTATCAGGCCGTACGCGCCTCCCTGCTTGCCCTTGAAGGCGTCATTCCCATGGGTGAATTGTCCCGCGAGATAATGGACCTGCTGGGTAATTCCCCGGAGAAGGCCGTGCCGTGGGCCGAGTCTGCCACTCCCGGCAAATATGGAAGTATGGCCCCTCTGGTGTCGAAATGGGCCTTGAAAGGTGATCCCCTCGCTTCTCGCATCATGGGGCTGGCCGGTGAGGATGCCGGTTTGCTGCTGCGGGCCATGGAGGCCAAGGGGGCCGGATGCGTGGCCTTAATAGGCGGCGTGGCAAGTGTCATTGAAACTTGGTTGCCAGAAGACGTGAAGCACCTGCTTGTTTCTCCTGCGGGTGATGCCCTGGACGGAGCCCTTTTGTTGGCCCGCAGAAAACTTGAGAGCGGAGCGTGAACATGAGCGATGTGATCGATCACACCACGACCCTGATGTACAAGGAAACCCATGAGGCCCCTGCTGTGGTAGCTCTCCAGAAGGAGAAAAACGACACCATTTGTGCGGAACTCGCGGCTCGTTTTCTGAACAATCCGCCTCGCCTGATAGGGACTTGCGCCCGTGGCAGTTCGGACCATGCCGCCACCTACGCCAAGTATCTCATGGAGATTCATCTCGGTGTACCGGTCATGTCCGCCGCCCCCTCTGTCGGGTCCATCTATGGTCGCCCCATGAATCTCAAGGATTGCCTGTTTATAGTTATTTCACAGTCCGGCAAGAGCCCGGACCTGCTCGCCAGTGCGCAGTGGGCGCGGGACAACGGCGCCTATATCCTTGCTCTGGTGAATCAGGAGGATTCTCCGGCGGCAGAAATGGCCGATGCGGTCATTCCGCTCCTGGCCGGACCTGAAAAGAGTGTGGCTGCCACCAAGTCATATATTGCCTCACTCAGTGCATTGCTCCATTTCACAGCTGCAGTGTCCGGGGACATGGCCCTTGGTCGTGCTTTCTATGATTTGCCCGCCAATCTGGAGAAGGCGCTGGGACTCTCTTGGGAGCAAGCAGTAGAACCACTGGCTGATGCCGAGAACCTGTTCGTGGTCGGGCGCGGTTTAAGTTTTGGCGTATCTCTGGAGGCTGCCCTCAAGCTCAAAGAAACATCATCCTTGCACGGCGAAGGCATCAGCGGTGCGGAGATCATGCATGGCCCGCTTGCTCTGGTTCGTCGTCGGTCCCGGATACTGGCTTTTAGTCAGGAGGACGAGACTCGTCCCGGTCTGCTTGAACTGGCCGAGGTCCTGCGTGGCAAGGGAGCCAAACTCCTCATGGCCGAAGAGGGTGAGGCTGCTCCGGGGCGTCTGCCTGTCGTTCCCGGTATGCACCCGGCTGCTGCCCCCATAGCCATGATTCAATCATTCTACACCATGGCGAACCAGCTCTCATTGGCGCGGGGCATGAATCCCGATAATCCACCCTCGCTCAAGAAAGTCACGGAGACACTTTGATGCGACAATATTTCACCAATGGCCGTATCTTTACCGGCGACATTATCGTCGAGGGTTATGGCGTGGAAGTGGAAGACGGGTTGATTCTGTCCCTGTCTCCCAGCGAACTTCCGCCTGACGATGTGGAGGTAGTAGATCTCGGCGGAGATCTCCTCGCACCCGGTTTTATCGATGTTCAGGTCAATGGTGGTGGCGGAGTTCTTTTCAATGACACTCCGGACTTGAGTACGATCAAGACGATCATCAAGGCCCATCGCCGATTTGGAACCACCAGTCTGCTTCCGACTTTCATCTCTGATGATTGGGATGGCATGGTCCGGGCTGGCAAAGCTATTCAACAGGGAATGGTTCAGGGCCTGTCCGGCCTGCGTGGTGTACACTTTGAAGGTCCATATCTCAGCCAGGATCGCAAGGGAATTCATCAGGCAGAACATATTCGGTCCGTGGATAATTCGGCTTTCGCGTTACTTACCTCCGAAGGATTGGGAACGGTGGTGACCACGGTTGCACCGGAGAGCGTGCCCAGTGAATATATTCGATCATTGGCGGAGGCCGGAGTTCGAGTGTGCGCAGGGCATACTGCGGCTACATATGAGCAGGCAAGGTCTGGTTTGGATGCCGGGATCGTCGGGTTTACCCATCTGTTCAATGCCATGTCGCCTTTGACCAGTCGTGAGCCGGGAGTGGTTGGTGCGGCTTTGGATGACCCTGATAGTTGGGTTGGTATCATCGCGGACGGTCATCACATTCATTTTGCATCTCTGAGAGTGGCCATCGCCGCCAAGAAGCAGGGCAAAATGATGCTGGTCACCGATGCCATGCCGAGTGTCGGGGCTGAGGACAAAAATTTTACTTTGCAGGGCCAAGCCATCATTGCCGAAGGCGGGCGGTGTAGCTCTGAGCAAGGAACTCTGGCCGGGTCCGATTTGGATATGGCCGGGGCGGTTCGCAATACTGTTGAGCATCTGCGTTTGCCTTTTGAAGAGGCGCTCAGGATGGCATCATTGTATCCGGCTGCGTTTCTGGGGCTGGATGACAGACTGGGTCGCATTGCTCCCGGCTATGAGGCGGATTTTGTACTGCTGAATGAATCGCTTGAGGTGCAGAAAACATGGATCGGCGGAGATTCCGCTTAAAAGGATTAGTCATGCAGGAACGAGTCAGGGTTCTGGTGGTCGGATTGGGTAATATGGGGATTTCGCACGCCAAGGCATATCACGCATTGGATGGCTTCGAGATCGTCGGGTTGTGCAGCCGTCACGCGACCAGCATGACAACCCTGCCGCCGGAGCTGGCCGATTATCCACGGTATGATGATTATCTGGACGCCCTGGAAACACTCAAGCCCGACGCTGTCAGCATCAATACCTGGCCCGACACCCATGCGGAGTATGCCTGCAAGGCCTTTGAAGCCGGGGCGCACGTCTTTCTGGAAAAACCAGTTGCCGAGACTGTCGCCGAGGCCCAACAGGTGGTGGACGCTGTCGTTAAAGCCGGACGCAAATTGGTCGTGGGTTATATCCTGCGTCATCATCCTTCGTGGGCGAAATTTGTGGAATTGGCTCAGGGACTGGGCAAGCCGTTGGTCATGCGCATGAACCTGAATCAGCAGAGCAGCGGCGGCGAATGGGGAGTGCACAAGCAGATCATGAACAGCCTGTCGCCTATCGTGGACTGCGGTGTGCATTACGTGGACATCATGTGCCTGATGACCGGGGCGCGTCCCGTAAAGGTCCATGCCATGGGAGTGCGTTTGTCTGATGAAATTGCGCCGGATATGTACAATTACGGCCACTTGCAGGTGACCTTCGATGACGGTTCCGTGGGCTGGTATGAAGCTGGCTGGGGCCCCATGATGAGCGAGACCGCTTTTTTCGTGAAGGATGTGGTCGGCCCCAAGGGATGTGTCAGCATCGTGGCAGCCGAGCAGGCAGGGCAGGGGCATGGCTCATCGGATGTGGACGGCCATACGAAGGCCAATCTTCTGCGGTTGCATCATGCTCAGACAGATGAGTCGGGTGGTTTCTCCAAAGCTGACGAGATGATCGAGATGGAAGACGAGCCGGGACACGACGATCTTTGCCTGCGTGAACAGCAGTATTTTCTCAAGGCCATTCTCGAAGACATCGATCTAACTCAACACATGCGTGATGCCGTTAATAGCCTGCATATCGTTCTGGCTGCCGATGAATCCATTCGTACCAAGCAATCTGTGGATTTTTAAGTATACAGGTTGAGCCGGTTAATGGCTCCATGTGACCGGTGAGCAGATAATACGACCACTTAGTCTTTTTGCCATTTACCATATAAGAACAATACCTGATAAAGCCTCCAAACAAAGGAAGGGATTCGCCCTTCCATACCAGGAGGTTTTGATGAAATCCGCAATTAAAGCTGTAGTATTTTTTGCTCTGCTGACCATTATGGCCACTCCGGCCATGGCAGCCAAGAAAGTCAAATGGAAGATGGCCATGACCTGGTCCTCCACCCTGACTCCCTTCGCATCCGCCCCCATCAAATTGGCCAAGATGGTCGAAGAGATGTCCGGTGGCGACTTCACCATCCGCGTTGAAGGTTCCGAGAAGCACAAAGCTGCTCTTGGTATCCTCGACATGGTCAAAGGCGGCCAGTACGACATCGGCCACTCCGCTTCCTACTACTGGAAGGGTAAAGACATCTCCACAGTCTTCTTCTGCACTGTGCCTTTCGGCATGAACGCAGATGAGCAGCTGGCATGGTTCTACTATGGCGGCGGCATGGAGCTGATGCAGGAGACCTTCGCAAAGTTCAAGGTTCTGAGCTTCCCCGGTGGTAACTCCGGCGTGCAGATGGGCGGTTGGTTCAAGAAAGAAATCAATTCCGTCGATGACCTTAAGGGTCTCAAAATGCGCATCCCCGGCCTGGCTGGCGAAGTCTTCGCAAAGCTCGGCGTCAACGTCACCAACATTCCCTCCGGCGAGCTCTATACCTCCCTAGATCGTGGTACCATCGACGCTCTTGAGTGGGTTGGACCTGCAATGGACATCAAGATGGGCTTCCACAAGATCGCTCCTTACTACTACACCGGTTGGCACGAGCCTGCTACCGAGCTGCAGTTCATTGTGAACAAGCGTGAGTACGAGAAGCTGTCTCCCGAACACAAAGCTATCCTCGAAACAGCCATGAAGGCTTCCTCCATGGAAATGTACGTTGAGAACTACGCCGGTTCCATTGACGCTTGGGACAAGATGCAGTCCGAATTCCCCAACATCAAGGTCAAGGAATTCCCCATGCCTGTCCTCAAGGCCATGAAGCAGGCTGCTGACGAGCTGTACGAAAGCTACGCTGCCAAGGATGCCAACTTCAAGAAGGTTCTGGACTCCCAGCGCGCTTACATGAAGAAGGCCCGTGCATGGACCGCTATCTCTGAATACAACTACATCAAGACCTCCATGGAACTTGAGAAGTAAATAGAGATTCCTCACAGACGCATATCAATGCCGTCCCGTCGTCAACGCGACGGGACGGCATCTCGCGTCACCTGAAAAAACCGAGAGTACAATGGAAAAAACAGAAGCATTCATAGGCCGCATAGTGGACGCCGTGGGCGTAGGACTCGCTGTCCTGCTGGTTCTCATGGTCCTCAACGTGTCCTTCGACGTGATGATGCGATACGTATTTCAAGCCAGCTCCGTTGGCATGCAGGAGATGGAGTGGCACCTCTTTTCCCTGGTCATCCTCTTTGGCGTGGGCTTCGGACTGCGGCACGAAGGCCATGTTCGCGTGGACTTCATCTATGACCGTATGCCTGCCAAGAGAAAGGCCCTCATCAATATTTTCGGCACCATCTTCATGCTCGTTCCCCTCGCTCTGCTGATCTTCTTCGGCTCCTTCGAGTATGTCCAGGATGCCTACATTACCAATGAGATTTCAGAAGATCCGGGCGGCTTGCCTTTCCGGTGGGTCATCAAAATCATGATTCCGCTTTCCATGGCTTTCCTGTTGCTGAGCGCAGTCGGATACGTGCTCAAGAATATCATGCTGTACAGGGAGGTAAAATAAATGACTGGTCTAGTAATGTTCTTTGCAGCCCTGGTCATGTTGGCCGTGGGCTATCCCGTTGCCTTCACTTTCGGTGCAGTTGCTATTTTCTTTGGCTTCATTGCCGCTATCGTCGAGATGATGCCCGACCCGACCTTCATGCTGGTTGTAGAAGAGTTCGTCTCCATGTTTTCCATGATGCCGTTCCGTATCTACTCCATCATGACCAACACCATCTTGATGGCGATTCCGTTGTTCATCTTTATGGGAATCATTTTGCAGAAATCTCAGTTGGCTGAACGCCTTCTGGAATCCATGGGCATGCTTTTTGGCAAGCTGCGCGGTGGCCTCGCCATCTCCACCATGCTGGTCGGAACCCTGCTGGCTGCGTCCACGGGCGTTGTCGGTGCATCGGTTGTCGCCATGGGCGTCATATCCCTGCCGGTCATGCTCAAGTACGGCTACTCCAAGAAACTCGCCACCGGCACTATCTGCGCGGCTGGCACCCTTGGTCAGATCATTCCGCCGTCCATTGTGCTGATCATTCTGGGCGACGTCTTCCAGCAGCCGGTCGGCGACCTGTTCCAGGCCGCCATGATGCCGGGCCTGGTGCTTGTCGGTTGCTACATCCTCTATATCATTGTCATCTCCATGTTTGACAAGGAAGCAGCCCCGGAGATCATCGTTCCCGAAGAGATGAAAAAGGGTATGATTCTGAGAGCCCTCAAGGCCATTGTACCGCCTTTGACCCTTATCCTGATGGTTCTGGGTTCCATCTTCGCAGGCATCGCAACACCCACCGAATCGGCTGCCGTCGGCGCCCTCGGTGCAATGGTGCTTGCCGCCATGTACAGGAAATTCAGCATTAAGCTCATCCTTGAAGCCTCTTCCGATACGGTCAAGATATCGGCCATGGTTTTCGCCATTCTCATTGGTGCTACGGCCTTCTCCATGATCTTCGTTTACACCGGCGCCGATTACATGGTTGAAGAGTTCATGCTCGGTTTACCCGGCGAGAAGTGGGGCTTCCTCATTCTCTCCATGACCGCGATCATGATATTGGGATTCTTCATCGACTTCATCGAAATATCCTACATCGTCGTGCCGATCCTGCTGCCCATCGCCGAGACCATCGGTCTCAATCCGCTGTGGTTTGCGATCCTCATCGCCATGAACCTGCAGACGTCCTTCCTGTCGCCGCCATTTGGATTCTCGCTCTTCTATCTGAAGGGGGTGTGTCCGGCGGCGGTCCGAACCACGGACATCTATCGAGGGGTTGTGCCGTTCATCATCATTCAGTTGCTGGTGCTGGCATCCATTGTCATCTTCCCCGGTATCTACGGTCTCTAAACGCCAATTATTGACGAAGGCTAAAGAAACCTTCATTGTTGCAATTCACCGGAAGATGGAGCTTGATTATCAAGTTCCATCTTCCGGCACTTTAAGGATAAGGCGTTTTCTGAACCAATAGACTGATACGGATAGACTATGGATACCCTCACTTTTTCATTACACAACATCTTCTCGCTCCTGCAGCAGATGTCGGTGTTTCTGGTCATAGCCTATTTGTTCACTAAATCTCCGGTCTTTCGTTCTTTCCAGATCGGCGATTTGCGTCCCAAGCAGATGTTCATCCTGTATGTTGTCTTCTCCACTTTTTCGATCATGGGCACCTATTTCGGTTTGCCCATTCAGGACGCCATCGCCAACACCCGCGCTATCGGCGCTGTTCTGGCCGGTATTATCGGCGGACCTGTTCTGGGTACGGCAGTTGGTATTACTGCGGGTCTCCACCGCATAACCCTTGGTGGATTCACCGCTGTTTCCTGTGGTGTCTCTACGACGCTTGAAGGACTCATCGGCGGCCTGTTTCATCTTTATCTGATTCGAAATCACCGTCAGAGTCTGCTCCTCAACCCAATGGTGGCCTTTGTCGCCACGTTTGTGGCGGAAGTTGTCCAGATGGCGGTTATCCTGCTGATGGCCAAACCTTTCACCGAGGCGTTGGCCCTGGTGCGAGTCATTGCCTTGCCAATGATCGTGGCGAACAGTTGCGGTTCGGCTATCTTCGTCAGCATTATTCGTGACCAGAAAAGCATGTTCGACAAGCTGGGGGTTATCTTCTCCAACAAGGCCCTACGGATTGCGGATGAGGCCTTATCTATTCTTGCGGACGGATTCAATGAAGTAACCGCCGGGAAGCTGACGAAAGTCATCTACAAAGAGACAGGTGTCGGGGCCGTCTCAATTACCGACCGTGAAAGGGTGCTCGCTTTTGAAGGTCTTGGAAATGATCACCATACTGTGGGTATTCAGATAACATCCCCGCAAACTCTCGATGCCATCAAGGAAAACCGGGTCTTTTATGTGGACGGCATCAAAAAGCAGTGGAAATGCCAGATAACCGATGATTGTCCTCTTGGGTCGGTCCTGTCGGTTCCGCTCCGTTTTGAAGGGGAAGTGATCGGCACCATCAATCTTTTCGAGCCCAAGGATAAACTCTTTCTCACCATCAACAAGACCTTGGGCGAGGGCATCACCAACCTGATTTCCAACCAGTTGCTCTCCGCTCGTTATACTGAGCAAAAAAGTCTGCTGGTCAAGGCTGAGTTGAAGCTGATTCAAGCGCAGATCAATCCTCACTTCCTGTTTAATGCCTTGAATACGATTATCGCCATTTTGCGCAAAGACGCAGATCGAGCCCGTGAACTCCTGCTTCATCTTTCCAACTTCTTCCGCAAAAATCTCAAACGGGAAGGGGACCTCGCAACCCTTGAGGATGAACTTAACCACGTTAATTCATACCTGGTTATCGAAAAGGCACGGTTTGAGGATCGCCTTAATCTCGAGATGGATATCGATCCTGATCTGCTTCAAGTGCAGATGCCGGTTTTCACACTCCAGCCGCTCATCGAAAATGCGATCAAGCACGGCATATCCACCATGATCGAGTCCGGTACCATCAAACTTTCCGCCAAACGGGTCGACGGCACTATTCAGATCGTTATTGAAGACAACGCAGGCAATTGTGGCGAGTGGGATTCAAAGGGACTCGGCATGAATATCGTAGAGAAACGGATCAAGAATCTCTGCGGCGACCAATACGGACTTGAAGTGGAATGTGTGCTCCAGGAACGAACATTGATCACTGTGACACTACCTGAAAACGGATGCCGGAATGATACGCGTACTGATAATTGATGACGAACTGCATGGTCGTGAGGAGATGGAAGCTCTTCTCAGTGAGACCGGAGGCGTCGAGGTGGTCGGTTCCTGTGCCAACGCCTTCGACGCTCTGAAGGCCATCAATAAGCTGCGGCCCGATGTTGTTTTTCTGGATATCGAGATGCCGGTGATCAACGGCTTTGAACTGCTCAATATGGTCACCCAGGAAATCATGCCTCACGTGGTTTTTGTTACGGCTTTCGACCAGTACTCGTTGAAGGCTTTTGAAGAAAAGACCGTGGATTACCTGCTCAAGCCGGTGTCGACGGAGCGGCTGCAAAAAACCGTTGCCAAATTGAAAGATCTTCTCGTCACCCAGCAGCCGACTGCTTTCAAGGCCGAGGATATTAAACGAATCCCCTGCCATATGGGTAAGCGGATCAAGCTGGTGGGCCTAGACGAAGTGGAGTACGTGTCCGCCGGGGCGGCGGGCAATCATCTGGTCACAAGCGATGAAGAGTATTTTACAGATATTACCCTCAAGGTTCTCGAAGAGCGTACCCCCATGGTTCGTTGCCACAAGCAGTACTTGGTAAACATGAATTTCGTGAGCGAGATCGCACTGCTGGAAAATGGCCTTGGCATGATCACCACTCCATCTGGAACGGTCCCTGTCAGCCGGCGTTATCTTAAAATGATCAAGAGTAAGTTGCTGCTATAGTGTGATTGTTGTCTTGAGTGCAATGCTCGGGACGAGTCGGAAGCCAGCCCCGGAAGAAGTGGTGGTGTGGTGAGAATTCGAAATAAACAGATTATTCTCATTTAGACTGATCGATAAAAGCTTGTAGGTGGGCGTAAATCTGTACTATGCTCCTGCAATCTTGAATCTATTATTGAGTTGTTTACAAATCATATGATCAGCACGCCGCAAGCAGAGTGTTCCATTGAGGGGACTAGGTCCGTACTGACCCTGTCCGGCCAGTGGATGATGGGTAATGCCAGGCCCCAATTCGACGATATTATCCATATACTCGCCGGATCGTCTGGACTCACCCTGCTTACAGTCGATGGCGCAGGGTTGTCCGAATGGGACAGTTCTTTCATCGCTTATCTTCTGAAGATAATAGACCATTGCAAAGCCAATCATATTGAGCTTGATCTGTCCGGCCTGCCTAAAAGTGCGGTCCAGCTTGTGGATCTGGCTACAAGAATCCCCCCAAAGGACACGGCGCGAACCTCTGAAAAAAGCAGTTTTCTTCAGGCCTGGGGTGAAGCTGGAATTGAGTTCTTTGCTTCTGCCAGGGATATGCTGGGATTCATCGGCGAGTCGATGCTCGCGTTCATGCGTCTGTTGTCAGGCAAATCGCGCATGCGTTGGACTGATCTAATGGAATTTCTCAACGACGCAGGCCCGCAGGCCCTTCCCATCGTCAGCCTGATCAGCATTCTGGTGGGACTCATCCTTGCTTTTGTGGGTGCCGTTCAGCTCAGGATGTTCGGCGCGCAGATATATGTGGCAGATCTGGTCGGCCTCGGCATGACCCGCGAGATGGGAGCCATGATGGCGGCCATCATCATGACAGGTCGTACTGGTGCAGCCTATGCAGCCCAGCTTGGTACTATGCAGGTCAATGAAGAGATCGATGCCCTGCAGACCACGGGAATCAACACAATGGATTTCCTTGTCCTGCCTCGTCTGCTGGCACTCATGATCACCATGCCTCTGCTTTGTTTGTTCGCCAATCTGATGGGAATGCTCGGTGGGGCTCTGGTGGGCGTGAGTCTGCCCGACATCAATGCGACCCAGTATTTCCATCAGACCATCGCGGCCGTGAGCGTGGTTGATATTTCTGTTGGTGTATTCAAGAGTTTCGTCTTCGGCGTGGTGGTTGCCCTAGCCGGATGCCTTCGTGGCATGCAGTGCGGCAGGAACGCCACGGCTGTTGGCCAGGCTACGACTTCTGCTGTTGTTACCGGAATCGTGGCAATTATCGTGACCGACTCCCTCATGACCGTGATTTTTGACGTGTTGGGGATATAGTCATGCAGAATCAACAAGGTAATAGCGACGCGGTCATTACAGTAAAAGATCTGACCATGGCTTATGGTGATTTCGTGGTCCAGAGCGGTCTTGATTTCACCATCAAAAAGGGCGAAATTTTCATCATCATGGGCGATTCCGGTTGTGGAAAGTCCACCTTGCTGCGCCACCTGATCGGACTCAAGCAACCGGCCAATGGCAAGGTCTTTTACGGTGAGCAGAGTTTCTGGGATAGCGAGCAGGAAGACCAGGCGGCCATCATGCGGCGATTCGGAGTACTCTATCAGAGTGGTGCGCTCTGGAGTTCCATGACCCTGGCTCAAAATGTGGCGCTGTCCATCAGGGCGTACACGGATTTATCCGAAGCCGAGATAGATGACCTCGTGTCATTGAAGATGGCCCTCGTCGGGCTTGCAGGTTTCGAGGATTTCTATCCTTCGGAGATCAGCGGCGGCATGCGCAAGCGGGCAGGGCTGGCACGGGCCATGGCTCTTGATCCCGAGGTGCTGTTTTTCGATGAACCGTCTGCCGGGCTGGACCCGATTAGTGCCAAGATGCTGGACGATCTCATCCTAGAACTCAGGGACAGCTTCGGAACTACTGTGGTTGTGGTCACGCATGAATTGCAGAGTCTTTTTGCCATCGGTACGGATTCCGTGTTCCTGGATGGCGAGAAGCGAACCATGACGGCCACGGGCAAACCAACTGAAATGCTTAAAACAACTGATAATGATAAAATTCGGACTTTTCTCACGCGAGGGGAGTCATGATACGTAAGACCGGGAGTCTGGAATGAAAAAGAATAATCCCGTTGCCATAGGTGCCTTTATGGTCGGTTCGCTAGCTCTGGGCGTGCTGTTCATCATCTTTTTTTCCGCATCTGACATATTCAAGGAAAAGCACGAGTTCGTGGCTTTCTTTTCCGGCTCGGTCAAGGGCCTTTCAGTGGGGTCCCCGGTCCTTTTCAGGGGGGTGCCTGTAGGGCAGGTGAAGAGTATCCAATTGCTTCTTTCTGGCGGTGAAACCGATACCGTATGGATCCCTGTCGTGTTTGAGGTCAAGAGCGACAGTGTGGTTAACGTTGACGACATGAGAGTTGAAGATCCTGAAAAATATGTGCAGAAACTCATTGATGAAGGATTACGTGCCAAGTTGATCATGGGCAGCCTGGTTACCGGGCAGTTGATTGTCATGCTGGATTTTTATCCAGACGAACCTGCCCACTATTTTGGCAAGGTCGAGCATATTCAGGAAATTCCGACAACTGTTTCCGATATGGAAAAAATTGAGGAGATTCTTGAAGGGTTGAATCTTAGGGACTTGGTCGAAGAGGCTACGGATTCTTTCGAACTCATTAATGAGTTGCTCAGGTCAAAGAATTTAAGCAGAGGATTGGAAGGATTCTCCAATACCATGGAACACACCGAGGCCATGGCAGCCAAGCTCAACGAGGCTATTGATCCATTGGTGGACTCGTTAACTACTACCCTCGCCGAGTACGAAAAAAGCGGTAAGACTCTTGGGAAGCCGGCACGGGATCTTGTTTTGCAGGCCAAGGCGACGCTCAAGGAATTTCAGGATGTCGTGAAAGACGGCAATGCCATGAACTACAAGGTCACCACTGTGCTGGATGAGATGGCGACGACCCTCAGGGCCTTCCGTCAACTTGCCGAGCAGTTGGAACGCAATCCGGAGTCGCTGTTACGTGGCAATCCCGATGAACGATAGGAGGACATCATGAAAACTACCAAACTCATTCTCTTGATTACCATCTTTAGTGTCCTGCTTTTTGCCGGTTGCACTCGAACTTCACCGCCGACAACTTTATATACTTTGGGGGTTGATCCGGTAGTAGCTGAGACTGGTGTGGAGTCCGACATTTCCATCGGCCTGAGCCGAGTCGTTCTTGCCGATTACCTGAAACGCTCCAACCTGATAGTTCGCGAGTCGGACTACAAGCTGGGTGTTTCGAACTCCAATCGGTGGGCCGGTTCCCTTGAAGACGAGTTGAACACGGCCATTGCCATTAATCTCGGCAAGGTCGCAAAGACCAAGAAGGTCTTCGTTGAGCCTGTGCCTCCGGGCATGGAGTTGGCCTACTACGTATCTGTTAGAGTTGTAGCCTTCGATGGCACCAAGGACGGAGTTGCCACCCTTCGGGCATGGTGGGGCGTTTATGATTCATCCCGGCAACTTGTCGCACATGATGTCTTTTCCGCTCACGAGCAGGCCAAACCCTCTTCCGATCCATATGAGGGAATCGTGGCCGCCCAGTCTAGACTGGTGGAAAAGCTGTGCAAGGAGATTGGAGCGAGTTTGAAATAGTCATTTTTGTATGAAAAACGTGAAAAGAAGAGGACTCAATACTATTTGGTAAGGAGTCCTTTTTTTATTTCAGACTAGCAATAAGCCCGGTACATATACTGGGGGCCGGTCTTGTCTTTTACATTTATGAACAGAAAGCCCCCGAAAGCAGTTGTTTTCGGGGGCTTTTCCGGTCCGTTTACACCTTTTTTAAACGCAAAAGACAAAGCGGCTACAGCTCTACGCTGTAACCGCTTGAAATATAATGGTGCGCCAGGGAGGATTCGAACCCCCGGCCGTCGGCTTAGAAGGCCGATGCTCTATCCAACTGAGCTACTGGCGCACTGGGGGTAGTATCTAATGGAGGGCGCAACCGGGGTCAAGGATAATCATGATGGATTTGTGGCGGATCGACGAGCGGTTGGGGGTTTTGTGTCGGGCTGTTTCCTGATACCATGCCTCGCGTGACCCATATCAACAACTATACTGATCTTACAGCATACTTGGACAAGCTCGGGCTGTTCCACATGGACCTGACTCTTGGCCGCATGGAAGCCTTCTGGGTTGAGCGCGGGTTGCCGGACATCCCGGTGGTTCATGTCCTTGGCACCAACGGCAAGGGCTCGACATCCACATTTTTCTGCTCAATTGCACGGACTCACGGGTTGAAGACGGGGCTTTTCACATCGCCCCATTTCGTGACGCCACGAGAGCGTGTATTGATCAATCGGGCCATGCTGGAGCGCGAGATCTGGGTGGAGTTGGCCAATGAAATTCTCTCCACTCCAGGTGGGGAATCCCTGACATATTTCGAGTTTCAAACCTGTCTCGCCATGCTTGCTTTTGAGCGCGAAGGTGTTGACATAGCCATCATGGAAGCGGGACTTGGCGGGACGTATGACGCGACCAATGTCTTTAAGCCGGGACTGGCCTTGTTCACCCCCATAGGCATGGATCACGAAAAGATACTTGGTCCTACGCTGGCCGACATTGCCCGTGATAAGGCCGGTGCCATTCGTTCAGGTGGTCTGGCTGTGACCGGATTCCAGGTGACCGAAGCGATGGTGGAATTGCAAAATCGAGCCGAAGAGGTCAAGGCGCGACTCATGTATGCCGTGGATATGGCTGACCCGCTTGATGACCTGAATCTCGGCCTGCCGGGCATCCACCAGTCGGCCAATGCGCGTCTTGCGCTTGCTGCATGGCGGGTGCATGCCGCCAATATCGGATTCAGGAGCGAGCCGCGACTCGAGATATTCGGGCTGGAGTCGGCATTCCTGCCGGGTCGGATGCAATGGGTCGAGATCGATGGACAGACAGTGATCCTTGACGGTGCGCACAACAGTCACGCACTGGTTGCATTGAAGGCAGCCCTAGTTGCCGAGGATGTTCAGCTTGGGGCTGTGGTTTTTGCCTGTCTTAAAGATAAGGACGTCGATCACATGTTGCCGTTGATACGAGAGTTGTCCGACGGCCCCATACTTGTCCCGACCATGGAAAGCGAGCGGGCAGGGGATGCCTGCGAGTTGGCTGCCGCATTGGGTGAACGTGCCCGGTCGGTGGATTCCATGGCTGATGCTCTCAAGGTCTGTAGTGATATTCCGGGGCCGGTTCTCGTCTGTGGTTCCTTGTATTTGTTGGCCGAGTTCTATACTTTATATCCTCAATTTCTTACTGCCTAGCATCGAGATACATATGAGCAAACTTTTCAGGGATCTGCCGTCCATGGATCAGGTTCTGGCCGCACTGGAAGCAGACAAAGACATCGCCGAACTCCCGCGTACACTGGTGAAAGATCTCGGGACCGAGTTTCTGGATATCTGCCGCGAGGAGATTCGCTCCGGGGCGATTACGGAGTCGAAACAGCTTACAGTTGATTCGCTTTTGCCTCGGCTTACGGCATATGTCCGCTCCAAATCCCGGCCTCATTTCAGGCGGGTGCTCAACGCTACCGGTGTGGTCATTCATACCAACCTGGGCCGCTCCTTGCTTGCCAAGTCCGCCATCGAGGCAGTTGCCGAGGCGTGTGGGCATTATTCCAATTGTGAATTTGATCTGTCTACAGGGCAGCGCGGCAGCCGCTACAGCCATGTGGAGAAAATCCTGTGCGACATTACCGGGGCCGAAGCCGCTCTGGTGGTCAACAATAACGCCGCCGCAGTGTTTATCATGCTGGAGACGTTTGCTAGGGGCAAAGAGGTTGTGGTCTCCCGCGGTCAGCTTGTCGAGATCGGCGGTTCATTCCGTATCCCGGATGTAATGAGCAAGTCCGGTGCGATTCTCAAGGAAGTTGGGGCTACCAACCGGACCCATGCCCATGACTACGAAAACGCCATTGGCGATAATACCGGTGCGCTCATGCGGGTGCACACATCGAATTTCAGGATGGTTGGTTTTACCAAGGAAGTCAGCCTGCCGGAACTGCGTGAGATAGGTGACAGATACGCCTTGCCTGTCATCGAGGACCTCGGCAGCGGCACCCTGTATTCGTTACAGGAAGCAGGTCTTGTGGACGAACCGACCGTACAGCAGGTGGTTGCGCAGGGCGCGGACGTGGTTTCATTTTCCGGAGATAAAGTCCTTGGCGGACCGCAGGCGGGTATCATAGTCGGGCGCAAGGAATACATCGACCGCATCAAGAAGAATCCGGTGAACCGGGCCATGCGCATTGATAAAATGACGCTGGCTGCACTGGAAGCCACGTTGCGGCTCTATCTCGACATGGACGAAGCCAGACGCAAAGTCCCGACGTTAAAGATGATCACTGCTTCGCAGGAAGCTCTCAAGAGCAAGGCTCGTCGTTTGGCAGACGCCATTCGGAACGAGCTTGGTGGTGTGGCTGTCGTGGGCATGAAAAAAGGTTTTTCCCGTGTGGGCGGAGGCGCATTCCCCGAATACGACTTGCCTGGCACGATGGTTACCGTAGCCCTGAATGATATTTCCGTGAGTGATCTCAAGAATACACTGCTTGATACCGACCCTCCGCTGGTGGCGCGTATTGAGGACGACGAGTTTCTGCTTGATCCTCGCACTTTGACATCGACAGAACTCAAGCTGGCGGCCTCTGCTCTCGGGCAGGCCGTGCATATGCTGACCAATAAATAAGGATAGACAATGAGTAAGAAGAAAGACCTTGAATACGAACCGAAATCCGCTTGGGAGGTATATTCCTCCAAGAAAGATATCAAGGCCATGGACAAGATGGCTGCCAGTTACGTGAAATTTCTGAGTGAGTGCAAAACCGAGCGACTGGTCATGGATTACGTGAAAAAACGCGTGGACAAGGCCGGTTTTGTGGACGATTTGACGGCACCGCTTGCTTACCGTTTCAATCGAAACAAGACCTGTTTCCTTGCTCGCAAGGGTAAACGTCCCCTGTCCGAAGGTTTCCGGCTCATCGGGGCGCACGGCGATTGCCCGCGCCTGGATCTCAAGCAGCGGCCCCTCTATGAAGATACGGATATCTGTTTGGGCAAGACTCATTATTACGGAGGCATCCGCAAGTATCAGTGGCTGACCATTCCGCTGGCGCTGCATGGAACCGTGGTCAAAAAGAGCGGCGAGGAAGTCACCATCTGCATCGGCGAAGATCCCAAGGATCCGGTCTTTACCATCACCGATTTGTTGCCGCATCTGGCATACAAGGAAGTGGTCAAGAAGGTAGCTGACGCGTTCGATGCCGAGAAGCTGAACCTGGTTCTCGGGCAGTCTCCAGTCGGGAAGCCAAAGAAGGACGAGGATAAGGCCAAGGAGCCGGTCAAGCGCAAGGTCCTTGAGATTTTGAATAAGCGATACGGCATTGATGAGTCTGATTTCTTCAGTGCCGAGATGCAGGCTGTCCCGGCAGGTCCGGCACGGTTTGTCGGCCTGGATGAGTCGATAATCGGCGGTTACGGCCATGATGACCGGTCCAGTATTTTCTGTGGACTTGAAGCGTTGCTTGAAGAAACCGAGCCTGAATATGCACAGATAGTGCTTTTCTGGGACAAGGAAGAAATCGGTTCCGATGGGGCAACCGGTGCGAAGTCATATTTCTTCGAGTATTGCATGGAAGAGTTGGCCGAGGCCTGGGAGCCGGGTGCGCGGCTGTCGAAAATCTTCATGAACGGCTCGGCACTGTCTGCCGATGTCTCTGCTGCCATGGACCCGGATCACAAGGATGTTTATGAGCCGCTTAACGCTGCCCGTCTGGGATACGGCCCGTGCTTTAATAAGTTCACCGGCCATCGTGGTAAGGTTGGGGCCAACGACGCACATCCCGATTACATCGGCTGGCTCAGGCGCATCCTCGATGATGCCGGTATCCCATGGCATATGTCGGAGCTGGGCAAAGTAGACGTGGGAGGCGGCGGAACCGTCGCCAAGTTCCTGGCTGTTTATGGCATGGATGTAATCGACGTTGGAGTGCCGGTGCTCTCCATGCACTCTCCGTTCGAGCTTGCGTCCAAGGTTGATATCTATGCCTGTACGTTGGCGTTTAGAGAGTTTTTGAAGCGTTAGCGAGGCTGTTTTTCAACAAAGAAAGGGGCTGTGGAGTTTGTCCACAGCCCCTTTGTTGTGTTCGGGAATCATTCCTTGAATCGGTTGGATAATCCTTCTTCGGTCAGGAGTTCCTCTTCAACGGGGAAGTCTTTCTCCTCGGCCTTTTGCATCCATTGCAAAGCCGTTGGGATGTCTTTATCCACACCCAATCCCATGGCGTAGAGCGTGCCGAGATAGTACATGGCAATATCGTTGCCTTCTTCTGCGGACAGGGTAAGCCAGCGTGCGCCTTCGGTGGGATTCATCGGGACTCCGTCCCCATAGATATTGAACAGGCCGTACATGAGTTGCGCGTCATTGAGGCCTTGCTCCGCAGCCTGGCGGACAAGTGTTGCCGCTTTGCTCAGATCCTTCTCCACACCTTCTCCCTCGGCGTACATGGCTCCCAAGTGGTATTGGGCCTTGGCGTTGCCAGCTTCGGCGGCTTCCGTGTATTCCGCCACTGCCGTCGGGAAGTCCTTCAGGCGATATGCCCTGGTTCCCCGCCGTTCCGATATTTGACCGGCGACACACCCCGCGATCATTATGATCAACACAAGGACTATTATGACAATTCTTTTAATTGATTTATCCTGCATGGCTTGCCTCGTTCTTCTGTTGTGCTCCTGCGAATTCTCATCGCGCTTTGCTAGTGACCATTTCCTCCTCCACCGTCACCACCGTCGTCATGGTCATCGTGGTGGCCATCATCATGGTCGTCGGAGACTGGGTCGCTTTGTGATTCAGAGCTCCTGCCTTGTTGTTCATTCTCGGCATTTTTCAATCCTTGTTTCTGGATGCTGATCTTATGGATTTTTTTATAATTAGGGTGCCATTCGTCATCGTCGTCATGGTGGCCGTTGTGTCCACCGCTACCACCGCTACCGCCGCCCTTGGGGCCTCCTCCGAGGTCCGACTTTTCTCGCTGGATGTGCTTTTTGAATGCGTCCACTTTCTTTTTCTTTTCTTCTTTGGTTCCGATAGTTCCGAGCTCTCCGTGACTGGTGATTGGGGCAGCTTTCATGACTTTTTTCGTGATATCTGGCGAAGTCTGGGCTGGAGCGGTCATCGATCCGTCTGGCGAAACGCTGGCGTAGAATCCGCTTTTGTTGAATAATACACTGGTTTTCCTTGTCTTGACTTCGACGACATGACCGGGTTCGATATCAATAATGCCTATGGTTTCTCCTTCTTCGTCGATTATGATGAAGGGTTCGGTTCCCCTGATGCCCAAGGCGGCTAACGGAGTCTTCAACCCGAACGCATCAGGGTTTTGTTTGACGATTTCGCCAGTGACTACGCGGAATGTACCGACACTCATTTTGAAAAGTAGTTTTGAGAGTGATTTGTTCGTGGAATAAACAAAGTCGTCCAGAGATATCTGTGCCTCCGGTCCCTGGGCGAGTATAGTTCCGTCCTTGAACATGATTTCGATGTTGCTTCTGAGGCTTGAGACAAGTGTGTCGTGAGCGAAAATCAGGCTTTCAAACTCGAGCTTGCGTACTAAACCATCCGGTTGAGTCGCACGCACCGTCCCGGTCACATTCACGACTTCGCCTATGGAGTCGCTGTCGGCAAGAGGGCCGACGGCAAGAGCCGGGGTCATGATCAGAGATAGCATCAGACTCAAGATTGTCAGGATTGATAAAAGCAGATTTGGTACGCGCATGATGCACTAACCTCCGCGGAAAAGAAGGGTGTTCAGGCTAGTCCTATTGTATGCGACTTTGAGGGGAAGAAGTCAATTTCAACGGGTGTCAGGATACCCTTTGGCTCGATCTATTTTGAAAGGATCTAGTGAACAAATTTAAGTGTTTTTAGACGGTTGTTTGCAGGCTTGCATTTGTCTGTCCGGAAAAGATTATAACATGATGTGCCTAAGGTTTGGATAATTATAACACTACTTGGTTCTTAGGTGATTTCGTCGGCCGGTACCGGTCTTAGTGAAGGATGTATTGAAAGGAAGATGCCGAGGAAGGAAACGGTTTTTTGTGTTTCCTTCCTCGGCAGTCTGTTTGATTAGTTGAATAAACCGCCGATGGCGTCTTTGATGCTATCCTTGATCTCTTCTTTGGTGGTCTGCTTGGCATCGTACCCGATTTCCTTGGCATCGTTTTCAAGGCCCATGTCGCTACCCTCCGCCTGCTGGGGGGGCTGCTGCATTTGCACTTGCTGCGTGCCGTTGGGGAGCTTGTAGTATGCCGAGTCGAGGTTCTTGACCTTGAGGCTGGACAGACGCATGTCGCTTCCGTAGCGGAGCATACCGCCGTAGCCCATTTTTCTGGCTTCTTCCATGGAGTCACCAAAAGACTGATTCATGTTCGTCATGCGTGCTGCCACGGCAATCCAGCCCTCAGTGAGTTTTTTAACGTTGGAATGGGAACACAGGACCAGTTCGTCACGGCTTACGATCTTGCCGTCTTCGAAGACCACTGCGTTGTATACCGAACCGCTATATCCGGCGATTTTTTCGGTTTTCCCGGTCTTTTCGTATCGTACGTCGTACTTCGGTGTGTCGCTCCCGCCACCGAACATGCTTGTGAAGCTTCCGCCCATGCTCTTCATCTGGTCCATATCCATAGCGTTCCAGGTGCCGTCGTCATCGCGGCTTACGGAATAGATCTTGTTGCCGGAAAGCAGCATGTAGCTGGTGGGAGAGGTGTCCATGCGAACATGCTGGGCGTCCCGGGTGCACAGGGTGACCATACTACCGTCCGCGTACTTGTACGTTGCAATGACGTCCGATGCCCCCTGGGCAGAGGCCGGTAGGGCTAATAAAAGACAAACAAGAAAAAGCAGTTTACGCATCACTCTTATCTCCTTGAGTTCCAGTTTTCTCATGAAAATGATTGCGGCATGTATACGACAGTGAAGCATTTATGTCCATATCCGCAGTAGAGAGAGAAGGAAGCGTTGGTTGCTTTAACTATTATTCGTTCGCAATCATGTTGACGAATTCAACCGGGATGGATGTTCTTTCGGTTACTTCCTCTGGCGTCAGGCCTTCATTCAAAAGTCTTTTGATGAGTACGGGCAGCGGTTCACCGACCTCGACAATATGGCCGTCCGGGTCATGCAGGCGGAAGCCTCTCTGGCCCCATGGGGCGACGTGGATGGGGTGGATGATATCTTTCCAGCCAGCTTCTACCTTGGCCCAACTTTCGTCCAGTTCTGGGGATTCGAAATAGAGTTCGAAGTTGTTTTGTCCAAGTTTGGTGGGGCGGGTTTTCTTGCCAGCGTATACGACTTCGATGGCGTGGTCGGCCTGCCAGATGGAGAAGCCGCCCTTGAATGCTACGTGCGGGCCGTGGTCGGCCAGCACTTCCTGCCCCAGAACGTCCTCATAGAATGCGCGAGATACATCGATGTCGGCCACCATTGCAGCGGGGCCTTCAAATGAAATTGTCATGTGTTACTCCCTTGTTTTTGGAGAAGGCTAAGCGAGGTTGAAGGGTGTGTATTGTAAAAAATCGACATCCTGTCGCTCGGCCAGCCATCTGGTAGGAGTGAGACCTGCCATGGATTTGAAATCCCGGTTGAAGTGCGCCTGATCTGTGAAGCCGAGGTCCAGTGCCAGGTCGGCCAGAGGGCGGCAGGGAGCTGCATGCAGCGAACGGATGGCGGAGACGAAGCGAGTTGTGCGGCCAAGCCGTTTGGGTGTCATGCCAGCGTGATGCTTGACTGCCCGTTCCAGCTTTTTCTGTGAGATGCCCATATCCTGAACAAGTGCATCGACCCTCTGGTAGTTATTGTTTCGTGTCATGGCGGACACGGCAAAGGCTGTCATATTGTCCGTGTCGGGGAGCAGGTGAAGCCGTTCCAACAGAAGACGGTCCATGATTTGCGCCATCTCGCCCGGTGTCTCAGCATCGCCGGTCAGGGAAATGGCAAGTTGCGAAAAATTGGGTAGCACGGAGTCGAGGTCCACACTTTTTTCGGCGATTTCCGAGGCTGGGATATCCAGAAAAGGGACTGCGCCGCCGGGCTTGAACCTGATGCCTGCGATGAGTGGAGACTTGGGGAGAGCTATCACCTCGGGAGTCGAGGATACTCCGGTTATGAATGCTGTGGGGCGTGGGTTGGCTGCACGTGCAACCCCGAGAGGGGCCAGCCCGCCGGAGAGGTCGAAGATGGCGTCCATGCATCCGTCGGGCAACACTCGGATTTTGTCGGCAGCTTCTCCATGTTCGCGCGTGATGGTCCAGTAACACGCCACATAGGGGGCGAGTTGTGGTGACGGGGCGAATTGACTGTATAGTGTGCCGGTGTTTTTTATGGGTGTCTTCATGTGCCGATCCATAATCAAAGCGGTGATTCCTTGTTACTGGTGACGTTTTTATCTACTATGCCCAAGTTGTTAGCAAGTACATATGGATTTTGAGCGCAAGGAATACAATATATGCCCGTTATAATGGGAACCGCCGGTCATATCGATCACGGCAAGACCACACTCATCAAGGCCCTCACCGGCATCGACTGCGACCGTTTGTCTGAAGAGAAGAAACGGGGAATCACCATTGAGCTGGGGTTTGCCTTTCTTGATCTTGGCGACGATAACCGACTTGGCATTGTAGATGTCCCCGGCCACGAAAAGTTCGTCAAGAACATGGTGGCCGGTGCGACTGGAGTCGATTTTGTCATTCTGGTAATTGCCGCAGACGAGGGGATTATGCCTCAGACGCGGGAGCATCTGGAAATCTGTCAGCTCCTCGGCGTAACCACCGGACTGGTGGCCCTGACCAAGACCGACATGGTTGATGCGGAATGGCTGGAGATGGTTGAAGAGGAGGTCGCTTCCTACCTTGAACCGAGCTTTCTCGGAGGTTCTCCGATTATACCGGTCTCGGCCCATACAGGCGACGGACTGGATAATCTCAAGTCAGAAATCAAGACGCTGCTTGGCGAATTCAAGCCCAAGCGGAGGTCCGATCTTTTCCGCCTGCCCGTGGATCGTGTGTTTTCCATGAAAGGGCACGGTACAGTCGTGACCGGGACCATGATTTCCGGTTCCATTTCGGTTGGCGACGACGTGGTTCTGTATCCCAAGGGAACCGAATCCAAGGTGCGCGGTCTGCAATCCCATGGCGACACCGTGGATACCGCCCAGGCCGGGCGACGGACCGCCATAAACCTGCATGGCGTGGAAGTGGACGACATTCGGCGTGGTGATGTTCTGGCCCGACCCGGTTCTCTTTTTCCGTCCGATGTCTGGGACATTGAACTGACTGTTCTCGATTCTTCGCACCTGCCGCTCAAGCACCGCAAGGAGATACATTTTCATCACGGTGCGCGCGAAGTGCTGGCTCGGATTCACCTGCTCGATCGCGACGAGCTTAAGCCGGGCGAGACTGCGGTCTGTCAGGTGCGCTTCACAGAACCGTTGGCCGGGGTGTACGGCGACCGCATTGTGCTCCGCTCATTTTCTCCCCTTCGGGCCTTTGCCGGTGGCCGTATCGTCGGCCCAGTCGGACATATGGTGAAAAGGTTCTCGGACAAAGTCGAACAGTTGAAGCTTTTGACCGGTGATACCCCCGAGGAAGTCGCTGCTGCCCAATTGGAGCTGGCCGGTCCTGCCGGGCTGACTTTTGATGAACTCCTGACCATGACCAACCTTGAGAGCAAAGGGCTGGAAAAGACCCTTGGCCTTTTGAGCGGTAAGCAGTTGGCTATTCTTTTTGACAAGGAGACGCGCCGGTATGGTGGTGGAGTGCTGGCCCAGTCCCTGACTGAGGACCTGCTGGTCTATCTCGATGCATTCCATAAGAAGGATTCCATGAAGCCGGGCGTGCAGCGTGGTGAACTTGCGTCCTCATGGGGCAAGGAGTTGTCTCCCAAATTCTTCCATTTCATTATGGAGCGGCTTATCAAGAAGGGTGATGTGGTGGCCGAGCAGGAAGTGCTTAGGCTCAAGGATCACAAGGTTTCGTTGGCATCTGATCAGGAAAAGGTGCGAAGCACCATCATGACTGCATACGAGCAGGGCGGAACCACGCCGCCTAATCTCAAGGATGTGCTGGAACCGCTAGGCATGGATTTCAAGCAGGCGTCTCCGGTATTCAGGCTTTTACAGGATCAGGGGCAGCTCGTGCGCGTCAAGGACGACATGTATTACCTTTGTGCTGCGCTCGATTCCATCAAGGCCAAGATCGTCGATTTCTTCGCGGATAATCAGGAAATGTCAGCTCCTGATTTCAAGGAATTGACCGGACTTTCCCGCAAATATCTGATTCCGGTTTTGGAATATTTCGATAAGGAAAAACTGACCGTCCGTGTTGGCGATGTTCGACATCTCAGGAAACGATCTTGACACCATGAGACAGTCCCTTTACGCCTTTCATATGGGAACACACAATTGTCTGATTCTGGCTGTAATATTGTCGGCCGTTCTGCTTGCCGGTTGTGCAGGCAAGACCACTCGTGGCGAGAGTCAAGATGCCTCTGCCGCACAGGCATTGGTTGATGAGTCGACTGCAGTTCTCAGTAAGTCTCTGGAGACGGATGAGAAAGGAGTCCTGAAAGGCCTGATAAGTCGCGCCAAAGGTGTGATGATCATTCCGGCCATCGGTGACGTTAGCTTCTTCTTTTCCGTTGGCGGTGGCAATGCCATCATTCTGGCTAATACCGACAAAGGCTGGACCGGCCCTGTCTTTCTCTCAAAGGGAACAGCGGGTTTCGGCTTTCAGGCTGGTATTTCCAAGCAGTCCGGCATCATGTTGTATATGCATGAAGACGATGTTCGGTATCTTTTGAAAACTGGCGCAGTCCTGCAAGGGCAGGCGCGTGTCACTCTTCTTACATCTGACTACAAGGGTAACGAGACTCCCGAATTTTACGAATCTGGCGATGTCTATTTTGTTGGCGAGCAGTCCGGTTTGTATGCCGGTATCGCCCTTGATGGCGGAGGCTTTTCGGATCGTGTCAGCTTGAATGAAGCTTATACAAAAGTGGAAGGCGGAGGTCCGCTTGCCATTTTGTATGAAGTCGGAGCTACACCCGGTGGCGCAAGCCAGTTGCGCGAAATGCTGGAGCAGGCCGGAGATGATGGTAAAAAGGCGGCTGATGAAGCTGCTGACGATATGACAAAGAAAAAGGACGGAACCGAAGTTCCGTCCAATTAATGTCACTTGGGGTGAGTGATGGGGATTGAACCCACGGCCACTTGGGCCACAACCAAGTGCTCTACCAACTGAGCTACACCCACCGTGTGAGGGAAAATTTCTAGCTAAGGTTTCCTCTTCGGTCAAGCAAAAGAATCAAAAAAGGTAATTCATGGATAAACTTATCATTGAAGGCGGTGTTCCGCTCCAGGGAAGTATTCAGGTCAGTGGCGCGAAAAACGCGGCCCTGCCTATCCTCATGGCCTGTTTGTTGGCAGAGGGGAAGGTCAATCTGAGTAATGTTCCCCGCCTTGCCGATATCAGCACTTCTTTAAAACTTTTGAATATTCTCGGTTGCGAGACAACCTTTGAAGGCAATGACGTCACCAGTGACTGCGTTGGACTCAAACCCGAAGCTCCGTACGATCTGGTCAAGACCATGCGCGCTTCCGTTCTCTGCCTCGGTCCGCTTCTCGCCCGGCTCAGTGAAGCCAAAGTTGCATTGCCTGGTGGTTGCGCCATCGGTGCTCGTCCGGTGGATCTTCATCTGCGCGGGTTTGAACGCATGGGCGCGGAGTTCGAGATCACCGAAGGGTATATTCTGGGCAAGTGCAAGGGCGGCCTCAAGGGCGCGCATATCTCCCTGGACTTCCCCACTGTGGGCGGCACCCAGAATCTGCTGATGGCTGCATGTCTTGCCGACGGCGAAAGTACTCTGGAGAACGCAGCGCGTGAGCCGGAAGTGGTGGACCTTGCCAATTTCCTCAATGCCATGGGAGCAAAGATTACCGGTCAGGGTACCAGTGTCATCAAGATCGAAGGCGTGTCTTCGCTCAAGGGCTGCGACTATCGCATCATGCCTGACCGCATCGAGGCCGGAACCTACATGGTGGCCGCAGCCATCACCGGTGGTGAGTTGGAAATTCTCGACTGTCCGTTCCAGGACCTGGATGCCGTGAGTTACAAGCTTCGCGAAATGGGAGTCTGGCTTCAGGAAGAAGAAGATTATGTTCTGGTTCGTCGGGAGAATGGTCTGCTGCAGAATGTGGACGTGACAACATTGCCTCATCCGGGTTTCCCCACTGACATGCAGGCCCAGCTCATGGCACTCATGTGTTTCGGTAAGGGGGCGGGTATTGTCGAAGAGAAAATTTTCGAAAATCGCTTCATGCATGTGCTCGAACTGGTTCGCCTTGGTGCCGATGTACGCCTAAAGGGTCGTACAGCTATGGTGCACGGTGTTGGCAAGCTTACCGGTGCCCCGGTCATGGCCTCAGACCTTCGCGCCAGTGCGTCGCTGGTTCTGGCCGGTCTCGCTGCCGAAGGGACCACCACCATCGAGCGCATTTACCACCTTGATCGCGGTTACGATAATATCGAAGCCAAGTTGGCAGGCGTGGGAGCACGCATCAAGCGCGTCAGCGGATAACACTTCATTTACTTCAATAAGTATGGCGGCCGGAATCAGTTTTGATTCCGGCCGTTTTTATTTGAGTCTACTGGATAACCCGTCTTATTCCTGCTAATTGTCCAAGCGGATATCCGAAATCAACTTGTGCTGTTTCAGCTAACGGGAGAGCCGTGTCCGTAAAGGATAATTGTTGGACATATTCGCAGCCCGTCTTGGGTCTGCTGCCGTGGCAAAGCTACTTTCTTGCCTTTGTGCTTGGTCTGTTCGCTGTTAAATATACCGGCCCCGCCATTGTTGCCCTGATTGTGCTCTACGCTGCCGACACTACTTTGAGAGAGCGGTCGTGCAGACTTCCCGTGCTTGTCTTTCTGTGCTGCGCCGCATTCGGCTTTGGTTATGCCTCTCAACGAACACCGGAACTGCCGGAGCATATCCCGGCCTGGATGGAGAGCCGCCAGCCGGTTGTGATCGATGGTGTGGTTGATCGCGTGGAGCCTCGTTCCGGCGATCGGTTGCGCGTAGTGTTGCGGAGTGTGCAGTGTGCTGTGGGCGACCGGATGCAGTCAATCCCGGGCAAGGTTGCGTGGAGTTTGCGACACCCCAAGTATTCCCCTGAACCGGGCCAGACCGTGCGTACCAGATTGCGCATCGTCCCGGTTCGCGGTTTCGGTAATCCGGGCGGTTGGGATTACGGCTGGTACTGGCAACGCCAGGGCGTGTTCTGGCGAGCATGGGGCAACGGCAAACAACAGCCGCAGTGGGGTGAGCGTCCGGCCGGGGTCATGTGGTCGGTGAAATCCCGTTTGCGCGAGAGCGTGGCCGAGTATATTCCTGACACTCAGGGCGGGGCAATGGTCCTTGCTCTCATTACTGGCGACCGTTCTCAGCTTGATGCCAAAACCATGGAGGCCACCCGTAGTGCCGGACTGGCTCACACCCTTGCCTTGTCCGGTCTTCACGTTGGTTTCGTGGCAGCTCTGGGCATGGCCCTGGCATATCTCGCGGGCTGGTTATATCCACCGCTTCTGTTATCCATACCGCGTCCGAAACTGGCTGTCCTGCTGGCTGCCCCTCTGGTGCTTGGATATGCATGGCTTGGTCAGCCTTCAGCTTCACTGATTCGAGCAGCGACCATGTATGGATTCTGGGGAATCCTGCTGCTCCAGGGGCGAGGGCGGGTGCTCATGGATGGTTTGTTCTTCGCACTCATCGTGATCCTTTTTGTCTCGCCTTTGTCGGTATTTGATCTGAGTTTGCAGATGTCGGCTGTAGCCGTTGCCGGGATCGGGCTGATGTACCCTCGTTTTCGGTCCATGTTCCATTTTGATGGAAAATGGTGGAAGCGGATTCTTGGTTGGGCCGGAGGGCTTCTCGCTATAAGTCTGTGCGCCAACATCGCACTGCTACCGCTTGTCTCATGGTACTTCGGGACATTGAGTCCCAATGTCCTACTGAATCTCGTCTGGCTGCCGGTGTTAGGTTTCATGGTCATGCCTCTTGGGCTTCTTGGCATGCTGCTCAGCACCATGTCTTTCACTGCGACTCTCGGAGGGGTGTTTCTTGGCTGGTCTGCCTTGCTTATGGACTGGTTGCTGACGTTGTTGAATCTGGTGAGCACCTCCGGGCTGACGCCCGTATTCGCTGTACTCCGGCCTCTGTGGCCTGAGGTAATCGGCTTTGCGCTGCTTCTGGTGACGGCCATCATTGTTTGGGGCAATAGGAGTCGGATACCCCTTGGGTTGGCTTTTATAGGTTTTGTGCTGATCGTATCTCCACATGTGTGGGTCATGGCATCTGATGCCCGCGATGAGACTCGTTTGACGGTACTTGATGTGGGACTGGGGCAATCCGTGATCGTTTCTTTACCCGGCGGTCATCGCTGGCTTGTGGATGGCGGGGGTGGTTCCAGAAATTTTGATATTGGCGAGGCTGTGGTAGCCCCATCTCTTACCTATGGCAGGCCACCTCGTCTTGATGGGGTGTTCATGACTCATCCTGATTCGGATCATAGTCATGGATTGCCGTTCATTCTTTCCCGGTTCGATGTTGGCAGATTCTACACTAACGGCATGTTTCCTCGTGGCCGGACAGGGAAGAGAATGCGTCAGGTTATTGAGGGGCGTGGTATCGTTCCTGTTCCGCTCATGGCAGGAGATTCAGTAGAGTTGTCAGATGAGGCTGTACTTGAGGTGTTTCATCCCGGAGCTGGATTCGTTGATTCAAATGCGAATGAACATTCTCTTGTCATGCGTTTGGTCCGTAAGGGGCATCCGTTTGCCCTGTTGCCTGGTGACGTTGAGGAAGATGGGATAGCTGCCGTCCTGGCCGGCGGACGTGATTTGAAGGCGGATATTCTTGTCCTGCCGCATCATGGGAGCAAGACGAGTCATTCTACTGATTTCTACTCCGCAATATCTCCGGAAGCAGTTCTATGCTCCAACGGTTATCTCAATCGATACGGTTTTCCGGATTCGACTGTCGTCAAAGACGTTGGCGCGCCAGTTTATATTACTTCTCGCCACGGACAATTGACCGCCATATGGGATAAGTTCGGGGAGTTGTCGGTTCGCGCATTTCTTCCTCAGTAGACACTTGCCAAACATGTCTATTCCTGCGATAAGTTTATAGTTGTAATGTCATTAGGCATAGTCGTTCTTCTGTTTCGTTTTTCGGGCGCGGGAGGTCCGAAGACGATTAGTTGCTTACCTCAACCCCATGTGGAACTGATGCAGGACGTCAAAAAGAAATTAATGAGTGCTGTAGAGAAGATGCCCGCTTTTCCTAAGAGCGTGCATCAGGTCTTGAAGCTCGCTTCTGACATAAATTGTTCCCAGAAGGATTTGGTCGAGGTCATCAAGAATGATCCGGTCTTCACCCTCAAGATTCTGCGCCTTGTCAATTCCGCCTATTTCGGCCTTTCCCGTGAAATCACTTCCATCAACCATGCCAGTGTTTATCTTGGTCTCAATACCTTGAAAAATGTCGCACTCGGACTGGCTGCCGTTGGCGCCATTCCAAAGAGGAGTGTTGCGGGTTTGGATATGGGGGCATTTTGGTTGCATTCCCTGGGGGTGGCGGCGGCAACGCGCATGCTCGGGGAAATACTTGGTGTTTCCCGTGATGAAGCCGCTGATTATTTCGCAGCCGGTTTACTTCATGATGTCGGCAAGGTCGTATTCGCTCTGTATTTGCCCGATGAGTATAAGCAGGCCTCCGAGCAGGCCTCCGAGCCGGGAGTGTCGCTTTATGAAGTCGAGCTTCAGGTGATCGGAGCCACCCATGCCGATATAGGGGCTATGCTCGCGGAAAAATGGAACCTCCCTGTTGATCTGCATGATGCCATTGCCAGACATCATACGGCGCAGGAAGGAGAACCCTCACAGTTGGTCGATTGTGTTTTTGCTGCAAATCAGATCAGCAAGAAACTGGCTTTTGGCTCTGCGGGCGACTTCGAGGTTGAGCCTTTGCCGCAGTCTATTCAGGATCGCTTTTCGCTAGATATGGATGGACTTATCGCCGAGATGCCAACTCTTGATCAGGAAGTCGAACATGCGCGCGTTTTCATCAAACTCGGGGAGGCTCAATAATGAGGTTTCAGTTTAGAGGAACACGTGGCTCTCTGTCCGCTCCCGGCCCCTATACAGTTAAATATGGTGGCAACACCACTTGCATTGAAGTGCGTTCCGATGCCGATGATCTCATTATTCTGGACGCAGGTACCGGCATCCGTGAGTTGGGTATTGAGCTTTCGCAGAATATGCCCGTTAAATGTCATCTTTTCGTTTCCCATACTCATTGGGATCACATTCAGGGCGTGCCATTTTTCATTCCAATTTTCGTTCCCGGCAACGAGTTGACCATTTATGGTCCTCCTGATCCATTGACCATGACCGGTATTGAGGCCGTTTTGGCAAAACAGATGGAGTATCCGCATTTCCCCGTGCGCGTGGCTGAGTTGCAGGCCGATATCCATTACGAAACACTGTCTGACGGCCAGACAGTGGATCTTGGTTTTGCGACTGTTTCCACAATTCTCATGAATCATCCGGCCATGGATTTTGGCTGCAAGGTCGAATGCGACGGTAAAACGCTCTTTTTCACCGGAGATCATGAGCCTTTCTATAATATCTATGATCCGGGCGATGAGGACTATAACGACTACGAAAAGATCGTGCGCGAGCGCAACCAGGGAATAGTGGACTTCATTCATGGCGTGGACGTTTTTATTGCGGATTCGCAGTACACTGAGGAAGAATACGAAACCAAACAGGGGTGGGGGCACTCCACCTTTGAGCGGACGCTGTCCCTTGCCAAGGAAGCCGGAGTCGGAAAAGTCTATCTGACTCATCATGAGACCACCCGGACCGACGATCATGTGGATGAAATCCACGCACGTCTCAAGGAAGAGTGGAAGGACTCCGGAGTTGATTTTGATATGGCCCGTGAGGGAGAGGTAATTCAGCTATAGGCTCAGTGAATAATTCATAGGTAGTTGCTCGGAACAGTTGCATTTTTCGATAGAAAATGAGAATAGTTTGTATTCAAATTCTATATGGAAGGACAATCCCAGGAGGGAGATGATGAAAGCTCTGATCGTGGATGACGACTTTTACAGCCGGAATATGATTCACGAAATACTTCGTCCTGTCGCCCAATGCGATATTGCCGTGAATGGTGAAGAGGCAATTGAGGCGTTTCGTCGCGGTATCAACGGGGGCGAATCCTACGACCTGATTTGTCTTGACCTCCTGATGCCTGAATTGGATGGGCAGCAGGCCCTCCGTGAAATTCGAGCCATTGAAAAAGAATTTGATGTCGCGCCTCAGGACGAAGCCAAGGTCATTGTCACCACCATGCTTGATGATGAGAAAGAAACCCACGACGCGTTTTTCCTGGGCGGAGCCACCTCGTATCTCGTCAAGCCCATTGATGAGGAAAAGCTCATGAATGAAGTGAAGAGCCTGGGGCTTGTATAGCCTGATTAGTGGTTTTTCCCCATATATTTACCCATGAAAAAACCGGGTGTCGTGCGATTTGGACGGCTCCCGGTTTTTCTTTGATGAACCTATTTGAAGTCAACGGCGTTTTCTAATAAGGTAACGCACTTTGTTTGATACTTTCTCCCCCCGATATGTGGGGTTTTTATACATAGGATGATAATTAATGAGCCAGATACTTGGTGTTAAATTCAATGACTACGGTCAGGTGTACTACTTCGGCTCCGGTCCGTTCGTAGTTCGCGAGGGCCAGCATGTCATTGTGAAAACCGACCAGGGCATGGGGTTGGGCAAGGTGATTCTAATCCGCCAGGCCCCCCAGGAAAATGAAGATGATGAAAGTGGCGGTCACAAAGCCATATATCGTCTCGCGAATGAAAAGGATATGGAGTCCGTTGCCGAGAACGAGGCTTTGTCCAAGGATGCTTACAAGAATTGCCGTCAGTACATCATCAAACACAAGCTTGGAATGAAGCTTGTTGATGTCGAAGTTTTCTTTGATCGTTCCAAAATGGTCTTTTACTTTACTGCCCCCGGCCGTATTGATTTTCGTGAATTGATCAAGGACCTCGTGCGAGAGTATCGTACACGGATCGAACTGCGACAGATTGGTGTGCGGCATGAGACCCAGATGCTTGGTGCCATCGGTAACTGTGGCCAGATGTGCTGCTGTCGGCGGTTCATGCGCAAGTTCGTGCCTGTGACCATCAAAATGGCCAAGGAACAGAATCTGTTTCTCAATCCTACCAAAATTTCAGGAATTTGCGGAAGATTACTCTGCTGTCTCAGTTTTGAGCAGAAGGGATATGAGGAATTCCACCGCATGTGTCCTCGCGTGGGTAAGAAGTACACGACATCTTATGGTCAGGTGAAAGTGCTTCGTTCCAATTTCTTCAAAAAAACCCTGTCATTGCTGACGGAAAGCTATGAAGAGCGCGAAGTTTCCATTGACGAATGGAATGAAATAGTTAACAAGCCGCCCAGCGAAGAGGTCATTGCCGAAGCTGAAGCCAAGGCTGAGGCCAAAGCCAATAATTCTCGTGGTCGTCGTGGCGGACGCAGACCGGAGCCCAGGCGTGATAGCCGAAAGGGTGGAGATTCCCCCGATCAAAGGGAATCCGGAAAGTCCCGGAGACAGGGCGGCAGGCCGGAACGCACCGATAAGCGTGATTCCTCTGAAAAAGATGAGCGCAAGGGACGGCCCAGGCAGGAGCGTTCGGGCAAGTCCGATAAGGGCGATAGGCCGAGCCGAGGCGGCAGACCCGAGCAATCGAGCAAGCCTCGCCAAAATGAATCCGGCGAATCGTCCGGCGATGATAAATCGAAGAGATCGCGCAGGCCCAGAAGGCGCAGGCGCAGACCTCCCAAGAAGTAATATTCTCGGCAAGCGGGCTTGTCCCGCTCCGACAAGGAGCATAGGTTTGGAACGTTTTTATATCACCACGCCCATTTATTACGTGAACGCGAAACCCCATCTGGGACATGCGTACACGACCACCGTGGCCGACTCCCTGAGCCGGTTCCACAGGCTGATGGGCGAGGAGACCTATTTTCTCACCGGTACGGACGAGCATGGCGACAAGATTGTCCAGGCTGCGGAAAGTAACGGTCAGTCTCCTCAGGAGTACGTTGACATTATCAGCAAGCTCTTCGAGGACCTGTGGCCGAACATGAATATTTCCAATGACGACTTTATTCGTACTACCGAACCTCGTCACATCGAAGTAGTGCAGGACATCCTGCAAAAAGTTTTCGATTCCGGAGATATCTACTTTGGCGAGTATGGCGGACATTATTGCTTCGGCTGCGAACGCTTCTATACCGAAAAAGAACTTGTTGACGGCATGTGTCCGGATCACCAGACCAAGCCGGAATACATCGCGGAGAAGAACTATTTCTTCAAGATGTCCAAGTACAAGGATTGGCTCCGCGATCATATCAATAAGAATCCCGATTTCATCCGCCCCGAGCGATATAAGAATGAAGTCCTGAGCCTGCTGGATTCCGGCGAGCTTGAAGACCTGTGTATCTCCCGGCCCAAGTCACGTCTGACCTGGGGAATTGAGCTGCCGTTCGACAAGGACTACGTCACCTACGTTTGGTTTGACGCGCTCATCAACTACCTCGCCGCATTGGATTACCCCAACGGTGACAAGTTTGAGAAATTCTGGCCCAGCGCCAACCATCTGGTTGCCAAAGACATCCTCAAGCCTCACGCCGTGTTCTGGCCTACCATGCTCAAGGCTGCAGGCATTGAGCCATACCAGTCCCTGAATGTGCACGGTTATTGGCTGGTCAAGAACACCAAGATGTCCAAATCCATCGGCAACGTAGTTGAACCGCTGGCCATGAAAGATACTTACGGCCTGGATGCTTTCCGCTATTTCCTGCTGCGTGAAATGTCCTTTGGTCAGGATTCCAGCTTTTCCGAGGAAGCCCTTATTGGCCGCCTCAATGCCGATCTCGCCAATGATCTCGGCAACCTGTTCAGCCGCACCCTGTCCATGACCCACAAATACTTTGAGGGTATTATTCCCCGTCCTGACGTTGAGGACATCGTGGACGCCGAGATCAAGAAGCTCGGCCAGGATGCCATGAAGGCCTTCCAGGATTTCTTCGGTGAAATGAAGTTCTCGCGCGGCCTGGAAGGGCTGTGGGAACTGGTTCGTGGCTTGAACAAATACATCGACGCCACTGCGCCCTGGACCCTGTACAAAGAAAAGGACATGGGCAGGCTCTCTACCGTCATCTATGTTTTGCTGGAAAATATGCGCAAGATCGCCGTCCATTTGTGGCCGGTCATGCCGGAATCCAGTGAGAAGATGCTTGACCAGCTCGGTATTGCTTTTGATGCTGAGAAGTTCAATTTGCCTAAGGAACTGGATGTCTGGGGTCTCCTGGAATCCGGCGAGACTGTTGCCAAGACCTCCAATCTCTTCCCACGTGTGGAGACGCCCGAACCCAAGCCTGAAGGTATGAGCGAAAAGATGGATAAGGGTAAGAAGGGCAAGGGCAAAAAAGATAAAAAGCAGTCCAAGAAGCAGGAAGCCGAATCCGGTGGCACCATCGAATTCGAGGATTTCCAGAAGCTCGACCTGCGGATTGGAACCGTAAAGGAAGTGGAGAAGCACCCTGACGCCGACCGGCTGTTGCTGGTTCGTGTGGATACCGGAGAGGACGAACTGCGCCAGGTCGTGGCAGGTATCGCCGACTTCTTTTCCCCCGAGGATCTTGTCGGCAAGCAGGTGACGGTTCTCGTAAACTTGAAGCCGCGCAAGCTGAGAAAACAGCTTTCCCAAGGCATGATCCTGGCAGTTAAGTCCGGTGATGGCATGCAGCTTCTCACTCCGACCGGAGAAGTCGATTCCGGTAGCAAAGTCAGCTAGCCGACTTCCAATAAAGTACTATCAAGAGCCCTCCGATATCGGGGGGCTCTTTTTTTGTTGGCAAACTCCTTGCAACTCCACCATTGGACACGTCCAGGCGTCAAAAAAACGGACGGTCCGGGGTGGAATATGTATATTGAGAACAATGCGGTTTTGCTCGAAGGGAAAGACGGGCAGCACCACAAGAGCCGGAGTACACATGGTGTGGTCAGGTGGGACAATGGCATGAATATCAAGGGGATCGGGTGCGAGGTTGCTGAAAAGGGCCTTGTGACTTTGGCATTTGCCGACCCCGAGTTCTTTGCCGATCATGAACGAGCGATGGACATGTGTCGTGACATGCGCGTGCTGGAGATGAATGTTCTGTGGAGCGCGCAGATTGACACTGTCCCTACAGATGAGCTGCTCAAGGCCATGCGTCTGGCAGGTTGTCAGCATGTGGACATGCAGCTTGATCCGGACCGGGCCGTAGACGGGTTGGCATTGGCGCGCAAGTATGGTTTCGAGGTTCGTGTTCGCAATGTGGACGGTACTCCTTATGCGTCCGACAGAATTTCCTACAGCGTGGCCGAGCGGGAAGCCGTTGCAGGGCGTTTGCCTGGGCAACATGCTGCGCAGTTTGATCTGGCAGTTGCCTACTACAAGGCCCGTCGTTATTCCGAGGTCATGTTACCGCTAGGCAAGGCCATGACTCTTCGTTTTCCCAAGAATGAACTTTGCCTGAATCTGCTGGCCTGCCTGAGCGCGGCCAAGCATTATCCCGATCAGGCCGCAGGTTTGTTGGATCTGGCCGGATATGGCTGCCCGCATCCTGTCGTGTTTCGCAACCGCAGATTGCTCAAGTCGTGGCTTGAAAGTGGCGGTGATCTCAAGGGTGTACGTCTGGAATTGGAACCGGAAAGTGGTGCTTTGACCGGCTGAAGATAAAGGTCTGATTTCGGCGTTAGATGAAAACGATAAAGCCCTCATGTACAAGCAGTACGCGAGGGCTTTTGTGTTTTGTATCAGTTCTGGAACGGCGGTTACACGTGATTGAGTAACTTGAGCTCCGAGGGAGACGGATTCAGGAAGTATTGCAGTGCCAGATACGCTTTCTGATGTTTTCGTGCAAAATGGTTGAGGAGGGTGATCGGAATAAGCAGCGGTATCTTGCCGCTTTTGTATGCATTGATCATCCCAAGTACTTCCTTCTTGTCGTCGGCATCAAGTTTGTTCTTGAAATATCCCAAGGCGTGCATGAGGACGTCGGCGTTCTTTTTCGGTGTTGCCTTCAAGGTCAATGCCCGGAAAAGCAGGGTGCCGTATGTGTCGAATATCTCATCCGCATTGAACAGACGACTCTCTCCGAGCAACTTGCCCAGTTCGCGGTATCCGCGCATGTCATGGGCGCGAATCATCATCTTGTGTCGGGTATGGAAGTCGACCAGGTTGCCGATGTGCATTCCCTTTTCGAGGAGCTCACGCCATCGTTTGAGAACGAAGACTCGGCGGATGAAATTCTCGCGTATAATCGGATTTTGTAATCGTTCAGAGGCTTCAACCGGTAGCAGGGGATAGTGTTCCATCATTGCGCGGGCGAAGAAACCTGGGCCGCGGCGAGGTTTTTTGCCCGTGGTCGAATATATTTTGCCTTCAACCAATGCGCATGAGGGTGACCGGCTTTTAAGTACGAATCCGCATAGGCCTTCATCCTCCAGGCCGGGCAGCACTCGGTCGCACCATTGTGTCATTTTATCGGTATGGTCATCGCCGGAATCGTAACCGATCAGGCGGATTTCTCCCCCACAATCGACCTGGCGGATTTTTTCGCGCGGTATACCCATACCGCAGGCTATTTCCGGGCACAGTGGGATGAATTCAACAAACTTGGCAAGAGTGTCGGTAAGGTAAAGGTCGCGTGCATCGGTGCCGTTCCAGCGGACTTTTTCGCCGACGATGCAGGCACTGACGCCGATTCTTATGGGCTCTGGCATGTGATGGTCTCTCCTCAAATTGGACTAATACTGACCATATCACCGGAGGATTGTTGAATACAAGTATAATTGTCGCTTGTAATACTGAGGAAATAAAAAAGCCGCTTCGAAGCGGCTTGTATGAGTATGTCTGGAGGGGAGAATTAGGACGCTTTTGCTTGTCCTGTTACAGGGCAGCATGCGCAGTGTGGGCCTTCGTCAGAGTCGTTTTCCACAGCCATGATCTTTCCGGCCAAGCCGCAGCATAAGACAACTTCCGATCCGCGTACTCGAACTCGGCAGCCAGTGGGGCCTTCGCTCAGTACTTCTACAGGACAACCCGGAGTCATGCCCATGGCGAGCATGCGTGAGCGAGCCTTCTGGCCGCCGTCGATGTCGGCCACACGTACTATTGTTCCCTCAGGAAACTCGGTCAAAGGCTTGCTGGTCATGAAACTCCCTCAAAGGTCTCGTTGAAGTTGAAAATAAGTCTCAATTTCGATTGTGTCAATGGGGAAGTGAAGATGTCTTTGGCGGCTGAGAAGAGCGAAGAGGGTGGGAACCAAGTGGGGTAGAAGGAAGAACCTTTTTGATTTGTTACCCTTCACCTTACTCTGGCCACCGGAGGCACCACAAAACCATTGCCTTTCAAGGGTTAAGACTGTAAGTAATCACCTTGTTCGGCGGGTGGCGGCGTTGCCTGGCCGGACGGAAGAGCAGAGTGTTTTTCCCAATCTGAAAAAATGCCGTAACTTCAACTACTTCCATAAGAATGCCCAAACGCACAGATATCAAAAAAATCATGCTGATCGGGTCCGGTCCAATTGTTATTGGACAGGCCTGCGAGTTCGACTATTCCGGCACCCAGGCGCTTAAGGCGCTGAAAGAAGAAGGGTACGAAGTGGTTTTGGTCAATTCCAACCCGGCGTCGATCATGACCGACCCGGAATTGGCTGACAGGACATATATTGAACCCATCGAGCCGGAAACGGTCGCCCGAATCATCGAAAAAGAGCGTCCCGACGCTCTTTTGCCGACTTTGGGGGGGCAGACGGGACTGAATACCGCGCTGGCCGTGGCCGAAATGGGTGTGCTGGAAAAGTTCAACGTCGAGCTGATCGGCGCTGATATTCCAGCCATCAACAAGGCTGAGAGCCGCGAAGAATTTCGTGAGGCCATGGAGAACATTGGTCTCAATATGCCGCAGTCCGGTATCTGTCGCACCATGGACGACGTCCGAGAGTGGGGGCAGAAGATACCATTCCCGATCATTGTCCGGCCCGCATATACCTTGGGTGGTGCTGGTGGCGGTGTTGCCTACAACATGGAAGAGCTTGAGGAGATTTGCTCCAACGGTCTGGCTCTGTCCATGAAAAGTGAAATCATGCTTGAGCGTTCCATCCTTGGCTGGAAGGAATACGAGCTTGAGGTGATGCGCGACAAGAAAGACAACTGCGTGATCATCTGTTCCATTGAGAATCTTGATCCAATGGGCGTACACACCGGCGATTCGATCACGGTGGCTCCGGCCCAGACGCTGACCGATGACGAGTATCAGAATCTGCGGAACGCATCCCTTGCCGTCATGCGCGAGATCGGTGTTGAAACTGGCGGTAGCAACGTCCAGTTCGCCATCAACCCCGACGATGGCGAGATCATCATCATCGAAATGAACCCGCGCGTGTCACGTTCCTCGGCTCTGGCATCCAAGGCCACCGGATTCCCCATCGCCAAGATCGCGGCCAAGCTGGCTGTCGGTTATACGTTGGACGAGATCCCCAACGATATTACTCGCGAGACAATGGCTTCATTTGAGCCGTCCATTGACTACTGCGTTATTAAAATACCAAGATTTACCTTCGAGAAATTCCCCGGCACCGAAGATTTCCTGACCACGGCCATGAAGTCCGTGGGTGAGACCATGGCCATTGGCCGGACGTTCAAGGAAGCATTGCAGAAGGGACTTCGTTCACTTGAGACTGGCCACACCGGTCTAGGCAAGCGCTTCGACACCTGTGAAATTGACAGGAATGAAGTCCTGAAGCTCCTGCGCAAGCCCAACTCCGAGCGGATATTTGCACTGCGCAACGCCCTTCGTTGCGGCATGACCGCAGACGAGGTCTTCGAAGCCACCAAGGTCGATCCGTGGTTCCTGCATCAGTTTGTTGAAATTCTGGACATGGAAAATGAACTGATCGCGTTCGGCAAGCAGGAAGGTGTTTCTGCCAAGACCGAAGGCATGGAAGATATGCTGCGCAAGGCCAAGGAGTTCGGTTATTCCGATCCTCAGCTGGCAGCCATGTGGAAGACCAGCGAGGACGTTGTTCGCTCCATGCGCAAGGAACTCGACATCATCCCGACCTATTATCTGGTCGATACCTGTGCCGCCGAGTTCGAAGCATATACGCCGTATTATTATTCTACATACGAGACCGGTTCGGAGAACGTCCGCGACGACGTCAAGAAGGTCATCATTCTAGGTGGCGGTCCTAACCGTATTGGTCAGGGCATCGAGTTTGACTACTGCTGCTGTCATTCCTCTTTCACACTGAAAGAGATGGGTGTGCAGTCGATCATGGTCAACTCCAATCCGGAGACCGTTTCCACAGACTACGACACGTCCGACAAGCTCTATTTCGAGCCGCTGACTTTCGAGGACGTGATGAATATCATCGAGTTCGAGAAACCTGACGGTGTCATCGTCCAGTTCGGCGGACAGACTCCGTTGAACCTGGCCATTCGACTCATGAACGCCGGCGTGCCGCTTATCGGTACCAGCCCGGACGCCATTGACCGCGCTGAAGATCGCGAACGGTTCAAGCAGTTCCTCAACAAGCTGCACCTCAAGCAGCCTCCGAACGGCACGGCCATGAGCATGGTCGAGGCCCGCGAGGTCGCCGAGAAGCTCGACTTCCCGCTGGTCCTTCGTCCCTCATACGTGCTGGGCGGACGCGGCATGGATATCGTCTATTCCATGGACGAATTTGAGGATTACTTCCGTTCAGATGCTCGGGTCTCTCCGGAACACCCGACGCTCATTGATAAATTCCTGGAATACGCCATTGAGGTTGATGTTGACGCTTTGTCTGACGGCGAAGATGTCTACATCGGCGGTGTCATGGAGCATATCGAGGAAGCCGGTATTCACTCCGGTGACTCCGGTTCCGTATTGCCTCCGTACTCTTTGAGTTCTGAACTGGTTCGCGAGATCGAACGCCAGACTACCGCAATGGCCAAGGAATTGGGCGTTGTCGGTTTGATGAATGTCCAGTTCGCCATTAAGGACGGAGAGGTCTACATCATTGAGGTCAATCCGCGTGCTTCCCGCACCGTGCCATTCGTATCCAAGGCCACGGGCGTTCCTCTAGCCAAGCTCGCCACCCGCGTTATGCTCGGCGAGAAGATTAAGGACTTGAAGCCGTGGGCGAATCGCAAGAAAGGGCATGTGTCCGTAAAGGAATCCGTTTTCCCGTTCAACCGTTTCCCCAATGTTGACGTTCTGCTCGGACCAGAAATGCGTTCCACCGGCGAAGTCATGGGCATCGATCCGAGTTTTGGTTTGGCCTACATGAAAGCGCAGCTCGCGGCAGGGCAGAAGTTGCCCACCGAAGGCACAGTCTTCATCTCCGTCAACGATTGGGATAAGTCTAAAATCGTGTTGGTTGCCAAGGATTTCGAGGCCATGGGCTTCAAGGTTGCGGCTACTGGTGGCACGGCTGACTACCTTGTCGAGAAGGGTGTGAATGTTCAAAAGGTGCACAAGGTACACGAGGGCCAGCGCCCGCACGTAGTCGATCACATCAAGAATGGCGAGTTCGATCTGGTTATCAACACCCCTTCGGGCAAGAGAACTGTTGGCGATGCCAAGATGATTCGTCAGAATACATTGTTGTACAATATTCCTTACACCACCACGGTGTCGGGTGCCCGGGCGGTTGCTCAGGCTATCCATGAACTCAAGGAGACCGGCCTGCAGGTCGAAAGCCTTCAGAAATACTACGGCGAATAATCGCCTAAGGATGACACGAGACTAGTCATGAAAAAAGAGTATTGCGGACTTTTTGGTATATACGGCAACAAAGAAGCTGCCAGGATGACCTACTTTGGGCTGTACGCCCTGCAGCATCGCGGGCAGGAGTCTGCGGGCATTGTCACCTGGGATGGCGATACGATTCGTGAGCAGAAGGGCATGGGCCTTGTTTCCGAAGTTTTTAACGAGCGTCATTTGGGCAAGGAGCTTCGCGGTAGTATAGCCATGGGGCACATCAGGTATTCCACAACCGGTGCATCCCTGATCCGTAATGCTCAACCATTCATCGTCCGTCATGGTGATTTGCGTCTGGCTGTGGCTCACAACGGTAACCTTGTGAATACTTTTGAGTTGCGTACCGAGCTTGAGAACAACGGCTCCATTTTCCAGACCACCATGGACACCGAGGTGTTTGCCCACCTGATCATTAAATATTTGCACGAGTCCGAGGACATCGAGGAAGCGATTGCCAAAGCGGCAAAACGGGTGCGTGGTGCATTCTCCATGCTCATCCTCGCTAACGACAAGCTCATCGCCATCAAGGATCCCAATGGCGTTCGTCCGCTGGCTCTGGGCCGGGTGGGTGACAAGTATGTATTTGCTTCAGAGACCTGCGCATTCGACCTTATTGAGGCCGAGTATCTGCGTCCGTTGAATCCGGGTGAGATGGTGGTCATTCACGAGAATAATATGACCAGCACGCACTATTGCGATCCGCAGCCCAAACGTCAGTGCATCTTCGAGATGATCTACTTTGCACGTCCTGACTCCTATGTTTTTGGTGATGTAGTTTACGAACGCCGCAAAGCCATGGGAGCCATGCTTGCGAAGGAAGCTCCGGTGGATGCTGATTTCGTCATGCCGTTCCCGGATTCCGGAAATTATGCCGCCGTTGGTTACTCTCAGGAATCCGGCCTGCCGCTTGAGCTTGCCATGATTCGTAACCACTATGTGGGCCGTACTTTTATTCAGCCTTCGCAGGACATGCGCGACTTCGCGGTGCGAGTGAAGCTCAATCCGGTCAAATCCATGGTTCAGGGAAAACGCATTATTATCGTTGAAGATTCTGTTGTGCGTGGCACTACCATTCGTGCTCGCGTCAAGAAACTTCGTGAGCTGGGTGCACGGGAAATTCACTTGCGCATCAGTTGTCCTCCCATCAAGAATCCCTGTTTTTACGGCATCGATTTTTCGTCCAAGGGCGAATTGATCGCTGCCAACCATTCTCCCGAGGATATCGCTCGCTTCCTGGGCATTGAATCTTTGCACTATCTGACCATTCCCGGATTGGTTGATTCCGTCACCGAAGACGACGCCTGGTGTCTCGCCTGTTTTGACGGCAACTATCCTATACCTTTGGCTGACAAGATGGGCAAAGACTGCCTTGAAGCGGACCCCGGAATCATCAAGGAATTCTGTAAATAGGAGCAGCTTGCATGGTATGCACGTCTGGCAGAACTGACTGGCTCACACTGGCACGCGAAGTTCTCGACGTTGAAATCGAGGGACTCCAGGCCGTCAACAAACAGCTTGGCGAACCGTTCGTGAGTGCTTTGACAGCCATGGCCGAGTGCGAAGGTCGAGTGGTCATCACTGGCGTTGGCAAGTCCGGTCTGGTGGGACGCAAGATCGCGGCGACCCTTTCCAGCACAGGTACACCTTCCTTTTTCCTGCATCCTGTGGAAGGAGCTCATGGCGACATGGGCATGATTCGCAAGGAAGATGTTGTCCTCGCGCTTTCCAATTCCGGCGGCACCGACGAAGTCAACGCCATCATTCCCGTACTCAAATCTCTTGGCGCGAAAGTCATAGCCATTACCGGTAATACGGCCTCTGCCATGTCCCAGCTTTCCGATATTACCATTGAAGTCAAAGTCCCCAAGGAAGCCTGCCCCATAGGGCTTGCGCCCACATCAAGCACCACGGCACAATTGGCCGTGGGTGATGCCTTGGCCGTCTGTCTCATGGAATGGAAATCTTTCGGCAAGGATGATTTCAAGAAGTTCCATCCGGGCGGCTCGCTTGGTCAAAGGCTTGCCATGTGTGTTGATCAACTCATGCACACCGATAATATCCCAGTGGTGCGAGATGATGTTTCTCTCAAGGACGCGCTTGAAGTCCTAAACTCCGGCGGACTTGGCCTGGTTGCCATCGTGGATGGCGGCAATATCCTAAAAGGCGTGTTTTCCGATGGCGACGTGCGGCGTGAAGTCTGCTGCGGACCGTTTGACGTCAATAAGCCTATTGGTGAAGTCATGACCGCCGCACCAAGGCGGGCGACCATTGGCGAGTCTTCCGCTCATGTGCTGGATGTCATGGAGCAAAACCAGATCACGGTTCTGCCTGTCGTGAGCGAGGATGGTATGCTTGCGGGCATGGTCCATCTTCATGATCTTTTGGGCAAGGGCTCACTTAGATTTTCGGGCGGCCACAGCGGAGATGCCGGTTAGTCCGGCGGGAGCGCATCGTGACCGTAACCCATACTGGCGATTCCGACGTTTGCAGGCGGTGCTCCCTACAGGGCCCGACCTGTTGCCGGATTACGGCCGGTCAGGAAGAATTTTGTTTCCCGCTTTCCAAGATCGAAAAAGAACGCATTCAGGAACATGTTCCCTACACGGGTGGTTTTGTGCTGTCGGCCAACTCCAAAGCATTTATTGATAATGTCTGCCGCTTGTTTCCCGGAGAAGATGATCTGATTCACGAGCTGTTTCCCGAAGGCAAAGAGCATTTCCGGCTTGCGGTAGACTCCATGGGCGCGTGTCGGTTTCTCGGTCCGGAAGGGTGTGAAATACCGACGGAAGCGAGACCGTATTATTGCCGGTTGTTCCCATTCTGGATGACTGGATGCGATGTTACACATTTTGATTCCCCCACCTGTCTGGCCAGACGGGAAGGGCGGACATTGGTTCGAA
>Ga0070729_10001137_pt1 | contig 44115 bp, 47 predicted proteins | sample tdDd472_FD_66725 | JGI IMG/M metagenome (GOLD analysis project Ga0070729, IMG submission 66725) | Marine sediment microbial communities from the Atlantic coast under amendment with organic carbon and nitrate - tdDd47.2 | ecosystem: Environmental > Aquatic > Marine > Coastal > Sediment | place... | reverse complement strand
TCACGAGGCGGCCGAACAGGGCGTGCCCGAGGCGCAGTTGCAATATGCGCTGATCCTTCTCGACAAGAAGGACGCGAGCGCGGAAGAAAAGCAAATGGCGCGCGACCTGATGAAGGCGGCGGCCGATGCGGGCAACGCCAATGCGCAGTTCAACTTCGCGCAGATGCTGATCGACGAGCGGCCCGGCAGCCGGTCCATGGCCGAAGCCTATCCCTATTTCCTCAACGCCGCCGAAAAGGGCATTGCCGACGCTCAATATGCGGTCAGCCAGATCCTCGCCAATGGCGCGGGCGGTATCACGCAGGATCACGCCGAGGCGCGCAAATGGCTGATCAAGGCGGCGCGGCAGAATTTCGACACAGCGCAATATGACCTCGGCATCTGGTATCTCGAGGGGATAGGCGGCGAACGCGATCTGAAGAAAGCGTTCGTGTGGACCATCCGCGCCGCTCGCGCCGGCAATGTCGCGGCGCAGGGACAGGCCGCGAAGCTCTATTGGGGCGGGCTTGGAACGGAGCCGGACGAGGCGGAAGCGGCGGCCTGGGTCGTGGTCACGCGCCGGGCCGGTCTTCGAGACCGGGCGCTGGACGATTTCTGGGAAGGCCTGACCGAAAACCAGCAGCACGCCGCGATCGAACGCGCCAACAAGCTGCGCTGACCGCAATGTCCGCCCCTGCCGCGTCATCCAAGCCGCTTGAAAGATCGGCGCAAGTGTGGTCTTGAACCGCCCAACTCAAGACCCGTATAGGGCACATAATCGGTGATCTCATGAAAATTAACGGAAACGAAATCAGACCGGGCAACGTCGTCGAGCATAATGGCGGGCTCTGGGTTGCTGTGAAATGCAACGCGGTGAAGCCGGGCAAGGGCGGCGCCTTCAACCAGGTCGAACTGAAGAACCTGATCGACGGGACGAAGCTGAACGAGCGCTTCCGCGCCTCGGAAACCGTCGAGCGCGTGCGCCTCGAGCAGAAGGACTTCCAGTTCCTCTACGAGCAGGGCGATGCGCTGGTCTTCATGGATACCGAAACCTACGAGCAGCTCGAATTGCAGAAGGATTTCGTCGGCGACCGCGCCGCCTTTCTGCAGGACGGTATGATGGTCACCGTGGAAATGCACGAAGAAAAGCCGATCGGCATCTCGCTGCCCGACCAGGTGGTGCTGGAGATCGTCGAGGCCGACCCGGTGGTCAAGGGCCAGACGGCGGCGTCCTCCTACAAGCCGGCGGTGATGGAAAACGGCGTGCGCGTGATGGTGCCGCCCTTCATCTCGGCCGGCGAGAAGATCCTCGTCGACACCAACGAGATCACCTATATCCGCCGCGCGGACTGATCAGTCCGCATCCGGCATATTGATTAAGAGACCCTGAGGACGACTGGCGATGGCGCGTTCCGCACTCATGAATGTCATGATCCAGGCGGTCACCAAGGCCGGGCGCGGTCTTGCGCGTGATTTTGGCGAAGTCCAGAACCTGCAGGTTTCGGTCAAGGGGCCGGGCGACTTCGTCAGTCAGGCCGATCTGCGCGCCGAGGAGGTGCTGCGCGCCGAGCTTGAACGGGCGCGCCCCGATTACGGCTTCCTGATGGAGGAAGGCGGAACCGTCGAGGGCAAGGACGGCCAGCATCGCTGGATCATCGATCCGCTCGACGGAACCACGAATTTCCTGCACGGCTTTCCGCATTTCGCGGTGTCGCTGGCGCTCGAACGGCAGGGCCAGATCGTCGCGGGCGTGATCTTCAATCCCGCAACGGACGAACTCTATTCGGCCGAGAAGGGCGCCGGCGCCTTTCTCAACGACCGCCGGCTTCGGGTCGCGGCGCGGCGCAAGCTGACCGACTGCATGATCGGCTGCGGCGTTCCGCATCTCGGCCGCGGCGACCATGGCCGTTTCCTCGTCCAGCTTCGCCAGGTCATGTCGGAAGCCGTCGGCATCCGCCGCACCGGCGCGGCGGCGCTCGATCTCGCCTATGTCGCCGCGGGCCGGCTCGACGGTTTCTGGGAAGAGTCGCTGTCGCCCTGGGACATGGCGGCCGGCATCCTGCTGATACGCGAGGCCGGGGGCTTCGTTTCCGATCTCGCCGGCGGCACCGACATGTTCGGGCGCGGCGATATCGTCACCGGCAACGAGCATGTCCACAAGGCGCTGCTCGACACCGTGAACCGGCCATTGACAAAAAGCTGACGAAAGCGCGCGTCTTTCCTCCGCGCATTCTTTCATTTCTGCCATTATTCCGGCTAAGGTCGCGCATCCGATCGGATGTGCGGATAGAGGATTCCTGAATGAGCATGGGTGATACGGAACAGGCGGACGCAACCACCTATCAGCATGGCCGGTTCGACCCCTACCGCCTGTCGAACCCGCAAGTCTTTCTCCTCTCGATGATCATCTTCCTGGTCATCGTCGGTTTTGTCGGGGCGATCCTGTACCGGCAGATATCGACGGCGTTCCTGACCAATCCGGGGCTTAACGGCCTGATCCTCGGCGTTCTCGGCGTCGGCGTGATCCTGGTCTTCCAGCAGGTGATCGGGCTTTTCCGCGAGGTACGCTGGGTCAACACCTTCCGGTCCGGCGACACGCTAATGGCAGCGCGGCGCGATCCGGTGCTGCTGGCGCCGATGCGGGCGCTTCTGAGCCGCCAGCAGGGCGTGGCGCTTTCGACACTTTCGACGCGCTCGATCCTCGATTCGATCGCGACGCGCCTCGACGAATCCCGCGACATCTCGCGCTACCTCATCGGCCTGCTCGTCTTTCTCGGCCTGCTCGGAACCTTCTGGGGCCTGCTGCAGACGATCGGCTCCATCGGCACGACGATCCAGTCGCTCGATCCCGGATCGGGCGACACCAACGATATTCTCGATTCGCTGAAGGCCGGTCTGAACGCGCCGCTGGAAGGCATGGGCACGGCGTTCTCGTCCTCGCTGTTCGGCCTGTCCGGCTCGCTGGTGCTCGGCTTTCTCGACCTGCAGGCCGGCCGCGCGCAGAACCGCTTCTATACCGAACTGGAAAACTGGCTTTCCTCGGTCACCGACCCGAATTCCGGCATGTCGCATCCGGGCGCCAATCTGGAGGGCAGCGCCGACATGAAATCGGTCGCCGAGGCGCTGAAGACCATGCAGGGCAGCGCGGGCGGCAGCCAGCGGGCGACCGCCGCCATGGCCAATCTGGCCGAGGGCATCCAGGGGCTGGTTCGCAACATGCGATCGGAACAGCAGATGATGCGCGACTGGGTGGAAACCCAGTCCGAGGAGCAGAAGGCGATACGAAGGACGCTCGAGAAACTCGCCGCAACGCTTGAGAAGAACAACAGGAGCGAATAGTGGCGCTGGCGCGGAACCGTCGAAGCGATCGGCGGGTCGACTACTGGCCGGGCTTTGTCGACGCGATGGCGACGCTTCTGCTCGCCATCATGTTTCTGCTGTCGGTCTTCGTCCTGGCGCAGTTCCTGCTGAGCCAGGAGATTTCCGGCAAGGACGCGGTGCTCAACAGGCTGAATTCGCAGATCAACGAGCTGACCCAGTTGCTGTCGCTCGAACGTTCCAAGAGCCAGGATGCCGAGGACCAGCTGCTGTCGCTGCAGGCCTCGCTGTCATCGGCAGAGGCCGAGAAGTCCAGGCTGGAGGCGCTGCTGGCGGCGGGAAGCGGCGCGAGCGCCGCGGCGCAGGACCAGATCGGGATCCTTTCGGACAAGCTCGTCGAGGAAAAACAGATCAGCCAGCGCGCGCTCAGCCAGGTGGAACTGCTCAACCGGCAAATCTCGGCCCTGCGCCAACAGATCGCCGCGCTGGAAGACGCGCTGGACGCTTCGGAGAAACGCGACCGGGAATCGAACACCAAGATCGCCGATCTCGGCCGTCGCCTGAACATCGCGCTGGCGCAGCGGGTGCAGGAACTGAATCGCTATCGCTCGGATTTCTTCGGGCGACTACGGGAAATCCTGTCGGATCGCGAGAACATCCGGATCGTCGGCGACCGCTTCGTCTTCCAGTCGGAGGTGCTGTTCCCCTCCGGTTCCGCCGATCTTAATCCGGCCGGCGAGATCGAGATGGCCAAGCTCGCCGAAGCGCTGTTGGAGTTGCAGGGCGAAATCCCCGACGAGATCAACTGGGTGCTGCGGGTCGACGGCCATACCGACAACGTTCCGGTCTCGGCCACGAGCCGTTTCGCCGACAACTGGGAGCTGTCGAGCGCGCGCGCCACGTCGGTCGTCAAGTTCCTGATTGCCCAAGGCGTGCCGCCCCAGCGGCTGGTCGCCGCCGGGTTCGGCGAGTATCAGCCGCTCGATCCGGCCAACACGGACGAGGCGCGCGACCGCAACCGCCGCATCGAGCTCAAGCTGACCGAGCGCTGAGGCGCGTTGGCGCAAGCCTTTTTGCCGACTCTTTCTTAGCGGCTGGCTGCGTCATCGCTTCCGCGTTGAAACGCCAAGCGCCATAGACGAGTACGCCGCTGGTGACGAGCCCGACCAGCAATACGATGAATTTGATGATGATCATGATGGCGCAGCTCCGCGCCGGGCTTCACCTGTATCGCCCGATCCGTGTTCGAAAATCGCGGTTTCGATATCGACGATCTGCTCGCGCAGCCGGAGTTTCTTGCGCTTCAGCTGGGTGAGCCGCAGCGAATCCGGACAGGGCCGCTGCAATTCTCCCTGTATCCGGGATTCCAGGATGCCGTGCCGGAATCTGAGGGCGTCGAGACGAGCGTACATTGGTGTCCTCCTGTGTCTACCGGAGAAACATCTGGGGGTCGGTGCTTGATAGCTCAAATCGATTGTTTATATCGAAGAGATAGAGAAACTCTATCCGGCCATGCCCTTCAGACCATCCCCCCGCCAGCTCGAATATCTCCTCGCAGTCATCGAGACGGGACATTTCCGCGAGGCGGCCCGCTTGTGCCATGTATCGCAGCCGACATTGTCGGCGCAGCTGCAATTGCTGGAGGAACAGCTCGGCGCGCCGCTCATCGATCGGACGCCCGGCCGGGCCCGTCCGACACCGGCGGGGGAAAAGGCCGCTGTGCTTGCCCGCACGGCGCTTGCCTCGCTCGACGAGATCGTCGGCGTCGCCCGGCAATCCGCGGGACAGATGGGCGGGCTGTTGCGCCTGGGCGTCGCGCCGACCTTCGGGCCGTATTACCTGCCGCGATTGCTGCCGCATCTGCACGAGACCTATCCCGAACTCGAGATCTATATCCGCGAGGACCGCGCGCATCTGCTCGAGGAGTCGGTCGCCGACGGTTCGATCGATTGCGCCCTGGCACCGCAGCCGGCGGAGCGCGACCGTCTCGATTACCGGGAGCTCATGATGGAGCCGCTTTATCTCGGCATGCCGTCGCGCCACCGGCTGGCGCAGGCGAGCGAAGTGACCACCGGCATGCTGGAGGGGGAGCGGATGCTGACGCTTGGCCCGGGGCACCGGCTCAGCCATCACGTCCGGGCATTGTGCTCGGATTCGGGCGCGGTCCTTCGCGAGGAATATGAGGGGACAAGCCTGGACGCCCTGCGCCAGATGGTTTCTATCGGCATGGGCCTGTCCATCTTCCCGGAACTTTATGCCGTGTCGGAATTCGCGCGGCGGGAGGAACAGGTGGTTCTCAGGCGGATCACGGACCGGCCGCTGATGCGCTCGGTCGGGCTGCTATGGCGCCGAGGCCATGTGCGTGCGGAGCATTTCCAGAGCTTCGGCGATGCATGCCGGCGCATCGCCACGGAGCTCGGCTGGCAGCCCTTGCCAACGGTCTGACAAGAGGAGCTATTCCGCAGCGCCGGCAACGTTCTCGGCATGGCCGGTGTCGAATTGAAGTTTCGCCAGCCGCGAATAGATGCCGTTTTCCCGGCGGGCCAGCGAGGCATGCGTGCCTTCCTCGACGATGTGGCCGTCCTGCATGACGAGGATGCGGTCCGCCTTGAGGATGGTGGCGAGGCGGTGCGCGATGACGATCGTGGTGCGGCCGACCATCAGCCGTTCGAGCGCCTTCTGTACGAGCTTCTCGCTCTCGGCATCGAGCGCCGAGGTGGCTTCGTCGAGCAGCAGGACCGGCGCGTCGCGCAGGATGGCGCGGGCGATGGCGATGCGCTGGCGCTGGCCGCCGGACAGCGTCACGCCGCGTTCGCCGACCTCGGTGTCGTAGCCGTTCGGCAGTGCCTCGATGAACTCATGCGCCTGCGCGGCCTTCGCCGCCTCGATGACCGCCTCGCGCGTCGCGTCGGGCCGGGCAAAGGCGATGTTGTCGGCGGCCGTACCGGAAAAGATCGCGACATCTTGGGGAACGATGGCGAAGCGGCCGCGCGCTTCTTCCAGCGCGGCATCGCGCAGGTCGACGCCGTCGATCAGGATACGGCCCTCGGAAGGATCGTATTGGCGCAGAAGCAGGGCGAATATCGTGCTCTTGCCGGCTCCCGACGGGCCGGCGACGGCGACCGTCTCGCCGGGGTTGATCGAGACATCGAGGTTCTTCACCGCGCTCTCGCCCGGGCGCGTCGGATAGGCAAAGGAGACGTTCTCGAGCGTGACTGCGCCCTGCGCCGGTACGGGCAGCGCGACGGGATTGGCCGGGGACAGGATGGCAGGCTCCTCATCGAGCAATTCGGACAAGCGCTCGGCGGCGCCGGCAGCCAGCTGCATTTCGCCCCAGACCTCCGAAAGCGCACCGAGCGCGCCGGCGGCAAAGACGGCGTAGAGAAGGAACTGGCCAAGCGTGCCGGCGGACATCGATCCGTTGAGAACCTTCTGGGCGCCGAACCAGAGAACGGCGACGACGCTGGAAAAGATCAGGAAGATGGCGAAAGCGGTGAGCGCGGATCGGGCCTTGGCGGAGGTGCGGGCCGCATCGAAGGCGAGCTCGACGGCGCCGGCAAAGCGCGATGTCGCGAGGCTCTCGTTGGTGAACGCCTGAAAAGACCGCACCGAGCCGATCGCCTCCGAGGCATAGGCCGTGGCGTTGGCGAGCGTATCCTGGGCGATGCGGGAACGGGCGCGCACCTTGCGGCCGAAGGCGACGATCGGCAGGACGATGATCGGGATCGCGGCGATGACGATGCCCGACAGCGAGGGGCTGGTATAGACCATCATGCCGAGCGCGCCGAAACACAGGATGATGTTGCGCAGCGCGACCGAGGCGGTGGCGCCGACCACGGATTTGATCTGGGTGGTGTCGGCGGTGAGGCGCGAGACGATCTCGCCGGACATTGCCTGATCGAAGAAGGACGAGGAGAGTGTCATGACATGCGCGAAAACGTCGCGCCGGACATCGGAGACGACACGTTCGCCCAGCGTGATGACGAAATAATAGCGCGCCGCGCTGGCGGCCGCGAGCAGGGCGGCGAGCACGACGAGCATCGAGAAGTAGTTGTTGATCAGCTGGCCGTCGCTGTCGGAAAAGCCGTGATCGATCATGCGACGCACCGCGGTCGGCAGGGAGAGCGTCGTTGCCGCCGCAACGACCAGCGCAATGCAGGCGCCGGTGACCAGCCCCTTGTATTGCATGAGATAGGGCCACATCCGCGCCAGCGGACGTAGCGGTTGCCGTTTGCGCTTTTCAGGCGCATCGGACGGCGTATCGGTCATTGCATGCGGTCCCGTCTTGTGGCCGCCCGGTGCCGGACGGAATTGTCTTTCACGGTGCTCTTGAGCTTGTGTCGAGGGTGATGTATAGGCTGCGCATCTTTTTGGGAAGCCGTGGCCTATTGGCGCACGGCTTTCGTGATTTCAGACCGAAGCGGGACGATGGCCGATTGGCCGGGGATCGCCCGCCGCAAGGCAGGACAGAAGACATGAAGGCTGACATTCATCCCGACTACCACATGATCAAGGTGGTCATGACCGACGGCACCGAATACGAGACCCGTTCGACCTGGGGCTCCGAGGGCGAAACAATGAACCTCGACATCGACTCCAAGTCGCACCCGGCATGGACCGGCGGCCAGCAGAACCTGCTGGATCGTGGCGGCCGCGTCTCCAAGTTCAAGAAGCGCTACGAAGGCCTCGGCGTCTGATCGCGCTTTCAGAGCAGACAAAGAAAAAGCCCGGGCGTTTCGTCCGGGCTTTTTTGTTGCCGATGGTCTTTGCGGTCAGCGCGCGGCGAAGGCCGTGCGCAAAAGTTCGATCTGGGATCCAACGGGATTGTCGTTCGACAGGGCCGGCATCGGCGCGGCGACCGGCTCGCTGAAAAGGTCCTGGTCGAGGCGCTGGACATAGGCCTGCAGGCGCAGCGAGCGCTTGACCAGAAGGCGGAAAGCCTCCGGAAGCTCTTCCCAGCCATTGGTGCTGACCTTGGCCGAGGTGGTATCGAGACGGATCTTCTTTTTCTCCGACATCATCTGCTCGCGACTCATCTCGCCGGAATTGAGGGCGCGCTGGAGAAGAAGCCAGGAGGCGATCTGCATCAAGCGGGTGGTCAGGCGCATCGACTCGGCGGCATAGAGCGTGGCGGCGATGCGCGACAATTTCTTCGCTTCGGCGCGGCCTTCGCCATCCAGATAGGCGGCGGTTTCCTCGACAAGGCCCATGCCATCCGCATAGAGCTTGCGAAATGCGGCGGACGACGCCTTGCGCTCAATGAAACTGATCGTGTTCGACCGCTTGCTAGCTTCCGACATACCCCGAACTTCCCTGACTGTACCGCGCCGTAATCACTCAAACAGGTGTAGGTGCGGCAGCGCTTCCGCACACCGCCATAGTGGGCATGTTCACAGAACAGCGCAACAAGATGCTTAATGCAAGGTTAACGTCCACAGGCGGGCTGTCCCGGGACGGGCCAGCGGACGCAGGACAAAAAAAAGAGCCGCAAAAGCAGCTCTCAGGAGTTAAAACAGGGAGGCGTCAAACAAAGCAACGATGTCGCTTCGAATGAGTCCGGACGAATCCGAACAAACACAGTAAACACCTGTAAAGCTTAATGACGGGTTAACGGAATTGCGAATTCCTGCCGTTTGACCCTTTTTAATACAGATTAATTCCGATCAGAGCTTGAAGAAGGCTTCCGCCGCGTCGCGGCTTGCCGATTTCGAGGACATCTCGGCTTCGATCCGGGCGATCTCCTCTTTCAGCGCGGCGACGGTTTCGCCCAGCTCCTCGTGCGAGAGCAGGGAGAGATCCTGGCCGAGCTGATAGTGCGGCTTCTTTTTGGGTTCGTCGTCGTGCACGGGGTGTTCCTCTTGCTTGCCGCTCGCATGGCGCGACCCTACAGTCTCGCCGAAGCCAAGAAAAGACAATCGAAAGAACAGGGACAGGCAAATGGCAATGATGAAGGCAGTCGAGATCGGCGAACCGGGCGGACCGCGGGCGTTGCGGATGACCGAGCGGCCGATACCGGAGCCCGGCGAGGGCGAAGTGCTGATCCGCGTCAAATGCGCCGGCGTCAACCGGCCGGACGTCTTGCAGCGCATGGGCGCCTATCCGCCGCCGGAAGGCGCGTCCGACCTGCCGGGGCTCGAGGTTTCGGGTGTTATCGAAAAGGCCGGGCCCGGCGCGACACGGTTCGCGGAGGGCGACGCGGTCTGCGCGCTCACCGCCGGCGGCGGCTATGCCGAATTCGTCACCGTGCATGAGAGCAACGCGCTGCCGGTTCCCGGCGGCTTCACCTTCTCGGAGGCCGCGGCCATCCCCGAGACCTATTTCACCGTCTGGCACAATGTCTTCCAGCGCGGCGGCTTGCAGCCGGGCGAAACGCTGCTGGTGCATGGCGGCACGTCGGGCATCGGCACGACGGCGATCCAGCTTGCCAAGGCGTTCGGCTCGACCGTGATCACGACGGCGGGCAGCGCCGAGAAATGCGCGGCCTGCGAGAAGCTCGGCGCGGACCGGGCGGTCAATTACCGCGAGGAGGATTTCGTCGAGGCGGTGGGCGAGACGACCGGCGGACACGGCGCCGACGTGATCCTCGACATGGTCGGCGGGGACTATATCAGCCGCAACTACAAGGCCGCGGCGATCGAGGGGCGCGTCGTGCAGATCGCCTTTCTGGGCGGAGCGAAGGCCGAGGCGAATTTCTCGCTGCTGATGACGAAGCGGCTCGTCCATACCGGCTCGACGCTGCGCGCGCGCTCGGTCGAGTTCAAGGGCGCGCTGGCGGCCGAACTCCAGGAAAATGTCTGGCCGCTTCTCGCCGACCGCAAGGTCCAGCCGGTCATGGACATGATCTATCCGCTGGCGGAAGCGTGGCGGGCGCATGAAAGAATGGAAGCGGGCAGCCATATCGGAAAGATCGTGCTGGATGTCGCATAGGGGCGATGCCCCGAAGAGGCGAGGACGCGAGGCTTCGCGAGCGTTCGCCGCAGCCGGGTGAGGGATAGATAGGGGCAAATCGAGGCGGGCTTGGCCATCGCGCCGGCCCCTCAACGCCTCGCTGCGCTCGGCACCTCTCCCCTAAGGGGCGAGGACGCGTGCGTTTGCCGCCGGGCGTGTTTTACCCCACCCTTAAGCTCCTCGTTGCACTCGTCGCTGGTGGGGACCCCCGGTCACGACGTGTCCGTCTCTTCCGAATATTGGGCCCAGGTGTGCAGCTCTTTGAGGATCTCGTCGATCTCGTAGCGCGGGCGCTTGCGGCGGCCGGGCGGATAGCCGGGGCGCATCGGCGATCGACGCCGGATCAGGCCGGCGTCGCGTCTGGCTTTCCAGCGGGCGAGGCGTTGGGCCTCCCTGTCGATGTTTTCGAGCGCATTCTTCAGCGCGATGAGACGGCGGCAGAGGCGGGTGGCGTCGACAGGATCGCCCGGTTCGGTGGGCGTGATCTCCGGGATCGGCGTCAGATCGCGGCCGTCCAGCCAGGTGATGCGCGGGATGGACTTGCCGTAGCGGCGGCGCGGGCGAAAATCGAAATGCTTTCGCGGGTCGATCAGAGGGAAGACGGGCGGGCGGGTGGCGGCGGTTTGCTGCGGTGTTTGGCGCTTCGGATTGGGGCGGGGGCCGATGCCGGCGAGGCCGAGATTGACCGCGACGATTTGAGAATAAAGCTCCGTTTTCGATTTGGCGTCCTTAGTCGAGTTCACGGAATGGGTCCTCGCAAGCGACGACGTCGCTTCGCTTGTCTTGGCCTCAAGGCCGAGGATGACGGAGCTTTTTACGGCCCCATCTAGCACTATGCTCCGCGCGGCGATCATGATGAGGCGGCGGAGCGCCGACTCGGCGGGGCGGAGGATGCGGTAGATATAGTCGCGGGTGCAGCGCGGGACGGTTGTGACTTCCTTGCCCTCGTCGAGGCCGATGACGAGCGAAAACAGCATCTCGACGACGCGGGCGAGAAGCTGCCGGTGGTGGGCGACGACCGCGTCCCAATCTATGCCTTGCGCCGAATACACCTTGCCGACCTCCTTTCTTTGTCCCGCCCTTAAGCTCGTCGCTGGCGGGCCCCTTTTGTCCCGCTCTCACGCTTCGCGCCCGCTCATGGACGGGCCCCTCAAGGATAGAGACGGCGGCGGGGCGGTGGATGGATTTCCGGCGAAAAGGGGCCGAGGAGGTGCTCTCGGCGACAAATTTGATCTGCCGCAAGGCGGCTAGCAAGAATTGATTTACCTTGTTGATTCAGGATGTTTCGGACCTCGCCCGACATTTGCGGCACGGACGGAAAGCAGAATGCCGTCAGGAGCGAGGCCGAAAAGATATCAAACCGGTGCGGCGGGCGCGGCTTGCCGGAAGTGCTGTCGCAGTTACAGCTGCCGTCATGTGCTTGCCACATTTACCGGACTTTTGAGGACGAAATTCAAAGTGGGGACGAGTTTATTGACGGAAGGAACTTCCAAATCGCGGATTCTGCGTGAGCGGAAGCGCGTGAGGAAAATTCTTCGCCCGGCGCGTATCATTCCAATGATCGGACTTGCCGGCCTGATGGCCGCCGCGCCGATGATGGCGCGCGGTCTTGCGCAATTCTCCGTCGGCTTGGTCGCCGTGCCCGCCTCCGTGCAGGCTTCGGTTTCGGGATCTTTTGGCGCCGGTTTTTCCGAACCGCGCGAAACGGGCCAGAGGCTTCAACTGGCCGAGGATGTCCTGTCCGATCGTCTCGACCGTGTTTTCCACCTGGCGATGGAAGAGGATGCCGCGCAGGAGCCGGCCCCGCATTTCTCCGATTTCGACACGCGCCGGATTCCGGTGCGGACATCGGACGCCAAGCCGCTTTCCGATATCGAGCGCTTCGCGCTGTTCCCCGGCGATGCGGCCGCCATGACGCTTGCCAGCCTGGACCAGAGATTTGCCCCGGCGCGTTTGCCGGAAGCGGCCGATGCGGCCGTGACCGCGGCCATCGCGCTGGCGCTCGCCACGGGCGAGGAAGAGGCGCTGGCCGCCGAGAGCGAAGACGAGGCGATCGCGAGTCTCGAAAACCGGTTGCCGGACGAGATCGTCGTGCCGGTGCCGCGTCCCGCCTATTTCGCCAAGCCGAAACAGGCCGCCACCGCGCTCGCCTATGCCAATCCGGACGCGGAGATCGAGGAAGAAGAGACGCGCGACGGGATTTTCGGCCGGCTGTTCGGCCGGCGCGACAGCCTGTTACCCGACCGCGGCAGCAAGGTCGCGGTCTACGATATCGGCGCGCAGGTGGTCTACATGCCGAATGGCGAGAAGCTGGAAGCGCATTCCGGCCTCGCCCACATGAAGGACAATCCGCGCTACGTCAAAGAGAAGAACAAGGGGCCGACGCCGCCCAATCTCTACAATCTGCGGATGCGCGAGGCGCGTTTCCACGGGGTCGAGGCAATCCGGCTGTTGCCGGCCGACGGCAAGAAGAAGTTCAACCGCGACGGCCTTCTCGCCCATACCTACATGTATGTGGCCGGCGGCGGGAAGGACAAGTCGCAGTCGAATGGCTGCGTGGTGTTCAAGGATTACGAGAAGTTCCTGACCGCTTTCAAGCGCGGCGAGGTCAAGCACATGATCGTCGTTGGGCATCTCAAGGAAGTGCCGACCTATATGGCGGCGCTGTAGGACCATCGCCGAAGCGACAGACCAGCGCGGGGCGTGACGGCGAGGATTGCAAATTCGTGTTGTTGCCAGAGGTGGCCGATCGCGCATAGGGTGCGGGCTTTCCAGCGGAGGACTGCCGAATGCATCCGGTTTCACGATCTGCACGCATGATGATCCTGGCGGCGGCCTTCATGGCGGCGGCGCCGGCGATGGCGGCCGACCATGCGGTCACCATCAAGGGGTTCGCCTTCTCGCCCGCCACGCTGACCGTGGCCGCCGGGGACACGGTGACCTTCACCAATGAGGACAGCGCACCGCACACGGCCACGGCCGGTGACGGCAGCTTCGATACCGGCCGGCTCAACAAGGGCGGGTCGGCGACCGTGACCATCAGCGGCGCCGGAGACCATGCCTACAAGTGCAACTTCCATGCGAGCATGAAGGGCACGATCTCGGCGAACTGATCCGCCGGGCGTCAGCCCTCCAGCGTAAAGCCGATCTTCAGGGTGACCTGCCAGTGGCCGACCTTGCCGTCGACGATATGGCCACGCGTGTCCGTCACCTCGAACCACTGCATGTGGCGGACGGTCTTCGCCGCCGTGGCGATTGCGTTTGAAACGGCGTCCTCGATGCCGGTGGGCGAGGAGCCGGTCAGTTCGATCGACTTGTAGACGTGCTTGCTCATGGTTTCCTCCGTTCGCGTCACGATGCGGCGAGCCTTCCATGGCGCGATGGCCATAGTGAGACCAGGGCGCCGGCGCCTGCCGACAATGAAGAAGCCGGGGCGCTTTCGCGCCCCGGCTTTGCTGGCTCCGTCTTGGGAGGTGGAGTTCGGTCGGCGGAAACCGCTTACATCGTTCCCATCGCACCGAGGCGCAGGAACAGGGTCTCGCCGTTGGAGTCGTCGACGCCGTCATTGTCGGTGACCGCGTAGGCGTTGCCGGCGGCGTCGATGGTGAAGCCCTCGATCTTGTCGACGACATAGCCGCCGGTCGATTTCAGGTCGGGGATGAAGTCGTGCACTTCCTCCTTGGTGACCACGGGCAAGTCGCCGCCGAGCGGGGCCGGCTGAAGCTCGGAGACCGCGACGCGGAACAGTTTCTTCAGCTTGGCCGCGTCGCCGATCTGGTTGTCGCGCTCGACGATATAGACGTAATCGCCATGGACGGTGATTTCCGACAGGCCGACCCAGCCGGCGCCCTTCGCCTCGAGCGGGTAATGCACCGCGCCGGCCCATTTCTTCTCCTTGGTGTCATAGGCGAGCAGCTTGACCTGGCCGGCCTCGTCGTCGCCCCATTCGCGCTGGATGGCGACCCAGAGCATGTCGCCGATCCTGGTCACACCCTCGGAGCCGAAACGCTTCTCGACGGCGGCGAGCTCGGCCGGGAAAGCGACCTGGTCCTTGATCTGCCCCTTGGCGTTCACATGGTAGAGGGCGTGCGGGATCAGCTTGGCGGTGTTGCCTTCCGACGCGATCCAGAAGCCGCCTTCGCCGTCCGTCGCGATGCCTTCCTGGTCGAAGAGCTGGGCCGGCGCGCCGCCGCGTGTGACGCGGGTGGCCGCGGTGATCTTCGCCGGTGTCTGGTTGGCGTCGATCGTAAAGATCGTCGGCTGCATGGCGTAGAAAGAGTCGTTTACCGCATAGAGGATGCCCGGTTTTTCCGGATCGGCGGCGAGGCCCGACATGGCGCCCCAGCCGAGCGGACGGTCGCCGTCCAGGCCGGAAACCAGCATCGGATAGGCCGGCGTGCCCTCTGCGTAAGAGTAGAGGGTGACATGCGAACGCACGCCGCCATCCTCGATCAGGTCGGCTTCGTTGGCGACGGCGAGCAGGTTGCGGCCGGGGATCGCCACCGCGCCTTCCGGGGCGAGCGCCGTCGGCAGGAGCTGCTTGAATTCCGGCGCCGCGCCCGTGTCCTCATAGACGCCGACCACCGAGCCGCGCTCGGACAGCAGGAAGATGTAATTGGTGTCGCCGAATTTAGCGATTTCCATGCCTTCCGGCTCGACGCCCTTGTTGCCGGAACGCTTCTCCGGATAGTGGCCGGCCATGGCGACTTCGTATTCGAAAGACAGGCCGCTGTCGTAGAGGACCTCGCCCTGCTTCGAGAAGATGGTGAAGCCGCGCGAACCGCCCTTCCAGTCGCCTTCGTTGGCGATGACGAGGCGGTCATTGTCGAGCCACTGGACGGCGTCCGGCTCGCGCGGGACGGCGGTCAGCTTGCCGTCGAAGGTCAGCGCGCCTTCTTCCTGCGTGTCGACATTGTCCAGATCGACGGAGCCGGCGGAGAAATGCGAGACGATGTCGCCGGTCTTGCCGTCGATAATGACGATCTCGTTGTTTTCCTGCATCGTCATGGCGATTTCGCCGGCTTCGTTGAAATCGACGAATTCCGGCTCCGGGTCCTCGGGCGCGACTTCGGCGAGGCCGGTGACGTCGACCATTTTCAGGCTGGCGCAATCGAGCGTGCCGGCGGAAGCGGAGAGGATGGCGAGCGCGCCGGCCGGCATCTGCGGCAGGCCGCCGTCACCCAGATCCTCGTCGCGCTCGTTCTCGATGGCGACGGCAACCATCGCGCCGTCCTTCGACAGGGCGACGGAGTCCGGCTGGCCGCCGAGGTCGCAGGACTGCTCGATCTCGCCGGTTTCGAGATTGACCGAGAGAAGCGCGCCGGACGGGTTCGTGTAGCTTTCCGACGTGTTGAGGCCGACAAAGGCGCGGCCGGCCTGGACGACGAGCGAGGTCGGCTCGCCGTCGAGCTTCACATAGCCGCCGGGGGCCGGATTGGCCGGGTCGGAGATGTCGATCATGCCGATGCCGCCGAAGGGGCTGTCGGAATAGACCAGCGTCATGCCGTCCTCGGAGACGTAGATGATTTCCGAAGAGGTCTCCGACGCGGGATCGGCGTCGGCGGGAAGGTTGGTGTAGACCGGGAAGGACGCGATACGGTTGAAGACCATATCGGCGTGGGCCGGCGCGGCGGCGAACAGCGCGGAAAGCGCAGTGCCGGCGGCCAGCAGTCTGGATTGTCTTGACATGCCTCAGCTCCCAAAATTGTGCGGAATGCGACGGAACGGCCCCGAACACGGGCCTGACGCTACGAACGCCTTGTTCGCGAGGCAGATGACAGGCCCATGACAGGACTGCGAAGAAATGATGACAGGTTTCATTGTCCTGTTAGGACGCCGTTAAGGTTGAATTGACCCGGCGGAACCGGGTTAAGGTTCTGTAAAAAACCCGGCTGTTAGGCGTGAAGGCGCAGCGACCGTCCCGCGGGACGAGGCATGAGGCCAGGACGCTGTCCCGGGCAGGCCCGGAATGTCGTGCGGCGCCGATGCGTACGCGCACGTAATTTCCAGAACAAAAAGCCGTCAAGGCGGACCGGCCGACCATGCGTTGCGCATCGCGATTGGCCTGTCGGGTGAGTTTCGCATGGGTCAGCAAGAAAAGCGTGACTACATTGCAGCGCAAATGGAGTCGTCAGGGAAGGATTTGCTCCCGGACGCGGCGCTTCGCGGAAAGGCGGCCATGTGCCGCGAGCTTTCCGCTTCCTACGAGCCCATGCTCAAGGGCATCCTGCTGCCCGTCGCCGCCTTTTTCATGATCGCTGCGTTGCGGCACCTGTATTTCCATCCCTCGCCGGACAGCGGGATGATGGCGCTGTCTTCGGCCATCGCCGCAGTGGCTTTCCTCGCGATCGGCCTGGAAATGCGGCGGCGCGAAATGACCTACCGCGAGTTGGAGGCTATCGGTTTTGCCGCCTTCGGTCTTGCCTATCTGAAGATCGTATCCAATCAGCTGATCCATCCCGAGCCCACGAAGCTCTTCTACTTCATGCTGGTCATGCTGGTCGTCTCGATCTTCGGAATCAGCATTCGGCTGGTATCGGCCGCGATCGTCCTTTCGGTCGCCACCATGTTGCTGTTCGCGGCGGCTCATGATCACTCGATGCTTTTGCAGCATTTGACGATCGCAATGTCGGGATCCATCACCGCCTATTGCATGTCGCGAATGATCCGCAGCGCGATCACCCGCGAGATCCGTGCCCGCATGACCTCGGATCGGCTGCGCAAACTGGCCGAGACGCGGGCCGAGCAGGACATGCTGACCAATCTGCCGAACCGGCGCAATTTCTTCCGCCAGCTGCGCGAGCGACTCGAGCGCGTGCGCGACGGCGGCGAGGGATTCGTGCTCGGCATTGTCGATCTCGACGGATTCAAGGCGATCAACGACACCTATGGCCATACGGTCGGCGACATGCTGCTGAGCGAGGTGGCGAACCGGCTGAAGCTGGCCGGCGGCGGGGAGGGGCAGGTTTCGCGGCTGGGCGGAGACGAATTCGCTGTGCTGATCGACGGGCGCCGCAGCGCCAGGCAGTTGCACGATTACGGCCAGGCGCTGTGCGACAGCATCCGCGCGCAATATCTGATTTCCGGTCTCGAATTCTCGGTCTCGGCATCGGTCGGCTTCGTCCGGTCGGACATGTCGGAGCCCGACGAGGTCGGCCTGATCGAGCGTGCCGACTTCGCGATGTTCCGCGCCAAGGCGAACGGCTCGGGCACGGTGATCTTCACGCCGCGCCTCGAGGAAGACATGCAACAGATCGGCCGCATCGAACAGGCGCTGCGCGTCAGCGACAAGGAAGAGGAGATGTCGGTCGTCTTCCAGCCGCAAGTCGACATCCATTCCGGCAAGACGACCGGCTTCGAGGCGCTGGCGCGCTGGAACAGCCCGACGCTCGGCCATGTGCGCCCCGACGTGTTCATCGCGGCGGCGGAACGGACCGGGCTGATCGAGGAGATGACGCCGATCCTGCTCAACAAGGCGCTGAAATTCGCCTCCGGCTGGCCGGAACACCTGAAGCTCTCCTTCAACCTGTCGATCCGGGACATCATGTCGCCTTCGGCCATCGAAAAGCTGTGCGCGATCATCGAGAACAGCGGCGTCGATCCGAAGCGGCTCGAATTCGAGGTGACCGAGACGCTGATCATGTCGGATTTCGAGACGGCGCGCACTTCGCTCGCCCGCCTGCAGAAGCTCGGGTCGCGCGTGGCGCTGGACGATTTCGGCGTCGGCTACGCCAATTTCGGTCATATCGACCAGCTCTCGATCAACACGATCAAGATCGACCGTTCCTTCGTCACGCGGCTCGCCAATGGCGGCCAGACGGTCAAGCTGATCAAGACGATGGTCGACATGTGCTCGACACTCGGCGTCGGCTCGATCGTCGAGGGGGTCGAGACCGAGCATGAACTGAGCGTTCTGCGCGGCATCGGCGCGCGTAACGTGCAGGGCTATTACTACTCCAAGCCGATGGCGGCGGAGGACATCCCGTCCTTCCTGTCGCAGTCTCTCCTGGCGTCCATCGGCGCGCCCCAGGTGTCCGCCAAGCAGGCGGTCTGACGGTTCGTCCACCGTGCCGCAGCGGCGGCGCGGAGCGCTTGTTGCGAAGCGCGCCGAGATGCGCTATGGAGCGCGCATTATTCCGGAAATCAGTGGTTCGACACCACGCCCGCGGCCCCGGCGCGGACGAACAGGAAAGGTATATCCAATGGCAAACACGCTTCTGATGCCCAAGGCGACCGCCGTCTGGCTGGTCGACAACACGGCTCTTTCCTTCGACCAGATCGCGCAGTTCTGCAAGCTGCACCCGCTCGAGGTGAAGGCGATCGCCGACGGCGAATCGGCGCAGGGCATCAAGGGTCTCGACCCGATCAATACCGGCCAGCTGTCGCGCGAGGAAATCGCCAAGGCGGAAAAAGATTCGAACTACCAGCTGAAGCTGGCGACATCGAAATATGTCGTGCCGGAACTGCGCAAGAAGGGGCCGCGCTACACGCCGGTGTCCAAGCGCCAGGACCGCCCGAACGCGATCCTCTGGCTGGTGCGCAACCACCCGGAACTGAAGGACGCGCAGATTTCGCGCCTCGTCGGCACGACCAAGAACACGATCGAGCAGATCCGCAACCGTACCCACTGGAACTCGGCCAACCTGCAGCCGGTAGACCCGGTGGCGCTCGGCCTGTGCTCGCAGATCGACCTCGATTTCGAGGTGCAGAAGGCGGCCAAGTTGCGGCCCGCGCCGACCGAGGAAGAGCTGGGCGACAGCCTGCTGCCGGCTTCCGAGACCGAGAACCTGCCGGTCGACGACATCCTGTCCCGCCCTTCCGCGGCGAAGGAGGAGGAAGAGGAACTCGACGCCGACGCCATCTTTGCCAAGCTCAGCTCGCTCAAGGGCTCGCGCAGCGAAGAAGAGGACGAGGACCAGCAGTAATCGCCGGACCCGACCTGACCAGCAAAGCCCGCCGATTGGCGGGCTTTTTTATTTCCGGCCAGGGTTTTAGCGGCAAGATTTCGGGGGGTAAGAGAAAGAAAACAACGTCTTTGCGCATTCCGGACGAGGAGTAATATTTTCAAACTGGAAAAATCCGTCTATCCTGCTGCTTCATCCTTGGGGCTGGGTGGTTATGACGGGGCGTGGGAAGCAAATCGAGGTGTCGAACCTGTCGGGTCGAATCTGGCGGGAGGGACACAAGCTCGACCTGCAAATCTACCGGCTGACGGGCCGCGATCACGGTTGGGTTCTCGAAGTCAAGGCAGATGGCAGCAAGCCTGTCATCTGGGATCATGCGTTTGCCACCGAGGGCGCCGCAATCAGCGAATTCAATCGTGCCATGAAAGAGGAAGGCGTGTCGGCGTTTCTGGTCGAGAGAGCGAGATTTCGCGGAATCGGAGCGCCGGTCCGCGGCGGCAACGGGCAATTTTCCTGAGGAGCGGCCCCCCCGCTACGTGGGGATTCGATGACGGCCGAAACCATGGCCGCCACGTGTGTCGTCCGGCAGATCTCCCGCAAGACCGGTCGCGAAGGCAAGCTTTATGGCGCGTGTATCAAACTGCTGACATTTATAGCTAATTGCGGCGTATCCGGTTAAATCTTCCGTTAGGTCAAATGCTGTATATGCAATGTGTTCAACTTGCATGACGGCATTCGGTATACCGCCGCTGTCCCGTCATGTTGCGTACCGGGGGGTGTGCATGCAGCGGTTGGCAGAACTCCTTGTGTCCTTTGCCAGGGACCGCCGCGGCAATTTCGCAACGATGTTCGTCGTGCTGAGCATACCGCTGTTCCTCGCGGCGTCGCTTTCGCTCGATACGGCGCGCATGTTCGCCGTCCACAACAAGCTGGAATTCGCGGTCGACGCAGCCGCGCTCGCCACCACCCAGGGCCTGACGCTCGGAGACATATCCCTGGACGATGCCTCGAGCGCGGTGCGCAAATATCTCGACGCCAATCTTGACGAACGCAGCCTCCAGGCGGCCCAGGTGACGGTCGATTCCATCACGGTGGACAAGGTCAACCGCTCGGTGCAGATCAAGGCGCATGCGATGATGCCGATGACGTTCACCGGCATTGTCGGCTATGAACAGCACCGGGTCGACGCCGTCTCCAAGGCGCAATATTCCAATACCGAAGTCGAGGTTGTGATGGCGCTCGACGTGACCGGCTCGATGGGCGACAGGATCGGCGGCTGGGGCACGCCGACCAAGCTGCAGGCGCTCAAGGATGCGGCCAGTTCCGGACTGACGACGCTGTTTGCGGATCTGAACCCGGACGACCGGGTGCGCGTCGGGCTGGTGCCCTATTCCGAAGCGGTGAACGCGCAGCCGGTCATCGGCTCGATCTCGACGACCGGCGTCACCAAGCGGAAATGCAACTATTACTATTGCTGGTACGAGACGACCTATCCCGATTGCGTGCGCGAACGGACCGGCACCGAGAAATATACCGATGCCTTCGCCACGAGTACCGCCAAGATCGGGTCATCCGACTATAATTGCCCGAGTTCGAAGATCGTCCCGCTCTCTTCCAACGAAAGCGACCTGAAGACGAAGATCAGCTATTTCAGCGCGGGCGGCTGCACCGCCGGCCACCTTGGCATCGCCTGGGCCTATTACATGCTGTCGCCGAAATGGGCGGCTGCCTGGCCGGAGGGTTCCGATCCCGAAGCCTATGACAAGGCCGGCATGAGCAAGAATGCGATCATCATGACCGACGGCGAGTTCAACACGTTCGAATCGAATGGCTATTCCTGCTCGTCGTCGGGAACGAGCATGTCGGAAACCTATGCGCTGGCGCTGTGCGACGCGATGAAGGCGAACGACATCAAGATCTATTCGATCGCCTTCAAGGCAGGCTGGGCGGCCGAGAACCTGATGAAGGGCTGCGCATCGTCCTATGCCGGCGAGAAGCTCTATTACAACGCGACGGACGACGCGACGCTGACGGAAGCCTTCGAGGAGATCGCTCGCGACATCAAGGGATTGCGACTGGTGAACTGACGACATCCACCCGGCGGCGCTCGCCAGGCGCCGTCCATATTCCCCGCTGCATTTGTGCCGGACACCCCTGTTTTCGGCGACCGGACGATCATGCCCGCGTTAACGGCATGAAAACCATGGCAGGCGGAAATTTACCCAAATTGTATCTGTTAATATTTCTGCCACCGCGCCGGCCTAAAGCTGGTCCCGTACAAGGCAGGGTTGTGCGCTTCCGTGTATTTCCCGCCATTTATGGCATGGGGTTGGGTGATGAAGCGTTTCTTCGAGAGTATACGGAGCTTTGCTGAGGATCGGCGCGGCAATTTCGCGACGATATTTGTCGTCCTGAGCGTGCCGTTGCTTCTTGCCTCTTCCCTGTCGATCGACGTTGCCCGGATGTTCTCGGTTCACAACAAGCTTGCTTTCGCGGTCGATGCGGCGGCGCTCGCGACGACGCAGGACCTGACGCTCGGCACGATTGCGGAAGACGACGCCGAAGAAACGGTCCGCAAATATCTCGACGCCAATCTCGACGGCCGAAACCTGTCGGCAGCGCAAGTCACCGTCGACGACATCGTGATCGACAAGGTCAACCGGGCCGTCTCGATCGAGGCGCATGCCATGATGCCGATGACCTTTACCGGCATTGTCGGTTACGACAGCCATCGCGTCGAGGCCGAATCCAAGGCACAGTTCTCCAACACGGAAGTCGAGGTCGTCATGGCGCTCGACATCACCGGGTCGATGGACAGCAGGATCGGCAATTACTGGTCGCCGACCAAACTGTCCGCCTTGCAGGACGCGGCCAAGCTGGGGCTGAAGACGCTCTTCGAGGATGTGAGCGAGGCAGATCGTATCCGTGTCGGCCTTGTCCCCTATTCCGAAGCGGTGAATGCCGGACCGGTGATCGACAATATCGAGACGACTGGCGTCACCTATTGTTCCAGATACAGGTGGGACGGCAGCTGCCGCACATGGAGGACCAAGTATCCGGATTGCGTGGCGGAACGGACCGGAAGCGACAAATATACAGACGCGTTTGCCACCAGCGCGGCCAAGATCACCTCGTCGGACTATGACTGCCCGGCTGCGGAAATCGTGCCGCTGACGACCAATGAAGAAATGCTGAAATCGGAGATCGACGACTTCGATGCCGATGGTTGCACGGCGGGACATATCGCCATTGCATGGGCCTATTACATGCTGTCGTCGAAATGGGCGGCAGCCTGGCCGGAAGGCTCCGACCCTGAGCCTTTCGACAAGGCGGGGGTCAGCAAATATGCGATCATTATGACCGATGGCGAGTTCAACACCTTCGAGACGGGCGGCTATTCCTGCTCGAGCTATTACGGTGCGAGCTGGTCGGAGACCTATGCGGAAAACCTCTGTTCCTCGATGAGGAACAGCGGCATCAAGATCTATTCCATCGCCTTTGCCGCAGGGTCCGACGCGGAAGATCTGATGAAGGCCTGCGCGTCCTCGTCGGGCGGCAGGAAGCTCTACTACAACGCCACGGACGAGGACGAACTCGAAAGCGCGTTCCTCGAGATCGCGCGGGACATCAAGGGTCTCAGACTGGTCAACTGACCGGGAGGCGGCGTGTGCCGCCTTCTTCGTCCAAACGTCAGCCGACCGGGCCGCAACGCTCTAAGGGTATTCGCGGCGCGGCCCGTGTTCGCCGTTTTCCTCCATCTGGCGATAGAAGTCGCGGATGGTCTTGCCGCGTTCGGGGCGGAAGGTCTCGGGCAGCGTTTCGATCTCGCGTACCCGGTTGACGCGGAACATGCGGAAATCCTCGCGCAGCAGGCACCAGCCGACGAAGAGCCAGCGATCACCCCAGAACCAGAGTCCGAGCGGGCGGATGGAGCGGCTGGTCGGCTTACCGTCGGCATCCACATAATCGAAGCGAATGACGTTGCGGCTTTCGGCGGCGCGCTCGACGACATCGAGCTTTTCGCGGTCGGCGTCGCTCATCAGGAAGGTTGGGGCGTGGATCTCGGTGGCGCGCAGGCGGGCGCGCTCGGCGTCGGGCAGGATCGCCTCGATCTTGACGAGCGCCTCCTCGGCGGCGCGCGCCAAGGTGGCGCCGCCAAGCGCCTTGACGAGCCGCGCGCCGGCCACAAGCGACACGATCTCGTCACGCGAGAACATCAGCGGCGGAAGATCGAAGCCTTCGCGCATGATGTAGCCGACACCCGCCTCGCCATCGATCGGCACCCCGGTCGACTGGAGATCGGCAATGTCGCGATAGATCGTGCGCTCGGAGACTTCGAGCTTTTCGGCGAGCTTCTTCGCCGTGACGAGCCGGCCGCCGCGCAGGTGCTGAACGATCTGAAAGAGGCGGTCGGCGCGTCGCATCACTTCGTTCCCTGTTCATATTCGCGCGCGAACACGGCGCGCATCCCGGCGACCTGTTCGCCCCCTTCGGGCAGCATGGCCTCGAGCATCACGCAGGCGAATGTGCCGGGAGCGGAGCCCGGCGCCGAGACGACACCGTCGGCGACCGCGTGCGGGACGTCCTGGTAATCGTCCGATCCTTCGTAGCCGCCGGTCGCTGCGAGGAGCCAGTCGCAGCCATTGCTGGTATGCGCACAGCCGGCGAACAGGCCTGCGCGGGCAAGGGGGACTGTGCCCGCGCAGATGCCGCCGATGACGGTGCCAGCCTCGCGGTGGACGCGAAGGGCGTCGGCGATGTCCGGCGCGGCATCGCCGGTCCAGCTGTCGGAGCCGATGATGGCGAGCGCGTCGAAGGTTCCGGCGGTCGCCTTTTCGAACGCCTCGCCGTCGGTGAAGCGCAGCCCGGCGATCGATGTCACCGGCGCAGCGCCCGGTGTCAGGAAACGGACATTGATGCCGAACCATTCCCGCGCCGAGGCGGCGAGCAACGGATACTCCCAGTCGGCGAAGCCTTCGATCAGCAGCACGCCAAGCGTTTTGGTGTCCGGCATCGTGACCGTCTCCTGTCAGTTGTTGGCGAAAAGCCCGATGGAGTTGCCGTCGGGATCGGTGGCGTAGAAGAAGCTTCCCGCCGGGATCTCGATCGCCGGGGACAGGACCTGGCCGCCGGCGGCCTTGACGCGGCCCATGGCGTCGTCGAGAGAACCGTCGACGGCGAGATGGATGGTGTTGCCGGAGCCGGCCTCGGCGGGCTTGCCCGGATAGAGATGGCCGGAGACGCCCATGTCGGCCATGGAGGAGAACATGACCATGGGGTTAGGACCCTCGTCGTTGCGGGTCATTTCGATGGACAACGCTTCCTCGTAGAAGCGCTTGGCTGCATCGAGGTCGGAGACCGGAATCTCGAACCAGACGGCGGTGTTTTTCGGCATATCGGACATGATCGGTCCCTTTCGGATGGAGTGGAGTACGGTCGCACTCTCTCACACCCCTCCTGACAGCATTCTGTCAGGAGCACCGCCACCCGAAAACCGTCAATCCTCGTCGGGCACCGGCACCGTATAATTCAGCGCCAGCCGGCCGCCGTCGGCATAGATCGTCTGGCCGGTGATGTAGCCGGCCTCGTCGGAGGCGAGGAAGGCGACGGTGGAGGCGATCTCCGATGTCTCGCCGATGCGCAGCAGCGGCGTACGCGACAGGATGCGGTTTCTGGCCTCCGGATCGTCGTTCACGCTGGCCAGCATGTCGGTCATGATCGAGCCGGGACCGACCGCGTTGACGCGGATGCCGTACGGCGCCAGCGACATGGCCATGACCTTGGTGAGCTGGTTCACGCCGCCCTTGGAGACGCAATAGGGCACCTGGTTGGGAATGGCGACCGTGCCGTTGATCGACGACATGTTGACGATCGCGCCCGCCGGTCCCTCGTTCTTCACCTTTTCGACCATCAGCCGCGCGGCGGCCTGGCCGCAGAGGAACTGGCCCTTCAGATTGACGCGCATGACGCGGTCGAAATCGTCTTCCGTGATGTCGAGGAAATCGGCGGCGTGGACGATGCCGGCATTGTTGACGAGGATATCGATGTCGCCGAAGACATCGAGCGTCGAGGCCATGAGGTTGTGGACCGAGAGCCGGTCGCCGACATCGGTGGCGATGAAGCGGACGTCGCCGAGCGTGGCGAGATCCTTTTCGGCGGCCTGGCCCTTGCGCTCGTCGACATCGGCAATCGCGACGCGCACACTGTCCTGCAACAGCCGCTTGGCGATTGCATAGCCGATACCCTGCGCGCCGCCCGTGACGATCGCGATTTTTCCGTCGAGTGCCATGATGGTCTCCCTGATTTTTCAAAGAGACCTAGCGCCATCGCACCGAAATGGAAACAGGCGGCCGGAAAGCGATATGTTCGCGGACGATTCGCGACATCGCGGGTCCGGCCGGATGCGGAAGGAGAAGCGATGAAGATCGCGGTTTGCCAAAGCCCCGTTACTGCTGACATCGCCGGCAATGGACTGGCGATCCGCAAGCTGATCGGCGAGGCGGCGGACAAGGGCGCTCGGCTGGCTGTCTTCTGCGAGACCGCGCTCTCCGGTTTCGCCAAGGACCATGTGCTGTCGTGGAGTTCCTTCGATTGGTGTGCTCTCGACCGGGAGATGGAATCAACTGCCGCCCTGTGCCGGGAGAGGGGCATTTTCGCGGCTGTCGGCGCCGTACACAGGGGCGCGGCAGATCGCCCGCCGCATAACAGTCTCCATGTCTTTTCCGACGAGGGCGGGGAACTCCTGCGCTACGACAAGAGGTTCCTGTCGAACAGCGAATTGCAGGGATGGTACACGCCGGGAGACGGTCCGGTGACGTTTTCTGTCGATGGCTACCTGTTCGGTTGCGCCATCTGCATCGAAACGCAATTTCCGGAACTGTTTATCGACTATGAAGGGCTGGGCGTCGACGCGGTGCTGTTTGCGTCCATGTCGCTTCCGCCGTTTTTCCAGACCTCGACGCTGGCGCATGCGGGGCACAATTGCGTCTGGATCGCCGCGGCGACCTGCGCAGAGGCTGCGGGTGAAGGACCGAGCGGAATTGCCGGGCCGGACGGGACCTGGGTGGCGCAATGCGCGCCGGGCGGGCGATTGGCCGTCGCGGAAATCGACCGCAGCGATCCTGCCTTCGATATCGCGCTGAACAGGGCGCGGCCGTGGCGGGCGGCAGCCCGGAAGGGCGATATCTATCGAACCGCAATGATGACAGGCGGGAAAGCCTGAGAAAAGCGATCCGGCCGTTGCGGCCTGATCCGCCATCCTCTCCTGAAGGATCACGCCGATCTCGCCGAGGATGGCGGGATCGTCGATGGTCGCCCGCTTTTGCCAGACTTCGCAGAATTTGCCTTGGACAGGCGATTGTCCGGGCTTCCTCGCGTTCGCGGTTTTTATCGAGTGCTCTCCGGCAGGAAGACAAGTGCGAGGAGGATGTTTTCGTCGACATCATATGTGGCGACAATATCGCGGATGGATTGCTCGCCGGTGGCAACGAACCCGCGGGCCTTGAGCCTTTCGAGCAGCGTCTCCGGACCGAGCCGGACAGAGGCCGCGAGCGCCGCGAGCGGGGCGTCGACCAGGGCTTCCTCGATGGGTCGCTCGAGTTGCGGGCCGGTGATCAACCCCCAGGAGAAGACCGACGCGGCGAGCACGACCGTGAAGACAGCGATGCTCGTCATGCCCCACCGGGATTTCAGATGCAGCTTGAAGGGGCGGAAATTGACCGCAATGTGGACGCCGGCGCCGAGGAGGAATGTCCACGAGAACCACTGATGCACGACCGTGATCAGGCCCGTATCCAGGTCGAAGAACATCGGTATGCCTGTACCTGTCATCAGGACGAAGGAGCCGATGGTGAGCGGTGTCGCCCAACGGCGCAGATGCAGGTTCGCGGGTGCCCGCGGCTTCGGGGCGCCGGTGGCAGGACCCGAAAGATTCTTTATCATCGCAAGCTCCATATGTGTAATATGCACATAATTGGAGGCCGGGATGACGTCAACAAAAAACGTGCAGAATACACATATTAGCGAGAAGATGCGCACGTTGCACGGCGCGCTGCTCGATATCATCAGCATGATGAACCGGCCTCAGGGCGACGAAGCGCTGATGAAAATGGCGGGAATCCGGCTCGACGGGGCGCTGTTTCCGCTTCTCGTCGGGATCGAGCGGTTCGGGCCGATCGGCGTGGTGGACCTGGCGGATCGGGCGGGGCGCGACTACACGACGGTCAGCCGCCAGGTTGCGAAGCTGGAGGGACTGGGGCTGGTCGAGCGGCGGGCAAGCGCGGCCGACCGGCGCGTGCGCGAGGCGGTCGTCACGGCGAAGGGCAAGGCCGCGACAGACCGGCTCGACGCGGCGCGCGAGCGGATGGGCCGCGCGATCTTCGAGAGCTGGGATCCGCACGATTTCGACGAGCTCGTGCGGCTGATGCGGAAGTTCGCCGATGCCGTGAAGGACGGGCCTCCAGCTGAAGGCTGATCGCCGCTGTCACGCGGCGGCCTGACCGACCTTGCGCTCCTGCAGGACTTCGCCGATCTCGTCGAGGATCGCGGGGTCGTCGATGGTCGCCGGCATTTTCCAGGGTTCGCCGTCGGCGATCTTCTGCATGGTGCCGCGGAGGATCTTGCCGGAGCGGGTCTTGGGGAGGCGGTTGACGGTGAGCGCGATCTTGAAGGCGGCAACGGGGCCGATCTCGTCGCGCACAAGCTTGACCACCTCGCGCTCGATCTCGTCGACCGGGCGGGCGACGCCGGAATTGAGCACGATGAAGCCGGCGGGAAGCTGGCCTTTCAACTGGTCGGCGATGCCGATCACGGCGCATTCGGCGACGTCGGGATGGCCGGCGATGACTTCCTCCATGGCGCCGGTCGACAGGCGGTGGCCGGCGACATTGATGATGTCGTCGGTGCGCGCCATGATGAAGAGATAGCCGTCCTCATCCATGTAGCCGGCATCCGACGTCTTGTAGTAGCCGGGGAACTCGTCGAGATAGGCCGAGCGGAAGCGCGCATCGGCGTTCCACAGCGTCGGCAGCGCTCCCGGCGGCAGCGGCAGCTTGACGACGATGTTGCCGAGCGTTCCGGCGGGAACGGCGTGGCCGGCGTCGTCGAGCACCTGCACATCGTAGCCGGGCATGGAGACGGTCGGCGAGCCGATCTTGACCGGCAGTTCGCCGAGACCCAGCGGATTTCCGGCGATGGCCCAGCCGGTCTCGGTCTGCCACCAGTGGTCGATGACCGGAACTTTCAGCTTCTCCTGCGCCCATTTGATCGTGTCCGGGTCTGCGCGCTCTCCCGCGAGGAACAGCGAGCGCAGGCTCGACAGGTCGTAATTGCCGATCAGGCTGCCGGTCGGATCTTCCTTCTTGATGGCGCGGAAGGCGGTCGGCGCGGTGAAGAGCGACGAGACGCCGTGGTCCTGGATGACCCGCCAAAAGGTGCCGGCGTCCGGCGTGCCGACGGGCTTGCCCTCGAAGACGATGGAGGTCGCGCCGAGGATCAGCGGCGCATAGGCGATGTAGGAATGGCCGACGACCCAGCCGACATCGGAGGCGGCCCAGAAGATCTCGCCGGGCTCGATGCCGTAGAGCGCCTTCATGGAGAAGAGCAGCGCGACCATGTGGCCGCCATTGTCGCGCACGACGCCCTTGGGCTGGCCGGTCGTGCCGGATGTGTAGAGGATGTAGAGCGGGTCAGTTGCGGCGACGGGAACGCAGGGCACCTTGGTGCCCGATTCCATATGCGCCCAGACGGCGGCGGCGTAGTCGGTGTCGCGGCCGGGCTCGAGGTCGTAGGGATGTTCCTCGCGTTCCAGCACGAGGCAATGGTCGGGCTTGAATTTCGCCTGTGCGATGGCCGCGTCGAGCATCGGCTTGTAGGGAACCTGGCGCGACGGCTCGATGCCGCAGGAGGCGGCGACCACGACCTTGGGATGGCAATCGTCGATGCGGGTGGCGAGTTCATGCGCCGCGAAGCCGCCGAAGACCACGGAATGGATCGCGCCGAGGCGGGCGACGGCCAGCATGGTGAAGACGGCTTCCGGCACCATCGGCATGTAGATCAGGACGCGGTCGCCCTTTTCGACGCCGAGGTCGCGCAGCACGGCGGCGAGCGCCTCTACCTCCTTCAGCAGTTCCGAATAGGTGAAGCTCTTCTTCTTGCCGGTGATCGGGCTGTCATAGATGATCGCGGTCTGGTCGCCGCGTCCGGCTTCGACATGGCGGTCGACGGCGTTGTAGCAGGTGTTGCATTCGGCGCCGGGAAACCAGCGGCCATAGACGCCCGCATCCGCGTCGAAGACGGTATCCCACGGCTTGAACCAGTCGAGAGCTTCGGCCTGCTTCTCCCAGAAGAGGCCGGGATCCTTCTTCCAGTCCGCATAGACGGCGTGATAGCTGGACGCATTGCTCATGACGATACTCCTCCCGCATTCAATAGACCCGGTCCGGGCTTCCCTCCGGAACGCGGTTTCCTCGTGCCAGAACGGATGCTATTCGTCCATTTGACTTACGCCTAAGCCGAACGGGGCCAGAGCGCGACAATTGCGCACAGCCCGCAACCCGAGCCGGACGGACCTATCCCTTGGTCAAGCTTCTATCAGTATTCGTCGTCCTGGCCATGATTGTCCAGATCATCAAGCCGCTCGGCCTGCCCGGCCTAAGACGACGCGGCGACTTCTGGAAACTGCCGCTCGCGGGCTTCTTCGTAATCGTGCTGATCACGGCGCTGCAGATGTAGGCCCGGCCGTCCCGGGCGCGGCAGGTCGGCGAGAAGGTATCCGGCCAGATGGTCCGCCCAGTTGCGGTAACCGGCCGGACCGGCATGGAAGCCATCACGGGCGAATTCGTGCGGGCCGGCGATCGGAACGGGATCGGCCATGACCGCGCCGCGCTCGCGGCAGAGCCGGGTTCCCATGGCGTTGATCAGCTCGGCGCGCATCTGCAGGATTTTCCCCAGCGAGCGGGGCAGGGCGGGAACGCGGGTCATGTCGGCGATCGGCGACCAGACGATGCGGGCGTCCGGGAAACGGGTGCGCGCCGTATAGAGCAGGGTGCCGAAATGATGCTTGAAGCGGCGGATGACATGGAAATTCTTCATGTCGTTGGTGCCGACCGCCAGCACGACATGGGTGAAATCGCGGCGCTCGACATGCGGCAGGACATGGTCGCGCAGATCGCCCGAGGTGGCCGAATTGGCGGAGGCAGCGCGCCAACGCACGGGCCGGCCTGTGCGGTCGTTGAGGGCGCGGGCGAGGTTCCAGGTCAGCGTCTCGTCAAGGCGGGACATGCCGACCGAGGCGACCGAGGAATCGCCGGCGACGAGAAGACGGATTTCCTCGCCGATGCCGTTGAAACGGCCTTCCTGCGGCAGGTCGGCGGGCAGTAGGCGCTCGATGCGCAGCCGCACGGATATTCCCTGCCAAGCATAGACGGGAAAGGCGATCCAGCTGTAGAGCGCCTTAAAAAGCATGACGCCAGCAATCCCTGAAAAGAAAAATCCGCGGCGCCGACGAGGGCGCCACGGAGATATACAGAAACGGTTCCCGTCTCAGCAATATGACAGGGCGGTGGATAGTGCAGCCGTTATCACGCGATCCAGTCGGCGTGATCGGCGGCAAGACCTTCGCGTTCCCAGGCCTCAAGAGACGGGTAGATCACGGTTGCCGGCCAGCGGGGGTCGGCTTCCTGATGCTGGACCCATGCCAGATGGACCCATGCGACGCGTCCGTCCTCCAGCTCATAGAGAGCGTCGTCGCAGTCGAACCGGCGGGCGATCAGCTTTACCGGGGTCCGGTAGAGGGGATGGCCGGGACCGGTTTCCCGGGCGAGTTCCGCCTCCCATCCAGCCAGGTAGTCCTCGTCCATGGAGGTCCGGACGGGTTCCCAGGGGTCGAGCCATTGCATGGTATCTCTCCCCCCTTGCGTTTCCCGAGCCCGGACCCTGGCGCGAGCGGTCAGCCGGCGCGCGACGCCTCGAAGATCGAGTCGATGGCCTCGCCGAGCCTGGTATCGAATTCCGCGTCGCTCTGGTCGGCCGAGAGGCCCTCGGTCAGGGCGCGGGAGAAGGAGGCGATCATGCCGGTGTTCTGCGCCAGCTTCTCGTTCGCCTCGTCGCGCGAATAGCCACCGGAGAGCGCGACGACGCGCATGACGCGCGGATCGTCGATCAGCGGCTTGTAGAGGTTCGGCCTGGTCGGCAGCGTCAGTTTCAGCATGACTTGCTTGCCGGCGGGAACGCCATCGAGATGCTTTTGGATATCGGCCAGCAGGATGTCCTCGGCCTCGGCCTTGTCGGCGATCGAGATGGTGACTTCCGGCTCGATGATCGGCATGAGGCCGTGCGAGAGGATCTGCCTGCCGATCTCGAATTGCTGGTCGACGATCGCGGCGATGCCCTTCGGGTTGGCGGCGTCGATGACCGAGCGCATCTTGGTGCCGAAGACGCCCTTGGCAACGGCGCGGTCGAGCAGCGCATCGAGGTCGGGCATCGGCTTCATCAGCTTGACGCCGTCGGCGGCATCGGCGAGGCCCTTGTCGACCTTGAGGAAGGGAACGACGCGGCGCTTTTCCCAAAGATATTGCGCGGTCGGAATGCCGTCGATCTCGCGGTCCATGGTCTGTTCGAACAGGATCGCGCCCATGACCTTGTCGCCGGTAAAGGCGGGCGACTTGATGATCCGTGCGCGCATCTGGTGGATCAGATCGAACATCTCGTCCTCATTGGAATACGCGCTTTCGGGGACGCCGTAGAGCTTCAGCGCCTTCGGCGTCGAGCCGCCGGACTGGTCGAGCGCCGCGATGAAGCCATCCTTGTTCGCGGCCTGCGCCGCCATTTCCGCATTCGTCATGAAGTTCTCCCGAGATCGATCATATTCCGAAGCGCCCGACGCTCCGGATTGTCAGGCCGGGGCTTAGCAAAGGGCTTTTCACGAAGGAATATCACACCAGCAAGGCTAAACCGATTTAAAATAGTTTAATCGTTTGAATTTCCTCGAAAAGCCTTTCGGCGGGTCGTTTCGGCCGGGCCCTTTTGTTGACGAACATCAACGCGAAAGCGGAGGGACACCCTATCCTTGACGGGGATCACACGGAGGAAGTCACGATGGGAACATTCCTGCGCCGTATCCTGATCGGCCTGCTGATTATCGGCATATTGGCGTTCGGAGCGCTTGCCTGGCTCAACTGGCAAGTGCAGCGCGAAACCGTGACGCCTCTGCAGACATTGAATGGGCAAGGAAATGCCGGGCGGGCGCTGACCGTGCTCAACCCGGGCCTCAGTCCGTTTCCTGAAAGGATCATGACGGCGTTCGACAACGGGCTTGCCGAGAGTGGCTGGCGGATCGACCAGACGACAGCGAGCAGCGAGACCACGACCGATTTCGGCGAATACGACCTGATCGTGCTGGTTTCGCCGATCTATGGCGGTCAAGTCGCGGCGCCGCTGCAAGCCTATATCGCAAGGGCCGGGGATTTTGGCGGTACGCAGGTGGTCGCGATTGTCACGTCCGCCGGCGATCCAAAGGAGCCGATGGCGCATACAAGGGACCTGATCGCCGGCAATGGCGGCTCGGTTGCCGGGATATTCGGCTACGCGGTCTATCAACCGAACGACGAAGAGGGGAATTACGCAGGCTCCAACACGGACCGCGCGGTCGCCATGGCGCATGATGCCGCGGTCGGGCTCGTACAGGGGCTCCGGTGAGCAATTCGACGCCGCTGGCGCTCCGGCTGCTGCCGCATGGCCTGACGGCGCTACGGCTGGCGCTGGCGCCTGCGATCTTCGAACTGATCCTGGCGGGGCGGGGGCTGGCGACAGCGGGGTGTCTCGCCGTTGCGATGGCAACGGACGCCGCCGACGGTCCGCTGGCGCGACGCCATGGCGTCGCTTCGCGCGCCGGGGCCTGGTTCGACGTGTGGACCGATTTCCTCGTCATAGAGGCGGCGTTCGCGGGCTTTGCCGTTGCAGGGGTCGGGCCGTGGGCCGTGCCGGTGTTCGCGGCGCTGTCATTTGCGCTGTTTGCCGCCACGGCCAGGGTGACGCCGCGATTCCAGGATCCGGTCGGCAAGAATATCGGCGGCATCCTGATGGGAGCCGCCTTCGCGGTCGTTGCATCGCGTGACCTGATGCTGGCCGAGGCGGCCTTCGCCGTCGCCATCGCCGCTCTCTGCGCGACGATGGCGGGGCGGGTCCTATTTGCTCTTGCCGGTCAGGCTTCCAGCGCGGCGACGCCCGGCAGTACCTTGCCTTCCATCCATTCGAGGAAGGCGCCGCCAGCCGTCGAGACATAGGTGAACTTGTCGGCGACGCCGGCATGGTTCAGCGCCGCAACCGTGTCGCCGCCGCCAGCAACCGAGACGAGATTGCCGACCGCCGTTTCCGCGGCGGCGAAGCGGGCGGCGGAGACCGTGGCCGTGTCGAAGGGCGCGATTTCGAAAGCACCGAGCGGGCCGTTCCAGACAAGCGTCGCGGCCTGATCGATCCAGCCATTGATCTTGGCGACCGAGATGGGGCCGACATCGAGGATCATCGCGTCCGAAGGAACGGCGTTGACGTCGACGGTCTCGTTTTCAGCGTGCGCCTTGAACTCTTTCGCGACGACCGCGTCGTCCGGCAGGACGATGGCGCAGCCGGCGGCGACGGCCGCGGTCATGATCGCATTGGCGGTATCGGCGAGATCGTGTTCGCAAAGCGATTTGCCGACATCCACGCCCTTGGCCGCCAGGAAGGTGTTGGCCATGCCGCCGCCGATGACCAGCGCATCGACCCTCTTCACGAGGTTCTGCAGCAAGTCGATCTTGGTCGAGACCTTGGCGCCGCCGACGATGGCGACGACCGGCTTCTGCGGCGAGCCGAGGCCTTTTTCCAGCGCCTCGAGTTCCGCCTGCATGGTGCGGCCGGCATAGGCGGGCAGCAGATGGGCGAGCGCCTCGGTGGTGACGTGGGCGCGGTGTGCGGCGGAGAAGGCGTCATTGACATAGATGTCGCCGAGCTCGGCCATCGCCTTGGCGAGTTCGGGATCGTTCTTTTCCTCGCCGGCATGGAAGCGGGTGTTTTCAAGCAGGACGACGTCGCCGTCGGCCATCTCATCGATTTCCTTCTTCGCTTCATCGCCGATGCAATCTGTTGCGAAATCGACGCGGTGATCGAGTTCCTCCTCCAGCGCCAGGGCGACGGGGCGCAGCGACATTTCCGGAACGACCTTGCCCTTGGGACGGCCGAAATGGGCGAGCAGGATGACCTTGACGCCCTTGCGCGACAACTCGGCGATGGTCGGCACGACGCGGCGAATGCGGGTGCGGTCGGTGACGACGCCATCGGCCATCGGCACATTGAGGTCGACGCGCACCAGCGCGCGCTTCCCGCTCACATCCGCTGGCAGGTCATCAAGCGTCTTGAAGCTCATAGGCTCTCTCCCGGTTCAAATGGCGGTTTAATAGACTCGCCTGCCCGGGCGAGGCAATGCGTCATATGTGCCGGGATCCGGATCGCTTGGCTGAACCGGCTTCCGGCTCGACGGAGCAACCGCGCCAGATGCAGCGGGCCTTCCACCATATCGCGAGGGCGACGAGGAGGATCAGGGCGATTGTCGCGAGGTCGGGCATGACGGCCAGCTTATGCGCAGTGGCGGGGTAAGTCATCACACCCGGCGGATTCTTGCGGCTTCCGGGAGGTGTAGCGAGAAAGATTCCGCTGCGTAACGCAATCTAAATCCGCCGAAAGCTATTCTTCGCGACGAATATGCGACCCCGGATTTGCAGTCTTGAATTACCGACTGGTTCAACATGCGCTCGGCGCCTTGCGCCGAAATCTCGCGGAACCGCCCAGCCCGGCGGACGTGTTGAGCGTGGTCAAGACGACGCCCTTCGGAAGTGCGACGACCGCCTTCAACGCGCTGCTTTTCACGGTCGCACGCTGGAACACGCTCGGCGGACCGTCGCTGGCCATCTGGTGCGCCGTCACCCTGGCGATCTGCCTGTTCGTGTTCGTCAAATCCTGGCGCGCAAGGCATGTCCGCGTCGAGCGCGTCTCGCGCCGCGCGTCGCGGCAATTGTGTTTCACGACATTCCTGCTGGCGCTGCCCTGGGGTGTGCTGTCGGCCGGGTTTCTCCCGATCGGACGGGAATATGACCAGCTCCTCATCCTGATCGTCTGTTCGGGCATGTTCTCCGGCGCGGCGCTGATGCTGCAGCGGACGCTTGCCGCGATGCTGATCTTCGTGGTGACCGTCAATCTCGGCGTCATCGCCGGCTGTATCATCTCGGGGTTTCCCTCTTCGTCGCTGCTGATCCTCTACGACCTCATCGTCGCGTCGTGGCTGACCTATGCGGCCTTTTCGGCCGGCCAGACCGCGCGCGAGCGCGACAGGATGCTGAAGCGGCTTTCCCGGGCCAATGGCGAACTGGAGGCGGCCAACAGGAAGATTTCCTCCTTCGCCTATATCGACGCGCTGACGGGCCTGCCAAGCCGCAAGGCCTTCAGCGAAGCCATCGAACGCGACATCGCCGCGGCGCATCGCGACGGGCATCGCTACAGCGTGCTGATGCTCGATCTCGACAATTTCAAGAACGTCAATGACAGTTTCGGGCACCAGTTCGGCGACGAGCTGCTGTCGGTCACCGGATGGCGGATCGCGGAACTCCTGGATCCGCAGAGCACGGTCGCGCGGCTGGGCGGCGACGAATTCGCGGTGCTGGCGCCGCTCGATGAAACCCACGATCCGCAACATCTTGCATGGCGGCTGATCGAGGCGGTGACGAAACCGGTGGAATTCGGCGGGCGGCGGGTCGTGCCGGGAACCTCCGTCGGCATCGCCATCCTGCCCGATCACGCAGCCTCCCCGACGGAACTGCTGAGCAATGCCGATGCCGCGCTGCGGCAGGCCAAGGATATGGGGAAGGGCCGCATCGTCGTCTACGACACCGGTCTCGGCCTGGAACTCGACCGCGCCAGAATGATCGCCCGCGAATTGAAGAAGGCGCTGGAGGAAGACAGTCTCGACGTCCACTACCAGCCGAAATTCGACCTCCAATCGGGCGCCATATGCGGGGTCGAAGCGCTGGTGCGCTGGTTCCACCCCGATCTCGGCGAACTGACGCCCGACCAGTTCCTGCCCGTCGCGGTCGAGCGCGGTACGATGCAGCAGCTGTCCGCCTTCATCTTCCGGCGCGTGGCCGAGGACATGCATGCTTGGCGGGAGGCCGAGGTCGATATCGGCAAGGTCGCGATCAACATCAATCCGGTCGACCTGAAGGCGCCGGAGCATCTCATGAGGATGATCGATTCACTCGGCGAGAGCGGCGCCACGCCGGGCGATATCGTGCTGGAGATCACCGAGGGCTGTTTCGTCGGACGCGGCACGGAAGCCGCGCCGGACATTCTCGAGGCCATCGCGCAAAAGGGCCACGAGCTTTCACTGGACGATTTCGGCACCGGGCATGCGGCGCTGACACACCTGCTCAGCCTTCCGGTCAACGAGATCAAGATCGACAGAAGTTTCATCGCCGCCGTCGACCGTTCCCAAAGCGCGCGGGCCATCGTGTCGGCGATCATCGCCATCGCCAAGGGCATGGGGTTGCGGTCGGTCGCCGAGGGTGTCGAGACTTACGAGCAGCTTGTCGTTCTCGGCGAACTCGGTGTGAATTGCGGGCAGGGATATTACTGGTCGCCGGCGGTTCCCGCCGATGAAATCGCGGCGCTGGTCTGCGGGCCGAAAAACGGAGCGCAGCCGAAAGACGGAAACGGGGGCAGCGAAGACCGCCGGCTCAGGGGATTGGCTGCCAGTTCCTGATCGCGAAAGTCAGGCCGCAAGAAAAAATGTGCCGTAGGGGCAGGGCCGACCAATAAAACCGTCATGAACGGATACTTAAACCGTCGGCCGGACGCGTATCGCGCCGGAAACGCAATATTCACCGCCTACTGGTAATATTGACAGTTCTTGCGGAGCCACCGCGCATCAATTTTACAGGCTGCGGACGAGACTGTTGAAGACATTACTGTTCCGAATAGCCCGCTTTTGGGCCGTGCCCCGGGATAATCCCGAGCTCGTCAAGGCCCAGTTCGAGGTCTTCTCGCGCCAGGTTCCGCTGATGTATTCCATCGTGCTGGTCAATGCGTGGGCGCTTTCCCTCCTGTTCCTGCATTCGGCTCCGTCGTGGCTCACGGTGCATGTTCCCGCCGTCTTCACGGCCGTCTGCGTCATCCGGCTGTCGATCTGGTGGCGTTCGCGCCATGTCAGGCCATCGCCGGAGGAGGCGCGGGCGGCGCTGATCCGCACCAACCAGTTCGCAGCCATTCTGTCGGTCATCATCACGCTGTGGGCCTTGACGCTGGCTCATTTCGGCGATGACGGGCTGAACGCCAATATCGCGTTCTTCATGGCGATCACAGGGGTCAGCGTGGTGGTCTGCCTGCTGCATCTGCGCTCCGCCGCGTTCATTGTCGCACTGGTGATCGCGGTGCCCTTCGTGGCGCATTTCGGCATGATGGCGACGTCATCCTCCATCGCCATGGCGATCAACATGCTGTTCGTGACGACCTCGCTGCTCGTCATCGTGGTGGTCCAATCCGGCCATTTCGCCAGTGCAATCGATTCGCGGACCAAGCTGGAACAGGCGAACCGCGACAATATGAGCCTGGCGAACCGGGACAGCCTGACCGGGCTGAGCAATCGCCGCCAGTTTTTCGCGAGTCTCGAGGAAGCGTTCGAGGACGCCAAATCGGAGGGCAGGAACCTCGCCGTTGGAATCGTCGACCTGGACGGCTTCAAGCCCGTCAACGATCTCTACGGGCATGCGGTCGGGGACACGCTGCTGATGGAGATCGGACGGCGTCTGACCGGACTGGCCGGCGAGGATATTCATGTGGCCCGGCTCGGCGGCGACGAGTTTGCGCTGATCTTTCTAGATTATTCGGGCGATGCCGACCTGCTGGAGAAAAGCGAAGCGCTCTGCGCGGCATTGCGCGAACCGATCATGCTCGCCGAAGCCACGATCCGGATCACCGCATCGATCGGACTTGCTGCCTTTCCGCAGACGGCCGGCGATGCGCATGAGCTCTATGAGCGGGCGGATTACGCACTCTACAACGGAAAGCGCAGCCGGCGCGGGCATGCCACGCTGTTCACGGACGAACATGTGGAGCAGATCGCGCGCAGCACGCGGCTGGAACAGGCGTTGCGCGACGCGGATTTCGAGCGGGAGATCACCGTGTATTTCCAGCCGATCGCCGAGATCCGGACAGGCAGGGTGGTGGCCTTCGAGGCGCTTGCCCGCTGGACCAGCCCGGTGCTGGGAGCGGTGTCGCCGGCGCTGTTCATTCCCGTTGCGGAGCGCGCCGGCCTTGTCGACCAGCTGACGCGCATCCTACTGAAGAAAGCACTCGCTGCGGCCAGCAAATGGCCTGCCGACATACAGCTGTCCTTCAATCTCTCGACCCACGATATCAGTTCGTCGGAAGGGCTGATGCGGATCGTCGGCATCCTTTCCTCCAGCGGTATCCAGCCGGTACGGGTCGATTTCGAGATTACTGAAACCGCGATGATGTATGATTTCGAGCGCGCCAAGGCGGGGATCGAAACATTGCGGAGAATGGGCTGTGGCATCGCGCTCGACGATTTCGGAACCGGATATTCCAGCCTGACGCAGATCCACGCTTTGCCGCTAACCAGAATCAAGATCGACCGCAGCTTCGTGTCGGGGATCGACACGTCGCCGGCCAGCTACAAGATCGTCAAATCCCTGCTGGCGCTGAGCCATGACATGGGACTGAGCTGTGTGATCGAGGGCGTCGAGACGGACAGGGAAATGGAGACGCTGGAAAGGCTCGGCGCGCGGCTGATCCAGGGGTTCCACTTTTCTCCGCCGGTGGCGGAAGCGGATATTGCCGGGCTGCTTGGCGGCCGAACGCTGGAAAGCGTCGCCAACTAGATCCTGAAAGGCGCTAGAAGGCGGAGCGCACGCGCAGATGCGTGTGCGGATGTTGCTCGCCCTCATTGTGGACATGCGGCGTCTTGTCCTCGGCGACCGGCACCAGTCCGAGATTGCCATGCATTACGCCGCGTTCGGAGAACAGCGCGTCCGCATAGCCGGTGACGCTGTCGAGCTGGCCGCGCATGACCACGACGTCGATGGTCGTCGAATGGTCGAGCGGGACCGACAGGGCCGCGACGGTCTGGTCGTGGCGGTTCATCCGGCTCTGCGGGATGCGGCTTGCCAGATTGCGCACCGACTGGTCGACAGCATAGCTGATGACGCCGAAACAGGAGGCGTCGTCCGGCCCTTCCATCCGGTTTGACAGTCCGTTGCGCACGAGGTCGCGTATCGCCTCGGAACGGCTGGCGGCGCCGGTCCGCTCGATGAAGGCGTCGAGTTCGGTTGCGAGATCGTCGTCCAGCGTGATCGTCATTCTCTGCATGCGGTGCGTCCTCCGGTCTCGCGCAGGGCGATGTTACCGGCTCGCGCCTTGCGACGGAAGCGAGGGGACGGATTTATGGCCGATCCGATTTACGGCTTGTGGAATCTCCTTGGTATGATTTATTGGAAAATTATTCATACTGGACGCGAATGATTGATGGAAGGATATGCGGGTGCTCGGGGTTTCACGGAAAATCGGACTGGCTGTCGGGCTCATGCTGGGCGCAAGCGTGCCGGCGTGGGCGCATTTCCAGGAGATCATTCCGTCGGCCGACGTGCTGCCGGAGGGCGGCAGCGTCACCGTGGACCTGGTCTTCACGCATCCGGTCGAAGGCGGTCCCGTGATGGAAATGGTCGCGCCTGCCAAAATGGGCGTTTTGAGCGGTGGTATGGTGACCGATCTTCTCCCGGAACTTCAGGAAAAGCCCGTTGACGGCAAATCGGCATGGACTGTGACGCGTGATCTCGTCGAACCAGGCGCGTCGATCTTCTATGTCGAGCCGCAACCCTACTGGGAGCCGTCGGAGGGCAAATATATCGTCCATTATTCCAAGGTGGTCGTCGATTCCTACGCGTCCGGCGAAGGGTGGGACGAGATGGTCGGCCTGCCGGTGGAGATCCAGCCGCTGGTGCGTCCGACAGGGGTCTGGACCGGCAATGCGTTTCGCGGCGTGGTGCTGAAGGACGGCGAGCCGGCGCCTTTTGCCGAGATCGAGGTGGAGTTCATCAATGACGGCTCGGTGACGCCGCCCAATGACGCCTTCATCACCCAGGTGATCAAGGCGGACGCCAATGGCACCTTCTCCTACACCATGCCGCGCGCCGGCTGGTGGGGCTTTGCTGCCCTGCTGGAAGGCGATACACCGATGCAGTCGCCCGAAGGCGCGGACGTGCCGGTGGAGCAGGGCGCGCTGATATGGGTCAAAGCAACCGACATGGCCGGAGACTGATCGCGACATGGCCCATATTCCCGACGGCATCCTGTCGGCACCGGTTCTGATCGGCGGCGCGGTCATCGCGGCCGGCGGCGTGGCCATCGCGCTGAAGAGGCTCGAGGACCGGATGGTTCCGCGCGCCGCGATCCTCTCCGCCGCATTCTTTGCCGGCTCGCTGATCGCGGTGCCGGTCGGGCCGTCGAGCGTCCACCTGCTTTTCACCGGGCTGATGGGCGTGATGCTCGGCACAATGGCATTTCCCGCCGTGCTGGTCGCGCTGTTGTTGCAGACGGTGCTGTTCGGCTTCGGCGGGCTGACGACGCTTGGCGTCAACACGGTCAACATCGCCCTGCCGGGCGTGCTGCTGGGTCTCGCGCTCGGCCCGGCGATCCGCGCGGCCTCGCCGGGGCGGGCCGCGATGCTTGCCGCGGTCTGCGGCGCGCTTGCCGTCGCCGGTACAGGCTCGCTGGTCGCGTTGTCGCTGTGGCTGTCCTCGCCGGAATTCGTCCCGGTCGCGAAGATCATGCTGATCACCTATCTGCCGCTGGCGCTCGGCGAAGCCGCTGTGACGGCCGCCGCAGTCGGCTTTCTCTCCCGCGTCCAGCCGGCGGCGCTTCGACCGGCGGCCGCATGACGCGCCTCCTCCTTGCGATCGTTCTCGGCCTGCTGTCGATCCAGCCGGCGCTGGCGCACAAGCTGAAGGTCTTCGCGACCGTCGAGGGCGAGGCGGTGACCGGCTATGCCTTCTTCATCGGCGGCGGCCGGGCGCAGGGGGCCAAATGGCGTGCGGTCGAGGGCGATGACATGCCGCTCGGCGAAGGGCGGACGGACGCGGAAGGCCGGTTCAGCCTCGTTCCGCCGCAGCCGGTGACGGCGGAGATCCGGATCACGGTGGATACGGAGGAAGGGCATATCGCCAGCGCGACCCTGCCGGTGACGCGCTTCGGCGGCACGGTTGCCGAAACGCCGGATGCCGCCATCACAACAGCGGCGGCGGCGGCCGAGGATACGGCGCCCGCGCCGACATCCGAGGAAACCGCGCGGCTGGTCGAGGCGGCGGTTCAGCGGCAGGTCGAGCCGTTGCTCGAACGGATCGAGGCCATGGATTCGCGGCTGCGCTACACGGACATGCTGTCCGGCCTGTTCCTGATCGCGGGGCTCGCCGGCATGGCGCTGTGGGCGCTCGGGCGAAAGGACCGCGGCAAGTGATCGCGCTGCCGGACGACATGCGGGTTCGGCTGGTGACGGCGCTGATCCTGATCGTCGCGATTTCGCAGCTCCAGACCCTGCCGGTCGCGGCCACGGTGCTCGCGGCAGCCGTCGCGGTGGCGGCGATGTCGGGGATCGGCGGCAAGGCTTGGCTGCGGATGCTGCATGTCGAGACCTTCATGCTTCTCCTGTTCCTGACGCTGCCCTTCACCGTGCCGGGCCATACCGTGCTCAGCGTCGGACCGTTCGACGCCTCGGCGGAAGGCTTCGCCCGCGCCGCGGTCATCGCCTGCAAGGTTTCCGCCTCGGTGCTGACCATCGTCGTGTTTCTCGGTTCGGTCGAGGCGATGCGGATGGGGGCCGCGCTGCATTCCCTGCGCGTGCCGGAGCCGATCGTGCGGCTGTTCGTCCTGACGGTGCGCTATCTGTTGGTGATCGGCGGGGAGGCGCGCCAGTTGCAGGAGGCGATGCGCGCCCGCGCCTTTCGTCCCGGCTCCAACCGGCATACGTGGCGCAGCTACGGCAATCTCGTCGGCATGCTGCTTGTGCGCGCGCTCGACCGGGCGCAGCGGGTGGAAGAGGCGATGCTCTGCCGCGGCTTTTCGGGTCGCTTCCCCTGGCAGGAGCCGCCGCAACTGGCGCGGTCCGACAAGGGCTTCATGGCGCTTGCCGTTACGGCGGCGGTGCTGGTAACCGTGGCAGACCGGCTATGAGCAATCCGATTTCCCTTTCCGATGTGACGGTCGAGCGCGACGGCGCGGCCGTCCTGCACGACATCTCCCTTGCGCTCGGCGCAAGCGAGCGGCTGGCGATCGTCGGCCCCAACGGGGCGGGCAAGACCACCTTGCTGCGGACCATCGCCGGGCTGGAGCGGGCAAAGGCGGGGCGGGTGACCCTCTTCGGCAAGGATTGCGGTTCGGAAGCCGATTTCCGGCTGACGCGGCCGCGCATCGGCTTCCTGTTCCAGGACAGCGACGACCAGCTTTTCTGTCCGACCGTGGCGGAGGATGTCGCCTTCGGACCTCTCAACACGGGCTGTACGAGCGAAGAGGCCTTCGCGCGGGCGGACGAGGTTCTCGGCACGCTCGGCATCGGCCATCTCGGCGACCGGATCATCCACAAGCTTTCGGGTGGCGAGAAACGGCTGGTCTGCCTTGCAGGGCTGCTGGCGATGCGGCCGGACGTGCTGCTGCTCGACGAGCCGACGAACGGCGTCGACACGGAAAACGGCGCGCGGCTCAGGGACCAGCTGCGCAATTTCGGCGGGGCGATGATCCTGGTCTCGCATGATGACGGCTTCGTCGCGGACCTGGCGAACCGGGCGCTGGTGCTCGAGAAAGGCCGGCTGCGGGCCGCAGAGATCCACGAACATCCGCATTTGCACAGCCACGCGCATGTGCATGCTCTGCCCGACGGGGCGTGACGCGGGGCTACCCGTCCTCGTCCGGCGGGCCGGCATACCAATGCGTACCGGCGCCGCTTTCGCGCGATCCCGGAAGGTCGCGGTCGATGTTGCGGCGAAAATAGCGGGAAATAAAGAAGCCGGCCGCGCCGATCAGGATCGCAATCGCGATGAAGATCAGCGGGCCGGCTTGCATTGTTCAGGCAGCAATCAGGTCAGATGAGCTTGCCCATGGCGACGGCGGTGTCGCCCATGCGGTTGGAGAAGCCCCATTCATTGTCGTACCAGGACAGGATGCGCACGAGGTTGCCGTCCATGACCTTGGTCTGGTCGCCCTGGAAGGTCGAGGAATGCGGGTCGTGGTTGAAGTCGATGGAGACCAGCGGCTCCTCGGTGTAACCGAGAATGCCCTTCAGTTCGCCTTCGGCGGCGGCCTTCATGGCGGCATTGACCTCTTCCTTCGTCACGTCGCGCGACGGGATGAACTTCAGGTCGACGACAGAGACGTTCGGGGTGGGGACGCGGATCGCCGAGCCGTCGAGCTTGCCGGCGAGTTCCGGCAGGACGAGGCCGACGGCCTTGGCGGCGCCGGTCGAGGTCGGGATCATCGAAAGCGCCGCGGCGCGGGCGCGATGCAGATCCGAGTGCATTGTGTCCAGCGTCGGCTGGTCGCCGGTATAGGCGTGGATCGTCGTCATGTAGCCCTTCTCGATGCCGAAGGACTTCTGCAGGACATAGGCGACCGGCGCGAGGCAGTTGGTGGTGCAGGACGCGTTGGAGACGACGAGGTCGTCGGCGGTCAGCACATCATGGTTGACGCCGTAGACGATGGTTTTGTCGGCGCCCGATGCCGGAGCGGAGACCAGAACGCGCTTGGCGCCGGCTTCCAGATGCAGGGAGGCCTTCTCCTTGGCGGTGAAGATGCCGGTGCATTCCATGACCACGTCGATGCCGAGATCGCCCCAGGGCAGGTTCTTCGGGTCGCGCTCGGCGAAGACCTTGAAGCTGTCGCCGCC
>Ga0070729_10001135_pt1 | contig 44135 bp, 33 predicted proteins | sample tdDd472_FD_66725 | JGI IMG/M metagenome (GOLD analysis project Ga0070729, IMG submission 66725) | Marine sediment microbial communities from the Atlantic coast under amendment with organic carbon and nitrate - tdDd47.2 | ecosystem: Environmental > Aquatic > Marine > Coastal > Sediment | place... | reverse complement strand
TATATTTTAACCTCACTCAACGAGACTGATTGATCTATCTTTCAGAATGGTACATCATCACTGCATAAATAAACTACCCCCACTCTTAAAAAAAAACTTGTATGATCAGCAAATGAGTGATTACTCACTCATTTGTGCTTGACAAACTAACTCCTAAACCCTATTATACCAAAAAATAAAGTTTTTCCAAAAACTTGAAATTTACAAAATTCTCTATTTCAAGGATTGAAATATGAAAACTTCTTCACTCTCCACAGCCGAATACACAAAAAAAATCGAGAATCACATCGCCACTCTGCGCAAAGAAGTACGCCGGATACTCGAAACCGACTACAAAATGAACATCAACACCGCCGAAAAGCTGATGAAAACCAATTTCGCCCCCAACTACCTCCCGGGGTGGTACTTTTTCAGTCACACAGCGGCAGAAATCGCCAGCCATATCATTATCACCAGCCAGCTTCTCGACGCCAACATGGAATACCTTCGCCAGGCCAGCGAAGACGGCAAAGCCATCAGCTATTTTCTCAACATCGGACGCGACTATCCCGGCCGACTCGCCCGCATCATCAAAGAAAATATCGACATGGGCATCGTCTCCTACGATTCGGTGAAGACCAGTTCTGGAATCAGAATGATCTCAATAGAAAAATGGGGGGAGAGGAAGAAGTATCCAACCACCCGGGATGAACTGAAAGAATTCGAAAAGATGCGTGAAACCGTCTGTGCCCTGGGAAAGGAAGAAGGCTTCAGCAAAACCGGAGACTTTCTTGCCTGCCTGACCCATAATTATCTCAATGAAGAACTAAACAATCCTGTCTATCCGCGAAGGATATCAAGACACCTGAAGGTATTTGAGAATTCGGCCAACACCGGCGGGATCACAATCCTGGCGGAAGACACCTCAAATGAAAGTGACGGAGATAAACTTGATTACAGTGAAAAGCGCCTTACTATCGCGGTCAAGAATCCTGATGAAAACTTTGTCTTTAACATTCTCAATGCCGCAAAGGAATGCAGCATTAACCTGAACCGCTCATACTACGACATCCTCGACAGTGACACCATACCCTACTCGATCGGAATAGTATCATTATACTTCCCCGCTGAATTCAAAACAGACCTTCTTGAAAAGGTGATCAAGGATATTCATGTTGCTCAGAATGATGACAACGACAGAAAGTCTCTCTATTTTGAAAAGCGCCTTGAATCTATTGTAAGAGAACTGAGTAAGCCCCGGACTAAAAAAGAAAAACTGAATAAAATAACTACAGAATTAAAAGAATTAATTGCTGAAAACAAAGGCCTCCATTCTGAAAAAGAAATCGGAGATTTCCTCCTGAACTGCTTTACTGATTTCTTTGAAGCCCTGGAATTTCTTGACCTCGATGACAATAATGAAGTCATACAGATGCTCCTCTCCTTTGACTGCTTTGATGAATTTTTCGTACTGAGTAAAAATGGCGAAGAATTTTCCAACAAACCCGGCTTCAGGGCGAAGCACAACACCGCCCGGGGCAAAGCCTACAAGGGGGGCCTCAGGATTGACCCCATTGTTAAATTCGTCGAGGTGGCTGCCCTCGCCTTCATGATGACATGGAAAAGCGCCCGTTCACGGATTCTCTTCGGAGGCGCCAAGGGCGGCCTGATGCTGAACCCGAAGGTATTCGACGACAACAGGATTGACTTCTTTGACACCCTCACTAATTTCGGCCGGTCGCTTTTTCTCGTAACCGGTCCCTCACAGGATGTTCCCGCCGGTGACGTGGGCTGCGGGGGCGCGGAAATCGGCAACATGTTTGAAGGCTTCAAGTCAGCCCTCAGAGACCTGGCCCTCATGGCATACGGGCTTAAAAGCAACCTCAGCATCATCGGCAACAAGGTTATTTCAGTAGAAGAGGCCCGCCGCATTCTTATCGAAAACTTCAATATTGATTCTCACGATATGGATATCCTGCGGGAACTGGTAACCAGTGAAGAATACCTTGAACTCGTGGCGGCGCCCCAGATTACGGGGAAACCGAAAATGGGAGTTGAGGCACGAACAGGAGCAACCGGAAGAGGCCTCTGCTTCAGTATACTCGCCGTTGTCACCAGCATGTATCTTGAAAACAAATGGCAGCCTTCAGAAGAAATAAGCACTGAAGAAAAGGCTCTCTTAAAAAAAGCCGCTTCAATAAATGAAGAACAGATACTTAAAAATTCCGGCATCAATTTATTAACTGATGAAGAATGGACCATCCTTGACACGGTGATCTACAAAAAACTCTTTACCGGCAAAAAGCTGGTGGTCCAGGGCTCAGGAAAGGTCGGCAGCTCCATACTCAGGGAAATGAACCGTTACGGCGTCAATGTAATTGCCGTATCCGACGCCGGGGGCGCGTTGATCGGCGAGAATCTTGACGTCGAAGCAATGATCAAGGCGGTTGCAGCCTCTGCCGCCCACCCGGAAAGGTCAAAGAGAAACTCCATCATTGGCTTCGATAAAAATGTTCAGACAAAGCTGAACAGCGCCTCAGAAGGAAGCGCCATACTGGAACTCGACTGTGACATCCTGGTTACCGCTGCCCTTGAAAACGCCATTACCGTTGAAAACGCCGGCAGGATTAAAGCGCAGGTAATCGCCTGCGGCAGCAACGGGTCAAACACCCCGAAGGCCGATCTGATTTTAAATCAAAAGGGCGTTACAGTTATCTATGACTTCCTGGCGAACCAGGGGGGCGTCAACGCCTCATACTTTGAATGGCTCAGAAACCTGTCAGAACGATTTCGCTATGAGTCGGTATCCATCCGACATGAAGAATTTAATGCTGACCGTCTTGATGATTATATCATGCCTGAATTCAGAGACCGTATCAAGGCAATCCTGGTACAGGAAGAATCCAGAGAGGTTACCGCCGCCTGGAACATGGTCATGCGAGACATCATGTTTGCCGCTTCAAATGAGGATTATACTTTCGCGGCCCGCCATAATATTTCCATGAAAACCGCGGGATTCGTTAACTCCCTGCTGCGGGTCTTCTCGGCGCAGCTTCTGAACTTCCCTGAAGAAACAAGAAGCAGAATCTGGGACGGGGTAAATGAAAAAACCCGATCACTCCTGAAGCAGTTTTTTCTCCATCCCGAATCAGAAATGCACAGCAGTACTATCAAAGATATTACCGCCCGACTCTACCCGTAAACCCTTTCTCAGTACGGCAGGCACACAATATATTTTAACATTTATAGACAAAAAATACATTTTGTGCCTGCCGTCACACCACCCCTCTGCACCAGGATACCTGCATATACAAACTTAATACTGTTGACAATATTTTTCTCCTTTGATTCTGTGGAGAGGAAGTTTACAGCATTCTGCGGCATGGAACTTCACCTCGATGAAGCAGCCGTGGAATTACTTACAGATAAATATAAATCGGGAGTAAAAGCATGAAAAAGACAGTCTTCGGCCTGCTGGCGATTCTGGCAGCCCTATATTTTTCACCTGTTCTTGCTTCGGTTTCTGCTGATGAGCATAAAACCGCGCACAAGACAGAACATGTTGAAGCTAAAGATGCCCATGGCGCTGAAAGCCATGGCGACGGACACCACGGCGCCCCTCACTTTGATGGAAAAAATTCATCACTTTTCTGGGCGATACCCTTTCTGGCAATACTCTTATCTATCGCCCTCTTTCCCCTTCTGGCGCCTCATTTCTGGCACCATAACTATGGAAAGATTTCCCTGGTAATAGGCCTGACATTTTTTGTCCCCTTTACTATTATCCAGACACCCAACATGAGTTTCTTTTATCTCCTTGAGGTATACCTCCTGGAATTTTTACCATTCATTGTACTCCTCCTGGCTCTCTACACAGTTGCCGGGGGAATCCGCCTGAAAGGCGAGCTGATAGGCTCACCGAAACTGAACCTGCTGTTGATTCTTATCGGAACATCCCTTGCCAGCTGGATGGGGACCACCGGTGCAGCCATGTTGATGATTCGTCCTCTTTTAAAGGCCAACGGATGGAGAAAGCATAAGACCCATGTGGTAGTCTTCTTTATTTTTCTTGTCGCCAATATCGGCGGTTCATTGACACCCCTGGGCGACCCGCCCCTCTTTCTTGGTTTTCTCAAGGGTGTTGATTTCACCTGGACTCTCTCAGCCATGCTGGCTCCGATGCTGGTTGCGGTAGCTATTCTTTCTGTTGTATTCTTTATACTTGATACTTACTACTATAAGAAAGAACCGGGGCAGCCAGAGAAAAGCACCAATGGAGAAAAGCTCGGCCTTGAAGGAACTGCCAACCTCCTGCTGCTGCCGCTGATTCCCATATCTTTCTTAGTGGCTAGCATGAAACTCGGTACCGCCTTCACCGTTCATCATGTGGCTATGCCGACAGCATCTTTGCTCCAGGTATGTATACTTCTCTTAATCACCGTTGCTTCTCTTGTCATTACCAAAAAAGAAGTACGTACCGCTAATGAATTTACCTGGGAACCAATTCTCGAAGTTGCAAAACTCTTTGCTACTATATTTATCACTATGGTACCGCCTATTGCAATGCTGAAAGCCGGTGCTGATGGGCCGCTTGGATTCATTATCAGAAGTCTTACTGATGCCAACGGAGGATTTATAAATGCCAACTTCTTCTGGTCTACGGGCATACTATCAAGTTTTCTTGACAACGCCCCTACCTATCTGGTATTTTTTAATACTGCCGGCGGTAATGCAGCTCAGCTCATGGGTCCGATGTATAATACACTACTTGCCATCAGTGTTGGTGCTGTATTTATGGGAGCCAATACCTATATCGGCAACGCGCCGAACTTTATGGTCAAGTCTATTGCTGAAGAGGCGGGTGTTCCGATGCCGAGTTTCTTCGGATATTTTCTGAAGTATGCGGTAACAATACTGATACCGACCTTCATTATCATAACTTTAATTTTCTTTTAATACCACGGGGAGGATAACAGAATGACACACGTATACTATGAAGTCGTTTTCGAAGGACACTACCGGGCAATAAACGGCCTCCTTGAGGGGTTTCGTCTTGGATCGGGAAAAGACTGGAATTTTTTCTTCAGTGATGATGCAGGCATTAAAACAGAAACACTGACAGAAATCATTCTTGAATGGATTACCCTGAAAACCAAACTGCACCATGTCATCATGGAAGAAGACTTTTTTAAAGCCTTCGAAAAGGGTGTCGCTGGCGTAAAGGATTCAGAATTCGTAAACAAGAAATACATCCGCTCATCTGCAGTAATAAAAGATGCCTCGGTCAATTTCGAAGCCAAGACCTACGGACAGAAATACGGCAACGAGATCAAGGCGCTTATGAACAACCTGCCTGATGCCCTGGTTATGCACGACTACAATCCAATTGAGAAGCACCGGGACGAGTCAAAGGGAGCTGAAATGTACGCCCCCGAGCATGACTACATCTACGAGGCAAAGGGAAGAATTACCGGCCCCATTGATTCGCTGGCTGCATTCAGAAAGGAGCTTGAAGATCATCCGCTTGTTGCAGTCAAAGAAATAGAGCTTACACTTAAATAGATATATATCCGGCGGCCCCGGGCCGCCGGATATACCATACAACTAATTATGGCACTGATACTTGCAATTGACGACAGCTCAACAACCCTTCAGACTCTTGAGCTTCAGTTAGACAAACTCGGGCATGTGACCCTTCTGGCAGATAATGGCGAAGAGGGTCTTGAACTGGCCCGTACCGGCAATCCCGATGTAATACTTCTTGATATCTTAATGCCCGGCATGGACGGCTACGATGTACTGGAACATTTAAAAGCCAGTAAAACTACCCGTGATATCCCGGTAATCATTATTTCAGCCCAGACTGATAAAAAAAATATTGTCAGGGTGATGAAATATGACGTAAAAGATTATCTTTCTAAAAAATTCAACCTGAGGACTTTTAAAGAAAAAATTGATAGTGCCGTTGACTTCAGAGCCCGGCAGCAGGAAACCAGGACCGGGAATGACCAGAGTGCCTTTTCCATAATCAGCCAGCTCGGGAGAACAACAATATCTTTTCGCTCAGGGATAAAGGAATCCCTTGCAGAGGCAAAAAATCAATTCAATTCAACTTTCTTCAGTAAAATGAAGGATTCTGTAATCATTCTCGACATCAGGTATATTTCAGGCATCTCAATTTTCGACGTTCCAATGATCGAAGAAATACTCAAACTTATTCCCGGTGATCCCCTGTATTTAATCGCGGGAAAACACTTCGGTACCATTATGCTGAACACAGAACTGGATGACCGGGTTCACTCCTTCATTTCATGGAATGACATGGAAATGCACAGCTACAACAGCGATATATAAAATCTAAAGATAGAGCCGCTTACTGCTGCAGGTCAATGGACTGTTTTTTACGCTGCCCCACATACATATGATTATATTCCTCAAAGGTATGCACCGCGGCAAGATAGAGAGGAAGATCAAAGCATCCCTCTTCATGAAGGCTGGTAATATAAGAAAGGGCCGCCTCCTGTTCTCCCGCGCTGCCCCAGAATTTCGGCGCGCGAATACCGTCAAAAATATCCGCAATGGCAATAATCTTCGACTCTACAGGCGGCATTTTCCGAAGGGGCGGATATCCCCGCTCCGGACTGAGACGGTGATGCCCCAGGATGTAGGCAAAGAGCTTTTTATTCTCTATTCCCAGTTCCTGAAGCTTTGAGACAGAAAGGGCGGGATGACGCTCCATGGTTCGGGCCTCTTCCCTGGAAAGGCGCCCCGCTTTATTTAATATACTGTTGGGAATACATATTTTACCAATATCGTGATTCAGGGCCGCCACGGCAATAAGCCTTCTATTTGCATCATCAAAGGATATCTGCATTGAAGGATATTTTTTGTGAGTATCGATAGAGGCATATTCATACATCAGGTCGTGTATTTTTTCAAAGAGCACGTTTCTGACGGCGTCGCTGTACTTAATATTTATTATTTCCTTTTGATGATCAATGTATCGGAGAAGCCGGTTCGACAGCAAAAGGGGCTCAGTCTCAGTAAGATGCTTTGCTGTTTTCATGGGCAGCCACTTGCCGGGATCATAACTGTCAAATAAATCTTCTTTCAAAATCTGAAGTTTCTTGGTAATCGAAAGGGCATAAAAGGCCACCGAACAGGAATGAGAAAAGGTAAGATAATTCTCAGGTGTGCGTACCGAATTAACCATGTCCATATAATCTGAAGCATAGAGATTTCTATCAAGTATCGTATCGAGATACTGAGCAATACTGTTTGAAAATTTTTGATTATTACTTGAGGCAAGTTTTGTTACATTGCCCTCAAGCTGTTTTTGGAATATCTCCTTCATCTGATAAACATTTCGCCGAAGATTCATTTTCACATCGGGCAGGGGCTCAAAATCAATAGATGAAAGCTTTTCATCTATACGTTCAGCACTTTCTTCGGTAAAAGCATCAGTCATGGTATGGGATATCTTTTCACGAATAACCTCCCGGGAACCGACCTCATCCAGGGAATCAGCCTCATCCATAAAGGCAATAAGCTGGGAAATATCCTCATTGACATTAAGCGTATCCATCGGTCCGCCGTCGGTCTCTTCATCATAAATATAGGTGTTGAGGAGCCGGTTCCGGGGAAGTTTCTGCCCCTTTCGGGCCATGATGGCCCCTTCTGAATTATACAGATCGACGGGCAGCGGTATTTTATCATATTCTTTGATATCGTACCTGTCAGCGAAATAAATCAAACGTACCATTTACAATCTGCTCCCTGCAGCGCTCTTGGAGATAAAGCATGCATTTACTTCCTTTATCAAATAATAAACCATATATATATTTATACAAATATTATCAACATAATAACTTTTGTAGATTGCCCATAAAAATACTTCCTTTCAGAATAGTGCACAGAAACCATATTTCTTTAAAAAACCAAAAATCGGGTATATTTCTGGAATCAATCCGGGAGATTACTTAATTATTACTTAGTGAAGGTTTTATGGTGAGTTTTCCATACTTCTTTACCGAGAATATAAAAGGAAACCTGCAGGTATGCCGTGATCCGGGGAAAAGACATGTCCCGGGGACTGATCCATCACTCCCGGGTGCCGGTCGTATACCATGCCAGAAATTGTAGTGGAGATAGACATATGACGTCTAAATTCAGAATTTTCTTTTTCGGATTCATATTCGCAGCAGCAGCGGCGGTGACCTGTCTGGCCCTGAGGGCCCACATAATAGAAGATTACCATATCGATAAGATAAACGGTGACGCCAAAGTTATAACCTTTCGGCTGAAAAAACTGACTTCTGATCATCCTGCGGGGATACCGGAGACAAAACTTGCTGCATTCAAAAGTTCCGTAGAAGAGAAGAATCCCCTTCCCGCAATGGTGTTTCTGGCTAAAAGTGACCGTAACATTCTCCACTCAGTGATACGGCAGCAGCTTTTTCCTTCGAACAGGGCCGTAGAAAAGATAAAAGAAGACTTTAAAAAAAGAAATATCGAACAGAAAAATCCTGAAATCCCGATAATCCGCTACTATGGTGAGAATTCACGGGTTAAAACCAGCGGAAAGTTTTACGCAATAAACCGTCCGGTTCAGGGTTATACCCTCTTTATGCTCTATCCATACATTGCAGACCTCCGGATTATCACCCGACTGATCCTTGAGGTTCTTCTGGCAATACTGGGGGCAGTAGTTATTATCGCGCTTTTTTATATTATTTCAGGAAGAAAAAGCCCTTCATTTGCTCCAAACGAACCATCAAAACAGGTCCCCGACGAAGCCCTGCACCAGGTCACCCCGTCAGCAGCTGATGAAATGGACCTGAAAGAAAACCTGGCCTTCAGGGGGGCCCGGGATTCCCTCAGCTCCTATATATTTAAAATATTCCAGGACCTGAGCAGCCGCCATCAGCCCCTTTCCGTATCTCTCTACCTTAAGACAGGGGAAAAGATACTTTCAAAAACCCATGAGCTGAAGGGAACAACCTTCCTTAAAATAGACTCCAACAGCTACGACACCCTGGACCTTACCAGTGACATCGGCAGCGGCCTGGAAGGAAATGCCGTCATGATGCTTAATGGAGGCACCCGGCTCCTCGTGCCCCTGAGACATGATACGGCTATTCTCGGGGTTATGGTTATTGAAGGGATAAGCCCCTTTGAAGGACCCGTGGTACGGCAGATTACCGAAGAAATGAACAAAATAACCGGTGAGTTGAGTAATTACCTGGTTATTAACAATATAATGACTGACACGGCAACAAGCCTCTTCAGCAGAACCTATCTCGAGATTCAGCTCAACCAGGCACAAATGCCCGCTGATATTTCCCTTGTAGCCCTTGAGTTTCTTCCAGCAGGGATAGCCCTTTCTGACCGGCAGAAACGTACCGTCTTCGCCACCATTGCACCGGTCATCCGGGACTACATGGGTCCCTCAGACTTTATAAGCCGGACTGAAGACATCCTGGTCATCTGCATGTACCAGCGGAGCGGAGAGCCTGCAGCTTCTGCTGCCAGTGCCATTACGGAAACCCTGCAAAACTACCGCCTGAAACTGAGCAGCGGTCAGGTCCTTTCCCTGGCCCCCACAGCAGGTGTTGCCTCAACCGATACAATAACGGCCCCCTCACGGCTCCTTTCAGGAGCCCTCAATGCCCTGAAAAAAGCTGAGACAGAAAGCCCCCGTGAGGTCCCTGCTTCAGCTGCACCGCTTAAGGACGATTCTGAGGGTACACCGGCACCACCCGATGCACCTGCCGGCGTGGCGGACAAAGAAAAAACAGCTAAAAAGAAAAAGATGGCTCCCCCTCCCCCCATGCGGCAGGGCAAAAAAAAAATTGATGGAGGACTGAACCTCTCCATCGGAGCCAAACTGATTTCAATCATTTCTCTTCTTATAGTAGTATCCCTCGTAGGTATGATTTTTTTGACTTCATACTTTTTCAAAAGTGACAGTGAACTGCGGGTAAAAGAAAACAACCTGAAAATATCAGACATTACCGCCCTGAAGGTTAAAACTGACTTCACCGCCCTGATAGAAAAGGGAGGATTTATTGCCCAGACCCTTATTTCTGAAGGCACCGCCACATCTGAAGATGAATATCTCTCACAACGCTTCTTCAGTACCGACAAGGACATCCTCTATGTTGCCGTAGCAGGGCAGAAAAACAACATTCCTTCCATTGAAAATGGAATCATTAATCGGCAGTTCGCCGATGAACATCAAATCACCACTAAGGACATCGAGACAACCATTACCACCGAGGCTGAAACAATCAACAGAAGCTTCAACCTTGAAGAACTTGCCCACAATGTGTCCCATCTCTTTAAGATTCCCATGATTGCCGTCAGCGCCCCCTATGTGAGAAAAAGTGATTCAAAGGCTTCATCGATACTCATAATTTTTGTCAGCGTTAACCGGTTCAACCAGGCAGTCAGTAAACCGGGTATCACAAAAACATTTATCGTAAACGGAAGCGGCGACCTGATTGCCCATTACAACAGCGCTCTCGTTTCATCGAGGGTAAACTTTAAGCAGCTCCCCATTGTACAGATGATGATGACCAATCCGATTGACAACGGACTGAAGCGGTACAGTGATGAGAAGGGGGTTTGGTACATCGCCTCCTATAAAAAAATAGGCTTTGCCAACGGGGGCGTTATCTCAACGGTCAATGAAAAGAAGGCCTTTGAAGCGGTCAGTCGAATTCAATTTCGAAATATGATCATTACCATCATTGTCTTGAACCTTGCAATACTCATTGTCTACTTCTTTTCAAAGACCCTCACCGGCCCGGTGCGGCGCCTTGTATATGCTGCCGAGCAGATAGAACAGGGTATTTTCGAGATTGATATTGTTAAGACTTCAAATGATGAAATCGGACAGCTTACTGAATCATTTATAAACATGGGAAAGGGCCTCGGTGAACGTGAAAAGATCAAAGACGCCTTTGGTAAATTTGTAAACAAGGAAATCGCCGAAAAGGTACTGAGAGATGAGATAAAGCTCGGAGGGGAACGAAAAGATGTAGCCATCTTCTTCTCTGACATCAGAAACTTTACCGCCATCTCAGAAAAACTTGAACCGGAAGAAGTTGTTGAGTTTCTCAATGACTATATGACCCGTATGGTGAACTGCGTCAATTCGACCCGGGGTGTCGTTGATAAATTTATCGGTGATGCCATTATGGCCATCTGGGGGGCTCCTGTCTCCCACGGCAATGATACGGAAAATGCTGTCAACTCAGCCCTTATGATGCGCGGGGCCCTCATGGACTTCAACAAGGGACGGGGCGGCCCGAAAAGGCCGGTAATCCAGATAGGCTGCGGCATCAATACAGGACCGACACTTGTCGGCCAGATCGGTTCCCAGGACAAAATGGAATATACGGTTATCGGTGATGCGGTTAACCTCGCCTCCAGAATCGAAGCCCTGAACAAGCCCTTCGGTACCGATATACTGATTTCTTATGACTCACTCATGCTGGTACCTGATCTCTATTATGTAGAAAAAATGAAAGAAATTATAGTGAAGGGGAAGATTGAGCCCCAGCAGATATATGCTGTTCTCGGACGAAAAGATGACCCGAATGCCCTGAAAACTATTGCCCAGCTTCGGGATCTCCTCGGTATAGAACATAAAGACCTGAGCAGCTTTGATCCCGATGAAGCGGAAGTAAAATATGAGATAGTCGGCGATAAAAAATAATCATGAGATTTGCACTGAGAGATATAATAGTAGTCGGCGTCAGCACGGTAATCATAGCAGGTGCCTCTGCGGCCCTCTACCACGATTTCACCGCCCGTGTCTCCGGGGGAAAGCGGGTAAAAATCGGTACCATAATCTACAAAAAGAAAAAAGCCCAGAGAAAGTATTCCGGGGAAGTTATCTGGGAAAATGTCACCAGGCAGGATACGGTCTACAATTACGACTCTATCCGTACCGAAGCGAACTCATCATCAATTATTAAACTTGCTGACGGTTCAGAAATCGAGCTGAAAGAGAATACCCTGATACTTCTCAGCCTGGCCGAGGGTAGTGCCAACATAGACTTCTCACGGGGGTCTATCAGTGCAAAGGCGGCTACGGGTCTCAAAATATCCGCTGGCAATAAAGTAATCAATGCGAGCAAGGGTAACCTCAACCTGGCGGCAAAAAAAGACCAGCTGAAGCTTAATGTTCAGGACGGTACTGCGATAATCGACGGAAAAACGATAGACAAAAACCAGCTTGCACTGATCGGTAAAGACAAGACCAGTATTAAAGAAAAAGAATTTACCCTCACCTCTCCGGGGGCAAGCCGCTATTTTATCACCTTTGGCAAAACCCGGAATATCAATTTTTCCTGGCAGTCACGGCAAAAGAAACCGTATATTTTTCAGGTCGCGGCAAATCCCGGGTTCACTAAAAATCCGATTACCAGAAGAGTGAACACTCCGGCAGCCTCCCTGGCCCTTAAACCGGGTTCCTGGTTCTGGCGTGTCGGCTATGGGGAAAAGAATACCCCCTTCAGCCAGGAGGGTTCTTTCACGATAATCAAAGAGCAGAAAGAAACGCTGATCAGTCCCGCCGGTGGAAAAATTTTCGCCTATGTGACAACCCGTCCCATGGTAAACTTCAAGTGGACCGGCAGCACCACGGATGCCACGTATCGTATTGAGATCGCCTCTGATCTGAAATTTACCGCCATTGCCCAGACCCTGAAGAGCAGCCAGACCAGTATTGCCACCACCGCCCTCGATGGAGGAAAATGGTACTGGCGGGTAACCAATGTATACCCCTTTGGAAACATCAACGGCAGCGTAAAGTCTCCCGTCGGCAGTTTTACCCTGACGAAAGATGCCACCATTCCGCCGCCGGTACTTATAAAGCCGGTACCGGGCTACCGGGCCAGTGATCTCTTTATTGCCCAGGGGAAGCAGGTTCTCAACTGGCGGCTTCATGACGACATCAAAGAATACAGAATCGACCTGGCGGCATCCCCTGACATGAAGACACCCCGGGTTTCATCAGTCATCAAAGGCTCATATTTTAATCTTCCTTCATCAACTCCCCGGGGCACCTGGTACTGGCGGGTAACCGGTATTGACCGTGACGGCAACGCCTACTTATCAGAGGTACGAAACTTTACAATAACCTCTACGGCAAAAATTACAACTCTTCGGCCTCCAGACGGAACAGCCATGGCCGTACCAGAAGAAGAGAAAAGTATTTTCTTTGCATGGAAGGACCCGAACCGGGGCGACCGTTACCGCATTGAACTGGCTGAAGACCGTAACTTCACAAAAATCATAAGCAGAAGTACCGCCTCGGCAACCTCGAAGGAACTTCCCCGGCCGAAACAAAATCAGTTTTTCTGGCGTGTTTCCCTTCTTGATACCACAGGTAAGGTCAAAACAGAAAGCAATACCGCCCGGGTATTGTTTTCAACCGCCCTCGCGCCGCCGCAGATCACCCTTCCCCGGGAAGGAGCGACTATCGATGCGACAACCTTGAACAATCTGGCCTTTGTGTGGAAAAAAGCACCCGGGGCGACCCACTATCATCTAAAGGTTCTTCACTTTGCCCGTGGATTTACACGCAAAATAATTGAAAAGGAAGTGACAGCAACCAGGTATATTATTAAAAATATGACTCTTCTCGATGAGGGTAATTTTATAATTGAAATCAAGTCTCTCAAAAAGAGCGGGAATATACTCAACAGCCAAAGTATAGTGCAAAAAAGGTATTTTTCCATCAAATTGCAGCAGAAATTACAGAATCCAGAGATCATTACCCCAAATATTATATATATTGAATGATAATCATCGGCGAAGAAACGACGAAATTATGAAAAATACAACCAGAAAGACCTTCTTTCTTTCAATCATCCTTGTTTTTGCGGCAGCGGGTGCCCTCCTCGGTGCTCCGCCCCGTAACGCCAGCTTCCAGTGGAAAAAGGTCCCCGGGGCAATACAATACCGGGTACAGATCGCACGACCCGATGGGAAAATTATTCTCCGCCGAAATACCAAGACCCACTATATTGCCTTCAGACTCCCCTACGGAACCTACAGGGGACGGGTCGCGGCGGTTAACAAGTTTCGAAAAATCAGCCCCTGGAGCAAATGGTTTATCTTTGTCATCAAACGCTCCCTCAAGCCTGAATTCAATTCAGCAGCCCCCCGGGATATTTCCCCCGAAGACGGCACAATTGAAGTCACCATAAAGGGTGACAATTTTATGGAAGACATCAAAGTTCAACTCATTAAAAATGGAAAGGAAGTTAAAGGCATTCCCTTTCTGCGAAAATCAGAGACCCGTATCATTCTCACGGTTAACTCGGGAGACCTGCCCGGGGGCTACCTTGACCTGGCGATTACCAATCCCGGGGATAATTCAATCATAGCCAAACAGATTTTTCAGATTACTGCCAATCCTGAAATAGATACTGTTGCCCCTGGAATTATCGCCTTTAATTCAGGGCCCAGTAAAATAACCGTATCAGGGAAACGATTTCTCAAGGGCTGCAGCGTCTTTTTTCGAAAGGGCTCAAAAACAATACGTCCCAGCAAAACCATTAGAAAGAATTCCCGCACCCTTGAGCTGACCATCGACCCGGCAGGAGCAAAGGGAGGAAGCTACGATATGGTGGTTATGAATCCAGGCAACAATAACGCCATTGAAACAAACAGCCTCAGAATCTCGAAAAACATGGGGATCTACATAGGTATCTCCCCGGTTTTAGCATTCTCAGGCGGTCTGGGAGACGGCCCACACCTGGGAACCCAGCTCCACGCCGCCTGGATGCCAGAGTTCTTTAAAACCATTCCAGTGATAAATAAGATGGGTATTGAGGGAGAATACATCAACCTGACCTATCATGATGAAGTAGGCAATAAGTATGACCTGGAGACTCATAGTTTCGGCCTTGGCCTTACCTTTACCTTTGCCCCCACATCTATCTTTAATATAATATTCCACAGCGGATTCGGTGGTGTCTATTCAGTAATCAAGGACACACCCCTGGGGGACCTGGACTCAACAGACCCGTATATATATGGCGGCATGTCATTTCGCTTTAATATTGCCGATATGATTTACATTGAAACCGGTATACAGTATTACAACCTTTTCTATATATCGAAAAATCAGGGTTCTCTTATGACCATGATCCGTTTCGGTATCATTTTCTAAAATAAAATCATCCTTTCCTCCCCCGCCGGCAGATTAACTTATTGACATTCCCTACTGTTGTGATATTAATAAATACTTACAGACGTAATAAATATCCCTCATTACGTCTAATGCTCATATTTCAAGGAGACCATCATGAGAAAAGCCGCTGTCAGTATTTCATTAATTCTTCTTTTTGCAACAGCCTGCGGGACCCTGCAGCAGAATATCGATGCCCGAAAAAATCTGGCAAAATGCAAGTATAAATTCAGAAAAATCGAACTGGTAAAAGTAAGCTTTAAGGGAATAAAGCCGAAGTGGGTGCATTTTGATGCTTTTCTCGACATAACTAACAAGGCAAAATCAGAAGTTGCCCTCGACAGCATCACGGGAGATATCTTTCTTGATCGATACAAGACTTCCCAGATTCAGCACAAACACTTTGTGCGTATTCAACCGGGAGAAATAAAAACTGAAAAAGTCAGGCTTAAGGTCGACTTTGGAAAAACTTTGAAAGCCGCTTCAAAGCGCCCTGAAAAAATAACCCTTCAGGCTAAGGTCTACATGACAATAATGATCGGTTCATATACCCTGAAAACTCCCTTTGCCATAAAGGTACGGGCCACCTTCCCGATTCCATGGAAGGAAATCACCCGGCAGGCCAAAAAGCAGGGAGGAAAGGCAATCAGGAAGCTTGGAAAAAAGAAGAAAAAATGGAAAAAGTATTTTAAATAAAATCATGCAGACGAACAGTAAAAGTATAAAACCCGGGGTTAAAGCCCCGGGTTTTATACTTTTTATCACAAAAATCTTGACAAATATCACCCTTATATTACTATATCAAGATATATTGATATAGTACAAGGAGCAGCCATGAACTTCCGAGACCGACTAAAAACCCCCCGCCCCATTATCGTTGACGGTGCAATGGGAACCCTTCTCTTTCAAAAAATCCCCGGATACGCGGGATCCTTTGAACTGTTGAATGTTGAACAGCCTAAACTCCTCGAAGAAATACATGAACTCTACTTCGAAGCGGGAACAGATATCGTAGAGACCAATACCTTTGGCGGAAGCTCCATAAAGCTCGAAGAATTCAACCTGGCACAGCGCTGTGAAGAAATAAATGAAGCGGGAGCCGCCCTGGCCCGCCGGGTTGCCGACCGTTACGGCAAATATGTCGGAGGCTCTGTGGGCCCCACGGGAACACTTATTGAGCCCATGGGTGAAACGCCCCCTGAAGTCATCTACGAGGCGTATGCCGCCCAGATGAGGGGCCTTGAGCGGGGTGGAGCTGATGCCATCATCATAGAAACCATGAATGATATCCAGGAGGCGAAACTCGCCCTTCTGGCAGCAAAGGACCAGACAAAACTTCCGGTTATCTGCAGCATGACCTTTGAAGAAAACGGCAAGACCATGACCGGTACCGACATGCTCACGGGATTTGCCACCCTGTCCGCACTCGGCGCTGATGTGGTTGGGGCCAACTGCAGCATGGGGCCAGACGGCATGGTCACCATATGGAAAGAAAGCATCGATGCGATCAGGGAACTGGGAATCAACTTTTCAGTCTGGTCGAATGCCGGGCTTCCTGAAATGGTTGATGGTGAGGCGGTTTACAGCCTGACGCCTGACCGCTTTGCGGAACTTTCCTTAGAATTTGCCAATCTGGGCGTTCGGGTCATCGGCGGTTGCTGCGGCACCACACCGGAACATATCCGGGCCCTGGGGAATAAGTTAAAGGAAGTTAACCTTCCCCCCGCCCCGGCTGAAAAATCGTACCGTTTTCTTACCAGCCGGAGTAAAACAACTGACATGGGAGGCAGGAGCGAACTCATCGTACTGGGGGAACGCCTTAATCCTTCGGCGCGGAAAAAATTCGCCGCAGATTTAAAAGAGGAAAAACAGGACTTTCTCCGTGAAGAGTCGCGAAAACAGGTAAAGGAAGGAGCCCATGTACTTGATATCAATGTAGGCCTCCCGGGAATCGATGAAATCGGGGCCATGCACCGTTCGATTGCCACCCTTTCAAATACTGTTGATGTTCCATTGATGATTGACTCGGATAATCCTCAGGTGCTCGAAAAGGCCCTGATGACCTTTCCAGGAATCCCCATTGTAAATTCTATTAACGGGAAGCAGAAAAGTATCGATACGGTGCTTCCCCTGATAAAAAGATTCGGCTGCTACGTGGTTGCCCTCTGTCTCGATGACAGCGGCATACACCAGGATGCCGAAAAGCGTATTGCCGCGGGAGACCGCCTGGTGGGCATTCTAGAAGCAGAAGGCATTCACCATGACCGGATTCTGGTTGATCCCCTGATGCTCGCCGAAAGTGCCGAGCCGGGAGCAGCCATGGAGACCCTGAAGGTGGTAAAGCATTTTTCGAACAAGGGGATTAAAACTTCCCTCGGTATATCAAATATCAGCTTCGGACTGCCTCAGCGCAAACATATCAACAACATGTTTCTCTCTATGGCGGTAAAAGAAGGTTTATCCGCAGCAATTGTCAATCCCACGACCCTTGCCTTCATCGATGAGCCGACTGATGAAGAAAAACTGGCCCGTGATTTCCTTACCGGTGCAGATCACGATGCGGTCAATTATATCGCCCACTTCAAGGATCAGGCACCGGTAACGGCTGTTGAGAAAACCTCAGGTCCTGTTGATATTATAGACGAGATCTTTACCATGGTCGTAGAAGGCAATGTTGACGCCATTGAAGCCGCAATTGAGGCTGCCCTCCCGGATAAAACCCCCCAGGAGATCATGGACAATGGACTCCTGAAGGCCCTTGAAAAAGTCGGGGAACTCTACAGCACAGGGGAATACTTTTTACCCCAGATGATCGCTTCGGCAAATACAATGAAAAAGGGTTTTCTCCGCCTTAAGCCCCTTCTTGCCGAAGGAGGTGGAGAGCGCCTCGGCACGGTAGTCATCTGTACGGTCAAGGGCGACATTCATGACATCGGTAAAAACATTGTTGCCATGATGATGGAAAATCACGGCTTTGAGGTTCATGACCTGGGAAAAGATGTGGCAGCTGAAGAAATTATCAAAACAGCCAAAGAAGTTAAAGGCGATATTATCTGTCTCAGTTCACTTTTAACCACTACCATGGGTGAAATGAAACGGGTCACTGAAATCCTTGAATCTGAAAAAATTGATATCCCCGTTATGGTCGGCGGTGCAGTAGTAAACCAGGAATATGCCGACAGCATCAGGGCACACTATTCGAAGGACGCCGTAGAAGCGGTAAACCTGGCAAAGACGTTCATGAAAGTATAGGAAGAGTACAAAGTAACAAGTGTAAAGTTGCACGTTTGCAGATAGGTTCCAGATAAGCTTGTTACTTTTTACTTTATACTTGTTACTCTCATCACTCCCAGACGTCCTCATCACGCTGCTGCTGTACCAGGTGATCCCGATCGGTTTTTTCATCTTCATGAGACTCCCCTTCTTTGATCAGGGTATCCCGATCCTTCGGGTCGTCTTCGTGGAGCTGAAACTCACGAATCAGTTCATCACGATCCTGCGGGTCATCCTCGTGAAGCTGAAATTCACGGATACGCTCATCCCGGGGACCCGGATCATTTTCATGGGCTTTTTTTTCACGAATCAGCTCATCTCGCGGTTGAGGGTCGTTTTCATGGGCCCTTGCTTCACGTACCAGGCCGTCTCGCGGTTGAGGATCGTTTTCATGGGCCCTTTTCTCACGGACAATCTCATCGCGGGGACCGGGCCGGTTCTCTTCACTCCGCCGTGACCGTACCAGGTCTCTTTTAAGGCTCTGAAAGCTTTTGCGCAGATTCATCAACATACCTCCTGCAAATAAACTTCCTTCTCTGATAATAATATACTACACCGCGGGGAAAGATTCTTTTTTTGGATATATTTTGAAGCGCCTCCGCTTAGTCTGCCCATTTTTCGTCTGCCAGTATATGCACAGGAATAAGAACAGTGTTACGGAAGGTAAAAACAGGACTCATTGCCCGATAAATACAAAAGAGACTCCGCCTTCTTTTGCATAAAAAAACAAACCGTTAAGCGCTATAGCTCGTTCTAAAATACTTAAACATCGCATAACGGGGTGACAATATTTTTTTTAAATATTGTTGACATTAATTCTTATACAATTTTTCTTAATAATAGGGTGAAAGTACGGACATATCCAGGTGAGGGGTTCACGGGAGGTATGACAGAAGCAATCTGCTTCTGAAGGTCCGGTTCTGCAGTGTCACATTATAACTGCAGCTTTCGTCCACAGCATGAAATATAACTCAATATTTTTAATTAAATTAAAGATATGAAAGGAGAATTTTTGTGAGACGATCAATTCTGCTATTTTTGTTACCTTTCATCGTATTTACATACGTTGTCTTCCTTCTTTCTCAGAGTGCATGCGGTTATGTTCGAGCCACCAAAGCAGTAAAGGAAATTCCATTTAATCACAAATCCCATATGACAAAAGATTACGGTATTGATAACTGTGAATCTTGTCACAAGTATACAGCGGATGGACGATTTCAGGGAATGCCCACAGTGGCTGAATGTACTGTTTGTCACGATAGAGAGGGGAGCTACAGCGGTGATAAGGATACACCGAAACGTAAGGCCTTCTTTGATAATTATAAGGATACTGATAAGCCCTGGACTGCATTTGCAAAGCAGCCCGATCTGGTCTACTTCAGTCACAAGGTCGTAATGACTGCCCGCTATGAAGACGGTCGTAAAAAATCTCGATGCGGATCATGTCACGGCGATAAGTTAAACTCCATGACGACAAAACGCATCAAGGGAACCATGCTCATGGGACAGTGTATGGACTGCCACACTGCACTCAAGATCAGCAATAAATGCATGGTTTGCCACGATTAAGTTGAAAAAATTCATAAGGAGTATTGGAAACTCATGAAGAAAATAGAAAGAAAAGATTTTCTGAAGATGACCGGAGGGGCAGTCGTAGGTGGTCTTACGGGATATGTATTTTCCGGTGCGCCGTTCCTGATGTTCCAGGAACTGGCAGAATGGTCACAGGACCAGTATGTACCAGGAAAGGGAGAGCAAAAGCTTCTCTCTGACATATGTAAGAGCTGTTCAGAACAGTGCCAGATAACCGTAAGAATGGTTAAAGACCGCGCTGTTAAAATTGAATCATCTAATACCTGCTGTCCCCTTGGACAGGCTTCACTACAGCTTCTCTATCATCCCGAAAGAATTCATAAGCCCCTCAAACGTGCGGGCAAAAAAGGTTCTGGAAAATATGTTCCCGTTTCCTGGGATGACGCGATTAAAGATATTTCAGGCCAGCTCAATAAGCTGACTAAAGCCGGAAAGACCGATGGAATCGCGTCGGTAAGCAAGAATATAAACGCAGGTTCTGATCTGGTCCGCCGCCTTGTTAATGCTGCGGGAAGCAATCAGAACTACTATGAATCAGGCCTCGACTCACTGACAGACGCGGCTCTCGGCGGTATCGTGCAGTATGATTTCGCCAACACCGATTATGTTCTCAGTTTCGGCGCCAAACTATTTGAAGGCTGGGGATCCCAGATTCAAATGAACAAGGTTCTCGCTGACTGGAAAGCCGGCAAGACTAAACTGGTTCAGGTTGATACCAATAACTCACGAACCACGTCTCTTGCAGACCAGTGGGTACCCGTTAAGCCGGGAACCGAAGGCATTTTCGCCCTCGGCCTCGCCAACTACCTGATCAAAAACAAAGGCAAAACATCAAATGGTGTCGGATTCGCAAAGTGGGCGCAGCTTGCCTACCAGTTCGACCTCAAAACTACTGCAAAACTTACCGGTGTAAGCGAAAAGCAGATTAAAGCTGTCGGTGATGCCTTTGCAGCAGCACGAAATCCTGTTGCCGTGGCCGGTAAAGGAGCCGCGGGCGTATCTTCTTCAGCCTCCGAGCTTATTGCCGTATACGCACTCAACAGCATGGTTAACAGTAAAGCAGCATCTCTGAAGAAAGTTAACGGTCTGGGTGTTCCCGCCAAGGGAAAAGCCTCTGAAGCAGGTTTAGACGCCTTCATTAAAAAAGGCGCCCTCGACTTTCTCATCGTCAATGAAGCTGATCCCGTTTACAAATCAGTAATGGGAGCTGATCTGGCGAAGAAAATGAATGATGCCTTTGTTGTAGCCCTGATGCCCCTGATAAATGATACTGCACATTATGCAGATTACATTCTTCCAACCCTTTCACCAATAGAAACACTTAAGGTTGAAGGAAAAGCAATGGTGAACCGCTTCCCGGCAGCATTTCACGGTGGAGACGCGGTTATTAAAATTGCTCAGAAAGTAGATGCCGCAAAGGGCAGCTTTCCCTGGAAGAGTTATTTAGATGTCATCGGCCAGACTGGCAAGAAGAAAGCAGCAGGAAACTTTAACTTTAAAGTTTCTGACCTGAAGGATCAGATTACCGCCCTGAAGAAAGAATCAGCCGGTTTAAAGATGCTTCCTGCAGAAATTGCTGTTATCGGCGATGGTGATGGAATGGCCTTCCCCTATGTTCTCAAAACAATTGATGCCGATACATTTGAACTCGGTAAGATGAAAGTCTTGATCAACAAAAAGACTGCAGAGAAAGAGGGTGTATCTGATGGTTCTTCAATAGACATTACATCAAGCCGCGGAGAAATTGGATCAGTAAAAGTATGTGTCACTGACCTCGTCGCTCCCGATGTCATAGCTGTTCCCCTCGGTTTCGGCCACAAGGCCTACACCAAGTACGCGAAGGGAAAAGGGGTTAATCCGAAGGAAATTATGGCCGCCGATATCGACCCCGTTACCGGAACTGCCAACTGGTGGTCAACCCACGTTAAAATCAGCTAATGGATGAGGTAACTATGAAAACGAGTAATTCTAAAATGACACGCCGGTGGGGAATGGCAATTGACCTGGACAAATGTAATGGCTGCGGTCAGTGCTCAATCGCCTGTTCCCAGGAAAACAATATGCCTATCTTCAAAGATGATTCAGATGTTCCGAAGCGGGTTGCCTTTCTTGATCTCATGAAGGTTACCAACGATCGTGACGCTGAATATCCTAATGTAAATGTTGCGTACATTCCTAAAATGTGCCAGCAGTGTGAAGGAAACGACCCGAACAATCCTGTACCTCCCTGTGTTTCAGTCTGCCCCGCAGTGGCAACAGACGTGGGAGATGACGGAGTTGTAAGCCAGATATGGTCACGCTGTATCGGATGCCGGTACTGCCAGGTTGCCTGTCCTTACGAAGCCCGGGTCTTCAACTGGTGGAAACCAAAGTACGAAGAATCCTTCAAGAAGTCCCTGAATCCTGATGTTTCAATAGCATCACGGGGAACTGTTGTAAAATGTACCTTCTGCAGTCATCTATGGAAGCAGGAAAGAGATAAGGCCGTCGCAAAGGGCGAACTTGACATCAATGCGGTAACGTATACCCCCGCATGCGTTGCAACCTGTCCGACAAATGCCATGGTATTCGGTGACCTCAATGATCCGAAATCTGAAATTTCCAGGCTTTCTAAAGACAAGCGTGCCTTTCGTCTGGTTCACACCATAGACGACAAGTCACCTGAAGAGCAGAAGAAACTTAAAGCCACTAGAAACTATCCGAGCCCCAAGGTTTACTACCTTTCAAGTAAGCAGTGGGTTAAAGATATGATGAAATTCAAATAGGTACCCTAAAAAGGAGATTACCAGTGAGTGAAGCAAAAGCAATGAGTGATAAAACGAGAAAAATAATCCTCGGTGTCCTCTGGGCGCTGGTTGCAGGATTTGCAGTCTTTGCTATTCAGATCCTTTTCTGGGGACTGGGTTACACAGACATGAACAATGTGTTTACATGGGGAAACTGGATTATCGGTGACCTTGGCCTGGTAGCACTGGGCGGAGGGGCATTCTTTACCGGTTTCTTCCTGTATATATTTCGGGTAGATAAACTTGAGCCGATCATTAACTCTACAGTTCTTATCGGTTTCATGTGCTACCTTTTTACCTTCGTATTCCTTCTTTTCGACCTGGGACAGCCCCTTCGGTGCTGGTTTGGCTTTGCCTACCCTAACTGGGGAGATGGACTGCTACCGACATCAATGCTGACAGAAGTTTTCTTCTGTTTATCATTATACTTCTGTATCCTCTTCGTAGAGCTTATTCCTATCGCTCTCACGAATAAGTGGGCAGAAAAATTTCCTGTTCTTAAAGCCATCGGCCACTACATGCACAAACTGATGTGGATCATGGCTGCAGCAGGAACCTTCCTTTCATTCTTTCACCAGGGATCACTTGGAGGCGGAATGTGGGATGTTCTCTACGGAAAAGCTGTATGGTTCCGTGAGCACCATCAGCTCTTCTTCATTGCCATTATCGCCGCAACTGCGGGTGGAACGTCTTTCATGACTCTCTGCCCCTTTGTAGCCGGTAAAGTAATGAACAAAGAAGTCATGCCGAAAGAGACCTACTGGACACTGACAAAAATTTCAGGTGTTATGTTTGTTATATACACGACGGTCAGAATCTGGGACGTCTACACTATGACTACAAAATTCGTCCCTTCCTTTGATAGAAATTATCTCGATCTCTGGGGCGGATACTACGGTATCTGGCTGCTGGTTCTTGAGTTCCTCTTACTTCTATCTCCGGTCATTTTCCTGAACATTAAAAAGTTTCGGGAAACTGAAAAGTTTATGGCCATCGGTATTGTATCCGGTGTTCTGGCTATCGTCGTGAGCAAGATTTCTGTTCTGCTTCACGGATTCTCAGCACCGAACTTCCCATGGAGAAAGTTTGCAGCATACAATCCCACTATCCAGGAATGGTTTGTTACACTGGGAGTTTTTGCCCTGATGATTCTCATTTACATTGCCTTCGTCAAGTGGTTTAAACTGTTCCCACACCTGGAGCATAGTGAAGAAGATCACTAAAAAGTTTTACATATAATAAAAAAAGTCGGCGGAAACGCCGGCTTTTTTTATGCCCGGATATATACGGCATGGTCCACTTTCAGGCTGTGTATCGGGGAATAAAAGTTGCTGTATTGGGGAAGGTTATTCAAAAAAATAATGTGAATGAAACGACGGGAGCGAACTTTGTATGAAGGCGACCTTTGCAAAGGTCGCCTTCATACAAGAATACATCGCCTTCAAATAAAGACATACCGTCTTCAACACCAGGTATCAACCTCAAGAAAAAAAACTACTCCTCATCATTCTGTATCCGACACGCCTTCACCGTATTAGCAAGCAGCATGGTAATAGTCATCGGCCCTACCCCGCCGGGAACCGGCGTAATGGCCGAGGCTTTCTTTGAAACCGCCTCAAAGTCTACATCACCAACCAGCTTCATCTTTTCAGGATCATCAGGATGAGGAATCCGGTTGGTGCCCACATCGATCACCACTGCCCCTTCCTTGACCATGTCGGCGGTAATGGTGCCGGGACGGCCTGCGGCGACGACCAGAATATCTGCCTGGCTGGTGTAGTATCCGATATCCTTGGTAGCGGTATGGCAGACCGTAACAATACAGTTGGCCCGTTCGCTTTTTTGAATCATCATATTGGCTACGGGCTTTCCGACAATATTGCTGCGCCCCACAACTACCAGGTGCTTTCCTTTAAGGTCTTCAACATTTCGTACAATCATTTCCTGAACGCCGTAGGGGGTGCAGGGATAGAAACAGTTTTCATCACCGATGACGATTTTACCCACATTGGTGGGATGAAATCCGTCGACGTCCTTTATCGGGTCAATGCGGTTGATGACCTTTTCTTCATCAATATGGAGCGGAAGGGGAAGCTGCACCAGGATGCCGTTGACTTTTTTGTCTTTATTGAGGCTGTCCACCAGTTTCAAAAGATCTTCTTCTGTGGTGTCTTCCGACAGTTTGTGCTCAAATGATACGATTCCCATTTCATCACAGCCCTTTTTCTTCATGCGTACATAGACTTCTGATGCCGGGTCATTGCCCACCAGTACCACTGCCAGCCCGGGAGCGAGGCCTTTATCTTCCTTTAACATATCTACTTCATCTTTTATATCAGTTCTTATCTCAGCAGCAAGCGCCTTTCCATCTATTATTCGGGCCACGGTGGAACCTCCTTCCTTCTATCCATAATCAAAGTTTATCCTACTATTATCATTGCTCCTGCAATTTCAAGGATTTTCGTTAAATATGAGTAAAAGTTTTTAAGGCTCTGCAACCGCTCCCCGGCCCCCGGCTCAAGGGTTCTTAAAGCGTTTCAAAAGCATGGACCTCGCCCACCCCCACTTTAGGCTCAAAGTCCCCCTCTGGGGGATTCAGAGGGCCGCAGGATTCATTTGACCGGGGATTTAAGAGGGAAAACCTCTTGACATGGATGGTACAATGAAAAAATGTTTTCCCATATTTATAATCAGCACAATGCAGGAGAAAAACATGGCAATACCACTACGCAGTGAATTCAGCACAAAAGGAAGAAAAATGGCCGGGGCCCGAAGCCTCTGGCGGGCAAATGGCATGAAAGAGGAGATGTTCGGCAAGCCGATTATCGCCATTGCCAATTCATTTACCCAGTTTGTTCCCGGACACGTTCACCTCCATGATATCGGACAGGAAGTCAAGGCCATCATCGAGGAAGAGGGCTGCTTTGCCCCTGAATTCAATACCATTGCCATCGATGACGGCATCGCCATGGGTCACAACGGCATGCTCTATTCCCTCCCCTCACGGGAACTCATTGCCGACAGTGTCGAGTACATGTGCAACGCCCACATGGCCGACGCCCTGGTCTGTATCAGCAACTGCGACAAGATCACTCCCGGAATGCTCATGGCAGCCATGCGCCTGAACATTCCAGCGATTTTCATCTCCGGGGGTCCCATGGAAGCGGGAGAATTTAAGGGCAAAAAAACTGATCTCATCGACGCCATTGTCATGGCAGCTGACCCCTCGGTTGCCGATGATGATATTGCTGAACTCGAACGTTCCGCCTGCCCGACCTGCGGTTCCTGTTCAGGCATGTTTACAGCAAACTCGATGAACTGCCTCAATGAAGCCCTTGGCCTTGCTCTTCCGGGCAACGGCACCATCGTGGCAACTCACACAAACAGAAAAAAACTTTTTCACAACGCCGCGAAGCGCATCGTAGAAATGGCCACACAGTATTATGAGAAGGAAGACAAAGGCATGCTGCCCCGAAGCATCGCCACACGAGAAGCCTTCTTAAATGCCATGTCCCTTGACATCGCCATGGGAGGAAGCACCAACACGGTCCTGCACCTTCTCGCTATTGCCCAGTCAGGGGAAGTTAACTTCACCATGAAAGACATCGACGCCCTTTCACGTAAGGTTCCGAACATATGCAAGGTAGCCCCGAGTTCACATTTTCATGTCGAAGACGTCAACCGCGCCGGAGGCATTCTTTCCATCATGGGAGAACTCGACCGAATCGGACTGATAGATCGGTCTGCAAAACGGGTAGATACCCCAACCCTGGGTGAGGCCATTGATCAATATGATATCATGCGAGATACGGCAACTAAAGAAGCAATTGATGCCTACAGCAGCGCACCGGCTCACAGCGGCCGTAACCTGGTTATGGGATCACAGGATACTTTCTTTAAAGAACTTGATCGTGACCGGGCTGCGGGCTGTATCCGCGACCTTGAGCACTGTTACAGTCCCGATGGGGGCCTGGCAGTCCTTTTCGGCAATATCGCCGAAAACGGAAGCATCGTTAAGACCGCCGGTGTCGACCCGAGCATCTACCAGTTCACTGGCAAGGCAAAGGTCTTCTATTCCCAGGATGATGCAGTAGAGGCTATCATCGGCGGAAAAATTAAAGCTGCCGATGTTATAATTATCCGCTACGAAGGCCCGAAAGGGGGCCCGGGCATGCAGGAGATGCTCTACCCGACATCTTACATCAATTCAATGCACCTGGGCAAGGAATGCGCCCTGATCACCGATGGACGCTTCTCAGGGGGCACAGCGGGCCTTTCAATCGGCCATGTATCTCCTGAGGCAGCCGCGGGTGGTGCAATCGGTCTCATTGAAGAGGGAGATATCATTGAAATCGACATTCCTGCCCGAAGCATCAATCTCAAAGTATCTGACAGAGAGCTGGCTGAGCGCCGCAAAAAAGAAGAAGCAAAAGGCGCCGCGGCATTTGTTCCTGTCGGAAGAGGAAGAAAAGTATCAGCGGCCCTCCAGACCTATGGACTACTGGCTGCTTCTGCGGACAAAGGGGCAGTGAGAATACTACCGGTTACCTGCGAAGAGTAAAGCCATTCATTAAGTTTAAAAAAGGCCGGGAGGCACTTCCCCTCACCCCCCGGCCCCCTCTCCCGTTTATCAAAGAAAAAGGAGAGGGGGAGTTTTCCGGATGAAGCTTTCTTGTAATTAAAAAAAAACAAAAAACCATTAATCCGTTTCTTCCTCCCCTCTCCCAAAACCAGCTTCTGATTAAATATATTCCTGTATTTCAGGGAGAGGGGCCGGGGGTGAGGGCATTGCACCTAACTAAATCCTTATCCTTTTAAAAAAATTTTTCTTGCCCTTAGCAGCCTTCCAGCCATATCCTGTTTAAAATTATTAACGGATTTCAACCATGAACATAGAACTGCACAATATACTATTAAATCTCTACTACGTGGGAGTTGCAGCAGCCTTTCTAGTGAGGGAAATTTTCTGGCTTCGCATTGTTATGATCTTTGCCGCCTGCTGCGTGATTTCCTATGGTGTAATCACATCCAACACGACAGTAATTATCTGGAACTCAATTTTTTTAACAATAAATTCCGTCTGGGTCCTTAGACTGTATATTGAGCGGAGACCTATTCCTCTTGACGATGACATCAGGGATCTCTATCACACAATTTTTTCAGAAATGTCGAAACAGGAATTCCTCCACCTGTGGAAGCAGGGGACGATAAAAAAAGGCGAAAATGAAACACTCTGTAAAAAGGGCGAGTTATACAACAGCGTATCCTGTGTAATATCCGGCAACGTACTGGTTCATAAAAGCGACAGTCGGGTTCTTTACCTCGGCAGGGGGAAGTTTTTCGCAGAAATGAGCTTTCTCACCAGGCAGCCAGCCTCGGCTGATGTTACTGCCGAAGAGGAAGTAACCTATATCTCCTGGTCAAGACATGTCGTAGAACATATGAAAAAAGTGTACCCGGAGCTGCCTCAAAAGCTGCAGCTTATCATAGGCAAAGACCTTGTATTTAAACTACAATCGAGCTGAAAACCGCATAAACAATAGCAATAGCCCTGGGTTTAAACCCGGGGCTATTGCTATTGTTTATGCGGGATAAAAACACAACCTATGGCCAGGGGTTCCAGTCGCCCCAGTTTTCATAGTATTCCTTCAATGCCGGAATATCTTCCATTTTTTCTTCAATCCAGTTCTTTGCCATTTTTACAATGTCCTGCTCCCGTTCAATGGTTATCTCCCGGAGCATTACTCTTGTTCTCAGAAAAACAAAATAGGTATCCAGCACATCATGTATACAGTAGTCATTTATTTCCCGGAGTTTGCCTTCAAGAAACATGCCGTAGACCTCATTTCCCTTGGTTGACATTTTTCCCGGTTTGCCAAGGACCTTTGCCAGTAGGTTCAATCCCCCGTTCATTCGAATGGCATTGAAGTTACTGAGCCAATCCTGAAGATCGATATGCTTGGTTCCGAAGCGGTACCGCCCCGCGAATTTATCCTTAAAGTGACGCTTTGCGGAAATGCCGTACCGGTAGGCCATCAGTTCGAGAAGGGGAACATCGAAGCCCCGGCCGTTAAAAGTAACAATAGAGGCATGGTCGTAAAGCTCTTCAAGGCCCTTCCAGAAAAGACGGGTCATTTCTGAAGCCCTGAACTCAGGGTCATCGAGAAGCACCACATCCTGAAGAGTGAAATCTTCACGGATTTTAGCGATACATATCGACACGGGATATTGAAAAGTAACGGGAATAAAATTTGATGACCCGTTGGTTTGTTCCATTATTTCATTCTGAAACTTCTCTACTGCGGCACCGTCATCCAGTTCTTCCCCCGGATATTTTACCTGGCTGATAAGCCTGGCATCGGGTACCGATTCAACATCAAAGACGAGATATTTAGTTTCTTTATAATCAATCATGAGTAATTCCTGTAAATAGCTTGTTGCATGTTTTTGCCGAAGCTTCTGCCCGGGGAATGCACTAAAAATAAAAAAGCATGCTGCGTTTCAGCAACATGCTTTCTAAAAATATAAATTGCAGTAGTTCTACTTGCCTTTTAACTTTTTCTCATATTTTTTAATGAGATCCTTGATAAAGGGATCAGATTCGCTTTCCTTAACTTTTTTCCATGTATCAATTGATTTCTTGGAACCAACCCGTATTGAGGAAAGTACAGCGGCGTATCGAACCTCAGCGCTGTCATCATTCAACATGACCTTGTTAATAATTGCTACCGATTTATCATCTTTTTTGCTGACAAGATAACCGAGGGCCATCACGGCGTGAAGGCGAACATTGACCCGCTGGTCTTCAGCAAGCTTAACCAGGTGGACAACGGCTTTTTTTACTTCTTTTTTACCAAGCCAGTCAGCGGCTGCAACGATAACCTTTTCATCCTTGGAGGCATCAAGGTCGGCGATATACTGTTTCTCTGATTTCTCAGCTGCTGTCACTGCAGCGGTCAGGAAAAATGATAAGATTATTGCAAAAGTAAGAATTTTCTTCATGTTTAACTCCAGTGTGCCACATCAATTTTACGATTCAGCAACTATAGTAGTTTTAAGTCTATATGTCAATTAATAAATTATTTCACAAAACGCTTCAGTGCGCTAAAAGAGAAACTTCCTTCACTATTTTATGGTTTTTCCTTCTATTTTAAGTAATTTTAAAAAAAACACTTTGCAAAGATCAATTGCTCACAAAAAATGGCCAACAACAACCTGTAATAAACTACTTACCACATAAACTTTTCGAAAAGGGCTAAAACTCATGTCAGACAACAAGGTAACAATAGAAGACTCATACGAAGATATGGATAGTGAAGATTTTGGAAAAATGCTCGAAATGTCACTGAATCGAAGTGATGATTTCTCTCCCGGTGACAAGGTCAACGGCACGATCGTGGGACTGACCGATGAACTTGCATTTATTGATATATCCGGCAAAAGCGAAGCAGTAATGGATATAAATGAATTAAAAGATGATAAAGGCGAATTTAAATATAAAAAAGGCGATACCTTTGAAAGCTATATCGTATCGACCCAGGGCGGTGAGATCAAACTGACCTCGGTTATTGGAAAAGGTTCGGTAACGCCGCAGATAGTCCAGATGGCCTACAAATCCGGTATCCCCGTTGAAGGAAGGGTCGGCGAATCAATTAAGGGCGGCTTTTCAGTCTACCTTTCAGATATCCGCTGCTTCTGCCCCTTCTCCCAAATGGGGGCCCGCAAAAATGAAGATGACAGTGTCTACCTGAATAAAAAATTCATGTTCAAGGTCATCCAGTACGGCGAACGGGGCAAAAATATAGTAGTCTCCCGAAGGGCCCTCCTTGATGAAGCCCGTGATGCAGCCAAAGAAGTATTAAAAGAAACATTACACGAAGGAGATATTATCGAGGGAACAATTCAGTCAAAACAGAATTTTGGTCTCTTCGTTGATATCGGCGGCATCGAAGCCCTTGTCCCTAAATCAGAAGTATCCCGCAGCAGGTATAAATCAATGAGCTCCTTTGGACTGGGAGAGGAAGTTAAGGCCCAGGTTCTTTCTATTGACTGGGAAACATCTAAAATATCTCTCAGCATGAAAGCCCTTGAAGAAGATCCCTGGGATAATCTTCAAGGTATCTCCCGCGGAGAGGTCATCGAAGGCGTTGTCGTAAACATCATTAAGTCCGGAGCCTTTGTAGAGCTTAAACCAGGCCTCGAGGGATTCATTCATATCAGCCGAATGAGTCCAATTAAAAAAATAAACCGACCGGAAGACGTCCTCAGCAGAGGAAACAATATATCAGTAAGAATTGTTGACCTCAATCCCGGGGATAAAAAACTTTCCCTCGAACTTATCACCGACGAACCGGATCCCTGGAATCAGGATGTTCAGGCATTGACAGGAACCAATCAAACTGGTATAATAGAAACATCTCGTTCTTCAGGAGTTAACATCAGGCTCTCTAATGGTATGCTTGGATACGTACCAAGAGAAGAGCTCACTAATGACAGAGGAGCCGATATACAGAAAGATTTTCCCGTTGGCATGGAAATGACTGTTGCGGTTATCCGAATATCACCTGAAGAAAGAAGACTTATTCTGAGCGCAAAAGGAGCCCGGAAAAACGAAGAGATGAAGGAATATCAGAATTTTAAAGAAAAATCTGATGCAGCGGGCGGTACAACCCTGGGGGATCTTTTTAAAGACAAGTTTGACAAACTTCAGGAAAATATTGACAAATAGTCGCCCAAAAACAGGAAAAATACCTTCATCCCCTTTTATATTACAGGCATAAAGTGTATTTTTCATGATAACATTAAAAAACGGAATAGAGATACCCTACAATCAGGACTTCGATGAATTTTTCAAGGAGCTTCTTGAAACAATAATATTCGAATCAAAGAGCGAAGTAGATAGTAAGCATACCAATGAAAAGTCCATTGATATTCTGAATGAATTTTTCCTCAAAGAGCTGATGGATAACTGCATATATATTACCCATCAGCTTTTTAATATGGGAGAGGAACATAAGGAACTTGCCGAGTTTATGGTTTCAGGTTTTGTTTTCAACAGTCTGCTGTTGCTCATACAGACGAACAAGCTTTTTGATGACTCTGACATCGAAGAAGAAGACGAAGATACTGTTCATTAACTACAACAGCTGCAAAAGCCGTGTAACAGCATCCCTATCAAGTCCATTTATTTTTTCAAAGACATCTTCAGGATTTTCACTTCTTTTTATTCTTGCCTGTAGAACAATTTCATCTCCCTCAAAAAAATCCGGCAGAATGAATTGTATCGAAGGAATATGCAACAGTTTCAAAAGACGATCCTTCTCAACAATCATTTCAGCATATGAGGGATAACGCATTGCCGAGAGACTGGCATACAATTCATCAAAACTGCTTTCTTCCCCCTTTCCCGCAATCCCCTTTAAGAGGTCTAAAACATTTTGCATTTCTCCCTTCTGTTCAACATCCAAAATAACATCTACCAGTTTTTTAAAGTTATTTTTTCCCGGATTCCATTGAATCATTAGTGGTATAAGTATTTCCTGGCTCGAACTGCTGATAGATAAAAAATTTCTTAATACTTTAAAAGCAATATCCTTTTCATCGAGATAATCGCTGAACTCTTCACTGAGACTGGCAACTTTGCTGAAATTTACTGTCCCGGGCAAAAAATCAATCGGGATGCCACCAATAGCTTTTGCAGTCTCTTTTAATGCATCAGAATCTTTACTGAAAAATTCCCTGTATATCAGACATAATTTTATTTTTCCAGATATACCGATTCTGTCATGGTATAATTTCTTTCCAACTTCCTTTCTAAAAAAATCTTCATTTACTTCATTTATTATGATTACATAAAAACAATTTTGATTATTTTTCGATACTTCAAGGCGATTGAATCCTGAAAAAATTCTGTACTTCTCTTTCTCCTTTACGACTATCGGTGACTCAATCATTCCATACAGTTCTATTGAACTGGAAAGTTCGTCCTTTTTATCTTTTTTACCAAACCTGAAAGAAAAATCATCCCAGTCTATTTCAGATTTTAATATCTCTGTTGTATTGTCCGTTGTCATATTTAATGAATTTCCTGTGAAATCAGGTTATTTCAACATGCCGCTGAGAAGAGTGCTAATTTGATCCGGATGGATGACTTCAACCTTAGAAAGTCTTGAAAGCGCTCCTTCTGCTGCAGAAGTTAATTCACTGGTTGTTATAAAGAGTCCCTTTTCTGCTTTGGCATCATTAATAGCCTGGGCAAAATTCCGCAAAGGTATTTCACCAACTTTCGCATCATCCCACCGTCTGAACCAGACCAGTGTCTTCTTTTTATCTGAGGCGCTATGGGCCATAAAATCAACACCGTCAGAATCTCTGTAGGTTGGAAGAATTTCATCTACCAAAAATCCAAGCTTTTCAACTATTCTGCTGGCAGTAATCCTGAAATTTTCAACATCAAGATTGTATAATGTATCAAGTTGTTCCGATTCAACTGAAGTTGTTTCCCGTGATGCACTTTTTACAGATCCCTGCCGTGAGTCATAGGTCCGGGCTCTGATTATTGTCATGAGATCAAATTGAATAGTATTTTTTAATCCGCATATTTTCCAAACAAAATGTTCAGGAAAAGTCTGCTTTAGCCATTCACTGATATAATTAATAACAGAATCCTGGCCCTGATCTATCTTTTTCCTTTCTTCCGAATCCATTTCCTTTCTTAAAAGAGTTATCAGATGGGTTATTCTTTTATAATTTCTATCAAGCTGGTATAACTGGTTCCAGAATTCATAGGCAAGTTGTGTCTTTTCAGAATGGATACAAATAAATCCAAGATCATAGAGAGCCATGACAAGTTCATCATTCATTTCATTTTGTTTTGTAACTTCAACAAGCTCTTCAAAGGTTTTGATAGCCTCGTCATCCCTTCCCGCCTGCATGAGAAGAATTCCGAGAATACGTTTAGAAATCATCACTGCCGGCAGTTCCCGGGCATTATCAGCAACCATTTTTGCGTAATTTACCGCTGTCTTAAAGTCTCTTTTCCTTTGCAGAGCAAAGGCCATGGCAATATTTCCTATCTCAGAATGGGAATCAACGGCCAGGGCCCTCTTGAAAAAATCAACAGCTTCATTTGTTTTTTGATTCTGGTAAGCAGACATGCCGGCGCCAAATAAAATTTCAAAACTCTTATCATTATTAAGCTTAACAAGCCGGTCAAAATGCCGGTATGCGATGTCAAAGGCCTCTTGACCAAGAGCAATAAAGGATACCTGATAAAGAGCTTCTATATCACCGGGATATATCCTGGAAATTTCAAAAAATATATCAAAGGCCTTATCAAATTCTTCCCTTCCGAGATAAGCCCGTCCAAGGCTTCTCATTACATCGATCTTTTCAACTTCGTGACTATAGTTATCGATTTTTAAGATTTCTTCAAAGTGAAGTACACCCTGATCGACCATATCCTGATCGAAATAAAGCTCACCAAGTTTAAAATGGGCTAAAAAGTTAGCTGGATTTCGATCCAGAATTTTTTTAAATTCAAGAATTGCTTCTTCAACCTGATTTTCATCAAGGAAGTTCTGAGCCCTGTTTACAGGATTCAGCTTTGGTGCCAGATAGTATATATAATATACTACAGAGCCGAGGATTACTATGAGGGTTACCAGAACCGGCAGTATCATTGTCATTTAACCTGAATTATTCTAATATTAATGTCGTCATTTTCTTCGCATAAAGAAAACAGAAATAATTAAATAACAGTATTTATTCCGTGATAGCTCTATTGTTAAAAGAGACCAAATCAAACGGCTTTTTACACCGAATGGGGACATTTTTCTTAAAAAAATTAAAAAGCAGGTTTAACAATGAGACTACTAAAAAAAGGGACTTCTCTATTTACGCTGCATTTTTAACAGTGATGGCCAGCCATTAATATAGACGGTATTGCCAATCTGCTTCTTAATGATAAAATCATCTCCTTCCTTTACTTTAAAGGAAAATGGCATCGTAATTCTAATCTCAGGAGGTATAAATTTGGGCAGATCTTCAAAAAAGAAATTTATTTCGTTTGATGTACTTTTTACTGAAAAATTTATTTTACCGAACCGTGAGGGAGCCCCCTCAACATGTACTTCTTTTCCTGCTTTCAACCAGTTTTCCTGAGGAACAGGAAAAATATCCAGATGGCTCTCATGCTCAGCAAATATCATATTCCTGAGCATAAGAAAACAGGCAGCCCCGACAGGAATTGATGAACCGTTACCAAAACAACCTTCTCCACTGACGGCATTGACAAAATCTGGAAGATAAAGCATTTTGTCGCCAGGGTTAAGGATTTGACCAACCATATCCCTGGCATTTTCTCTTCCATGAATGATCAGATTGGAACAGACAAGGGCAGAGTTCAGCATATCAGAACCATATGAAGGAATATTCAGAGGCATACTGCCGTAATACTTCTCTATAGTTTCTGTAAGCAGCAGGGACAGATCTCCAGAAAATTCTTTCAAAGGAAAGGGATAAGCCCCGTAAACATTATACATAAAAAAAGAATTACGGGTTTTTCCAGTTAAGAGAGAATTAACCTCATCGGCCGCCATGCCGACAAGTCGAGCCTTTTCCTTCTCATATATCTTTTCGTCACCAAAAAGCCCCATACATCGAGCGAGATATGCCATCGAGTCCAGACAGTAACCCTGAACAATAAGATCAAATGGCTGAGGGGTTTCTTTCATGTAATGCGTAATTCCATTGGTTGGAAGGTCGGCCATCGAAGAGATGTTCTTCAAAAACCTGAGAATAACATCTCCTCCATCTTTTACAATATGATAATTATCCTGCAGCCACACAGAATCCCTTGTATTTATATAATATTCAGTAAAGGCAATAATAATATAGCAGAAGCGAATAATTTCGTTAAAGGAAGTGTTCTTCCCTGATACTGACAGCAACTTAAGATTCTGCTTTATAATCCGAGAAGCTTCTTCAAGGTAGCCGGCAGCGATCAAAGCCTTGACCACGATAATCTGCTGAAAATCACTTGCTGCGAACTGACTGTTTACTGTTCCCTTCCCCCCTGCAATAAGAGGATTGGAAAGAACCAGCTTTTGAGATGTGAACCATTTTTGAAATTTTTTGTCAGGAACTTTCAGTTTCATTCCCGCATCGGTTCGCAGGGAGATATATTTAGAATATTCTTCTTTAGCTTGAGAAACATCAATGACCTCCCTTCCGAGAGTCCCACCCCGCTGAAGAAGTATTCTGCAGGAAACACTTCCTTCCCCCCCTTTACAGGGAAAACCTGCAGCCATTGAGGCAAGTCCATATTCACAGGACATATTTCCCAGGAGGTCTCTGTCGTCAAAATCAAGGTCTCCCGATTCTCCATTACCGCTCAAAAGAAAACCAGGACTATCACCAAAACAGAGGAACTCGTTACCATTGACTTTAACCACATTATCAGTTTTATTAAAACTTATATCATAAATGCTGCCAATAGAATCAAAATCATATGGTCTTACAGCCAGAATGACTGCATCGTTTTTTTTATTCTTTCCTTTCCAGGAAAAATTTATTACCGCTTCATCGTTCTTGATACGGGCACAGCAGACTTCCAGCTGCATACTGATATTCTTGTAAGACCATTGAGCAGAAAATATTGACGATTTGCAATCAAGGGATGCATCGGTTTTAACACCAGGAGAGAATGGTCTAATGAGTTCACCCTCAGAGTAAATCCATGGCTCAAGTGACCATTGACTAAAGGCTGGAACCATCATCAGTGAACTATCGATAAGAAGCCGGTCACTGGACAGTAAAGTACTCACCGATGTCCAATGCCGTCGTGTCCTGTTCAGCAGGAGAGGCGGTTGAATATTTAAACTATCCGCGGTGATGCCATCAGTTATCCAGGCAGGCCATATGAAATCAGGAAAAAAATGAAAAAGGGAATAGTTTTCTATTCCCTTTTTTATATCTTTTTCATAGTCCGCAAGTTTACTGACATCTGCAAATGGAGCCTGAAAAACAGATGGGCTCGTTACTGATCCATTGTTTTCACTTTTCTTTGATATTCTGTTTTTCAAAGGACATTAAATAGTAGATTACTCGTTTTTAAAAGCCTGGAGAGCCTCTTCTTCTGTTTCATAAATATCAAACATATCCATGAGCTCTACAACTTCAAATATTTTTTTAACAGCATTGTTCATATTACTCAACTTGAGTTTCCTCTTGGATTCCTTGAGGATTCTCATGGTTGACACGAATATTCTGAGACCGGAAGAACTCATATATTCAACATCTTTCAAATTAAGCAAAAGATGACATTCAGAGTCATTCTGTATTATATTATTTATTTCCTTTTCAATATCTGCACTCAGGTGAACATCAAGACGCCCTGCGAGATATATAACTGCTACGTTATCAACTTTTTTAAGATTCAGATCCATGCCGATCTCCTACTCATTCATTTATATGGTCTACACTATACTATAACTTCAATTAATAAATCAACTAAAAAACTGCAATTTATTTTTAATTATTCAAGGCCATCCTTAGCCTGTTCCCGGGTAATATAAAGCCCAATCGCTGAAAAAAGCGCAATTGCAGCAAAAACTACCCCGAGAATAATAACCAGAAGGTGCCCCTGTTGCCTGGCAGCCGGTGCACTACCCGCTATAGCAACTGCATCCTGGTATTTTGATGAAAGAAATATACCATTTTTGATAAGAACAAAAGCTGCAAGAAAAGGAAAAATAACGCCATTATAATAAACAAGCCCCCGGTATTTTAAAGGATCGAATAGAGGCATTGCCATTGCAACACCAGAGGTAAGAAGCAGTGCGGATATTGCCCGTAAGGTAAGATACAGGGGACCGACAAGTTCGTGATCTCTTACAAGATCAAGCCAGTTCTCAGAGACATTTTCTGCAAAAAATTCAATGACTGTCAAAGGTGACACAAAAAAGAATATGCCGGAAAATATATAAATAATACCGGTTAAAAGAATTATTATTTGAAGTGTATTCGTTAATCTGGTTCTCATTTTTCCTCCAGTTCTAAATGAAAACAAATCTTTCAATATGCGGGTATATATTTCAACATGTTTTCAGTAATTATTTCAAAAACTTTCTTAACTTTAAAGAGGGTGTGTGCGGCTACCTGCAGTAACCGTACACACCCTCTTTAATAAACAGCATACTGATAAAATTTTTATTTATTCGTTTCGACAGCCTCAAAAATTGATTCTATGCTGAAATATTTCTGATCAATATTAATCTCTATTGACTGATCCGCAAGCTGGTTTCTTTTTTCATCTTCCTGCCTGAGTTCCATGTGGTTGATAAATTTCTGATAAAAATTAAGTACACGGTTTCCCTTTATGGCCATTTGCTCGCTGTTGTTAACTGACATATATGTAATTTCATCAACATCAGTACGCATAATATCTTCAACAGACACCTTTGTTCCGGGATAGCCTGAGTAGTATTCAGAACCGGATACGATTGCCGGTTCGAAAACAGGTTCAAGCATGAAAGAGGCTTCCATTACTGACCTGGTCATACCGGATGAAAAAAGACGCCGCTTCCCCTCGGCAGAAACACCGAGAGCCATCGGTACGGAAGTCCAACTTTCTATTTTGCCGCTGCCGGCAATTTCATGCATGCGCTTTGAGACCCTGTCTCGCCTGAAAACATAGTCTTCCGGGAAGGTAATATCAAGCAGCCGGTTCAGCCTTGTGCCGCCGAAAAATTTAATGATATCTTCGAAGGCCCCTTCCCTTCCCCCCCCATGAAGAGCCAGAACAAGAACGAGGTAACTGTACGCTGAGGTATAGAAGGAAGTATACTTTTCAAGAATATCTTCTTCTACCAGGAATGGAGCAAAAGCAACAGCCTCAAGAAGGTTGCTCTCAAGTATGAGTACCCGGTTTTTTCTGCTGATCAGCTCAACTATTCTATCAATAGTATCATTGTGTGCGGCAGCCAGTTCTTCAAAATCGGAAGTTTCAGGACCACTGAAATCAACAGCATCAAGTATCAAACCGGATTCATATTTTTTTACTTTACCGCCGATGAACTCGTTATATATATTAAAAACCCGCTGTCCCTGAGTACAATACCTGTCAATAAGCCCGGACATTCTGCTTTCGGATTTGTCTGACCCTGCTACAGCAAGAATGACATCACTTTCAGCCAGTACCCTTTCCGAGAGATCACCCTCTCCCCCTGCAAGGTCAATTAGAATATACTTATAGTGCTGACTCAAAAAAAAGATCAACGGTGATATTATTGAACTGTCAACTGACACCCTGGACCCATGGCTAACATTCAGAAGATGAAGCTGGCTGTTAACCTCTACGATTCGATCCTTTATCAATAACTCAGCCGAAGAGTCACTGGTTTGCTTTTGCGACAGGGGCGGAGTAATTTTGCTGTTCAGGTAATCAAAAATAGAAGTTTTCCCATTCGAGATATCCAGTACAATAGTTTTATCTTTTTCAGAGAGCCTCACCGAAGTTAAAGCGGAAACAAAGGACTTACCCGTCTGATCGGATCCGCTGAATACTGTGACTACACGGCATTTTCTACTCTGTATGTTTCGTGCCGCTTCGGTCGAATCGAAATTAAGGCGATGAAGAATCTCCCCGTAACCTCGAAGAGACTTAAATGATTGAATAAAAAATTTTTTAAGTTCATCTTCCCCAAGCATCAGAAGGGAAGCCTCAGTCAGGGAACGTACTGTGCCATGCTGCCTGTCCTGAACAAAGGGAATATTACCGAAAAATGAACCAGGGGCGAGATACACAAGGTCAGAAGACGCAACCGCTTCAATTTCAAAAACGCCGCTTGCAACAACACAAAGAGATTTCAGAGTTTTAACATCAAGACGCTGACCTTTTTTAATATGACTGAGACGCCCCAGTCGGTAGAGATCCCCCATCTCATCATCGGTGCAGTGTTTAAACAGGGGAATCTGACGAAGAATTTTTGCCGTATTATCCATTTTTTATGCCCGGAAGACTCCCATTATATCTTCTTCAGCATTTCTACCAGTTCGATCTTACCGAGTGTTTCTATGGGGCGGGTATTGGCAAAGTCCATTGCTTTCTGGGAATACTCTCCTGTTGTTATAACCATGATACGTGTGGCATTCCGTGGTTTCATGAGCTGATAAAGTTTTCGGAGAACAGATTCCTGAATAGTATCAGTAGTACGCATGATCCGGATTATTCTATTAGACTGCCGGGCATTTCTCCACTTTCCTTCTATTTCCGTGGCAATCATTTCTATTTCGGTATCACTTATGATATCAACATCGGTTATGGTAAAGCCCATTGCCTGAATCATCTTTCTGCACATATGCTCAAACTGGGCCAGTCCGGCTATCATGAAATCTTTAATACGATCATCCTGCCGAAATTCAGAAAAATTCTTAAGCTTTTCCTGAACATCTCGAAAATTTTTATTTACTTCAACTATTTTTTCCCAGTTGCGGATAGCCGCGTGAACGTCGCGCATCTTTTCCTGACATTCCGCAAGATAGTACCTGAGATTCAGAGCTGTATCGCTGTTTCCCCGGGCAAATTTCAAGCCCCGTTCGAATTCAAGCGCCGCTTTTGGAAACTGGCTGCGCTCAAGATAACATGATCCCTTTGCCAGAAAACTTTTCACCTTCAATTCATCACTTTTCTGGGCGGTTTCAAATTCTTTTATGGCCCACTCGTAATCTCCCTGCTGACGCAGGCAGAGTCCGAGAAAATAATGAGCCTTATAGTTGGCCGGTTCAATCTTTATAGCGTTAATAAACATCTGGCGGGCATCAGCGTAATTACCGGTTCGATAGTAAACCTGTCCCAGGTAATAATATGAGTCTTCATGTTTGCCGTTATTAGCAATACTCTTTTTAAAAAAGCCTACAGCCTTATCAAACTGTCCCTTGTTAAAGAAAAGAACTCCAAGGTTAAAATAATGCTCAAAATTTGATGGATCTATCTTGGTAAGAATCAGATATTCTTTTTTAGCTTCTTCTAAATTATTTCTCTCTTTATAAAGCTTTGCAAGGGTACTCCTGACAAATACTTCACGAATTTTGTCATCAAACCGCCCAAGTTTCAATACCTGTCGAAATTCAACAATGGCATACTGCTGGTTCCCTTCGAGGAGATATGCCTTTGCCATAAGGAAATGAGCATAGGCGTTTCGATCATCCTTTTCAATGAGTTCATTGAGCTTTCGTATTGCAAGTTTAGTCTGTCCGGCATCAATCATTTTAGCAATTTCCTCAATCCGCTTCGGGAATACAACGGTATTGAGGAAATAAAATGCAATGAGCCCTAAGACAATAAAAAACACAAAAATGATTATATATGTCAGCAAGCTTTCCATAGTCTTGAAAAATACCTTTCTCCCTATACTTACAAAAAATCTAACTGTCAAGTCGGTTAGCTGATAATATTATACAATTTTTTCTTTATCTTGTAAAATACAATTGACAAAAAAACGAGAAATTAAAAATGTACAGATACTCGGGGGCGTAGCTCAGTTGGGAGAGCGCTTGAATGGCATTCAAGAGGTCAGGGGTTCGATTCCCCTCGTCTCCACATCCTTCACTATTTTACTTCATCTTTTCTTTAAATTCATTCCCATGGATTGTCACCAACTTTTCAACAAAATATTTCTTTTTCCCAGCAGGTATGGTAATTTCAACTTCATCACCAGCTGTTTTATTCTGCAGGGCAGTTCCCAATGGAGAAGAAAGAGATATTTTACCGTCAGAAGGATTAACTTCATTAGGTGAAACAAAAGTAAAAACCATGCTTTCTTCATCCTTAATGTCATATAATGTTACCGTTGATCCATAGCCTATTTTATCCTTGGGAAGATTAGAAACATCAATGCTGTCGAGCTGCGCAAGCATCTCCGCCAGTTGACCGATACGGGCCTGAACGAAGGACTGCCGCTCCCGTGCGGCATGATATTCAGCATTTTCCTTAAGATCTCCATAAGCTCGAGCCACGGCGATTACCTTAGGCAGCTCCACTTTAAACTCATACTGCAGCTGATCGAGTTCTTCTTTTATTTTCAGTTTTTTCTCATTTAAATCATTGCTCATGGAAATACTCCTCTTTTGATATTACTCTTCATTGCCGGATAATTTAATCAAAATCTTGACCTTATTACTCTTATCACACCTTACTTCAAAACCGTTATCCCGCAAAGCTTTTTCAATACGATACGTAGCTAAATCAACAACATTTTTTGTCATAGTGTTCATCCTTGAACTGTCATTTATTCCGTTAAAACCGGTTTCCCGGGACATCATTAAATTGTCGGAAAATTCTGACAAAAAAAAGAGGCCGAATCTGTTATTAATGCAATATTTATCCCTGAATGTGGGTTTTAGAGCACTATTGCATAAAAAAGGCGGGGGACTCCCGCACACCTTCTTTTAAATTATTACCAGTACATTCACTGTATTCCATTACTACTGATACTTTTTAGCCGTCAAGTTAAGTTTTCCTCTGAATTGTTCTCTTCTTTCTTATCAACAATCTCAAGAAGCCGGGGGGCAAAGAGGTCTTTGCGGTTAAGGAAACCGCTGATAATCCGAATAACGAAAAAAGAAATCACCAGAAACGTTCCCCCTCCAATGGCCGAGGCAAGTTCCGAATCCATATCCTCAAACAGGGACATTTGAGGGGCGATGATCCCTCCAGCCAATAAAAATAATACCGGCATAAGATAGAGAAGCAGGGCTCCCGTAACCACTCCCTTCTCTTCTACACCGTAAAAAACCGTATCGCCCTTTACCGCGTCGAGGGTATTGCTGATCCAGATAACCTTAACCCGCTGCTCTGCACCGGTCATACATGAACCACGGGCTGCACAGGAGGCACATCCCGCGTCGGGTGCCGATTCGACCTTCACTTTTCCCGAAGATACTTCTGTTACGAGACCGCATTCCTTATGCACAATAAGACTCCATTAAAACTATTGTATCCTCACTACTTCGTTTTTCTTTTTTAACTCTTCAGCAAGCTTCTTGTCTCCCACAATGACCCGGATATATCCGGAACGGAGAAGCCGTGCCGTATTCTTCTGTATCTCTTCACGGGATACCTGCTCAATTTTACCGGTATATTCTTCGGTGTATGAGAGGGGAAGTTCATAATACTGCAGGCCAATGAGAGCCGAAAGCACATTGAGAGGGGTGTCAAATTTGAATATATAACTGTTCTTGATATATTTCTTTATCCAGTCAGCTTCCTTTTCAGTTACCTTTTCGGTACTGATTTTCTTCAGGTGGTCGTCGATAATACCGAGAACCAGGGGTACCTTGTCGGTTTTCACCTGGGTAAAGACGAGAAAAAGACCGGCATTTTTTCTTCCCCGGTAGATGCTTTGCACCGTATAGGCAAGACCCCGCTTGACCCTGATGTCCTTCACCAGTCTCGAGTTAAAGGAACCGCCGCCGAGAATACGGTTCATGATTTCAAGAGAATAGCGCTCATCGCTTTTTGCCACGGGAGCCAGGGTTCCAAGAACGATGGTCGCCTGGGGAATATTCTTTTCTATAAAATAAATCCGGTTTCTTTTTTCTTCCACATTTTTTCTAACACCCGGGACATCAGAAAAATACTCCATCCGTTTCCCTCTCCGCATTGAACCAAAACGGAGGGTGATCTTTTTAAAAATATCTTCCTTTTGAAGGGGGGAAGTTACACCGAGGACTGTATTGGCGGCCCTCACATGAGAGTCCCATATTTTTTTTAATGCCGGCAGTTTTATACGCCCTGTCCCTTCTGCCGTTGGAGTACTGCCGTAGGATTTCCCCATAAAGACCAATGAACGGACCCGGTCAAAGGCAAGCTGAGACGGCTCATCGTAACGGCGACGCAGCTCTTCCTTTACCATTGCCTGGGCCATCTCATAATGCTCAGTGCTGAACCGGGGATGAAGCACCAGGTCGGATAGTATCTCAAGGGCCCGTTCATGGTAGCGCTGAAGCACCTGGACGCTGATGGTGAGCTGTTCCCATTCCGCGCTGACCGAAAGTCTCGCCCCGATATCCTCAAGGGCTTCATGAAGTTTCCCCCCGGGAAACTTTTCAGATCCCCCGAGATTCAGCATTCTGGCGATCAAAAGACCGGCCCCTGCAGTATCCTTGTTTTCATAAAGACGCCCGTAACCGATTGATGCTACAAAAACAACCTGGGGAATCTCGTCATGGATATGAATAACCCGGAGACCGTTCTTCATCTTTAAAGAATTTATGGGGGGAAGTTTAAGCTTTGC
>Ga0070729_10001134_pt1 | contig 44141 bp, 33 predicted proteins | sample tdDd472_FD_66725 | JGI IMG/M metagenome (GOLD analysis project Ga0070729, IMG submission 66725) | Marine sediment microbial communities from the Atlantic coast under amendment with organic carbon and nitrate - tdDd47.2 | ecosystem: Environmental > Aquatic > Marine > Coastal > Sediment | place... | reverse complement strand
GATATTGCAGGTCCTAATTTATTTGTTTCAGGCCCATTTTTACAGTATGAACCTTATCCTGGCTCTGACCATTACCGCTGGGGGGTCAAAACCGTTAGAGAAGCTAAACAAAAAGTGCGCCAGCTGGCTAAAGCTGGCGTGGATATGATCAAGCTGGTCGATCAGGATCAAATGGAGCTGGAGGTTGCTCAGGCAATTGTTGATACAGCGCATGAAAATAACTTAAAAGTCATCGGTCATTCCCATCGACCTGACGAGATTCGAGTCGGCCTTAAAATCGGCGTCGATAACTTTGAACATACAGGGCTGACGACCGCACCAGAATATCCAGAAGACGTCATGAAGCTTCTGAAAGAACGTACAGCAACGGGTAGAGTAGCAGGCGGCCCATTATTCTGGACACCAACTGTCGAAGGTCTCTATCAATATCCTGAGTTGATAAAAAATCCAGAGCGATTAGATAACACCTGCTGGCACCGAGGTTTAAAACCGGACACCATCAAAGATATTAAAGCTTCACTAACTGATCCGGGCAAGCTCGATTACATGCAGCTAACTCCACTGCGCCAGCCAACATTGAAACGAAAAATTGCGCAGCTCAGAGAAGCCGGCGTTGTGTTTTTAGTGGGAACCGATAGCGGTATTCCGACAAAATTTCATTGCCAAAGCACCTGGAATGAAATGGTGGTTTTAAATAAAGAAATGAATATTCCAGCCATGGATGTTATTCGTTCAGCAACTTATTGGCCTGCCGTGATGATGGGGGTTCAAGATCGATTAGGCAGTATTACACCAGGTAAACAAGCTGACATTATTGCTGTAGAAGGTGATGTGCTGCGTTATATGAACCTAATATCTGACGTAGATTTCGTCATGAAAGAGGGCGTAATTTATCGTCAAGAAGGCCAGGTTATAGAGGAAGTGTTGGCTCCAAAACAACGACAGTAATATTAATTAAAATAGCTCCTACTCATTGTTATGAGTAGGAGTTTTATACTGAGCTTTAACGTTTAACAACAGAGTCGACTGAAAGTTTACCCGCGCCGGATATTGCTAGTGAAACAGATGCTGCTAAAAGGATTAAGGCGAATTCATAACCATTGTTGCTAACAAATAGTCCATTACCAATATGCACAGTCATTGCCATCAGCATAGTGAATGCAGTAACAATCGCTGCAGGGCGTGTTAATAGGCCGAGTATTAATGCTAACCCGCCAAAAAATTCAGCGCTACCCGCTAAAAGAGCCATGACATAGCCTGGTTCAAAACCAACACTAGCCAGCCACTGGCCGGTACCTTCCAGGCCATAACCACCAAACCATCCAAACAGTTTTTGTGCTCCATGTGCCATAAGGATAATACCAAGTGGTACCCGGATGACGAGTGGTGCCCAGCTTTGATTCTGTACAAAGAAATGCTTTAACAATGTGTTTTTCATAACTACTCTCCAAAAGACCTCATTAAGTTGACCAATCCATATTACTCTTATACATACGGACAATAAATGCTATATTTGTTGAGTTATTATCAACAATATGTTTATAAACTTGAGGATGTATGGACAAACTCAATTTGATGCAGGCCTTTATAGCAGTAGCACAACAGGGCTCTTTCACATCCGCGGCCGAAAAATTGGGAGCTTCAACCCAGCTCGTTAGTAAATATGTATCGCAACTGGAATCTGAATTAAAGGTTCGTCTATTACACAGAACCACGCGAAGCGTGACTGTAACCGAAGCTGGACTGGCATACCTTGAAAGAGCGCAGCAAATTCTATCGGATATTGCAGCTCTTGAGGGTTCTATAAAAGAGGAGGGCGATGAGCCCAAGGGTCGACTGAGAATCAGCGCGCCAATGTCATTTTCTACTTTGCATTTGGGAGAACTTTTGGCTGAATATCAGCAACATTATCCAACAGTTACCATTGAATTACAGCTAAATGACCGAAAGGTTGATATCGTAGAGGAAGGCTTCGATCTGGCCATACGTATCGGAAACCTGGAAAGTTCATCTCTAATTGCCAAAAAGATAATGCCAATAAATTTAGTGATGTGCGCCTCACCAGATTACCTAATAAAACATGGAGAACCTGTGACTTTAGAGGACCTGCAAGGGCATAGGTATCTTCACTATAGTTATCGCAACGATGACATGCCAGCTCTGGTTTCTACACAGAATAAAAGATTCGTACTTAATAGACAAAAAGGAAGTATTACTGCGAATAATGGTGAAGTACTAACAAAGGCGGCTGTCGCTGGGGCTGGTATTATTTTACAACCAACATTTATCGTGGGACCTTATATTGCGCAAGGACAACTTAAACCTGTACTCGAAAAGTATCAGCAAGAATCATTGGGGTTATACGCGGTATATCCTCACCGAAAATACCTATCAGGCAAGGTACAAAGTTTTATCGAGTTCCTGTCAAACTATTATGGACAAATCCCCTTCTGGGATAATTACTAAATTGACGATTAAAACCGATTGACAGTCGGTTTTAGCCTGTGCGAAGATGCCAGCACATCAAACTGAACTGATATTTCAATGGTTTTAGGCGAACTCGAAAAACAAGTGCTGCAATATTTATGGGCTCACCCAGACTCGGATGTAAAGCAGGTTCACTCTGTGCTGGCTACTCAGCGTGGTGGGGGAACACTGAATACTATCCAAAGCACCCTCGATCGTCTCTTTAAGAAAGGCGTGTTGTCGCGCCATAAAAAAGGGCTGGCTTATTATTATCAGGCTAAACTCGATCGTGAACATCTAATTGCCAAGCTGATTGATAATGTCACCAGCGATTTCATTTCTGAAGGTGAAAACAGTCTAATTGCAGCTTTCTCTTCAATTTCCTCAGATCTTGATGACTCCCAACTTGAAGAGCTTGAAAATCTCATCAAGCAACAAAGAAAAGCAAGGGGTTAATAAGCAATATGGTAGTTGGTGATTGGGCTTTAATTCTAAATTTAGTCAGTATCGGGTTGCTGGGGTTGTTTATTCTCCATGCACTACAATCGATATTTTGGCTTTTTATTTCTGAAAAGCTAGCGGACTTCAGCCCAAAATCTAGAAAGAGCTTACTATTGGTGTGGGTTGCATGCCCTTATGTGCTAAGTACAGTCATTACACTATTTTTCTACCTCTCTATCACAGGCCCTTTTGAACTACTCGATGAAGTAGCTCATTGGCACCATGCTTACGTTTTCCACTTTGATAGCTGGCATGGATTCTTATTATTGGGCTTCATTGCTTACATTGTCTGGCAATTGTCTAAAGTCATTAGACGCTGGGTGATTCACAGCTCTGACATAAAAAGTCTTAATTTATTGAGCAGAGTTATTAGCAGCACAAGTAATAGTAACTCAAGTCCAGAAGTCTCCAATTACTATTTGCTGGATAGCGCTAAACCTGCTGCTTTTGTTGCTGGGATCATTAAACCAAGATGCTATCTTACAAATGGTTTAAAACGGCAGTTGACTGAAGAAGAGTTAAATATCGTATTACAGCATGAGCAGGCGCATTTAACTTCCAATGATGCGTTATCTAAATGCCTGTTCAATTTACTTTGTATTTTCTATCCAGGCTTTACCAAAAAGCCAATCAAGATGAGTTACGCTTTAGCACTTGAGCAAATTGCTGATCAGAAAGTGCTGAAGTCGCATACAGGATTCGATGTCGCGGCAACTTTGGTAAAGGTTGCCAAGCTTCAAAACTCATACAAAACTGATTTTAGCTACTGCTATTTCGGTTCAGAGCACATAGCTCTGCGTGTTAATGAGTTAATTACACCCGGCCATAAAAAGAGTTTCCCTATAATAATCAGCCTAATCAGTTTGGCGTTATTGTTGTTCTCAACGCTGTCAGTTATTGACGTTTCGCATCATCTTATCGAATCTTTATTTACACACTAATCAGGTTCCTTTATGACGTTTAATTCCTCATCAAACAGGTCTTGTAAACCGATTACCAGTCGGTTTTATCAACGAACACATTTTTGGTGTTCGCGATATCTATTAGCTTGTTTAATGCTCTTTAGTATCAGTGCAGTAGCAGAAACTACTGATAGCACCTACCCAGTTACTTTAGACGAAGCTATTCAAATGACTTTGCAAAACCATCCCGAGATGTCTCGATACCAATACCAAAAGCAACGCTTTGATGGTCTGGTAAAACAGGCGAGTGTGGGTCAAAAGCCAAAACTTGACGTCACTATAGAAGATGCTTTTGGTTCAGGTGATTACAGTGGGTTTGATATAGCCCAAACAACGATTGGAATTACCTGGATATTAGATGGTGATTTGATTGATGGGCGGGTTAAAGCATCAAAGCAAGCTGCATCACAAGTAAATTTTGAAAGAGATATTCAAGCCTTAGATTTATCGGCTAACACAGCTAAGATATTTATCGAGCATGTAGCTTTGCAGGAACAAATCAAGTTAGCTCGATTGAATCTCAAACAAACAGAGGAAGCTTATCAATCCATTGTGAGCCGAAACCAAAAAGGTAAAGGCTCAACAATTGACACTATTCAGATGAAAGCCAATGTGGCGCGTGCAGAATTGATGATTGAGGATTTAGAGCATGAGCTGAAAGCCAGCCAGCGACGTTTCTTGAACCAGGTCGGCGAGCAAAGCAGGTTGCTGACTCCGAAAGGCAACCTTTTTTCAATTCCACACGTAAACTCTTTTGATGAGTCATTGGTAAAACTGAAGCAGCACCCAAGATTATCATCCTTTGCCAATAAAAGCCGTGTTCTTGAATCTCAAATCGAATTGGCTCGAATTGAAGCAGAACCCAAGTGGGAAATATCTACTGGCGTGAGGCGTTATGAAAGAACCAGTGATGTCGGTATCGTTGCAGGTTTTTCCGTGCCACTTGGCAGCAGTAGTAGCAATGCTGGCAAAATTCAATCTTTACGTGCAGAGCAATCTATTTATCAAGTCGAAGCAGAAGTTCTTAAGCGAGAACTCAACACCCAACTGTATGTCTTGTTGCAGGAAATTGAGCACAGCAAACATGTAATCGATGTTAATCAGGAAACCATTATTCCGCTTTTAAAAGAAGCCAAAGAAGAAGTTAATAAAGCCTATGAAATAGGCCGAACAAGTTACCTTCAATGGTTCAACATCCATCAAGACTACCTGGCCGCACATTTAAATTTAATCAGTACCTATAAAACGCTGCATCTGCAAAATATTGAGCTACAGCGACTGACCGGTACTTCATTAGAAACTTTAGAGAACTAATTATGCATAAGTTTACTATCAAAGCGATTTTAATCAGTTTGTTAATGTTGGTTTCAGTTGGTTTTACGTCTGAAGTCGCTGCATTTTCTGGTTCTTCAGAAGAGGAAGAAGAAGTCGTAGAGAAAGGTCCACACAATGGACGCATGCTACGCCAGGATGGTTTTGCGATTGAACTGTCAATCTTTGAAACAGGTGTGCCACCAGAGTTTCGTGTATGGGTAACTAAAGATGGCGACTCCGTTGCCCCAGAGCAGGTTGATTTGAACGTTAAGCTGACACGTCTGGGGGGAGTCGTTGATGATATCAACTTTCAGCCAGAAAATGATTACCTCAGAGGCGATATGGTGATCTATGAACCACACTCATTTTTGGTAACGGTTACGGCCAATCATCAAGGGACGTCCTATAGCTGGGAGTACGATAACTTTGAGGGTAGAACTGAAATCGCCGATAAGGTCGCGCAAGCAATGGGCATTGAAACTGGCATTGCCGGTCCAGCTACCTTGCACCAGACTATCGAGGTTTATGGTGAACTGAAATGGCCACCCGGAGCACAGCGCCAAATTAAAGCGCGTTTTGCAGGTGAAATTCGTAAGGTTCATGTTGACCTGGGTTCATCAGTAAAAAAGGGTGAGGTTTTAATGACCGTTGAAAGTAATGAGAGTCTAAAACCTTATTCTATCCGTTCACCGATTACTGGTGTAGTAACTGATTTATTCTCCAATGAAGGAGAGCAGGCCAACGCTCAAGTTTTACTGGAGGTTACAGCAACCGATAAGCTGGTTGCAGAGTTAGCTATTTACCCAACAGACAGGGCAAAGGTGAAACTTAATGCACCTGTTGAATTGATGATTAGCGGGTTTGATACTCCAGTTCGCTCAACCATTGATAGCAGCCTGCCTCAGACTCGCTCTGACCAGGCGAAGCTTTACCGCGTTAAAGTCGAAAACATCGAACTCGGGCTTAGTGAAGGACAGTTTGTCACTGCTAAAGTTGAAGTGAATACTCTGGAAGTTCCCTTGGCTGTAAAAAGAACTGGATTACAGGCATTCAGAGATTTTACGGTCGTCTATGCCAAAGTAGGCGAGCAGTACGAAGTGAGAATGCTTGAGCTTGGTGAACAAGATAGCGAGTGGGTTGAAGTTCTGGGAGGACTTGAACCTGGCACCGAATACGTTACTGAAAACAGTTTTATTATCAAAGCCGATATCGAAAAATCCGGCGCGTCGCACGACCATTAGGAGTGAGCAATGCTGGATAAAATTTTACGATTTTCGATACATCGAAATTTTTTAATACTGATTGCAGTTCTCGCTTTAGCGGGGCTTGGGCTTTGGAATTTTAAAAAGCTGCCGATTGATGCGGTACCTGATATCACCAATGTGCAGGTTATGATCAATACGGAAGCGCCCGGTTATACGCCTCTTGAGGTTGAGCAGCGTGTCACCTATCCATTAGAAACCGCATTAGCTGGCCTGCCTGGTTTAGCCAACACGCGCTCAGTTTCACGTTATGGCCTGTCGCAGGTTATCGCTATATTTGACGACGAAACTGATGTTTATTTTGCAAGACAACTGGTCAATGAGCGACTTGTTTCTGCTAAATCTGAATTGCCGTCGGGCCTTGAGCCAGAGCTTGGTCCTATAGCAACTGGCCTGGGTGAAATTTTCATGTTCACCGTTGATGCCGAACCTGGAGCGGTTAACGAAGAAGGCGAACCCATTACCCCAATGGATTTACGGACGGTCCATGACTGGATCATTCGACCGCAGTTAATGCGCGTTCCGGGTGTAGTCGAAGTTAACCCGATCGGCGGTTATGAGCGTGAAATTCTAGTCGCTTTTGAGTCGAAAAAACTGCTTGCGTTTAAATTAACTCAGGCTGATGTTATTTCAGCGATTCAACAGAACAATGCCAATCAGGGCGCCGGTTTCATTGAGCAAAGTGGTGCTCAATGGCTGATACGTATTCCCGGTCAAGCTGAAAACCTGGAGGCTATTGAATCTATTCCATTAAGCACTCAAAACGGTTCAAGCATCAGAGTATCGGATGTGGCTACAGTGAGCGAAGGCCATGGCTTGAGAACTGGCGCAGCCACACAAAATGGGCGTGAAGTGGTCATGAGCACCGTCTTCATGTTGATTGGCGAGAACAGCCGCACCGTTGCGCAAGCGGTTGGCGAAAAACTCAAAGAAATTAACGATACTCTTCCCGAAGGAGTGGTTGCGACTGCCGTTTACGACAGAACCAAGCTGGTTGACGAAACCCTGAAAACGGTAACCACAAATCTCACAGAAGGTGCCTTATTAGTCATCGTTACTCTGTTCCTGTTGTTAGGCAATATTCGTGCAGCCTTCTTGACCGCATTAGTTATTCCTTTTGCAATGCTGATGACTATTACCGGCATGGTGCAAACACGAGTCAGTGCCAATTTAATGAGTCTCGGTGCTTTAGACTTTGGTTTGTTAGTTGATGGAGCAATTATTATTGTTGAGAACTGTCTGCGGCGACTCAGTCAAAATAGTCATCAACAAGGTCAGCTGGCATTAAGAGAGCGTCTCGACATAGTCTTTAACGCTACGCGTGAAGTCATTCGTCCGGCCATGTTTGGTGTCTTTATTATCACTGCGGTATACCTTCCGATATTTGCGCTAGAAGGCGTCGAAGGCAAAATGTTCCACCCAATGGCCATCACTGTAGTCATAGCACTGTTAAGCGCTATGCTGCTCTCGATCACGTTTGTTCCTGCGGCTACTGCATTGCTGTTTAAAAAGCCTGTTCAGGAAAAGCACAATTACATAATGAAAGGCGCTGCAAAAATCTATCAGCCAGCACTTAGTTGGGTGCTAAAAGCAAGATGGATTGTGGTTTCAGTTGCCGCTTTATTAGTGGCCATCAGTGGTTATCAGGCAACAAGATTAGGAAGCGAGTTTGTACCCAATCTTGATGAAGGTGATATTGCTATGCATGCGCTGCGCATTCCTGGTACATCCTTGAGTCAGGCTATTGCATTGCAAGAAAGTCTTGAAGATAAAATTAAGGAAATGCCTGAAGTCGAGAGGGTCTTCGCTAAAATTGGTACTGCTGATGTCGCTACTGACGCTGTTCCTCCAAGCGTTGCAGATAATTTTATTATTTTAAAGCCTCGCAGCGAATGGCCTGATCCCGACAAAACTAAAAATCAGGTGGTTCAGGAGTTGTCTGATCTAGTTAATCAAATACCCGGCAATCGCTATGAATTCTTACAACCGATTCAAATGCGTTTCAACGAACTTTTAGCCGGTGTTAGAGCTGAGCTTGCGATTAAAGTCTTTGGTGATGATTTAGAGCAACTGGCTGCGCTGGGAGATGAGATTGAAGGAGCGATAAGTTCCGTTGAAGGCATAGCTGATCTACAGGTTGAGCAAATTACTGGGCTACCAATGTTAGTCATTGAACCAGATGCAAAGAAACTGGCTCAATATGGCATCTCCAAAGCATTGTTACAGCAGCAGCTTGCTACTGCCATGAGAGGAACCGTTGCCGGGAAGTATTACGAAGGTGATATTCGTTCAGACATAGTTGTTCGACTGAATGAAACCAGTCGTTCCAATATGGATAACCTTAATCGCCTACCCATACAAATTAATGGCGATACGGCAGTTCCTTTACAGGAATTAGCAACGGTGAAACAAGTTATTGGCGCTAACCAGGTCAACCGTGAGAATGGTAAGAGAAGGGTGGTTGTAACTGCTAATGTCAGAGGTCGAGATCTCGGTTCATTCGTTGAAGATATTCAAACAGCTATCAATAGTAATGTTGATATCCCTGCTGGATATTGGATCGAATACGGTGGCACTTACCAGAAACTTCAATCAGCATCTGACCGATTAAGTCTTGTAGTACCCTTGACGCTGTTGATGATCATTGGTTTGCTAATTTTAGCGCTGGGCTCAATTAAAGATGCACTCATAATCTTCTCAGGAGTACCACTGGCTTTAACCGGTGGCGTTGCCGCTTTGATGTTGCGTGACATTCCATTTTCAATTTCAGCAGCCGTTGGCTTTATTGCTCTATCCGGTATTGCAATTTTAAATGGGCTGGTTATGGTGTCCTTCATCAGAGAGCTAATCAAAGATCGTGTCACTCTGGATAAAGCTATTTTCCAAGGGGCATTAACCCGTTTAAGACCTGTGTTAACAACCGCTTTGGTTGCCTCTCTAGGTTTTGTTCCGATGGCGTTAAATACTGGCATTGGTTCTGAAGTACAGCGTCCATTGGCAACCGTTGTGATTGGTGGCATTATCTCTTCCACCTTGCTAACTCTGTTCGTAATTCCGGCACTGTATAAATTACTACACAAAGAAAATACTCCCAATAAGGAGCAAGTAAGTGAATAACAAAGCGATTAATATCTGCTTAAAAATTATTGTGGCTTTGCTGGCATTGGTTTCTGCTAATGCCTTTGCACACGGCGTTGATGACAGCACGCGAAGCTTTCTCGAAAACAATACCGGTGTGCAGTTCATTCCCTTTCTATACATTGGTGCTAAGCATATGGTGACCGGGTATGATCATTTGTTGTTCCTAGTCGGTGTTATTTTCTTTCTATACAAAAGCAAAGATGTACTGTTATATGTCACCATGTTCACCATTGGCCATAGCATCACGCTGCTGTATGGCGTGCTCAATGATATTAACGTTAATGCCTATCTGATTGATGCCATTATCGGCTTATCCGTTGTCTATAAAGGCTTCGACAATCTTGGTGGCTTTAAGCGCTTATTTGGTCGACAACCCAACACGCAGTTAGCCGTTTTGATATTTGGCTTATTCCATGGCTTTGGCCTGGCGACCAAACTGCAAGAATTTCAATTGCCTGAAGATGGCTTGTTGAGCAATCTGATCGGATTCAATATTGGCGTAGAAATAGGGCAGTTTGCAGCTTTAGGCATCATCTTGTTGCTCATCAATGCCTGGCGGAAACTACCATCCTATGAAAGGTTTTCCGTTACTACCAATACACTATTGATGAGCGCGGGCTTTATGCTGATGGGCTTCCAGCTCACTGGCTACTTCATAAATCAATAAGACAAGAGATTAACTATGCAACCAACAGTTAGTAATAAAAGTTTACTCAAAGCGACTATTATCGCTTTAGTGATTGCGGCAATCGCTCTGGTAACCATTATTTTGCCGTCAGAGTACAACGTTGACCCAACTGGAATAGGCCAGAAGCTTGGGCTAACAGTTTTAGCCACCGGCAAGACTGAAGAAAACAAAGTAACGCCTGTTGAAAATGATGCGCAACCTGAGTCAGCCACCAAGACTATCGAGGTGACGGTTCCGGCTGGGCGTGGTATCGAGTATAAGTTCGCCATGGAACAATTCTCAAAGATGGAATACGAATGGATGACCGATGGTCAGCCGCTCTATTTTGATCTGCATGGGGAACCTGAAGGTGATACTACAGGTTATTTTGAAAGTTATGTCATAGCAACCAATGCCGAAATGAAAGGCTCTTTCACAGCACCTTTCGCGGGTTCGCATGGTTGGTATTGGAAGAACAACTCAGACCAGGACGTAGCGATACAGTTAATCGTCGAAGGCGAATTTGAAGTTATTGGTTTAAAACAGTAAATTGGAGACAGTTATGAAAAAAATATTAAGCATTTTAGCGTTGGTAATTGTGTTTGCATCGGGCAGTGTATTTGCACACGGTTCGCACGGTAAAATCAGCGGCCAGGATGCAAAGAGCATTGCCTATAAGTCAGTTAAGCAAATGACTTTTAAAGATTTAGGTTTTGAGCCAGGGAAGCTCAATGAAAGCTGGAAGAAAATCACTGATGCTGACATTTCAGTAGTCGAAATCGGAACAGGTTATTTCGTCGTGAGTGCAAAAAACACATCGGAAGAAGCAACTATTTATTTCAAGATAGCCACTAATGGTCAGGTGCTAGCCGCTAGTGAAACAAACATCTTCTCAGAGGAATAGTATGATCGAAATCATTCCAAATTGGCACCCAATATTTGTTCACTTTACCGTAGCATTACTTGTTATCTGCGGGATTTTTCAACTTGTGCTTTGGGTTTTTCCCAGTAATGCAACATCTACGGCAACTAGCGCTCAGAGCTGGCTAGTTATACTCGGCTCAATCGCAGTGTTAGCGACAGTGGGTACAGGACTGCAGGCTTATTATAGCGTTGCTCACGATACACCATCTCATTTAGCGATGACCGATCATCGTAATTGAGCGTTGGCGACAAGTTCTGTTTTTCTGATTGGAGTGGTTTTGTTTTATCTGTTTCCTAGAAAGGGCCAGTATCTTGCAGGTGTTTTCTTCGTTGCAGCTTTGATTTTAGTGTCGATCACAGCCTATAAAGGTGGCGATCTTGTTTACAGACATGGATTAGGGGTTATGTCTTTACCCGAGGTCACAGGTGAAGGGCACGATCACGACCATGGTGATGGCAATGGCCACGATAAGCAAAGCAACCACCACGTTGATACAAAAGAAAGCACTACAAAAGCAAGTGATACTCATGCTCACGATGACACGCATGCACATCAAAGAAATAGCCAAGATCATCATGCCAATGCAGATGATCGAGCATACATCAAAGACATAATTGCTGATGTTAAATACGGTTGGGAAAATGGTGATGGAGCTCCGTTCCGAAAGCATTTTCTTGATTTTGAAGGCGCCCGATATGTAGAGTCAGGTGGTCAGAACGAAGGCCTTAAGGACTTGGTAACCCATCATGTAGAACCTGAAAAAGATGCTCTGGAATATCTTTCTTTGGAATTCTCCAATATTGAAATCTATTTTGAGAATAACTTTGCCTGGGCAGTAGCCGATACCCGAGTCAAAGGTAAGGTCAACAAAACGGGATATGAATTTGATAAATCAGGCTATCAGACATTCCTGTTCCGCAAAGTAAACGGCCAGTGGAAAGTCGTGCATACTCACTCTTCATCACGCGATTATCGTGATGAGGGGGTAAAAGGCGAGCCCAAAGAAGACACCAGTGTAGAACTTCAAGAGTCAGACCATTCGCATGACGGGCATGGGCATTGAAAAGCTTCTTCGCACTTCAGTCAACAGGCTTTTATTCATTCTGAAAGTCAAATCTGCATTGAATCAGTTCAAATAAATACAAAGTGCCTCTTATAGTAAGGGGCATGTTTATTTATACTGTTTTACGGTATTTGGGATGTAAACTCGAAAGGAAATTCGATGAATAACTCAGGGATCTCTCTAACGCTAATGGGTAACCTAGCCATTAGATACAATGGAGTGCGTCAACAATTCAGGCTAACTGGTAGCACTAAAAATCTTTTTATGTTGCTTGCTTGCCATTGTAATCATACTTTTCGTAAAGAATATTTATACGACAATATCTGGCCGGATTCTCCATGCCAACAAGCACGCTCTGCATTAAACACTGCCTTATGGCGTATCAAAAAATACTTGAGCTCATTTGAGGGTATTGGAATCGTCACTTATGACGATTTAGTGAGCTTAAGTATTGCTTCTGATGTTTATCTTGATGTCCGTGCTTTGGAAAGTGCCGTAAATGAATTGCAGAACTCCAAAGCAGACTCTTTTCTTCTTGATACAACTCATAGAGAACAGTTAACTGATATTGTCGCTAACTGTTATGGCTTATTTCTTGAAGGCTCTGATGAACCTTGGGTGCACTCTGCACGTGAGCTTTATACATCATATTATATTCAAGCACTGACTTACTGTATGCGTGATGCTGTGGCATCAGGTTTATATGAGAGTGCACTGCAACACGGGCGGCGATTGTTAGAGCTTGATCCATTTAGAGAAACTGCCCAGCGTGAGATAATGTGGGTATACGTCATGAATGGGCAGAGAGCTCAAGCTATAAAGCAGTATCTTGATCTGAAAGGTATGTTACAAAAAGAACTCGAAATTGAACCAATGCCCGAGACTGTAGAGTTATATCAATGCATTGTCTCAGATAAGAAGCCCGATTATTTTTTAAATTCAACCAGCAAGAATTGTGATGGCCAAGATTTAAAAAAATATAATTTAGATCAAATAAGGCAACAAATTTTCCACCATTTAGTCACTGACCTTAGTTTATAACTCCTATCTTTTCTGCCAAAAACCATTTCTATCAATTAGTTACGCGCATTGTGACTGAGCTGTGACTCGGTCACGTTGCTCCTGTGATTTTACTGTGCCTCATAGCTTTCGGTGGCGTGACAGAAACGATAGCTATTTGAGAGTACGCGGAATTTTGTTCTGCTAGCTTTCTTTTATGGATTAAGCCAAGAAGTGCGAATATGCAGGACTTCCCACAATATTCTTCGATTCTGTCAAACCAGAAACAATATGTATTCATTTTTCGAGTTAACCGAGAAATGAGTAAAGAGAGTGGGGTACCGGAAAGAACCATTATCAATCTTGAATTAGCCAATACCAAACAGAGCTGGTCATTTTCCAGTTTAGAAGAAGCATTTGAGCAAATTCAAAATACTTTATCAAAAGCTTAATCCTCAACAGGGTCTATAAAATATGTAAAAGGACGATTTTATGATTAATCCAACTTATCCAGGTGTTTATGTACAAGAGAAAGCGTCAGGCGCAAGAGCAATAGCTGGCGTAGCTACCTCTATTACCGCTTTTGTCGGCACGACAAGGCGAGGGCAACTCAATACCCCCACCCGAATTTTTAACCTAAGAGATTACGAGCGACACTTTGGCGCGGGTGGTAGTGCCAGCTTTACGGAAGAACAGATTAAATTATTCTTTGATAATGGCGGCACTGAGGCATGGATTACCAGAATTGCTAAAGATGCAGAAGCTGCGTCTGTTGATGTGGAAAACGAAGAGGGGGATGCTGTTCTCAGATTTACTGCCAAGGAGGTGGGGGTCGAAGGCAACAATATCCGTGTTGAGGTTGACTACAATACGCTGCAGCCTGAAGCAACTTTCAATCTTAAGGTTTATCGTCGTATTACTAATAGCAATGGAACTATCAGTATTGAGAACACCGAAACCTACAGTAATCTTTCTATGGATCCAGACGATGGTAAGTATGCTGTTACGAATATCAACAATTTAAGCTCTTTAGTTGAAGCTGAAGACTTAGCAGCTGGCGCTGTTACTCCAATGAGTGCTTCACACTCATTATCAGGACTTTTGTTGCCGGATGATGATGGTGACTTTGTGGATACGGTTACTGATAAATTTTCAGGTAATTCATCTGGACAGTTTGTTTTAAAAGTAGATAACAATGCCCCGGTTACCATTGTTGTTTCATTACCTCCCGCAACTCCGGTAGCTGATTTTGATGATGATTTACTGGTGAATATTTCGGATGCGCTTAATGCTGGCATCAGTTCGTTAGGCCTGAGTAACACAGTGAATTGTACTTATAACTCTGACGTTTCTACAGGCAGGATGATTCACATCAGTGTTGATGATGCCAGAATCAGCATAACACCGGCAGCAAGCAATGATATTGCAGTTCCATTAATGCTAGGTAGCAGTCAGGGTGGACTAGAAGTGAGTCGTTTTGCAAACTTACGTCCAGCAGCTTCTTGCTATGTAGCACGACCCTACACAATATCTGGCACAGCGCCTGATTTTACACCCTTAATTTCACTTTTTGAAACCGATAAGGCTGATTTAAATGCATTTGCTCTAACCGACTCAAGCAGCTTTAGTCCTCATAGCTTTGGCGGTATTACCTATTCCAATGCAACCGGCAATATGTTGGTAGGAAATCAATTCATACCATCCAGTCCTCCAGACCACTCTTTTGGTGCCTTGGTTAATCTCACAGAAAATCTGAATGCAATTGCTACAGTTATTTCAAATAACACAAGTCAACAATGGGAAGCGGAGGTACATGGCTTTAGGTTGATCTTAAAACCATTGTTTGGCATGGAAAATGCAGGAGTTAACGCTTCGCTAACTACTGCTACCGATGATATTGCAGCCGCGGGTAACATTTTTGATGGTGCTCTAACACCGCAAAATACTCAGAGCTATATGCTTGGCAAGGTTATTGGTGGTATTGGCGCTGACCCTTATCAAAGTGGTCATCAAGAAGGGGTTGATGGTGTGTTGCCGACAGACTCTGAATACAGAGATGCTTTTAGTGTTATTGAAAAGGAAGTGGATTTATTCAACCTTATGGTTTTACCCCGCGCAGAAGCAACTGACGGTACACAAAGTGATAGTCAACGTAAAAGTGCATTCAATATAGCCAGTAGCTTTTGTGCAAAAAAACGCGCTTTTCTATTAGTCGATCCGCCCTCCGATAATGGGCCTAACAAATGGACTGACTCATCCAATACTTCAACTGGAGTCGATGCACTAAGAGTTGGATTAGAAACTCGCAACAGTGCCGTTTATTGGCCACGTCTCAAAAAAGCCAATGGAAGCTTCCAGGATCCATCAGGAGCGATGGCAGGTCTTATCTCACGTACTGATTCATCACGAGGTATTTGGAAAGCGCCAGCCGGTGTAGAGGCCACTCTCAGAGGTGTTAGTGGTGTCGAGTATCCTATGAGCGATCCAGATAATGGTGTTATTAACCCTAAAGCTGTTAATGCTCTCAGGGTTTTCCCTGATGGTGTTTTAAGTTGGGGAGCTCGCACCCTTATCGGCTTCAACGACTCTGGAAACATTGATGATAAGTACATTCCTGTTCGTCGCACAATGCTATATATCGAAGAGTCTTTATACAGAGGATTAAGGTTTGCCGTATTCGAGCCAAACGACGAGCCACTCTGGTCTCAAATTCGACTAGCTGCCGGTTCATTTATGAACACCTTGTTTAGACAAGGAGCTTTTGCCGGAAAAAAAGCATCGGATGCTTATTACGTACTGTGTGATGCGACAACCACTACAGAGACCGATAAAAATTTGGGCATCGTTAACGTCGTTGTTGGATTTGCACCAGTAAAGCCAGCCGAGTTCGTGGTGCTTACCGTGACCCAGATCGCTGGCCAGATTCAAACATAAGGTAGGAGTTTCTTATGCAGTTTGCAGTTAATACACAAAGAATAGATCCATACAAGAACTTCAAGTTCAGGCTTGTATGGAACGGAAAGACTATTGCCGGAGTAAGTAAGGTTAGTGGTCTGAAAAGAACGACTGAAGTTGTAAGCAACCGAGATGGAGGCGACTTATCAACTAAAAGGCATTCTCCTGGCGTTTCAACTTTTGAAGCGATTACCCTTGAACGTGGCATAACACACGATCATGAGTTTGAGGAGTGGGCAAACAAGGTGTATTCAGTGGAAGGTGATGCGGGTGTATCACTGAAAGATTTCCGCAAAGATATAGTACTTGAGCTTTATAACTTGCAAGGTGTGAAAGTAATCAGCTGGCAAGTATTTAGGGCATGGGTATCAGAATACACTGCTGTTCCAGAGCTGGATGCTAATGCCAACGGTATAGCCTTTGAGTCAATCGTTCTACAGAACGAAGGGTTCCAAAGAGATGAAGCAGTTCAAGAAGTTGCTGAAACTTAATGGGGTTTTAGATGATAGGGTTAACTCTGCACAAGCATTCTGAGAAAGCTATAGAGGTATCGTTTAAAGAGCTAACGGGCAAGGAAGAGCTGGGTTTGGCGAAGTTTGGCGGTACTGAAATGGATGAAATGTACTGGCTTCTCGAACAAATCATTACTGATATTTCAAGTAATGACGAACGCTTGAAGCTAGATGAGCTAACTCTATCGGATTTTGATCTGTGCGTCAGCCACCTGTATGAGCAGCTTTATGGAAGTAGAGTGAACTGTGAGGTTAACTGTCAGTTTTGTAGTGATGGCTTTGAGTTTGATATCGAGTTATCTGACTTCAAAAAAACTATCTTTCTTGACCAGAAAAACTACAGCAGAAATAAAAATGGTGATTATATTTCAAATAAGGGAGAGGAAGTATTCACTTTGCCGAAAGTATCCGATCTTAAAAATCTAAAAGAGTGCCCAGCTGAATCCTGGTTAAAACAATTTCTGCAACAAGGAGAATGTCATTATGAGCAGCTTCAGGAGCACATTGAAACTGCTGGCCCACTAATGTCTCAGGATATATCAGCTGACTGTCCTAACTGCGGTGAGTCCAACCTGGTTCGCTTCGACTTAACTCGTTATTGCCTGCAGTCTCTGAAGGAAGAGCAGAAGTTTTTACTTAAGGAAGTCCATATCATTGCCAACAAATATGGCTGGGGTTTAGACCAAATTTTGTCATTAACACGAAGTGTCCGCAGGCAGTTCGCCGGATTTATTATTGCTGATAACAAAGTACTGAGGGCTTATTCGTGAGTAGCTATATCCAACGCTTAATTTCACGTGGGGTTGAATCATTCAGCAATGCCCCATCACTAAGCTCTGTGGCGAAGAGTCAATCACCGCTTGTTAAGAATGATCAGAGGCTACATGATTTTGACATTAGTCGGACAGTGGATATACCTGTAGGCTTAACGTCAGAAGGTGAGGACGTTAGCAGAAATCACTTCGCCGAGGCTCCTAATAAACAAAGTGCCACTATAAGGCCAGCCGTACAAAACAACACATCACCTAGTACGAAGGAGCAGTCTGCACCCAAGTTAAATAATACCAGCAATGAATTAAAGGACTTTAGACAAGAGGTTCGTTCGAAAGAGGCGTACAACTCATCTTTAATGAAAAGGAAACAAAAAACTGCCAGTCACCCTTTAGTTGAAACAACAAAACTTATAGAGAGAAAAGAGATCTATCAGTCGCCAATAATTCATGAGCATATTACGGAAAATCATATTGTAAAAGACGAAAAATCCGACACTATTAACTATGTTGAAATACCAAAGCACTCTGTTCATAGCTTTGAATCCGATAGCCATAGCAACAATCAGAAGGCGTCAGATTATTCAGAAAAGAATCAAGAAGACAAGCTGAGTATAAGCGACATAGTTACAAAGCTAACTCCGCCGACTCCGGTTAGCCAGCAAGTTCTTAAAGAGCCATCAGTTTATCAAGACAATCACCAGCCTTTCCCAGAGCAGGCTGAACCTCAAGAAATCAGAGCTACAGCACCAGTCAATAGGATAGTGCAAGAATATGACTCGGATAATAATAGCTCGCCAATAAAGCCAGCAGTGATCGAAAAGGTTATTGAGAAAGTGGTAGAAAAAGAAGTCGTAAATAGATCTACTCAAGAAGTCAGTAATAAGCAATCTAAGCCTGCAACCGCAGAAAGTTTGTCTAAAATTGGCAGCCTACCCATAAGAAACAGTGTTTTTTCTATTTTTGGGAGCCGGGGATAAATTATGGCGATGCTAGATTTATCATTAGTTACGACCAGTCTAAAAAAACTGGTTGAAGTTAACGTCGCTAACTTATTAGGTGAAACTGTAACGGTTTCTACCATGCCACCAGAGCTTGTTAATGGTGCTTTAAAAACAATTAACTTATATTTGTACCATATTTCTGAAGACCCACACTACAAAAATCACTCTGGTTATCTTGGCACTGAACCACCGATTTCTGGACAGCCGATGGCATTAAACCTGTACTATATTCTGACTCCACATTTTGGTGCCAATGATCAGTTTGATGCCATAACACAGCAACAACTCATTGGTCTTGCCATGAAAACCTTTCATGACTATCCCGTCATTAGCGATGATCTGACGATAGGCCTTGAGGATATTCTTGATGATGATCTGAAAGGTGATGGAAACACAATAGAAATTTGCCTTAGACCTGTAACCCCAGAAGACACGCTTAATTTTTGGGCTGCAGAGGATCGCAAAACAGCAAGGCTATCAGCTTTCTATGAAGTGCGAGTGATATTCCTACAACCAGAAAAACCTACTGTAACTAATAACATAGTGACGAATATGGGGCTCTATGTGCATGCAAAGGGCACTGCAAAACTTCTGGCCAGCAAGAGTGTCATGACTTTTGAACCACCAGCTGTTACTGGTATGGGTCAACAACAAGTACCGCTTTCACCTGCAAAGATTACACTGCAAACAAGTGGCGTTAATAATTCCCAGATCATTGTCAGCGGTGAAAATTTAACTTCGGCTCAGGCAAGAACACTACAGTTACGCTCTGCTGTATTAGATCAGCCAATTAAAATAGATGCAGCACTGAATCCAAACTGGAATATTAAGATTGAGCACAACAAAATACAGATAACGCCACAGCCTATACTTGTCATCGATAATGGTGGAGGGCCCGTTAATCATGAGCTAATTGCAGGCATCTATGATATTTCACTTTTGATCATTGATTATCGCTTTCAGGGTGCAGAGCGTCTTGAGAGTACTTATGAGACTAATCGACTTTCAGTGGCAATTGGACCACATATAGCCTCCAATCCTGTTCTCGACATCAATAATCGATATGCCATCAGTATTGTTAACAGCCTGTCTTTAACGACCTTAATTGATTCAGAGCCACAGGTTATCAATCTCTCAATAGCGGGAAGTATCTATAGAAGGGTGGACGCAATTGCAGCCTTAACTCCAGGTGATTTCCTGGTCGAAGATCACGGCTTATTAGTCGAGCCCCTAGCCAATATATCTGCTCCGGGATTCTATCCTATCCAAATGACAGTCAATGGTGCTGAGTCACAACCCTTCTGGCTGGAGGTCGTGTAATGAAACAAGAGCAATTTAAAACCGTTCCTGACTCTTCAGAAATTACAGCTGCAGAATTAGTCACGCAGTTGGTGCGCTTGAAACTAGAGTCCTGGTTGAATTACTTAAAAGATAATGAAATCGATAATTTGATTGACACTACAGAAGTTTGGGAAGAGCAAAGCAGTTCGCAAATACAAGAGTTAGAGCAAAGGTTATACAGTCAGACCAACTCTCCAAGAAATGTATTGATAGATGTTTTTGGGTTATCAGATGCTGAAATTGCAATGCTCGATACTTGCGTTGCGATTGCGGCTGATTCATCCCTCGAAGATTTAGTCGTTCAATTGCAAGGTAGACCTTATCGTCCTCAAGTCACTGAAAATCTATTGAAAAGATTGTTTAAACTGTCTCCAAAACCGATATGGCAGGCAGCATCACCACTTTCCCGCTGGAAAATGATTGAGCCAATAGAAGACCCATCAGGCTTTTGTATGACCTTTAAAGCTGATCCGGTTATCGTTAATTGGTACTTTGGCTTTGCAGCGCTGGATGAGGCAATCATTGAAGCATGTAGTCTAAAGAACATCAGTGAAGACTGTTTTATTGATTCAGTATCTCAGGATAGCCAGAGAATTACCAAGCTACTAAGCCTAGGTCATTCTATTCGTGTCACTATTCAAGGTAATGCCGGAACCGGACGAAAAGATTTCTCTGCTAGTCTCTGTAATCAGCTTGGTAAGAGGGCACTGTATATTTCTTCAGAATCACTTGCTGAGACAAGCTTTAGTGAAAGTTACATTAGAATTCAAAGGTACTGCATACTGACTAACCGGATACCGGTTTGGCTCACTAATACTCATCAATGGCCGAAAAATATTGACGCATGTCCATTGCAGATTGTTGTGTGTGAGCCACAACAGTTACCAGCAGATCACAATAAATATCATGATTATGTGATTGCTCAACCCCAACTAAATTTGGCGCAGAAACAGCAAATATGGCAGATCAGTCAGGCCACACCTCTTCCTGGCGAGTTACATGCTTGTAATTATGATGAAATCAAATTTGCTGCCAGTGTCGCTCATCTTGGAGTCAGCGATTTAAAACAGGTATTATCGAATCAACGTGAGTTGTCAGCTTTAAAAGAGCTGGGGCAAGTTGTACAGCCTATTATTTCTTGGAGTGATTTAGTTTTGTCAGACAGTATCACTCATCAATTAAAATTATTTACTAAAGAAATACAACTCAGAGAGACATTATTATCTAACTCCGAAGCTAAACGCCTGTATAAACGCGACACCAACTCGTCGGCACTTTTTGCTGGACCGCCAGGTGTTGGTAAAACTATGGCTGCCCAATGCGTTGCTTCTGATCTAGGCTTGCCCCTAGTCATTATTGACGTGGGTAAAACAATCAATAAATACATAGGCGAAACAGCTAAAAACCTTTCAAAAATATTTGAGCAAGCTGAGAAACACCGCTGCTTATTGTTTTTTGATGAAGCCGATGCATTTTTTTCACAGCGGACAGATCTTAATGATAGTCATGACCGTTATGCTAATGCCGACACTAATCATTTGCTTCAGCTAGTCGAAAATTATGCGGGACCGCTTATCCTGGCGACTAATCAAAAAGCACGTATAGATGCTGCTTTCTTCCGAAGAATTCGCAATATAGTAACTTTTACTCATCCTGATCGAACGCAACGACTGCAGCTATGGCTAAAACTCTCAAATTTATTATTTTCCAATCAGGAAATTGAGGCACTGAGTGAGACTTTTGAACGATACGCAACCAAGTTCGAACTTTCACCTGCGCAAATTAAATCCTCGGTACTTAATGCCAAATATCTATCCTTAATTGACGAAAGTCCATTATGTGAACAATTTATTATGCAAGGCATTGCCCGAGAGCTACAAAAGGATGGGCGAAGTATTCCACAAAGTTTAAAGAACAATTTAGAGGAGCCTAGTCATGTCAACTAGTGGTTATAAAGGATCACCGTCTGTACTGCGAGGAGCTCTGGTTCAATTGGTCGAGGATATTGTAGGTGTCATACCAAATATCATTGCTTTTCAATATAACCCAGAAGCAATAACCCGGGGTGTTAATCCCTGGAATCCTTTTGAAGTTGATCAAACAAGCCGTGGAGCACAGGCGCCAACAGTCCAACCATATTCACCGCAAGAGACGTTCTCATTCTCACTTGAGCTTAATGCGGCTGATGACATGGAGCGAGGTAACCCAATAACAGTTGGAACCGGAGTGGCCCCTCAAATTGCAGCTTTACAGAAATTAACCCAGCCCACAGAGGGTCTTCTTGGTGATCTAGTTTCCAGTGCAAAAATGTTAGCTGGTCAGGAAGTGGTTGAAAGACCAACTGTGCCGGTCACTTTATTAATATTAGGACCGGGATTGATGTACCCCGTTAGAGTGACTTCAATATCGGTTGAGCAAAAAGAATTCAATCCTTTGCTATACCCAATTCAAGCCAGTGTAACTGTAGAGTTAACAGTGCTTACCCCTGATGTATTTAAATGCAGGAAAACTGCTGCAAATTCAGTCGCAACAGCTGCTTATAACTACAGTAAATTGCAAGAGGATGTATTAGCTATTTTGAACATCAGTAACACAGTAACTAATACTGTTGGGTCTTTACCCATTTAGGAGATGAGATGTCGCGCTTCAAATCAAATAGTCGTTATGTAAAGTACTCTAGCGTTTATATGACTACTAATAGCAAAGGAGAAAAGGTACAGGCTTTGACACCTGCGGAAATACCTGAACATCGGATATTGGGTGAACACCTGATAAAACAGGGACAGCGTTTAGACCATTTATCAAATCATTACCTCAATGATCCAGCTGGCTTTTGGTTAATCGCCAAAGCCAATGACGGCATGACTGTTGAATCAGTCACTATAAGAAAACAGATTAAAATACCGGTTAAATAATTATTATGAGTTTTGGTGCAGTCGTAACACATGGAGACAGTAACCAACCGATTCCTGAAGAGTTAAGTCAGTGGTTGGTAGAAGTCCGTATTGAACAGGAGCTTAATAAACCTGCGCGATTTGCTATACGGTTTGAAGATGATATATGTGGTGACAGTTTTGAAGTTCAAAATAATATGGTTCTGCAACCTGATTCATTAGTAGGTATTTTTGTCCCAGTCAATAATCAGGAATCAATTCAAACTTCAGATATGGAATGTTTGATCATCGGAAGAGTGACTAAAATAAAAAGTTCTTTGCAGTTGGGTGGCCCTGGAACCTGGATTGAGTTTCATGGAGAAGATCGACGTATAGAGATGGACCGTTTAGCGGTGACTGCAAACTGGCAGGGAAATGGTGCTGACATTATTAGTTCCATATTGAGCAGTTACGATTTTACTCCTGATGTTAGTGATATTGATTCTGAGTACACGGAAACCGAACAGCTCAACCAGAGCGGTACTGATTTGTCTTTCCTCAACAAGATCGTTAATGAACACGGATTAAATTTCTGGATTGGATATGAAGTGGATAGCATTAATCAAACCAATGGTCAGTACAGCGTTAGCCAGACAGCTATTGTCAAAATATCACCGCCGGAAGAGGGCGCGACTAACTTGTCACTACTGCCTGATGACAATCAAGAAGCTAGTTTCAGGGTCAGCGTTATTCAATCTCAGTGCCCAAACGTCAATGTATTCAGTGCCGAAGTTGATACCGAAGTTCCAAATGCAAGACTAGGGCAAAATGATGAAACTGAAAGTCATGAAAGCGAGCAAAGGGCTGAGGCTATTGGCGAAGGACAAACGATTACCGAAGTTGGCGGAGCAGTTAGAACTATTCCTAGAAATTCCCCAGGTACGGAAGAAGATCGACAGTTAAGAGAGCGTTCTGCTCTTAGAGATGCCTCATGGTTTGTTGAAGCTAGCGTATCGACTTCAGTACATATGTACGGCAAAACCATTCATCCGCACACAATTATTTCGGTTGAAGGTGCGGGAAACACATTGTCGATCCCTTATCAGGTGAAGTCAGTGACTCATGTGGTAAATGCTTCCGATCATATGATGGATATAAAGTTGCGGTCTAACACCTTGGGCAGCCGAGGAGCGTGAGTACTATGAATACTGAAAGTTTATTGCAACTGCTGAGTCAAAAGTACTTTGGAAAGTATCGTGGGGTCGTTGTTTCAAATGATGATGAAAAAAAACGTGGCAGAATCAAAGTGGTCGTTCCTAATGTCATGGGCCAACAAGCAATTTGGGCTTTACCTTGTGTTAATTATGCTGGGAAAAATGTTGGCTTGTATGCAATACCTCCTGTTTTCGATGGTGAAGTTTCCAGTTGGGACTCACGAACAGACGCCGGAGTTTGGGTCGAGTTTGAAGGTGGCGATCCCAACTTCCCAATTTGGGTCGGGTGCTTTTGGGGTGAAGGAGATGAACAAATCTCAGCAGAGGATGCCAAGCCTTCTATAAAATTTTGGCGTACAGAAGGGGTTGTCCTGCGTATCGATGATGATGAGGGTTCATTAACCATAGAAACAGAGAGTGGCGCTATTCTCCTTATCGGCCCTAATGAAATAAAACTTGATGCACAAGAAGTTAATCAAGTTGCCAATGGTTCAAAGCACCAACTCAAAGCATCTGGACTGGACGTTAATAACGGTGCATTTACCGTAACCTAAGGAATTATTATGTCAAACCCAGTTAACAGTAAACCCAATGGAGTACAGGACAGTTCGGGCGGCAGCTCAGTGTCTAATATTACTGCCAATCAAAGGGTCAAAACTACTTATGGTCCGATAGGAATTATTACTGATGTACCACAATTTGCTGGCACTACAGTAACGGGTATGTGGACAGTAGGTGCAACCAGAGTCAAGGTTAACGGCCTACCGATTATTAATACCGCTTCAGTCGGTGTCGGCTTAAATGCTGTCCCGTCTTCTACAGGACCACTTTCGGTCGCACAAGCAGACGACAAAGTTAAAGGTTTATAGCGATGGAGGTTTTAAATTCTCTAAGGTTCCCGTTCAAGGTTGATGCTGCCTCAGGTCAGCTTAGAGAGGAGCATGATTACGACAGTTACATTAAACAACTTATCAGACAGGTTTTACTAACCAATTTAGGTGAACGAATTAACCGTCCTGATTTTGGTTGCAACATAAAAAGTATGGTTTTTGATTTAAATAACCCGGCGACGTCATCATTTGGAAAAACCATTGTTTATCAGGCCTTAACTCAGTGGTTATCAGGTTATATTAAAACGGAAGCAATAGAAGTTCTGTCAGAAGAGTCAACGCTCTATGTGAGTGTCGAATATACCGTTATTGCAAATGGCGAGAAACGATTTTTAAATGTGGAGCTTAGCATCTAATGTCTAATCAGGATCGAAAAACAGCATTGTGTGCTCAACCGATACCCGCTCAATTGACGGGGATCGACTTTGTTCAAATAAAGGACAAAGATATTCAAACCACATTACAGGTGTTTTTTATCGTAGAGCCTGATGATTTAAGCGCCCCACTGGTTGATGGTGGAGCCTTACCCGTAGCATTAACAGCAGCGGAACGAGATGCTATAGAAATATACTCTCAGAGTAGCGGCCAACACATTCAAGTTACCAGTGCTAACTGGATCGAAAAAGACAGCTGCACCACAGATTCAGGTGCAGACACTCGAATCATTTTAGAAATTAATGTCCCTGAACCGGGTGGTTTTGAATTATATGAGCTAACTTTACATTTTGAGCAACTGGATCGGTTTTTCAATTCGAGCATCTTTAGTTTTAAGCAAGCATGTCCGACAGGTTTGGACTGCGGCAAAGAAACTGAATGTCCAATTGAAGGAAAAAAAGATGTCAACGTGGATTACCTTGCTCGAGATTTTTGGAGTTATAGAAGTGCTTTAATTGATTTTGCATCCCAATATTACCCAGAGTGGGAAGAAAAAATTGAAGCCGATCAAGCTATGATGATTTTAGAAGTCATGGCTGCGCTCGGTGATGAGTTTGCTTATACCCAAGACCGTTATGCGCTGGAAGCTTATCTTTCCACAGCCACTCAGACTCAAAACGTTATTAATCATGCAAAACTTGTAGATTACGAAGTTGGCCGTGGCCAATCAGCGGTTACTACACTGATTGTTGGTGCTACCGGATTACCACAATACACTCGAATACGTGACGATAGTTCCAGCGTAGAGCCTGACACCGTCTATGCTCTTAAAGAAAGCATTGGAGCAATTCCATTTCAATTGATTGAAAAAAACTGGCTTCATCCTCGTTGGAATCAAGCGCAAGTGCATATGCCTGATGCAGGCGAACCATGTCTTGAGATTGGAGCTACCGAGGCTTATCTCAAGTTAAGCCCTCCAGTGGACAGTGAACTGCCTCCTGACGTTGCTTTCAGTTCCGCAGAAAATTTCTGGTTGGGTAGACGCATGATCCTTCGTTCAGGAGTAGGCATTCCTGATGAACCTAAGCGTTCTTGGATGGTTGTCATCACAGAAGTCGAACCCTATGAAGACCCATTGATCTTAGATCCGGATACGGGCTTGCCTACAGTGTTGACGCGTGTTGCCTGGTCAAAAGAACATGCATTACCGTTCCAGATGCCTTATTCCAGTGCTTATGCTTACTTGAATTGCGTTGATGCAATAGCAGGCGAAACAGTAAAAGAATACTTTCGTATTGGCTCCACACAAACGATTACTGAAAAATACACTTCAAGTCTTAATGATTTCGAGCTCGCCCAACTTGCTGATTTGCCGCCAGCTGTTGAGCGATTAGGTGCTTGTGTTGAAAGTCGAGGCCTCATACTACGATACGGCTTAGTCGATAGTATTAGTGAGGGTATTGCCTGGTCAGCCGCCCAGCAAGGGCAGATCAGTGAGCCATTGATTAGCATAACTGAAGTTGAGCCTGACGCATCAAATCCAGAGAGACTACAATACCAACCCTTCCCGGGCAGTTTAAATTGGCAATATGTAAATTCAGTTCTTAACGCCCATAGTGAAAGCGCGATTTACACGGTAGAGCATGGTTACTGGGGAGAGGTCAAACGATATCAAAAACCATCGGGTGATGTGGTTCATTATGATTATGTCAGTAACGAAGGTTTTAGTGTGCGTTTTGGCGATGGAACTTTCGGAAGGCTACCTAACGAAGGCGCTATTTTACAGGTTACTTATCTAACGGCGCCGGGAACCAATGCAAATTTATCCAGCGATACCATAACATTGCTGGCATCGCCTACCGATAACTCTATCAGCTTGGATTATGCTGAATGGGTAACCAATCCATTTAGCATTAATTCAGCAACAGAGGCAGAAAGCATTGAGTCAATAAAAGACAATGCGCCGGAAGCGTATCAGCACCTACCTTTAAGGGCCGTCAAGTTAGAAGACTATCAAGAAATTTTAGAACGTGATGAAAGAGTACAGCAGTCTAGAGCGAGCAGTCGCTGGACGGGGAGTTGGACTACTGACTTTATCTCGGTTGACCCTATGGACACAACATTCATGAGTCAAGAGTTAAGAAATGGTATCAAGGACACTCTTGATTGTATTCGTCAAGCCGGTCGCTCGGTGTGTCATAAAGCTGCAATTTATTTGCCAATCGATCTCAAGGTGGAAGTGTGCACTAAAAGTGATTTCCAAAATGCCAAAGTTATTCGTTCGATACAGTCTGCATTGACAGATCGAAATAACGTTAATGCTTTTTTCCACCCTAATAATTTTTCATTTGGCGACCCACTGATTCGATCAAAACTTGAAGCAGCTATCCAGTCAGTTGATGGGGTTAAAGGAATCGAGAACATACAAATACGCAAAAAAGGTGAGAGTAGTTTCAAAAACTTTGATGCTTCTTTGCATGTGGCTGCACATGAAATTATCCAGATTACTAATAATCCTGAACATCCCGAAACAGGGCATGTCTCAATTAATGCTCATGGAGGTGGCTGATGGCAACATGTCCTTGTGATAACCATTTAATAAATGACTGCCTCAATATTTCACCAGGCCTTGAAGATTTGCCGCGTCAATATATGACCTTCAATGATTATCGAGGAGCCATGCTAACTGATATCGCTAGTCAGCCTGCATTAAATGGATGGTCCGGTGAGGTTGAGCATGACCTTGGTGTCATGCTATTTGATATGTGGTCATACGTATTGGATGTAACGCAATTTTATGACGAAAAAATTGCTGAAGAATCTTATATAAGAACAGCAAAAAGGGCAGTGTCAACGAATAGAATCGTTGAACTGCTTGGTTATAAGAGAAAACCTGCGCTAAGTGCAAAAGTTAATTTGTCAGTCGAAATAGATGGACATGACAAAGTAACACTGAGCTCAGGAGTGCGTTTTCGTTCCGAAGCTTTTGACGACCAACCTCCACAAGTTTTTGAATTAATCTCTGATGCAGAAGTTAGCCCACAGTTTAACAAGTGGCAGCTAGTTGATATTCCAGATTCAAAATTTCCGGGTAGGATTTTAGTCAAGCCTAAAGGATCCGGTGTGCCTCGAAGTGGCATTCTAACCATTGTAGATTCTTCAGAAGAAGAGGTATGGGGCGGCTATATTGATTCAATTGAAGCCTACACGGCTGCAGATAGCACTAAATACCAAGAAGTAACCTTAGTGCCCGATATTAGTAGTAGCTTGATCGATAAAGACGTTTCTAATTTACGCATGTCCCTTATGGGGCTAACGGCTCATCAGTCGCCTTATAATGATTCAATCTCAGGTTATAAAATATATTTAGATGGTGTTTATCCACAGTTAATAAAAGATCAACCTGCAGTTTTCGAAATCAATGGTCAGCTATACCCATTCCTGATTAGCAGTGTAACTAAGGTTAATGTGGCTACTGGTATAGATGATATAGAAGTTCCTGTCACTCAAATTGGTTTCCCATCTTCTTTATATTCAGAGGTGAATAATGCAACTGGGTTAAGACTTCACTTTAATCCAATTTCAGTTGGTAAGCTTACGGGGCTAAATAAATCACGTCTGAAACTCAGCGACCTGGAACCTGGAGCATCACTCAAAAAGCCAGCAATAGAGATGGTTGATAACTCTTTGTCGGCACAATTTATGTTAATAGGGCAGAGTAAACTGGGCAAAGAGCTTTCAGGAACAGTCAGTCGCGATGATTTCAATAATTATCACTTTAGTGCAGGGATGGATACTACTGACTTTGAACATCCCTTAAAAGTTCCGGTTTCACTTAGAGGAAACATTATTACCGTTTATCGTGGCGAAAGTGTTAAGCAAGAAGTTTTGGGATCTACCGACTCGGGGACTGCTAGTAATCGGTTTAAATTCAAAAAACAACCGTTGAGCTGGATTGAAGACAGCACCAATGAATTAGGGGCCAGACCGTTACTTGATCTATATGTCAATGGCGTACTCTGGAAGCGAGTAGACTCTCTTTTTACAGCCAAGCCTAACGACCGAGTGTATATCATAGAAACGGATGAAAATGGAGACTCATGGATCAGGTTTGGGGATGGTATTCGTGGAGAAAGACCTGCATCTGGAGTCAACAATATTGTCGCGGACTATTATTATGGTGCAGGCGAATCGAAACCACCAGTCGGAAGCATCCATTCAATAGCAAAAGGAGCAAAGGGACTTAAAGCTGTGTATGGAGCCACTCGAGCTAAGGGAGGGCGCGATATTGAGAGTCCAGAAAGTATCAAAGCTCATGCCTCCTCTTCGGTTTTAACTTTGGGGCGCGCCGTTTCTATTCAGGATTTTGATGCGCTCACTAAAAGCTACACCGGTGTGCTTGGCGTAAGTTCAGGTTGGGCATGGGATCCTAGTAAACAAAGAGCAGTTGTTAAAATATGGATCATCGATGAAGGTGACATTGATTACCAGACATTACAAAACTGGTTAAGATCCATGTCTGCTCCCAACACTCCTATAGTTGTCGCAGCAGCAACACCTCTTGTTCGTGACCTGACAATTAACATTTCATACAGCTCGAAGGTTCCTAAAGAGACAACCCATCAAGCAATCATTCAGTTATTGCAAGATAACGAAAATGGTCTTTTATCCAAGAAACACATTGGCATACACAAGGTTTTATATCGCTCGGAACTGGTTAAGCATTTACAAGAACTAGAAGGCGTTGATGCTGTAACCAGTGTGCGCTTTGACGGTAGTGAAATGGAGTGGGCCATACAAGCCCCTGCTGGTCATTACTTTAACTTCTTAGATTCAACTACGGTGAATTAAATGGCAGGGATGAATAGCACAGCAGGAAAAATAGCCAATGATGAATTTGAAGCCTTCTACGCTGAAAAAATCTGGTCATTAATTCCGTCTATTTATAAGGATGAAGATTTTTACGCTAGTAGCCCCCACCAATTACGAGCTTTTGTAGAAATTCTCGCTAAGCAAGCAGCAACAGCAAGACGTAGTATTGATCGTTTAGGTGACGATACTAGTATTGCTGACTGTGATGAGTGGGCAATTCCCTATATAGGCGATCTCTTCGCCACTCGGTTAGTCAGCCCGCAAAACCCAATCGGCAGAAGGGTTGATGTTGCTAATACTTTAAAATACAGACGCCGTGCCGGCACCGTTCATTTACTGGAATTGTTAGCTAATGATATCACTGGCTGGGACGCTGTAGCATCGGAAAGCTTTAAAAGGCTTCATCGTAACTGGCACAGCTTAGACTGTGTTCAAGATTCAGTGAAAAAAACTCCTGCTGGTGGGTTTGCCAACTTAAAAGAAAAACGGATTGATGAAAAGAATCGGACGGCCTTTGACAACCTTGCCTATTATCCAGAATTTCGCCAGCTAAGAGGAGCGCTTGGACGATTTAATATTCCTAAAGTGTTTCTCCACTTATACCGGCAGCTAGCTCTACCCTTGATTAGTTCAACGCCGTTTCAATTTGGTCCGCAGCGCTACACGCTTGATCCCTCTGGCAGAGATATGGCGCTTTTCATGCCCGGTCGTGAAGCGGGTGATTCTTGTAATTCTCCACAAGAGTGGGAAGTTCGTTCTCCAATTCCCTGTAGCTTGTTCAACTCAGCAGAATACAGCATTACCAACAGTGCAGACATAACCGGTGTAGATAATCCTCTCACCGCTTTATTTGATGAATCATTCCACTCTGCACATGACATCATTAGACGTGTAGAACGTTTAAAAAATATTAGTGATGGGACTCCTGTTGTATTGAGTGATAGTCAGAAAGTTGAACTTCTTGCAAACAGCATTAACGTTGATAGCCCTAAATTACAATTGCTCGAGGTGGCTCTGGTTTTAGCTTTGGGTCAAAACTCGGGCGAGATTGTAAAACCTTCGCAAATCACAGCAGGAACACTTAGCGATTGGGATAGTAGCACACCAAATTTATCAGGCTGGCAAGACCTGCTAGTCGACCCTGACAAGGGCAGGGTGTGGCTCACAGAAGATCCTGCAGATGATTCTAGCCATTTATTTTTAGTAAAAAGTTTCTACGGCCAGTTTTACCCACTAGGTGCCGGAACCTATGAACGCCGACAATATTTATCCGATACGGTTGATCACACTTTTGCCAGCGTAGCGACCAATGCACAGCAAGAGGAATTAAGCCCAGGACCGGTAAGTGATTTAGCTCTTCCGGGAACCGACTCAGGACCAGCGGGAGAGGGTGTTTACCAGTTTCAAGATTCCAAAACCTATTACAACGATCCTGCTGCAAATCCTTCTAATAGCGTAGAGATTACAGGCGAGCTTATTATCCAGGCGGCTAATCAGTCTCGCCCTTATATTTTGCTAACACCAGACAGTGGAGAAGAAGAGTGGGTTTTTGAATCACAAATAACAGGAGCAACTTTAATTCTTGATGGGTTATGGCTAGGTCTTATGCCATCCACTCATACAGAAACCGATGATGGCGATTTACCAGCGCCGAAAATGACTAAGCTAGTGCTTGATGGTAGCTTTGATAAAGTTGTACTACGTCATATGACTTTAGATCCGGGCGGCGAAAGAGCAAAAACTAACCCCGGTCAAACTTTCATCATTCCACATGTATGTTTAGAGCTTAGAGGTGAAATTGATGAGCTGATAATAGAACGGAGTATTACAGGACCCATTGTTGAGGTTAGTGACATCCTCAATCCTTGTTCAGCCAAAAATATTACCATTTCTGACTCAATCATTATTAGTCAAACTCCACAACCAGCAATCGCTACTCGAATAGCCAGTGTTGTCATTCAAAGAAGCACTGTGGTAGGCGATGTGCAAGTCGCAAGAATATTTGCCAGCGATAGTATTTTTCAGGGCAATTTCTGTGTCGATGATAATCAAAACAGTTGCTTGCGATACAGTGCTGCCATTGAAAGTGCACTGTCCAAACTTCCTAAAACTTACAAGTCAGTATTATTTAATGCTGTTATCCCAAATCATTATTTTGTTTCGAGAAGATTTGGTGATGCAGGTTTTATGCAATTAAGCGAAAGTGCAGCAAAATCAATCAAACGAGGCGCAGAAAACACCAGTGAAATGGGTGCTTACAATAGCGCCATCGCTCCAATTAAGGAGGATGACTTGATATTCAAACTATTTGAATTCACGGGAATAAACGTCATCCCACAACTGATAAAGGAAACATAAAAAGCCATGCAATCACTAGACATTTCAAGAGACTCCTTCCAAAGGGATAAAAATTACTCGCGGCTAAAACAGCAGCAGGGTCGTATACCTTTAGACTCTGAAGCTAATGAGGCTTTATCCATTAATGCTGAAGAACTAAGACGAAGCATTCATGACCTTATTTGTCACAGCGGCACACCTGATAACGGTTTTAAGATCAGCTTCCCGGCCGAAGCAGAAGATCTGGAAGAGCGGTATAGGCTGTACGATTTTGATATCAGTAAAGGGACCTACTACATCGGTGGCGAGAGATATGACAACGTGCAGGACTCAACCTTTCTGACTCAGGGTGACTGGTTACAAGTTGCAATAGATATACAGCCACCCCTTGCTCCACCTGACCCATCCACCACAACAGATGTCAGGTATGACTTTGTATGGCTTGAAACATGGGAACAAAATGTTTCGGCAACGGAGGATTCCGAGTGCTTTGAAAGAGCGCTAGGCGGCCCTGACGGGGCAGGCCGTATGCGACGCATGAGTCGTGTTCATGTTATGCAAGATGCTGCTGACAACTGTCTTGATGCTTTTGATGAGCTAAAAGAGAGTGAAGAGGGGGGAACCATAGATCCCGACACTATGCGAGTGATGTCGGATATTCGACTGACGGTAGATCTAACCTCTGAAGGTACGCCAGAAAATCTATGTGCACCACAAACTCAGTCAGGTTTTTTAGGGGCTAACAATCAAACTTATAGAATTCAGTTAACGTCACCCACCAGCTATATTTATGGTAGAGATAATGCCGCTCCTTTATACCGGGTTCAGATAAGCGAAGTAACTGATGGTGACGGTCTGGGGCTGCGCAAAATAACGTTCTTAACTGAACCGAAAGATGTCTATGCACAACCACTTTCCGGGCATGCCGTAGAAATCTTTCGTTGGAATACATACTTACCTAACCAGGAAAAACTTGCAGAGCCAATTGGCAAATTAATTACGGTAGAGACTGATTACGATCCTGAAGATAGCTCTATTATCTTATCAGAGCCATTGCCACAAGAATGGGTTGATTGGTTTTCAGGAGACGGATCGGATTTTATCAGTGAGCTTGATGACCCATCTGCAAATAAATATTTTTATCTGCGAATCTGGACCGGTGGATCAGGGGATTCAGTCAAGCCAGACTATGACATTGATTATGGCAACCCAAATCCATTAGGAAATACTGGACTAAGTTTAGTTTTTACTGGCGAAGGAAGGGATGGTGATCATTGGGTTGTTGCCGCAAGACCCAACGCTCCGGATATCGTGACACCTTGGACTTTGCTCGATCAGGCTCCGCCAATGGGACCGGTTAGACGAATTGCTCCTTTAGCGTTAATTAAGTGGGAACAGAATGCGGCCACAGAGTTTGTGCCAACAGTGCATGATTGCCGTGAACGGTTTAGAAAGCTCTGCAAAATACACACCTGTTGTAAAGTTACGGTGGGTGACGGTCAGCATTCATTCGGTGATGTTAATTCAATAGCCGCTGCAATTGAATCCTTACCTGAAGAGGGTGGCGAGATTTGTCTACTTGAGGGAATCTTTTCTGAGAATGTGATACTGGACGACAAGCACAATATTATCATTAAAGGTTGTGGTGAAAGAACGGTATGGCAGGCGGATGACGAAGATGATTCTCCTGTACTAACAATGCATCGATGCTCAAACATCAAAGTAATGCATCTGACCATTGTCTCACAAATCAACAGTTGCATACATTGTGGCGATATCGCTGATATAGAAGACGAGCACTCATGGAATGAACAGATCACTTTTGAGAAGCTCCAGTTACATTGTTCCGATAAATTAGCAGTATGGGCTACTGGTTGTTATGACTTTGCAGTAGTTGACTGTGAAGTATTCTGTCACGCCTTGAATCGACCTCGATCTTCGTCAGATACACCTGAAGACTTTTTCGGGCAAGATCCTGCAATGTTTATTATAGGAGTTAACCTGGAGCTTATTAGTAATTCAATAATAGTAGATTCAGATATTGATGCTCCTTCCAGGCCTTTTGGTGGAATACAGATAGGTGGACAGTCTCATAATGTCGTTATTCAAGGAAATTATATTGATGGTGGCGTGGGTAACGGTATTTGTTTAGGCCATCTCGAATGGATTGAACGAGAGACCGACACGGCTCCTATAGATGAATATGAAGTGGATGGTGCCTTTGGTTACGGTACCAAAGTGATCATCACTGCTGATGGCTGTATCGGAATCCCAACTCAGCCTACGCCGCCACCTACTGATAATGAAGTAGAACTGATTCCAGCTTCAGGCGGTGAAATTCAGAATTTATCCATTCAATCAAATCAGATTCTAAATATGTCTCTGAACGGAATTGGGGTGTGTCACTTCTTTGATTTATCAGAAAATCCAGACTTTATTGGGCTAGACAATACACAAATAACACACAACATCATTAGTAATTGCTTAAGAGGAGAGTTCGAGAAGTTGCCAATGGAACAAATGATGTTCAAAGCCATAGGTGGCATTGCACTGGCTTCATGTGATTTATTGGATATTTCCAATAATAAAATATTTGGTAATGCTCAGTCAGTTGAAGTTTCGAATTGTGGTGTGTTCGTATTGCATGGCAGTGGGTTCAAAATAAATGATAATCAGGTTTACAATAATGGTGCCACCCCACAAAACAATGAATACTTTGAGCCTTTCGGTAGAAGAGGAGGGATTGTCATAGGTTGGTGTAACTCTCCTGCCCCGAGCATCGTAGCTGATAATCCGTTTAGTGGCGTGGAAGCGATTACCACAAGTATGGCACAAGCAATTACACCATCTGGTTATACTGCTTTATCCTGCCATCGGAACTTTGTAGATTCCTCGCATGGACAAGCACTTAAAGTTGTTGCGCTAGGTCCAACCATAATTACCAATAATCGATTCAATGGTGCAGGCCACTCTAATGCGCTTTTAAGTTACTTCGCATATTTCTTTGTTCTATCTCCCGGAGTAACAAGCTTGTTCTTATTATTAGGTGCTCTAGCAAGTTACAGTATTGTTGATAGAGATGATATTAACGCTGATTACTTATTACTGAGTGAACTGTTCATAGCAGCCCTTGGAGGTAGCGCCGTATCAGTCTTTAATTCAGCCTTCGCAGAAGATATCTACATGGGTTCGAGCACGACAGATCCAGATGGAGAGATATACAGAGGTGGAGGGGAAACGCTCTTTAATGATAACCAGGTTTCACTGAGAGCCCATAGCCGCTCCTCAGAGGGCAACATTTCATCGGTAATGGTTAGCAGCTTAGACGACGTCTCATTTGGCAACAATCAGCTTGAATGTGAAAACGATATGCCTTTCGTTCTAATTAATGGTTTTATCAGCGGTACATCCGTTAGAGTCATAGGTAATCGTTTCCAGGAGTCATTATGGTCTTCGGGTGGCAGTGAAGAGGCTTCATTAACAAACTTATTGTCTGCTTTCACTTTCTCTTTGGTAATGAATACAACCAGCAATAATCAGGCCACTCACTGTTATTCAATCAATAATGCAGAGTCTTTAAACTTTCGTGGAACTCCTGATGGCCACACAGTTAATGAAAACAACTTGAGTATAATTAATGAATTATATTCGATTGATAATGGATTTTGTTCATTGATCGGGGAGTTCGGTGGTAAAAGGGCGTGGGGATCGTACGCTTTTTTAAATAAAGGTTATTAGCAGCCGAAATTATCGAATTTAAAACAAGGATATTGTGATGAACATAAAGAATCTTAATAAATGCTCTGACGAAATGAGCGAAAGTGCCTCTGCTTTGCCAAACATTGCTCCTATGGCTAGAGTCGCCAATTTTAATACTGGAGATGTTTTCAGCAAAGCCAAACAGCGACAATTAAAGCGCGAATTAAGCCGCTCAAAGAAGAGGGGTGATAAAAATGGTGCGCAACTCATAGAACATAAGCTGAGACTTGAGGAAGCACAAAATCGATATATCGTTACTCAAAAGCAGCGAGAAGAAATAACCCCAGTAACCGCTGAAGAAAATCAAGTTGTTATTCAAGGCCGGGTGACATTAAAAGGGATTGGGATTGGTGTTGACTGCCATCTTGTCAGTCTGGTTAACGAAAAAGGAACCCTTTTACAAAAAGCTACGACCAATAAATCAGGAAGCTTTACCTTGGTTGATGAATCAGGTTCGGCTTATGCCATAAAGGTTTCAAATAAGGAAGGAAAAGTTCTTTATCAAAACTCAGAGCTTGGCCTATCTCAAGAGAGACCAAAAATTTACATGGAAATTGAGCTGTCTGAACTTGAACAAGACTGTGATATTAAAGATCCCCCTCAAGAAGATCCAAAAAAGAAAGTCTCTGTACCGGACTTGATCGGCTCTGAACAAGCTGCAGCCCAGAAATTGCTTGCTACCCGAAAGCTTCGTCTTGAGGTTGTTGGTACCGTTACGACAACTCAACATATTGACAAGATAGCTAAGCAAGAGCCCGCAGCAAAATCTAAAGTCGAAGCAAGAAGTGTGATAAAAGCCTGGATTGGTGAAAAGCGAAAAGACATAAAGACCGTTGATGATTTTGTTGGAAAATCTATAAATGCGACTGGCAAAGTGATTGATAGTAATCAACAGTATTCTCTGGATAAAGTTGATTTTGACAAGTCCGGTGAGTCGGGCAAAGTTGTGTCACAAATTCCAGCACCTGGTGAGCCATTAACAAGCCACACTGTCATTAGACTTAAAATCGGAGTGGGTGATGATAAAAAAGACCTATCTACAGCACTCTTTATTCTGAAACGGGATAAAGAATTCCAAACCTTGAATATCACTCAGGGTAAATTATCTAAAGTGTTGAAGGATAAAAAAGTGGAAGGCTTGACTGATTTAAGAAAGCTTTCAAGAGCAAGCATGAAGAGTCTGACAACCACCTTCGGTCTTAAGGGCATTGATGAAGCCAGAACTCTAAAGGCCATATTGGTTGATGTTACTAACCAATTAAAAGGTTAGTACTCAGGTATCCCAATGGCTCAGCTCAAGCACCCGCACAAACCAGCAAAAGCATCGCCTAAAAAAGCAATGCCTTTGCAAAAAAAGTTGAGTGTAAACCCAGCGAATGATCGCTATGAGCGCGAAGCTGATGCTGTTGCAGATAAGGTAACAGCTCAGAGGGGCTCGCTTCCAACGGCTGCTCCGCCCACAATATCACGATTGTCTCAACCAGGGGCACAAAGAGCGCCAAGCGGTAACAATCCCAGCGCTAAAAGTAAGAGCATAAAAACCACCAAAGTCGAAGATGACGAAAAGGATAAAAACAAAAAAACCGTTCAGCGTCGTGCTAACGGTGTTTCAACCGCAACACAGTCCACCGAGTCTTCTATCAACCGTATGCGCGTAGCAGGTGGTTCTCCCTTATCACCTAATACCAAATCTTACATGGAACCAAGATTTGGCAGAAGCTTGAATAATGTTCGTGTTCATACAGGTGCGCAAGCTAATAACGCTGCAAAGTCTGTCGGAGCTCGAGCTTTTACTGTAGGCCAAGATATCTTTTTTGGAAAAGGTCAATATCAACCTGATGCACCTCACGGACAACATCTGCTTGCTCACGAATTAACCCACACAGTCCAACAACAAGGTATTGCTGGTACAGGCCAGGCAAAAACCATACAAAGAGAAGGTGATGATGATCCTGAAATAGAAGAACCGGGATTGACGCATGCTGCTCGACGTTCTGTGGGAAGTATTGAGCTCAATGAAGGTGCAGGAGGTGTTCTCAATATTCCCACCTTAGAAATACCTACCATTAAACGGGGAATTAAAGGTGCCAGCGACCATCCTTTAGCTCCTGGTGTTCCAGCGGAAGGTAAAAACTCAATAACGTCAGGGCAAGCTTTCGTGTTTAAGGGAAGAACTGACAGGGGAAGCACTACAGCAAGACAACGCTGGTTAAATGATGCAGATACAGAAATAAAGCCCAGGCTGCAAGATGTCATCCCTAATAAGGTGCTTAACTGGGATCAAGGTGCTGAAATTGATGGTAAAAAATACGTTAGGTTAAATTCTAGGAGTGCTTCTAGCTCAAGCATGATCATTCCAGGAACTGTCCAAGAGCTGGCGAATCATGAGTTGTTTAAGCTACCCACTTGGGATCGCGATGGTCAGATTAGTTTTATGGATGTCGACCACTCACTCGAACTGCAGCTTGGAGGCAAAGATGATTTTGACAACTTCTGGTTATTGGATGAGAGCACTAACCGTAGCTCGGGAAGCAAAATAGCTAGTAGGTTTCGCAGTAGCGTGGATGACTTATTAGAAAGTGCGGATGATGCCGATTTCTGGCGCGGTTCAAATACCAGTAAAAGGCCAAGTTATGAAACCATAAAGGCGGGTGAGAATAGTTGGACCATAAACTTTGCCGGATTTTCAAATCTTCAGGTCAGGCGGCAGAATACTAACGCGTATTGGACCCAACAAGAGATTAAAGATGGCGATCATCTGGAGCACCTTAAAGCATTAACCGAGCAAGAAGTGGTCAGCGAAGGCTTGGCTTTTGTTCAAGGCCAGGTTCCAAACTTTGTCAGCATATTTTCTAGCCCCACGGGTGGTTGGAGAAGACGCCTGGAAAGGCAGGGTGACGTGTGGCAAGCAGCAAATGGCCGTGATTTAAATGACTTCTATAAGGGATTCAACTTAGAAACAATCGACTACCGTTTGCCCACATCTGGAGCGGGTGGAGAAGAATTAGGTTCATTGACAGGTGAGATATTCAGAACATCTGATGGTGAACAATTTTTGCGGGCGGAGCGCTTCTCGTTAAAGATAATACACGCTCCACACTTCGGTTTTGGAGGCTATGTTGATCAAACAGAAATGCGTCGAGCGATTCGAGCCATTGAAGGACATGTCACCAATGCCAGCCCAGTAACCTTTACCGAAGCAGGCATATTACCTTCTGGTGAACTCTTTGCCAACGGTGAAATTACTGCCACCAAAGCATTGTTCCCTAATCTGAACATCCCTATTCGCATCCGTGGCAGTGATATATTTATAGAATTCCCCATCCCAACCGATAGGCTTAATTTCGGCCCAGTAAGTGTGACCGAGGCATCGATTGCGATGGGGGTCGGAGAGAATGGCATTTTCCTTGAGGGGGGCGCGCAGCTCGAAGTGGCACAGGTTGGCTCCGGAAACATTCGTGCACGGGTTGAAGACGGTAACACTATTTTCAATGGTACCTTCGATGTCGATATGGACTTTTTAAACCCTGCTCAAGCCGAAATGACCTATAACTACAATCAGGACGAGCTTACTGTAAGTCTAACGGCCGGAGTAGAGGAGGGTAGATTACCAGGAGTCGAATCTGGACAAGTCACCGTCACAATCTCCCGAGAAGGTGTTGATGTGGGTGGAGAGCTTCAGTTGGCAGGCCCACTCAGTGGAACAGTCATTACCGTCGATTACAGCGAGGAAAATGGGCTAGTTATTGGCGCAGAAAACATCCCGCTACCTGTAGAAAATGTACCTGGCGTTACTTCTGCAACAGCTTCTTTATTCGCCCGAAAAAATCCTGAAACGAATGAATGGGTTTTTGGAGGAAGTGGTACCGCTGTTTTAGGTATTGCTGGCGCGACCGGTGAAATTACCATTGGTGTAGAAGGCGACCAGATAATATTCAGAGGTAATTTAGATGTTGCTAAAGGGCCAGCAAGCGGCTCGCTCTCATTCACAGCAACCAATAAGCCTATGGACGAAGAGGGCAACATCGTCGAAGGCGAAACCTCAAACGAGATTCTCATTTTTGGCCGAGGCGAAGCTGAAATCACATTTGGACCGGTCCTGAAAGGAACAGCAGGCATTGAGCTTTCACCTGACGCCAGCGTAACCATTTTTGGCTCGATTGGGTTACCGCCAACCTTTGAAGTTTTCGAAAAACAAGAATACAACAAATCTTTGCTCTCAGTAGAAACACCAGACTTCCCAATCTGGGGAGTATCATTGGGTGGCGTTGGTATTGGCATATTTGCTTTTGCTGATGCGGAACTATCATTTAATGCTTATATAGGGCCTGGACAACTCGTCGATACGGAAGTGACAGCAACAATGGATCTAGACGCACCAGAAGATGCTGAAATAACCGGTAATGCTCGTTTCTTTGTGCCTGCTGGGGCTGGCCTTAAATTGGATATTGGTGGCGGTTTAAGAGCAAGACTTGCGGTAGCTTTCGTTGAAGGGCGTGTAGGCTTAGACAGTGAGTTGGGAATAGAAGCTGATGCTTCAGCAGGGGTTTCAGTCAACTGGAATCGTCGTGAAGGCTTATCGGTCGAAGCAGATGTGGAAGCAAATGCTCGTCCAAAATTTAGAATAGGCGTTAATGCCAGTGTAACGGCAGGAGTTGACTTGCCGTGGCCATTGCCCGACATCACCAAAACGTGGGGGCCTTGGCGTAAGTCTTTGGGAGAGTTTGGTCCCGACATGGAAATGGGTGTCAAAGTACCGGTTAAATGGAATGAAAATACCGGTATCGATTTCAGCATGGAAGATATTGAAGTGAAGCAACCAAACTTTGATTCAAAAGAGATCCTTAAATCCGCATTTGAAGAGTTGGTATAACTCTTCTCTATCCTTTAATTCTACCGATAACTACATAGCCTGTAGTAAAGAAAACCAAATTTTTTAAATCTATTAAATCCAAACTAAGACTCCGGTGCATCAAATATGTACAACACTTTGGAGTTTTAATTCATAAAATTGATAATCTACAAAATATTATGCGGTATTGGGCTTATTGTATCGGTACACCAAGCGAGTGCCTTAATGCCAAAAGCTTGTACAGCAAAACGCCGAGGGCTTCAAAACAGGGGAAGCTGTTTGGATGAGAGAGTGGATTATTTATTATTTGATAGAATCAGCCCTTTAAGCAACGAGGTCTACGATTTATTAACTCTATAACTGCTGCTTATTTGACAAAAGTATCCTCACTTGATTAACTGCATTCCACTTGATACGCGTGCTAGACTAGAAAAACTATGTTGTACTAATTGGGTTATGCTAATTGTGTTGTGTTAGTAGAAAGGGGCTTTTATGAATGAACTAATAAGCGGTTTATCGTTAATGCTGGTTGGCATGACAACGGTATTTTGTTTTTTAACATTGCTGGTTATTTGCATCAATATTTCCTCAAAAGTCATTAATCGCTTTTGGCCTGAAGCACTCTCTTCAACAGAGTCTACAACACAGCGAAATACATCTACTGATGATGAAGTGGTAGCGGCAATCACCTCTGCCGTTCATCAATACCGTAAAAAACATAGCCACAAAAAACATCAATAATTTGTACGCTCAGCTAATTCGAAAGGATAAATATTGCAATGAACGATAAACCCTTAAAAGTTACCGATGTTGTTTTAAGAGATGCACATCAGTCGTTGTTTGCCACCAGAATGCGCCTGGATGACATGCTCCCAATAGCAGAAAAACTTGATCAGGTTGGCTTTTGGTCACTAGAAACCTGGGGCGGAGCGACCTTTGATTCATGCATCCGTTATCTTGGAGAGGATCCATGGGAACGCTTAAGGCAATTAAAAAAAGCGATGCCCAACACGCCGATGCAAATGCTGTTTCGTGCACAAAACATATTGGGATACCGACATTACGCAGATGATGTGGTCACAGCATTCGTTGAGCGAGCCGCCGCTAATGGTATGGATGTGTTCCGTATATTCGACGCAATGAACGATCCGCGAAACTTAAAAACCGCCATTAAAGCCGCGGTTGATTGCGACAAACATGCTCAAGGGACTTTATCCTATACGGTCAGCCCTGTGCATAATATCGACAAATGGCTTGATATGGCCAAGCAAATTGAAGACATGGGCGCCCACTCAATTTGTATTAAAGATATGGCTGGCTTATTAAAGCCCTATGTTGCCGAAGAGCTTGTGAGCCGTTTAAAAGAAACGGTCAATGTGCCTATTGCTTTGCATTGCCATGCGACTACTGGCTTAAGCACTGCAACCATAATGAAAGCTGCCGAAGCAGGTATTGATATGGTGGATAGTAGTATTTCATCCATGAGCATGACCTACGGCCACTCGCCAACCGAGTCCATCGTATCTATTTTTGAAGAAACGTCACGCAGCACAGGTCTAGACCTCGCTCTGCTGGAAGACATTGCGGCTTACTTCCGTAGTGTTCGGACAAAATACGCCCAGTGGGAGGGCAGTTTAAAAGGTGTCGACTCCCGTATTTTGAGATCGCAGGTTCCCGGAGGTATGTTGACGAATATGGAAAGTCAGCTAAAAGAACAGGGCGCAGAAGATAAGTTTGATGCCGTATTGGCTGAAATTCCTAAGGTTCGCAAAGATCTGGGGTATTTACCTCTCGTCACCCCAACCTCGCAAATTGTTGGCACACAGGCCGTACTGAATGTGTTAACGGGTGAACGTTATAAAAGTATTAGCAAAGAAACGTCTGCTGTATTGAAAGGGGAGTATGGCACGCCCCCGGCACCTGTTAATGAAGAACTACAGCAGCGTGTACTTGATGGTAAAGAGGTTATCACCGAACGTCCTGCTGATTTGTTAGAGCCTGAGCTTGAAAGGTTAAGCGATGAGCTGGTTGAAATTGCTGAAAAAGAGAACATCAGCCTGGAAGGTGAGTTAATTGAAAATGTTCTTACTTATGCATTGTTTCCACAGATCGGTCTTAAATTCCTTAAAAACAAAGGCAATCCAGAAGCGTTTGAGCCAGCGCCCGGTAATAAAACGAGTAGTGGAGAAGAATCAAGCGTCAATCAGCCGTCAGCATCTACTAGCACCATGTCAGGGCCTGAGTCCTATCAGGTCTCCGTTAACGGTAAAAACTTTTCCGTAACGGTTGCGCCGGACGGACAGATAGCTGATATCAAGTCTGCGTCTCAATCCTCTCAAACCGAGGCACCAGCACAGTCGAATGGTGAAGCACTCGAAGCTCCTATGGCCGGGAATATTTTTAAAGTAGAGACCAAAGTTGGCGAGCAGGTTGAAGCCGGTCAAACTCTGATTATTTTAGAAGCCATGAAAATGGAAACGGAAGTCAAAGCAGTCAACTCCGGAGTGGTGTCTGAAATACTGGTCGCCGAAGGTGATTCAGTAAAAGTTGGTACGCCTTTAGTCATTTTATAAATAGTATCCAGTCAATAAAACTAAACGAGTATATTAATGGACGGCTTATTAAAACTTTGGCAAGACACGGGTATTGCAAATTTTACCTGGGGTCAATTGGTCATGATTGGCATCGGGTTTTTATTACTTTACCTAGCAATCTCGAAAAAATTCGAACCATTATTATTGGTCCCCATCGGCTTTGGTGGCATTCTAGCCAACATTCCTAACGCAGGCCTTGCGTTGGACGCTGTTGAAAATGCTATTTACGTGGCGCAACCGGAAGTTATGCAAGCCATAGCTGGAGCGCTCAGCGTAGAGTTTCAAAATACTGCTCAATTGCTTAACGACTATCATCAAGCAAATCAAGCCGGTGTTTTGGCCAGTATGCAGGTAGCAAGAGACGCTGGTTTTGCTAATGGCATGCTCTACAACTTCTATACGATCTCCGTTGCTAGCGGTGCCGCTCCTTTACTTATCTTTATGGGGGTAGGGGCCATGACCGACTTCGGTGCGCTTATTGCGAATCCCCGAA
>Ga0070729_10001129_pt1 | contig 44273 bp, 60 predicted proteins | sample tdDd472_FD_66725 | JGI IMG/M metagenome (GOLD analysis project Ga0070729, IMG submission 66725) | Marine sediment microbial communities from the Atlantic coast under amendment with organic carbon and nitrate - tdDd47.2 | ecosystem: Environmental > Aquatic > Marine > Coastal > Sediment | place... | reverse complement strand
CGCCCACCAAGAGCGCATGCTGTCCAGGGCGAAGTTGTAGACCACCCGATGGCACCCGGCAAACGAGCAGAAGCTCTGCGCCTGCGCGGGCGTTGGAGAGAGGCAGATCTGGTGGGCCAACACGGTCATGACGGGATGCGTTCTTCCTGTAGTTCAAGTCGCTGGTAAGAACCAGAATTTGTTGCTTCAGACTGCTCTTTGCTCGCTAAGCAGCAGGGGGTTCAAGATGGTCTCCTCTACTTTCCTACTTGCGGCGCTTCTTGCGGCTCCAGGCAGCATTGATCGCCCGTGCCTGTCGGTCGGCCTTGGTCTTCGTGCCATGGCCGCCACCGTCGGCTGCATGGCCCTTGCTCGACTTGGCGATGCGGCCCGAGTCGGCCTCGACCACTCGGTACTTGCCCCGGCGCTTGCGGACGACGACCGGCATTATAGCTCCCGTCCCGTCAGCTGCATGCGCTCGATGTGGATGCGGTCGAGCTCATCCTGCAGGTGCTCGTCCTCGAGGCCTTGGCGGGTCTCGAGCATCAGCACCTGCTCTCGTTGATCGAGCTGATGAAGCTTTGCTTGATGGACAGCTTGCTGTCGAGCCTCTTCCTCGCGCTGGCGTGCCAGGCGGTTCTCAGAGATACCGGATCGCACCTCGTGGGCGAAGGGAAGGATGCCGAGAGCGGCGCCTGCAAGGACGATGAACCATTCCATGCCGCCATCCTATCGCGTCGCAATGCGATAGGGTGAAACAAGCAGCACCTGGAGGCATCATGGCTCGCTCTTCCATCTTCGGCACGCGTGGTCTCGCACCAGCACCTCTCTCAGATCCACAGCCTGCCACGCCGGTAGGGCGTCGGGTGCCCGATCCAATGATGGCAGCTCCGGCTCACCGAGGCGGTCGCCATCACATGGCGCAGGGATCCGCTGCGCTGTCCGAGATGCTCCCAGGTCGGCCGCCTCCCATGGATGGTGCGAGCGCACAGGCCGGTGGACGCCACCACTACGGTCGGATGTATGCCCAGACGACGCCCCTGCAGGGGGGCGTTCCTTCCGAGGACGATCTGGCGGAGTCGGTGGTCTCTGCGATGTTCGGGGGCATCCCCGAGACGGAAGAGACCCTGTTCGCGGAGGCCGACATGCTGCTGTCCGATCTCGAGGACGACTTCTAGAGCGAGTCCGGCGTCTGGGTGGACTCGTCTTCGGGTGCCGCTTCGGGCCCCTCATCGTCTTCGGCCTCGGCCTTCTCTTCGATGGCCCGGATGAGCGCATCGAGCGTGTCCGTCGTCTGCTCGGCCTGCTCCATGACCTCCTGCACGTGCTCGATGGCCTCGAGGTGCTCCTGGACGTGGGGGTCGACGGCTTCTTCCTCGACGGGCTCTGCTGGGATCTGCTCTTCGACGGAGTCCTCTGGAGGCGCTTCGGTTGGATCACTCTCTTCGACGACAGCCGGATCTTCGGTCGCTTCAGGAGGAGTGGGTGCGATGTCTTCGACTGGTGAGGTCTCGGTCTCGGAGGGCTCGACGTCCATCAGGGCGCCAGTGTCCTGGGCGAAGGCTGTGAGCAAGAGCCAGATCATGGTCCTTCCGAGGTCGGTGGGATCAACGTGTTGACGTCGATCTGGTTGGTCTGGGCGATGAGCAAGGTGAGGCGAAGAAGCTGGTTGTTCTGGGCCTTCAGCGTCTTCGTCATGGTGTCGACGCGCTGCACCAGGTCGCTGCTGGCTTGCTCTCGTGATGTGATGGTCTGCTCGAGGCTGGCGATCTTCTTGGCGTTGTCCTCGGCCGCCTGTGCGGCACCGAGCACGGACCCGATGTACCCCGTGCTCCCGAGCGTTCCCGAGCCGATCAGCATCATGAGCAGGTAGCCCCACCATGGGATCTTCTTCGCGACCTCGGGGGGCAAGATCTTCGCCACTTCGGGCAGATCGTCTTCGTCGTTGGCCATCGGATGCCTCCTTGGATCCTGGTGACCAGGGCATTCTAACCTGACAACTTGACTCTGGGCGGATCGTGCATATCTGGCGAGCAGCCATGAGGTACCCCATGTCCATTCGCCGCCGTCTCCGTTCTGCCATCCATCGCGTTGCGATGGGCTCTCTCAATGTCGCCCTCGAGGGCCTGGAGGACGTGGAGAATCGCGTCGACCTGTGGTTCAAGGGGCCGGCTGTCGACGATGAGGAAGACCTCGCCCTCGATGCGCTCGCGGATGGTCTCGACGACGATATCGATGCAGAGCTGGAGGACGAGGAGCTCATCGAGGAGACCGAGGCCTACCTCGACGCCGTGGAGGCCATCGAGGATGATCTGGCTGCGCTCGACATGGAGCTCGACGTGGACCTGGATGCCGAAGGCATCGTGCTGCCGTTCCCGGCGGTGGCTCCTGGATCGATCGGTGCAGTCGAGCTGAAGAAGCCTGCAGGAAGCGTTCCTTTCCTCGATGGGCTGCCGTCGATCTCCGACCACATCCGCATGAACAGCCGACTCCAGAACAGCGGTGGGATCGACCCGAAGAAGCGTCCCATCAGCATCCCCTTCCTCGATGCCGAGACCGGATCGCCCATCCTGGAGCTCTACGGCAAGAAGAAGAAGTTCGGCAAGGCTCGAACGGTCGTCATTCACGACGCCAAGATCCCCACCTGGGCGAAGCTCAAGGTCACGGGCTTGCAGGTCACCGTGCATGGCTGGCAGCCCGAAGAGGATGAGCAGGTCATCCCCGAGGGCAAGCAGCCGATCTACGTCTTCCGTGAGGAGGACCTCGGCAAGGGCAAGGAGGGGCTCGAGTCCAATGTCGAGACGGTGCTTGTCGACAAGGGCTGCTCTCGTGCCACCATCGCCCACATCCTGGCTGATGCCTTCGACATGGACGTCGGCGACATCTCAGATCGGTACATCGGTCAGGCCATGAGCGGACCGCCCAAGACCAACAAGGTGCCCCACTTCCCGCTGTACGCAGAGAGCCTGCGAGTCGATGACGGCACCAACCTGCTGGGACAGAAGGGCTGGTGCCCTCTCACGGCCGTCGATCCCGATGCACACGCGCCGATGGCTCTTCGGGAGTACCCGGTGCTCGAGCACCTCGAGGACGACGATGTTCGCGTTCGGATGGATGTCGCCCTCGGCCCCATCGGCCGAAAGTACAGCAAGCCACTGCTCGTCTCGGTGAGCTTGCTGGTGTCCATCGAGGCGGACAGCGTCATGGACGGGATGGTGATGGGGCGGTAGGATCGCTCCATGGATCCTCTCTCCGCCATCCTCGTGCTCGGTGGTGGCGCGCTCGCTGCGTCCAGCATGGAGCAAGCCTCGATGTTGCGCGCCACGCAGCAATTACGGGCTCATCTCGGGATGGTGATCAGGGAGACCGACACGGGCATCGACGAGGTTCTGCCAGTACAGCCGCCCACCAGCCTGTGGGAGGTCTTCAATCAGATCCCCTCCAGGCGCGACCCCGACTGGTTTTCCTGGGATTGCGATACCGAGACGGCTTGGTTTCCCACCTCGAAAGACGACTTTGAACTCACATGGGGGCTGTCGGGTCCAGATCTCATCGCGCGTGTTCGGGGCGCCTTTCGTGGAGAGCAGCCGCCGGTGCAGATCTCCATCACAGCCATGGAGAGCCTCGTCAACAGCCAGCTCGATGCTTTCGTCCATCATGGCGCCGTGGTCGCTCGATGCATTGTCTTCGCCTACAAGCCCGAGCATCTCTTCGAGAACCTGCGGTTGCACGTAGGTGCGGCGGCCGCTGATCAGTTCCTGAGCTCGTTGATGGCGATGGCGCCTGGATGGGATCCATCGAATCAGCATCAGGATGCAGTCGTTGTCCATGAGACGCGTCGCATCGAAGGAACAGATCTCGCCGAGGTGCTCCGCAAGACCGAAGCGTTCTATGAGCAGCGCTTCTGGCAATCAGAGGACCAGATCAAGGCCCTGTTCAACCAGGCCAAGGAGCGGAGCTGATGGATCCTCTCTCCGCCATCCTGCTGCTGGGAGCAGGTGCGGCCGTCGCTGCAGGTGCCCAACAGGAGCTCCAGGCTGTCACGCGGACCCAGGCTCTCCAGGGAGCCCTTGGGATGGCCACCCGTCCCGAGACCTCTGTGGCTCCCTACGAGGAGGCGTTGCCTGAAGAGTCTCCCGAGCTCGGAGAGGTGTCGCTGTGGGAAGTCTTCGACTACCCGGGGATGCACGTCAACCTGTACCTGCATCGCATGGAGTGGGAGGGAGACAAGGCGAGCTTCGACAATGTGATTCATCACACGGGGTATCGTTCCAAGGGCCTCGGCTATTGGCAGGTACGGGGAGAGGAGGCGAGCAGCGAGCCTCGCTCTCTGTGGCGGCTGATGCAGCTCGCATGGCTGGGGCGGAGTCCGAGCCTCACGATCCACCTGGAGCACCAGCAGGATGGTCACGCCATGGTGGACAGCGAGATCGTTGTTTCGACGGGAGCGGTGGACGTCGACATCCATGTGATTGGTGACAGCATCGAGCAGCTGAGTCACGTTGAGGCCCAGAGTCGCCTTGAGCCGGAAGACTACGAGATTGCCGGGGATGCCTTCAAGGACTGCTTCATCGACAAGGTCAGTGATGAGGTCGAGGTCTATGCCCACTACATCGAGCTCGGGCATCTCGATGAGAGCTTCAGCGAGCCCACCTTCTCGGAGACGATGGGGGTCTTGGCGAAGGCCCTGTGGAGCTTCGACGGCGATGTCTCCTCTCAAGAGAGCGAGGTGCATTCTGAGCTGAACGAGATCGCCAAGGAGTGCACGGACGTGGCCCTGGAAGAGGTCGAGGCCTACCATCGGACTTACGAGCTCGAGCACGGCGACGAGGACGAAGAGGATGAGGACGATGAGGACGAGTGGGAAGAGGACGACGACTGATGCGCGCTGCCTACAAAGCCGACCAACTCGCGATGTTTTCCGATCTAATAGAGCTTTCGGTCGGTGACGTCGTGGGAGGCTACCGAGACCTGATCGAGCACGACACCAAGCTGACGCTGCCAGCCTGGGCGGCACCCATCGACGATCGCTTCGCCATGGCCTTCGGGGTGCGAATCAACGGAGAGCCCCACGGCAAGGGCTCGGTTCGGGTCAAGATCTTGCAGCCGCCTCGCAACAAGTGGTGGCGCAAGGCCAAGGCCAAGGGAACCCAGGCGCCGAAGTCGAAGAGCTACGAGGCGCTCCTCGCGAAGCTGGCAGGTGCCCAGCCGATGCGGGGAGGCTTCCAGCGGCCGCTCGATGGACCACTCATCGTTCGGGTCCTTGCGGTGAAGAAGCGGATTTCGAAGTTTCCGCCCGGCGCCATTCCCTACATGGAGGGGCGTCCCGAGGGCCGTCGCTTCTGCCCGGTCACCCCCGACTGGGACAACATCGGCAAGAGCGTGGGCGACGGCCTGAAGAAGGGCGGTGTGCTCCGCGATGATGCACGCATCGTCGATGGGCGCGTCACGACGCTGTACGCAGCGGAAGACGAAGACCCCTTTGTCGAAGCCTTCGTGTGGGCACTGAAGCGTTGATCTTGCTGAACCTGCTGGGAAAAGATCTTGACGTCGCGAACGAAATCGCCTACATCTTGAGCATCATGAACATCTTGTCCCACCACCTCTTTCTTCTTGGCAGCTTTTTCAAGCTGTGGTCGCTGAAGTGCGACTCGGAGGTGGCGTCCGCGTAGGACCAGGTTCCCAACGGACCATGACGCCCCCTCCGGCCCCGAGCCCGAGGGGGCGTCGTCGTTTCGAGCCCTACCTTCGCGCTGCCAACCTGGTGGCGTCGGTGCTGTGCGCGCCGACGAGTGGATGCGTGTGTCTTTGACATTGCTGGTGGAAGATACTTCTCGGTCGGATGATGAAGCTGGAAGACATGCCTGTCTCAAAAGCAGGTGCCCTTCGGGGCGTGTGGGTTCGACTCCCACTCCGACCACTCTGGTTCCGTAGCTCAGTCCGCTAGAGCGCCTGGTTGAAGCCCAGGAGGACGGGGGTTGAAATCCCTCCGGGACCACCATTCTTGGGGGTGTAGCTCAACAGGTGGAGCTTCCGATTCTTAATCGGGAGGACAGGGTTCGAGTCCCTGCACCCCCACTTTGCCCAGGTGATGGAGCTGGAAGACATGGCCGCCTCAGAAGCGGTCGCCCTTCGGGGCGTGCGGGTTCGATTCCCGCCCTGGGCACTCCCTTTTGAGTCAAGCGTAGGTGGTGGAAAGGTAGACACGCAGCGTTGAGGGCGCTGTGATCGCAAGATCGTGGGGGTTCGAGTCCCTCTCTACGCATCGAAGGCGGCGCGCAGGGCGCAAGTTGGCTTCCAATCCCGACTTTGCTGGGTTCGAGTCCCAGGTCGCCTGTCCCTTTCGGCACATCGAGCTTGATCAGGGTAGAATTCAGGGAGACCGCTGTCTCTCTTGCCCTTGGAGTCACGATGTCCCGCAACCGTCCCTCCACCAGCATGCTCGATCACCGCTACGCTGGCATCGACCACCCGACCTTCTCTCAGGGACCTGGCGGCGCGCGTCGCAACCAGGCCATGCAGGGCTGCACGGCGGCCAGCTGCTACGGGACCGAGGGCGGTCAGGGGGTCGGTCCGACCGCTCTGCCGAGCCAGGGGGCTGCACAGGCCATGCTGGCGCATCGATACGGTCAGCGGGGCTGATGTCTGGGGGCGCCACCCGGTTCATGCTCGCGCATCGCTATGGGATGGCGCCCGAGGTGCGCCTCATGGTGGATGCGGTGGCCGATCAGGTGACACGACCCCGCCCTTTCCTGATTTCCTGAATGCCTCCGGTTTCCTCCTCGGGAAACCAGGGGGATTCAGGAAACATCCTGCTCCCATCGTCTAGTGGCAGGACGCTAGGTTTTCATCCTGGTCGCAGGGGTTCGATTCCCCTTGGGAGTACTCCTCGAGTCGAGCTCGACGACAGAGCTCTCGGGCGCGGTTGCGCTCGGATCCCTTCATGTCATCGCCCATCTCGGCGCCGATGCGGGCAGGGTAGGTGGGGTGGCCCCGGAGTCTCCGTCGACCGTAGCGCTGCAAGGCTTCCTCCATTCCTGCCTGGTCTGTATCGCCCCCGAAGCTCAACTGGATGAGCACCGGCCTCCTAAGCCGAAGGGTCCAGGTTCGACTCCTGGCGGGGGCACCATCTATATCCTACGATAGGCGATAGGGAGGAACCATGCAGCTCGGCCCCCACCACGCCTTCGCCCACCTCCCTCGAGCCGGCGGTACCTTCGTTGGCCTGCTCTTGGAGGACTTCGGGATCGCGACCTGGACACGCCGATACCACGGACACGTCGGCGTTCGGGCACTGCTTCCCATGGACCGTCGCCGCAGACTCATCTTCGGTGTTGTCCGAGATCCGGTCAGCTGGTACCGATCGGTCTACCTGCACTGCCTGAACCGAAAGCTCAACCAGCCCAAGGATCGGTTCGAGAACGTTCTTCGAACGATGATCGGACCCCAAATACGGCCGTTGTCTGATGTGATCGGTTGCCTCACCCATCCCCGCCGGGAAGGTCTCGACCTGTCGCGCCCGACCCGCTACCTCGGCGGCAACACCGATCCCTTCCCATTGCTCGCCGAGCTCGACCGCAACGAGATGGGGCTGTGGACCTGGATGGTGCTGCAGATCTTCGCCCACCGCCACGTGCTCCCAGGCCAGGACGTTCCATGGGGCGTGCACCAGCTCATCGACCACAGCCACCTGCGCCATGGGCTCATCTCGGTGGTCGGGGACCGCTACGCACCCCGCATCAAGCACCACCACATCGTCCATCTCGGTGAGCGCAGCCGGGCCACGCCTGCCGAGCTGTCCCTCGATGGAACCGATGCGTGGACCGACATCCTCTCCAGGGACGGCTGGATGATGGAGCTCCTCGGGCTGCATCGTCCGGCCGATGCACGACCCGCCGTTCAAGTCCTGCAAGAGCCAGATCACTCGGTCGGGGGTTAGACTGAGAGCATGCCCAAGCCTCCCAAGACCGTTCGTACAGCCGCCCGCCGAGGGCTCACCCGCCGCAAGGCCCGCAGGAAGACCACCAAGCGGCCTGGAGGGACCGCTGTGGGCGTTGCAAGGGCTCGGGACCTGTCCGGGGGGCGCAACGTCAGCGAGCGCACCCTGAAACGCATGAAGGCCTTCTTCGACCGGCACGACAACGCGAAGTCACGCGCGGCTCGGAAGCGCGATCCGAACAGCCCGGCGTCCATCGCCTGGGATCTGTGGGGAGGGACCGCTGGTCGCCGCTGGGCGGCTGCGCAGCTCAAGAAGATCGAGCGGGACCGGAAGCGCGCGAAGGACATGAAGAAGATCCGCCGTCGGACGAAGAAGCGCTGATCTGGGAGGTCTCCGTGGGACGTCGAACACAGGAAGAAGAGCAGAAGATTCTTCGAGGGTGGGACAGCCTGGAGAAGGCCGTGGTGGAGGGAGAGGTCCTCCTCCGCGACGATGCTGCAAGCCGAGTCGAACTCCGAAGGGCCTTGCAGAAGGTCGTGACCTTCTACGGCCTGGAGCGTCAGAAGTAGGCCCTGGGTTAGGCTGTGGAATGCTCGCTCCTCTCCTCATCGCTGCTCTGCTGACGGCCGCTGCGTCCGAAGAGGGTGGAGACGTCGAGGGTCGAACCGATGCGCTTCGGCGCAAGCTATTCCCAGTCGGCCGCGTCGTGCCAGCGACCGTGCCTCAGCTCGGTGATTCCGACACCGTGTCGTCGTTCGTCGAGAATGGGCTCATCCACTTCGGCTTCCCGAAGGGCTACGCCGAGTCTGTGGCCAAGAACCTGCACGACGACTGGATGAACATGGATCCAGACCTGCCCTGGACGATGCAGGATCCATGGTTCGTCCGCTATGAGCAGGGACCCATCGTGGGTCGAGAGTCCCATGAGCCCCAGCCACTGCCGGGGGATGGCGCGGCTGCTCCCTTCCTACGTCAGCAGCTGCTGGCGATGCTGAACCAGATTCCAAGCTTCGAGCCGCAGTACTTCGACCAGCTCGTCGACGAGCTCGTCGATGGCTGGATCTACCGGGACGCCGAGCCACGTTGGGAGACCCACTCGGAGATCGGCCTGAACGCCCAGGCGCTCTACTGGAAGCTCCGCTCCCTTGGTTGGCCCCATGAACAGGCCAAAGACAAGTCATGGGGGTGGGGGGAGATCTCCGAGCAGCAACGCCTGCTGGCTGCGAACCTGCCGTCCTACCCCGCGCTGCAGCAAAAGGACAAGGAGCTCACCGAGGCGCTGCTGTCGGCCGGCTTCGAGCCCATGTACGTGAAGAGGGGCATCGACAGCCTCCTCTACTACCGTGAGGCGCTGCAGGTCACAACACCCGTGGTCAAGGGGACTCGCGGCATCTGGTCGAAGGCCGAGCCAGATCCAGAGCGAGCTCGCTTCGAAGACCGGGTCTACACCTTCGTCTACCGAGCCCTTCGAAGCATCCTCGGATTGAGCGCTCCCGATGCGAATCAGGTGGCCCGCTTCATGGCGAAGGACTGGGTCTTCGAGTCGATGAAGGGGTCCTTCTGAGTCTCTGACGGCATGTTGGTCGTGTTACGCTCCGTGACACATACGGAGCGAACATGTCCCTCATCGAGATCCCCTTCCACGAGTGTGCTCACAGGTCCAGCAACGCCAGGGTCTCCCTCGAGACCAAGGTCAGGACTGGTGCGTTCTGGGTGATGGGCCTGAAGACGGACCATCCAGAGGACCAGATCTTGTCGCTGAAGCTCGGAGGAACCCCCGAGCTGTTGGCCCACCGGAGCGACCGGAAGCCAGCTCGTCGCCGCATCGAGGGGTCGGCTGTGCGGCTTCATGTGTGGGCGGTCATGCTCGACCCCAACATCGCGTACCTCGAGCTCGCGGTCGAGCGTGGTGCCCCGGTTCCCAAGGTCTGGCTCCTCTGCTCGAATCAGCGTCCAGATCTGGACGACCGATTCCAGCTTCCCGTAGACGACGACCCACAAGACGTGAGTCCTGAGGACTGACGCTTCGAGCTATCTTTCCTGTGAGAGCCCAGGAGTCACCTCCACCGGAGACCGCGCCATGGACGCCGTACTGCTGCTCAACGCCAACCACACCCCGCTCAAGGTCATCGACTACCGCAAGGCCATCTGGCTGCTGATGGAAGAGAAGGTCTGGATGCTGGAGCAGTACGCCGACAAGACGATCCGATCGGCCTCCATGGAGATCCCGTGGCCTGCCGTCGTCGTGTTGAAGAAGCACGTGCGCGACTGCACACGCCTGAAGTTCAAGCGTCCCAACGTGCTTGCTCGAGACCACTACACCTGCCAGTACTGCGGACTCACTCCGAAGCTGACCTCGGGCGCCCCCGACACCCGAAAGCTCACCATGGACCACGTCGTGCCTCGCTACCAGGCCGTGGACGGCCGGGTGACGCTTCCTTGGAACGGCAAGCGGGTGCCGCTCACGACCTGGGAGAACATCGCCACGGCCTGCGAGGACTGCAACAACCGCAAGGCCAACCGGACTCCCGAGCAGGCTGGCATGACGTTGGCTCGGCATCCACGGCGTCCGAATCCCTTCGACGTCGTGCGCATCACCTTGCTGAAGATGACGGTTCCCGAGGAGTGGTCCGAGCACCTTGGGGATTGAGACGTGTTACGCTCCGTGGCAAGCATGGAGCGAGCATGTCGATCGTCGAGATCCCCTTCGAGGCAGATCCTGTGCGTCCTGACAAGGATTCGGAGTTCTTGCTCGTGGCCACCGCCGAAGGGAGGGGGGCTTTGCGGATGCTTGGTCTCAAGACCGAGCATCCGATCGACCACATCCTGTCGCTCAAGATCGGGGGATCTCCAGAGCTCCTCTGGCACCAGGTGCCGCACCTTCCACCACGCCCGATGCCCGACGGCGTGACGGTGGGGCTTCTCGCCAACCCCCTCTTGCTGCATCCGAACCAGGCTGTTCTAAGGATCCGGGTCGATCCAGGCACCCCCCCTCCCCACGTTTGGCTCGTCTGCGGAGCTGCCTCTCTTCCCTTTTCCTGACTGGAGCGAACATGGCCATCCAAGAGACCCTCTTCCTCGAAGTGTCACGAAGCGAAGATGGTTCCAGGATCTTTCTCGAGACGCCCGGAGGCCACTATGTGGTGGGGCTGAAGACCAATCATCCGAAGGAGCGCATCCTCTCGTTCAAGATTGGTGGAAGCCCAGATCTACTCGGGAGGGATGCCCCGAAGGACTCGCTCTACTTCATCGAAGGATCTGCGGTCGGCCTCAACGAGATGCCTTTGCTGTTCCGTCCAAACAAGGCATTTGTCGAGCTCGAGGTGGAGCCCGGTGCGCCATGTCCGCAGGTGTGGCTCCTCTGCTCGATCAAGCCGCTCAACCGTGATGGAACCGTTCGAGAGGATCGACCCCTTCGTCCAAGTCATCCGCAGCGCCCCGACGTTCCGGCGTGGCCGCTTCGGCCGAAGCCCGCGCAGCCGGTGATGGACCGTGACCCTCGCTCCGAGCTCCTCGAGGGGCTTCAGGAGGCTCTTGACGAAGTGCCTTCTCCTGCTGGCCTGCTGATGACCGATGGAGATGGGCGACGCTGGATCGTGTACCAGGTCGAGAAGGGCCCCGAAGATCATTGGAAGCTGAGGAGGTGTCCCGAAGGTCGACCTGTCGGGGTGACCGATGCCTTCACGGCATTCGTTCGCGTGGACTACTGCGTGGACTGGAGCGCGAGGCAGGCCTCGGTCGCTACACAGATCGTCCTCGAGTAGAGCGCTTTATCACCCACCCGATCGCTTCACCGGAACCCGCGCTTCTTCCAGGTGCGCCGCGAGCGCTTCGAGCGCCTCTTCGCGGGCGACATGGGCGGATGAGGTCGAGGGGGCGAAGGAGGCTGGGGTCGTGGCGGATGCAGCACGCTGGACCACTGGGGCCACGACCAGGGGGCGATCCGCGTCGGGGACCACTGACTCGTGATGAGGAGCGTTAGCAGGACGGGGTTCATGCTTCCGGCGTCTGCCCAGTGTGGCTGCCATAGGCCTTCTCGATGAGCGGCTCGAAGAAGGCTGGCTTCACGCCCTGCAGGGCGCACAGCTGGCCCAGGACGTTCGCGAAGAGGTTGATCCAGGTCTGGGCCTGCAGGTCATTGCCCATGTGCCTGTCGAGCGCCTTGAGGGCTGTCTCGACGTTGGGCTCGATGGAGCCTCGGGACGGCTGGTCGCGCAGCGGCGGGCACTCGCTCTTGGGGATCTGCTCGAAACCCTGCTCGACGTAGGGCCACGTCGACAGCACGTCCTGGCCCGTCTGCTCTTCGAGGCGTCCGATCAAGCGCGCGAGCAGGAACATCAGGTCGAGCAGCGGGAACTTGGGGAACTGGGGGCTCCCCCAGGCCGCATCCACGCGCTTCATGGCTTCGACGATCTCGGGCTTGTAGTCCATGATTTCTCCTCGGGTCCTATAGCACGTTACGATTTGAACATGTCCAAGAAGTGTTCAAATTGTGGCGACGTGCTCCCAAATGATCAGTTTCCACTCAATGGACCAAGAAGGTCTGCTAGATGTAAGCCCTGTAAACTGAAGTATGACCGCGATTACTACGAGAAGACCAAGACAAGACGACAGAGCCGAAAGAGGAAAAATAGCCTTAGAATCAGAGCCAGGAATCAACGGTTTATCCTGGATTATCTGGCAAGAAACTCGTGCATCGTGTGTTCAGAGTCAGACCCTGTGGTCCTCGAATTCCACCACAGAGACCCCAACGACAAGCTCGTGGATGTCAGCAGCATGTTGAACGGCTACTCACTTGAAGCCATCGAAAGTGAAATCTCGAAATGCGATGTGCTTTGTGCAAACTGCCATAGGCGAAAGACCTGTGAACAGTTCGGTTGGTTCTATTCTCAAGCCTGATCGTATGACGGTTGCGGATCGGCAATATCGTAGGCGTCGTCCATGGAGCCGAACGGAATCGAACCGATGACCCTCTGCGTGCAAAGCAGATGCTCTCCCAACTGAGCTACAGCCCCTTGGACCCTACCAAGGTAGTCGATGGCACGGAGCGTGGCAAGTGGTTCGTCGAGCCGTTAGGGATGGAACACAAGGAGATCCTCATGCACCGAGACATCTTGGTCCAGGCCATCCACGACTGCAGTCACGACGAGATGCGCGTCGCCCTCCATGCCATGTTGGAGGCCGGGGATGCAGGGCGCATTCGTCACCACAAGGACGGAAGCCGATGCTGGTCGCTGACGTGTGAGCGGGCTCACCACCTCATCCAGGGGCAGCTGCAGATCCCGCCCGAGCTCCAGGACATCTACGGCGAGGGGGCGGTGGGCTCCTCCGTCGTGGCTGAGAGGATGGACAGCGACGAAGAGTACGTGGCCCACAAGCTTCAGGGGCTCTGTGACACGACGATCAGCTCAAAGGATGTTGTCGTCACGACGAGCAACGACAAGGAGTCCCTGGTGCGGATGCTCCAGGAACTCCACGAGGTGAAGGTCTACTCGGACATCGAGTGGGCCGGGCCGCTTGGACGCTTTGCCAGCCACCTCGAAGAGGCTGGCTTCACCCATGTTGACTTCGACCACGAAGGTCTGTGCGTGTGGATGCACAGGGAGCTCCTTCTCGATCTCACGGTCTACGGCCCGACGGCCGATCTGCGGGCTGGCAACCATTGGATCGCTACGGTGGCGTCTCCTGGGGGGTTGGAGACAGTTCTGCTTGCGCTTCCGGGTCGGGTGAAGGATCAGATTCACGCCATCCGACAGCGATTCCTCCTGCTGTCGGCTCAGGTCAGCTGATCTTGTCGAGCTCCGACTGCACGAAGCGAGCCTGCAGGTCGAGATGAATCTGCTCGAGGTGAGCCTTGGCGCGAGGCAGTGCGTGCCAGATACGCTTCTGGGCGACCTGGGTGTAGATCGTTGCCAGGATGGCGACAGCGAACATTGCGATGAGCCAGCCCGATGGATGGGTCACCAGCACAGCCGCGAGCACCGATGCCGAAGAGACCATCCGCATCAGCTGCACCAGCAGAAGAGGTCTCGGCGCGCTGAACCTGATGTAGTCTGCCTCGAGCTCGTTCAGCGCCACCCTACATGCCCGTTCGAGTCCGGAATGTCCCTTGTTCGCGTGGGTCAACAGCACCTTGAGCGCCGAAGCCAGGCGAGAAAACTCGGTGAGGCTGTTGCAGAGCTTGATGGCGCGGTCGATGTTGCTCATGCGGACGAGTCTGGAGACCTGTTCGACGAAGGCGTCCTCTCCCCCGGCATAGATGTTCGCTTGGTTCCGCATCACCGCCGCCATGAGCAGCGTGAGCAGCATCCAGAGGAAGGCCGTGCCGTGGATGATCGCGCTGGTGAGGTCGATGGTGATCTGCATGGTTCTCTCCTGTGCGTACGTCCATTCAGCACGCACAGGAGAGCCTAAGTGTTGCAACGGTCCGTGGCAACTATCAGCTCATGGAAGGAGGTCGAGGAGGTCCGAGATCTCCTGCTGGGAGAAGCCCTTGTGGGTGACGACGGAGACGGTGCCCTGGGCTGCCTCTCCAGACGGCGCGAAGGCCCCGATCTTCATCTGAACCGTGTCGCCCGGAAGAAGGATGGGGTTCCCACGGAGGTTGCTGATGGGCGTCACGGAGGCATGATCACTGCCCACTTCCAGGTCGGTGAAGAGTAGATCAGGGGTCCGCGAAGCACCCGCACGGATGACCTTCAGATCCTTGATGACCACCACAACTCCGGTGGGTGGATCGTGAGCCTGAACATTCACGCCATGAAGAACGCACGGACGCAGAGGACTCCAGGCAAGCGTCTCGAAAGCCCCGACGGCTGCTCGACCGCCCTTCACGTCGTACAAGATCTGCCCGAGCTCCGTGCGCATCGGATCCATCGAGAGGTGACCACGAGGATGCCGTCGAGCAAGATGCTTTTCCTTCAGGACCTCGCTGCCGTCCATGAGCAGCTCTTCGGGAGGAGGCGGCATCGGCACAGCCTCGGGGAAGGACTCAATGACCGCGACAATCAAGGCGATCGCCGCGTAGGCAGCATCATCTCCCCCCTTCACCTCGATGGACATCGTCTCATCAGGGTCCAGAATGGTCTTGGTGGTGAGCTGCCACCTCACATCTGCGTCGACAGAAAAGCGTCGAGCATCGTGCCATCCATCTTCAATCTCGGGATTGCTCTCCGGGGGGAGCAGGTCGATCTTGTCGCCATTGGACGTGTTGGAAGGACAGAGGTTCCGCACGAGAACACCGCCGTCCCACCATGACCCGTTGAAGGACTGAACAGTGATGCCAAGTACCTCGACCCGAGCCCACGGGATGGGCGAGCTGGTCACCCGAAGGATGTCTCCATCGAGCTTCACGACAGGACTGTCGCCCTCGTTGAGCACGAAGGAAACGGGAAGGATGGCTCTTGGATCTGAGACACTACAGGTAGGGGATTCGCTCTGCAGGACCGTGTCAACAAAGGACTTGAGCTTGCGAGCTCCCTCACTGTCGTTCGAATGCATGTCGACTCCATTCTGCCGACGCACGTTCTCCAGGGCCACCGTGTAGCGCTCACCCGTCTCGCGCTGTCGTGCGCGAGCCAGCTTCTTCAGCTTCTTGTTCGAGGATGCCATGGGACCCACTGAAGTCTGCCCACTCAGACCCGTGCGTCAGCATCATCGTGATGTTAGTAGCTGACCACGGACGGAGTCCGTTTCCCCCGGAGCGTGATCAGTGGGGATCACACGGGGTAGGCGCGGTGTCGCCACCCCAAGCCTACCACGGTGTGTGTCACGCGTCCAGATAGATCATGGGCGTGGCGTGTTGGCGAACCGAGCCACACCGGCCCGAGCTCGCTCTCGCGCTGCTGCCTTCTTTGCGCTGCTGAGGCTCGAGAGCGCGTACCAGCTGGCGATGGACCCTGCGGTGGTGTCGAAGGCGCTCTGGCTGTCCAGGGCGTCCTCCTGCAGCTGCAGGGCCTGGGCGTTGGTCACGACGGTCATCTCGTTGAGGTTCTCGTCTTCCCAGTGCAGGTAGAACTCCAGATCAGCAGTGATCGGCGTTCCCGTGGCGTGACTCCTCAGCCCACCGTTGGCGACGTGCACTCCCATGCTTCCTCCCAAGTTCGGATTCGACCCTGACCCGCATCCGCGCCACCAGCACAAGCTGGGCTTCGAGCAGGTCAAGCTCATCTTTCCGTATCTCGTCCGCGTGCAGCATGTGTGTCGCCTTCATGCGGTTCTCGAGACAAAGTAGGTTTGCTGCCAGATGCTCACCGACGATGTCAGCATCTTCGGGGGATGGTTCGTTGGGGAACTGCGCTTGCTCGGGAGCTGCTGCTGATGTCTTGGCTGCTCTCAGCAGGTGTCGACAGAGCCACAGAGCATTGCCGATCCCGAGCAGGGTCGCACACACGAGCATCGCTGACGTCAAGAGGTTCATCAGGTGCTCGAGGTAAGTCCATTGGCCTCGGCCCACACAGCGAAGCTCTCCCATTCCTGGCCGAGCGGAGATGGTGTGCCGAGCAGGTCGTAGGCCTCGAGGATGTCGGGGTCGAAGAGCCAGACAGGGTCTTCGGTATGCTCCTCGACCCAGGCATGCCGCTCTCGGATGGGGAGCCACAGCTCGGCCTTGGCCAGGGCTTCGGACAGGGAGTCGGCGAAGATGCTTCGGTTCTCGTCGCTCTTGGGCAGCGTGGGTCGGTAGAGGTGGTAGCCTACCGATATGCTGCCATCGTCGTGACCTCGACGAAAGACGTTGAGCTTGCCGACCTCGCTGTATCCGTTCATCAGATGGAACGCGGCAACGGTGGAAAAGGATCCATCGTGGTGGGGCTGGGTGTCGAGGTTCATCCATTCGAGGGCCTGTGTCAGCAGGCTCTTCATCTGCACGAAGGCGGCCCGATCTCCTTCGATGATGCGTTCGCTGAGTTGTCGGATGCCTTCTGCTTCGAGGTGTAGATCGATGTCATCCCACGCGAAGGCATCGAGAGGAAGCGGCACCATCGGCTTGGTCATTCGTCCGATGTTTCGGCTATTCAGCAGGTCGGCACCGTAGACCTCGCGGGCGAGCCACAGCACCCAAGATCGAGGCATTCTCTCGTCCGACTCCCAGTCGATGTTCATGATCTGGGTCGCGCCGCTGTCATCCCCGGTCACCCAGATAGTGACCTTGGTGAGGCTGCCGTCGGGTGCGATGAGCTCAAAGACATGATCGTGGGGCATGTCTTCCCGGACGCGCCACATTGTGCGTCCGTCGTCGTCCTGGGCCAGGGCGTAGCGGGAGGGAGCCATACGGCACTCTACCGCTCGTCGGACGTCTGAGCTTCTTCTTCGTTGAACGGCCGAAGCCACCACTCCGGTTCGAGCTCGCCTTTCTCGATGAGGGACAGACGCCACAGGCCGAGGCGGTCGTACTCGAGCAGGTACTCGGTGACGAGCAGGTGGCCCGGTTCTCTCTCGACGACTTCCTCGGAGAGAGGCTTGATGATCTTCCACCCGGCGTCGTGCAAGATCGACAGCCGATCCCGGAAGGGGCGCCAGATCATCATCACGCCCTTCAAGCCCTCGGGACCGGCATCGATCAGGTCGTGCCACGGCCGACTCAGTGCCTTGGGCGGCGGATGCTCGTGAGGGATGCCTCCTCGGACCAGGTACCCGAGCAGCCCTCCTCGAAGGCTGTGGTCGGCCTCGGTGTGGAAGTGCCGAGCACCGTGAATCTTCGCACGCTCTCCCAGTTCCTCCTCCCGGACCTCCATCCATGTCGTCAGCTCGCGAAGGAGGTCCTCCGCCGCGTCGATCTTGCCATGGGCTTCAGCGGCGGCCTTGAGCTTGTCGCGAGTGCTCATCAAGTGAGCGAGTTCGTTCTTCTGACGAAGTGTGGTGACACCCTGTCTGATGTGATGCTCGATGCGCTTCTCGATCTTCGACAGGCGCTCTGTTGGGTGGACCGGGGTTTCGGCATCCGTCACGATGAGACTCCTGGGTCGATGGTTTTCAGCCACGCGTGGATGTGGGCGGCGATCTGATCGTTGGGCATCTCCAGCGGCAGCGTGAGATCCTTGCGCCCATCATCGGACAGCACACATCCGTCGATCTCGTTGTCTGCACCGAAGTCCAGCAGCGCACTGCATGCCGGCCGGTAGCCATCCCATTCGAGGTTCACCGTGCCATCGATGGACGGATAGATGTAGGGCTTCGACAGGTTGCCGATGGTGTCCATGCGCTCGATCAAGTCGAGCACCTCCTGCACCCGGTGGAGCAACTCGTGGTCGAGCGCCTTGCCTTCCCCGTCGTACCAGCCATCTTTGAGCTCGAGGAGCTTGCCGATCCGATCGGCGACCCGGGTGTCGGGGTTGGCGGTCGGGATCAAGCACGAGGTCTTCGGTTCCACTCCGGGCCCCCGGTAGCCCATGAGCTGCACGACGGAATGGTCGCGCCCATACACCCAGCCGATCATCTCGTCGTCGAAGTCCTCGGTCAGCGGACGCTCGTAGGGGATGAGCGCCTTGCCCTGGGCAATCAGGTCGGCATTGCAGTTATCGTTGGGGACCCTCTCGAGCGCCTCTCCGAGCTCGATACCCAGGCGCCCCGTCGCGACCCGTAGACCATCCCGAAGACGTCCGGTCTCGAGGAGCCAGACATTGGGCACTGGATAGCCAGCATTGGGCTTCGCGCCGAGCTGATGAGCAACCATCCAGCTGTAGGGGCCGATGTGGCGCTCATGGAGCAGCCGAGGGGACACACGCTGCTCGATGCCGAGCATCTGCATGGGAGCCCCATCGGGGTCGGGAAAGAGCATGGCATGTAGCGCGCGCTTGAGCTCGAAGGGCTTGCCGTCCATCAGTCGTTCGACGAAAGGGCTCATCGTTCCGTCGCGCCGGACGTTGTAGTGGAAGTAGCTTCGGTACCAGGCGCAGGGCTCACGCACGGTGGCGATGATCTGCCTCCCCTCACGAAAGCGCTCTGGGATCTGATGCAGGGCCGCATGCTGGTTGAGGTGCAGATCGGTGTGAGGCACCTGCGCTTGTGCCAGGATGCGCCGCACCGTCCATCCCCCCGTCTTGGGAAGGTGAAGAAATAGGAAGTGGTCGGACAAATGCATAGAGGCCCCTTCCTCTCACCCTACCTTTGACACAGCCTGTGTCAAGCCGTTAGGCTGCGATCGAACCAACCATCGAGGGGCTCGTGCACCGCATCTTGTTCTGGTCCAACACGGAATCTGCCGACCCGTGGGTCGACAAGGCGAGGGTCTATCCAGCCCACGCTGTCGAGGCCGTCGTGAAGCACCTCAAGAACGGTCGGGTCCACGGAGATGGTGCCGAGCAATCCTGCATCCTGTGCGGCATGTCGATGCCAGCAGTGGAGATGACGGATGGTTCGGTGGTCTGGCCTGCTCTGGCACAGCACTACGTGATGGCCCACAAGGTGTGGTCACCCCAACATGCGTGGCTGGCCGAGCGCATCTTGCTTCACGCCGATACACCCCCACCCCACCTGGAGACATCCATGAGCGAAGACACTTCCACCTCCGACGACCCGTGGGATGTCGACCTCATCGATCCACCCGACGCTTCGTCTAATGCACCTGAGTCGGCACGTTCCGTGCGCAACGACATCCTCGATGCCGACGAGGTGGGTGCGTCGATCTCCGACGAGGACGATGTCGAGGACGAGGCCGAGGACGACGTTGGTGACGACAACGCTGGTGACGACGATATCGACATCGACGATGACGATGAGGGCGACGTCGACAGCGAAGAGGACGACAACCCCTGGGATCTACCCGAAGAGGCGCTGCAGCAGGTCACGAGCTCGTTGGCTGCTCCCGAGCGACGTCGCAGGACGGCGGCTCGGTCGGCCGATGCGCAGGTCGGTGGGGGCCCGCGTCGCACTCGGCGCCACCGGCGTCCACCTCCCGGTGCACGGGGTCCTGCCGCGACGCTTCCTTCTCGTACGACCCGCGCAACGGCCCCGCACCAGCCCATGAACCAGCTGGTTGTGGCTGATGGTGCCACGGATTCGATGGCGGCTCAGATCTGCACCTCCTACCCCCCGGTCTCCCCGACGCTGGCGGCCAAGATCGTCTCGGTGGCGATGGCGGTGGGAGCTCACCCCGCCGACCTGGCGAACATCATCAACTTTGAATCCAACCAGACCTTCGATCCGTCGGTGCGCAACCCCCGCACCGGGGCGGTGGGGCTCATTCAGTTCGACCCGGCGACGACGACCCATGAGCTCGGCATCACCGTCGACCAGCTGGCCGCTCTCAGTGCTCAAGATCAGATGGACTGGGTGCAGGTCAAGCTGGATCGAGCCCGCAACGGCCACCCGCTGAACACCCCCCATCGCTTGGCGATGGCAGTCTTCTTCCCACCGGCCATCATGGCCCCGGAGCGTCAGCCTCTTCCGCCTGCGGTGGTCGCTGCCAACAGCGGCATCACCAGCTCCTTCGACTACCTGGCCCGGATGGCCGCCCTGGCACGGATGCCGGGCTCGATGCCCTATCCGCCCCCGCAGTACCCCCAGGGCGGCACCACAGGCCCCCAGGGTGCTTCTGGTGGTCCGGAAGGGGCTGGACTCCTCGATGGGGTCGTCGGGTTCTTCAAGGGGCTGTTCGGCGGTCCCGAGCAGGCCGGCGCACCGGGTGCATCGGCTACAGCTCCGGCTGGATCCTTCGGGGCGCCGGGTGGTCCTCCCGTTCTTCCTCCGGTCGTCCGTCCGATGGCGCGCTTCGAGACGGACCCGTCGCTGGTGATGCGGCTCGTCGAGGCTGGCGGGACCACGTCGCATGGTCCTGGAGATGTGCCTCCTGGCAGCTATCGGATGACGATCTGGACCGGCCACAGCTGGCAGAACATGGGGAACCTCGAGATGGTCGCCGGCAAGACCTACCGGGCTGTCTCGGAAGATGGTCGACTCAAGATCTTGCCGAGCTGACGACTCGGGGCGACTCGATGTCCTTTGCCCGATAGGATGGGACATCATGCCGCCCATCCCCGCCAACGCTGAAGAGGTTGCCGTCTACACCTGGGCGGACGGCTGGAGGGTCGTGCGCCCGCTTACGAAGGTCCACGCGCACCGAGGCCTTCAGCGCCTCTGGGACCGCATCTATACCAAGCCATGGAAGAACAATCCCTGGGAGCCAGGCGGTCGCAGGACGCACTGGATGTGGCCGACGGACACCGATGGGACGGAGAAGATCTACAACGAGCTCCGCGTCCTCGATCGCACAGTTCGGGCTGGGATCTGCCCCGTCCAGCCAGCACTCTTCTTTCTCGTCGATCCGAACGGCAATGTCCAAGCAGCGATGCGCTTCAATGCGCTCCTCGAGCCCATCAGCGATACCCAGCGGGCCTGGACTCCAAAGCTTGCGGCGGTGCTGTCCAGTGATGGCTCGAGGGTGGTGGACCCTGGCATCCAGGGACGTCTGCTCGACTTCATCTTTGGCTTCGTCTACGCTCCTTTCTTCGGAGACAGCCTGGAGATCTCCTCCTGTATCGTCGATGGTCCCGAGTGGGGGCTATCTCTGCCTGTTTCCTGGATGAAGGAGAGCTTCGACCCCCTCCTCTCCAGTCCACAGCGCATGGCCTTCGAGGCCGCCATCCCCATCATCAGTGATCCGTACGACGATCGGCGCAGGCAGGTCATGCTCTCGACGGTGCCGTCGTACATCCATCAGGCCGGAAGGGCTCTCAATGAGGACAGGCCTCGTATGAGACCACTCCCTCATCGCACCGATCTGTACACCCTCGTGTACAGCAAGAAGCTATCGGTCTGGGCTTCCGCGCCCGACAGCATCAGGCTGGTGATCGCTTTCACGGCCTCCGATGCGCGCAACTGGAGGTGGAAGATCGGGTGGGAGACCGACGAGCTGCACAACGTCCGCTGGGTGGCCGAGGGGCAAGATCTACCCGACCTGCTTGTCACGACGGGCCTTGTCTCCAACGAGGAGCGTTACTGGAAACTCATCGAAGACCGGATGATCGAGGGTGCGCCGACCTTCGACCCGGACGTCCTCGAGCCCTACGAGCTGCTCAAGGCGCTCCCCCCGCTCTTCGCCGACCTAGAGAGCTTCCGTACCTGGTGGGAAGCGCTGTGAATCAAGCGGGCGACTCAGGACCCTGTGCCCGATAGGATGGGACATCATGCCGCCCATCTCTGCCGACGCTGAAGAGGTCACGATCTACACCTGGGAGGACGGGTGGAGGGTTGTGCGCCCGCTGTCCCAGCAGATCATGGCCAACTACATGACCGAGCTGTGGCACACCGTGTTCCATCCCGATGGCGAGCGCAAGACGTTGGGCTGGAGGTGGCCTACGGACACCGAGGCTGTCCAGCGGATCTTGGGGAAGCTGACGACGCTGCAGCCTACCGTCATGCCTCGAACGGGGATCTCTCCTCGTGCGGTTCCCTTCGTGGTCCTCGATCCAGAGGGAGAGCCGAAGGCGGCCATGTGCTTCGATCCCCCCACCGACTCGACCCCGAAGGATTGGCCGGAGTGGATGCCAACTCTCGAGGCGGTGTTCTCGGTGGATGGGTCACGGATCGTGGACTCCGTCCTCCAGGGACGCGTTCTTGAGTTCGTCTATGGCTTCGTCTATGCGCAGCTCTTCGGAGAGGACAACGCGATGTCCATCATCCGTGACGATGCGGAGTGGGGGATGGGTGTTGCCCCTTGCTGGGCATTGCTGCACGACTTCGAAGCGCTGGTGTCTGGTGAGGCGAGAAAGGCTTTCGATGAGGCTGTCCCCGCCTTGAGTGATCCGCACAATGCCCGTCGCACCCAGGTTCTCTACGCAGCCGTTCGTCCCCTCATCGTGGAGGTCGGTAGGGTCCTTAATCCGGCCAATCCGTCCATGTCGGAGTGGTACGTTCCTCAAGGCATCTACACCTTGCGCTACCACAAGAAGCTCCATGGGTTCGCAGAGTCCTTCTCGTTCGTCCTCGAGTTCGATGGGGCGGATGCTCGGAACTGGGAGTGGAGGCTCGGGTGGGAAGACCTGGCCACACGCTACGTCACTTGGGTGGCTACGGGCCAGGACATTGCCGAGTTGTTCGTTCGAGCTGGATTGCTGGCCGACTCCGACCGCTACTGGAAGCTCATCGAAGGCCGGATGCTCGAGGGTGCACCGACCTTCGATCCAGAGCTCCTCGAGCCCTACGAGATGCTCAGGGTGCTCCCCCCGCTCTTCGCCGAGCCTGACAACTTCCGAGCCTGGTGGGAGGCGTTGTGAAGGCCGATGCGTTCGTGTGGTGGTGCTACGCCTCGGTGCGCACCGCATTGCCCAACGACACCGCCGTCTGGACGGCTGTGGACGTCGGCTACCTCGAAGAGGAGGGTGGCATCACCGACGGGGTGGTCACGGTGCGGTGCAAGATGTCGATGTCGATGCGCTATCCCTTCTGGGGCGTCGAGACCGACATGGACAGCCGCAGTGCCACGTCGCTGTACGAGCTCGGGCTCCTCGTCGAAGAGCTCCGAGAGGTGGCCCGTGCTTCCGCCGAGGAGGTCGCGTGAGCGAGGCCGCCTGGTGGAAGGGGTGGGCGGTGCCCCTCGTGGTGTTCGAGGACAGCTCGATGGTGCTTCGGGTCGCAACAGAGCTGCCAGCCGGAGGCTTCTGGGACACCCTGCGGGACATGATGGGGCTTCGTGATGGGTCGGCGAGCACCGAGGCGCTCTTCCTCTTCCATGACCCGAGCCCTCCAGCGAAGATCTTGGCCTTCCAGATGAACATGCTGCCCATCGATGGCGGCGTGTACGTGGACCGGATCTACACCCCCTTCCAGCACGACCCGAAGCGATGCGCCAAGCTACGGGGAGCAATGCTGTGGGTGCTCTTCGATATGCTGGACATCGACACGCCCTGGTCCGTCTCTCCTCCACGAGGGATTGCTGCTACCCCTCAGGCCGAGCTGTTCCTTCCTCGTGCGGTCTACGATGTGCCGCTGGTGATGGCGAGGCAACTCTCGGATGAGATCGGGCAGCTGCAGAACGTCGAGACCTCCGTCCGCCCGACAACCGACATGCTCACTCTCCTCAGGAACACCGACTTCATCACCGGGTCCGAGTGGATCGACGACAAGGTGCCCGACATGAAGTGGTTCCAGTGGCGCGTCTACCTCGGTGGCCCGAAGGTCTACCAGCTCATCGTGGAGGCGTCTGACAACGGACTCGTCTGGTCGGTGGCGAGCTCGGACGGCATGGCCATCACCGACGACTTCGAAGCCCCTCTCGATGCGTTGCTGGCGGTGCCGATCTGGTGGCCAAAGAACGATCCAGACGGCTACATCGAGGCCTTCGTTCCCACCGGACCCTGGGCACCCGAGCTACAACCTGTCATCGAGTCGTACTTGCTGCTCGGTGAAATGCCGCTGGCATGGCCCAATCCCAAGTTCCGGGAGTGGGCCGAGGGAGTTGGACTGCTGTGACGACCGGACGCACACTCATCCAGATTGCTTCGTGGTCGACCGGCCACACGTTGAGTCGCTTCCTCTTCCTTCGGGCGGATGGCCAGATCAGTCCTGCCAGACCTGTCTTCCAGATCTACGATCCGGATGGGCAGTTTCTCTTCAGCATCGAGGTGAACCCCCTCGACCGGCTCGGGAAGGGCTTCGATGAGGTCAAGATCCGGGTCCCCGAGCCCGAACAGCGGCCGTCCGCCGACTACCTGCTTCACCGAAAGCTCATCGTCTCCGCCCTTGTCGAGGTGCTCGGGCTGCCCGTGAATCGACACATGGCCCAGGGACCCCTCGTCAGCCCGATCAGCAAGTGGCCCGACCACATCCAAACGGCGCTGCAGCACACCTCGCGACTCGATGCGCTGGCATCCGCAATGGAAGTCGCGACGAGTAGGGCACGCGAGGGTGAGCTGCGACGAGACTACATGAACCTCACCATCCAGCAGTTGGAGATGGTTCCTATCGATGGCCCGAGCGACTGGTTTCGCAACGCGAATCGGCAAGATCCTCTCTACGTTCCATCGACCACCGTCAAGCGAGACATCCGGGGATCCAATTGGTGCATCGGGTTCAAGATGACCTTCGATCGAGAAGTGATCTGCTCGGTCTACGTGCGGCACAAGGACGATACCGGCCGAGAGGACCCAGCGGTGATGCTCGGCCAGAGCAACGTCAGCATGCTGCAGGCTATCCTGAATGCGGGCTTGATCATCCCCGCCGCTGTGCCCGAGGGTGCCACCCACATCGGCCCACATCACCAAGAGGCGGCGCTGGCGGCCTGGGCAGATGAGATGCTCGAGACGTCCCCCGAAGTCACCGAGCGCTTCGACACCGAGCCCTACGAGCTGCTCGGGGAGTCGCTGCCGTACTTGTGGGGTCCAGACGACTTCGTCACCTGGGCGAAGAGCATGGGGGCGTTGTCATGAGGGAGCAGGCTGAGATCTGCATCGCGCGCTGGAGCACCGGCTGGCATCTCGCCCGGGTAGTGGACCACGACTGGGCCCAGGAGCTCGGACTTCAACGCCCGCACATGCGACCGGTCTTCGTTGTTCGAGACCCAGAGGATCAACTCGTCTACGAACTCGTGGTCAACGACGTCGAGAAGACCTTCAAGAATGACTACCTGCACGTGTTGCTCTTGGAGCCGGGTGCGCCGTTCCCAGAAGCGGAGGCTCGCCAGATCTGCCTCTCAGCCATCGTCGAGGTGCTCGGGCTCCCCATCCTCAACCGCCATCTCTACCGAGGACCCTTGCTCATTCCGCTCTTCAAGGACGAGGCATGGTTCGCGCTGGAGAAGGAGAAGGAGAACCTGCCTCGGTTCATTGACAAGCTCGCCACGATCCACGAGGGTCAGATGGCGCTGCGCAAGTCCGAGCGCACCGAACTCGGGAAGGCCCGGCAGATGTACACGAACACTGCCCTGCGTGAGTTCCAGTGGCACCTCAACCTCAACCGCTTCCGCAGCCCGAAGATGCAGGAGTACACGTGCCACCCATCGGTCGCCGAGGTCAGCAAGGATGTCCTCAAGGGAGTGGGGATCATCCAGGGCACCAGCTACCAGATCGTGCTGCAGCTCGACTTCCTTCCTGCGCCCTCCTGGAGCGTGCGCGTCGAGCAAGAGTACCTGACCGGAGAAGATTGGATGACCGGTGAGGTGCTCGTGACGGGAGCAATGGGTCCTGCACATGCGCTGGTCCAGGCCGGCGTCGTGATGCCGACGTCTGCGACGTCTGAAAAAGACGGGACGACCTTCGAGCGCATGGAGGCAGCAGCCAATGCGTGGCTGGATGCGACGTTGGAGACCGCACCCGAGCTCGATGAGCGCTTCGACACCGAGCCCTACCAGCTCCTGAACACCGAGACCCCCTACCTGTGGCCGGTCCATGACTTCCTGGCCTGGGTGAAGGAGCAGCCCAGTGCTGCGTGAGGTGCTCATCGCCGAGTTCAAGCTGCCGACGCGCATCCCGGTGCGCCTGTACCGGGTGCTCGACGATGACCAGGTCTGGTTCGACTACGAGCAGGAAGCTGCAGGTGGGCACGCTGAGAACACCCTCGGCATCATGCGGAAGCACATCCGGGACGCGATTTATGACAAGCACCTCGTCTCCGGCTTCGTCCTCAAGGCCTGGTACGAAGAGCGGTGGGCCCCGTGGAACGCCTTCGCCATCATCAACGACACCGCAAGCGTGGCGCCCGTCGAGGGCAACCGGGTGACGAACGTGCTCGACTTCACGCTCGCCGGCTTCGACCGAGAGTTCGTGGACTCGGTGATCTTCTGGGTGCTCTTCGACCTGTGTGGTATGGATGCGGACGAAGACATCTTCAGTCGGATGCTGTTCGAGCTGCAGATCCCGACCCCGGTGACCGACGACGAACTCATGGCGTGGACGTCCTCAGACGCCTACATCGAGCTGCAGAAGGCCATCGAGATGTGGTCCAGCGCTCCGCCCACGACCTATGAGGAAAGGGAGAGCCAGATCGACGCCCTGGTCGATGCCGGCGAAGAGGTATTCGATGCCGTTCCATCCACCGCAGCGACCTACGACCACCACGTGGCTCATCCGATGAAGGACGGCAACGAGTACCCCGATGGCATCGAGTGGGCCGTGAGCTTCGACGGGGTCGAGCAGTACGTCGTCACGCTCTTTCTCTTCGCAGAGGACGACGAAGGAAACTTCCAGCCTGCAACCCCTGAATGGGGCATCGCTTCCGAGGGGCTCTCGTCGCGCGACTACAGCGGAGATCATTCCGACCTGCTCACCGCCTTCGTCGGCAGCCGCATCCTCATCCCAGCCAGCCAGTACGAGGCCTGGATGGACGCACACATCGCCACGCCGACGCAGGTGTTCACCGAGCTCGACCTCGAGCCGTGGCGCTTGCTCGGGACGCGCGTGCCGTGGCTGTGGAGTGCGGACGATGCGCGTCCCTTCTTCAGCGCTTTGGAGCGTGCCTGATGGACATTCCTGTCGGCGCCGACGAGGTGGTGCTCTACCGCTTCGACAACGGGGCGACCATCTCCCGCATCCTGGGCCCGAATGCGCTGCTCAAGCACACAGGCAGCCTGATTGACCTGCCTTCGTTGCAGGACGGTCGCTACGTTCAGCTAGCGCTCAAGGTGCCGATCCAGGATGACCCTGATGTGGACTCGGTGTCCATTGTTTTGGGTTCTCCCCGCGCCGCGAGTCCCCGCATGTGGAACCACCTGGTGCCGTTGGTGGACCAGAGAGATCTGGAGCATGAGTGGTCATGGCCCTATTGGATGGAGTTCGCTGAGGAAGTGCTGATCCCAGATGGGCAGATCCCACAAGGCAACTGGGCGCGCGAGTTTCCTACACCCTTTTGGGTTGATGACTCTCTTTGGGAGAGAACATCTGACAGTCGCTCGCAGATGTTCGAGAAGAAGCTGCAAGATGCTTGGAAGGCACTAGAGCAGAGCAAGGGTCAAGCAAGGGAGTCGGCCGTCGATCAGATCGATGAAATCTCAGGTGCATACATCCGATATGCCTTCGGCCCCCTACTCATTGACCAAGCAGTCACCGATGTATCCGAACTCTGGATTAGCTTCGCTCCCAGGGGCTGGGTGGTCGATCCAGGCACACCTTCGCTCAATTACGAAACCCTCAAGGTTCTTCCATCCTTCGTGCATGGAAAGTGGTTCATGATCACCGACCATGACGGAATGGCGTCTGGTCGAGGAGACACTCTTTCGCAGGCCATCTCTACGATGTGCTACGGTCAAGTCCTGTTCCATTTCATTGGCTGTCCGATGCCGGCATCCATGTGTGACGAGTGGCTCGTCCATGAGACGGAAGGGGGTCCAACCTTCGACAGCCAGGTTCTCGAGGCCTACTTCCTGCTCGGACAGGACAGCCCCCTGCTCTGGCCCCAGGCGAACTTCGAGGCCTGGTGGAGGTCGCTGTGAAGGACGTCGTGCTCTACCGCTTCGACGATGGCTGGGAAGTCCGACGCGTGCTCGACCCCTCCGAGCGGCAGCGGCTCACGAAGCGGGAGTTCTGGGCCGAAGATCGGAGCCTCTTCGGCCTGTACGACGCCACGGGCATGCCGAGGTCGTCCGTCGACCTGGAGACCTCTCCACCGTTCCTCGATGCCGGCCTGTCGGCACTCACACCCAAGGAGATGGTGGAGCCGACCGATCCAGCTGTGGAGCCGTACTGGACCACCTTCGTCAGCGAGTGCATCGACGAGGGCATGGTCCCTCAGATCGTGCAGAGCGTGCTCGGCTATCCCGATGCCCTCCTTGAGCAGCTGGCGAATCCCGAGATCGAAGCTGTGGTGAAGGAAGCTATCGATCGCCTCCAGAAGACCGATCGCAGACGAAGCCTCTCCAGGTACCTGGAGCGGTCTCGTGAGCTCGAGCTCACGGCTCGAAAGAGTGCGGAAGAAGCCTTCGATGGCCTCGAGGGCATCGTGGTCCTTCCTCCGCGCGTCCAAGCCCAGGACAGGTACGCCACCATCCACATCCTGGCCAACGACCATGTGTTGCTCATCTCGGCAGACGATGGGGGTTGGATCATGAGGAGCGGCACGGGCGCCATGCCGAGTCTCCAGATGGAGAACCAGCCGAGCCTCTTGGAGATGTGGCGCTGGTATGTCGAGGTCGTTGGCGACCGGGAGCTCACCGATCTGGTCCCCGAGAGCCAGCTCGATGCTTGGTGGGCCGAGCACACGATGCCAGGCCAGTGCCTGTTCGATCTAGAGCCCTACGCGCTGTTGAATGTCGACTCCCCCTTCGTGTTCTCCGACGAGCCCTTCTGGGCGTGGTACATCGCACAGGAGGGGAGCTGAATGGCGCCGAGGAAGCCGAAGACGATGCCGCTCTTCACCCTGTGTGGTGATCCGCAGGTCTCCCTCGTGCGTGTGTTCTCCAAGCACTACTGGGACAGCACCTACCTGTTCTTTCCTGACCATGCACGCTTCATGGCGCAGAGCGTCCTCGACGACGCTTCCTTCTTCAAGGAGGAGGGGCATCCAGTGATCCAGCTTGCCTGCGTCGAGGGGATCGGAGCACGAGGCGACAAGGTGCTAGGGATCTGCAGCATCGTGCTTGACAACGATCCAAACTCCGAGTCTCCCTGGGGAGAGCTCATTGTGAGTGTCGCCTCGGTGCCCAGAGGGAAGTCTGCTCACCTTGCCGTACTCCGTTGGTTCTTCTTCGAGCTGTGCGGCGCCACCCCCTGGAGCAGCGAATGGGTTGGAGCATCCACTCATCGTGCTCTCGCGGTTCCCTACCCGAGGCTGTCTTCTGAGCAATGGGGAAACCTCGCAGATCAAGTCAAGACCTTCCTGGACCAGCACACTTCCGGCTCGAGGTCCTACCACCGAACCTTCGAGCGCATCCTTCGTTTGCTCGAACGATACCTCTTCTTTGGATCGAGCACTGTGTTACCCCTGAGCGGCACCGCAACCGTCTCGCCGATCTGCGATGTTCCGGCGGTGATCTCCATCGATCTACGTCCCGACGAGAAGTGGTCGGTCAGCGGAGGTCCACCCGACCTCGACCTGATGAACGCGATCCAGCAAGCCGGTGCCATGATCCCCGAGGACCGCTGGGAGGCATGGTACGAAGCGAAGGTGCCGGTGCAGGGAGACCAGCCTGGCGACGTCTGCCGTGTCGGTGTCGACATCGACGTCGAGCCCTACGCGCTCCTGCAACAGCTCCCGCCCTACCTGTGGGACGACGATGCCTTTCTTGCTTTCGTGCGCGCCCAGAGTGCGAAGGAGACGCCCTGATGGAGGAGCTGGTTCCAGTCTACGAGTTCGGGGATGGCTACGAGGTGCGCCGCATCCTCTCCACCCCTCTGTTCCGCACGTTCATCGGCGCAACCCACATGCCCGAGGAGACGGCCGCCTACGTGCTCGTCAACGAGAGAGACCGCCCCGTCTCTGCGACCTGGATGCACACCGGTGAAGGAGAGCGAACCGGCGAGCTCAACAACCCCATCGGTGGCTCGAAGATGGGATGGCCACGCAAAAAGCGCTGGGCTCCCTACTGGCGCGAGTTCGTCGAGCAGACGATGTCCCACGACATTGCCGATGCGAACTTCGAGCTCCCCATCGTGGTGCCCGATGATCTGGTCCACGCCATGTCCAGTATGCGTCCCCAGGAGATCGAGCTTCAGCAGCTCATCGACACCTACAGCAAGGGGGTTGGAAAGTGGCGGGACAACGAGCGCAACGTCCGGGACCACATGCTCCACATGCTGCAGCAGCTCTTCGACCCAGCAGGTCCGTTTGCCCAACACGTGCGTGTAGAGCGACTACGGTATCGCGCCATCGAGCACATCCGCATCGTGATGCTCCATCCACCCGACCAAGTATCTACCGGTGCCGGTAGTGAGATGTACGCCTATTCGATCGAATTCATCGAAGATCTTCCAGGATGGAAGCTTGTCGAAGAGCGCCCTCGCACCCGACGAAGGCCCCTTCGGGCCGAAGGAAAAACCCTGGCGGAAGCCTGGAGGCGGCTTGCAGAAGTGAATGCGAAGGATCTTCGCCCCTTCATCCCACAGGGCAAGCTCGATGCGTAGTGGGATGAGCAGCGGGTCGAGGGGGAGCCTCTCTACGACCTGGAGCCCTACTTCCTCCTCGGCACCACTTCTCCCATGCTCTTCGACACGCCCACCTTCATCGCTTGGCTGCGGCAGCAAGCATGAGCGCGCCAGGCTGTGCGAGCATATGAGAGAACGTCGGAGGAAGTCATGCTGTACCCGCTCACTGGCGTCGAGCCGAAGTCGAACTCCGCATGGGGCTTCCGCACCCACCCCGTCACCGGGGAGAAGAGCAAGTTCCACAACGGTGCCGACCTGGCTGCGCCGCAGGGAACTCCGGTCATCGCGCCGGCCGATGGGACCATCAAGTACGTCCTGAACAACGACATCTGCGGCTACGGCTACGTCATCCAGCACGACGACGATACCCGCACCGGCTACTGCCACCTGTCGCGCCTCGACGTGAAGAAGGGGCAGCGGGTGCGTGCCGGGCAGCAGATCGGGTTGTCGGGCGGCAAGAAGGGCACCAAGGGTGCTGGGCGCTCGACGGGTCCCCACCTGCACTTCATCGTCTACAAGCGCCAGGGGGCCTCCTGGGAAGACGAAAACACCGTCCGGGGCACCGACAAGGACTGGCCGACGGTCGATCCAATGCCCTTCCTCGAGGGAGGCGGCATCAGCTTCAACCCCTTCGCCTACGCCAAGGAACTCTGGGACTGGTGGTGGCACGAAGAAACCCCAGATCCACTCGAAGAAGCGCGCCACGGTCGAAGCGATCCCCCACCTCGGTCCGAGGTTCCGACCCCTCCCGCTCCCCCGACCGCCCTGCCTCCCCCTCCTGTGGCACGGCCTGCTTCAGCCAGTTGGCGTCTCGACACGAGCGTCGGGCGCCAGATCCGATTGACTGCCCACGGGCGCAGTCATGGCCCTGGCGTGCTCCCAGGAGGCTCCTACAGCGTCGAGGTGTGGAATGGGCAGTCCTGGGTGGCTGCAGGCAGCGTGACGCTGCAGGGGGGCCACAGCTACTTGCTGACGGTGCGTGGTGGGCGCATCCAGCTTCTGGAGACCTGATGCGACGTCCACTGCAGTTCAACGTCTCGATGCACGGCACCCGAGAGGAACTCATCAAGGAACTCAAGGGGATCACCGGCATCCTCGAGATCAGTGCCGAGACGATCAGTCTTCACATCGCACCACCCGGCAAGCCCTACCGCATCACCTGTGCTGTCGATGGACAGCTGGTCGAGGGGAATCCCAAGCTCGGTGTGAAGGTGGTCGGGAAGCTCGAGGATGAGACGGTTCAGATCGTCCATCGCTACCGGCCGGAGGTCGACATGGAGCAGCTGGCAGCGCTTCCGCTCGAGAAGCGTACGCCTGATCTGTGGATGGAGCGATGGGTCGATGAGAACGGCAAGACCTGTCGTGTGGTCGAGTGGTGCCACCTTCCGATGTTCGCAGGTCCTACACCCACTCCATCCGACCGGGAACCCTGATGTCGGTCTCCGTCCTTCCTCTCTCCATGCTCGCGCACCGCAAGCCGTGTGGCTCGATGTGGGCCCCGAGCACGGATGAGATGCCTCCGTTTCTGCAGGTGGCGGAGTGGGAGGACGGGACCAAGATCTGGCGTGCGATGGAGGAGAAGTCCGCCAACCGGCTGCACCGTTACATCCTGCAGGACAGCACCGAGGTTCCCTGGAAGGACCTGGGCTATGACAACGGGCGCTTGTCGATGTTCGGAGTCACTGTCGAGCTCGATGGCCACGACATCCCCGTGGGCTTCTTCGTCGTCTCCACCTACGCCGAACTCGACCATGTGCCGGTGCTGCATGCTCTGAAGATCCGCGACCCGTTCCGTCATGAAGGCATCTACCTCGACGACAGCATTCAGGGGGTCAACGACATTGCACCCCGGCGCCTGGGACATCAGGTGGCCTGGTTCCTGCTCGAGGCGCTGCAGGTCGACCCCGAGCTCGTGACCGAGACCGTTCCGAACGGGATCTGGGAGCGACTGAAGATCCCGAGCCCTATCGCCGATCGGTTCTTCGACGAGGATACCTACAGTTGGGGAGTTCCCTACCGACAAGCGCTGGAGGCCTGGCGACAGGAAGGTCGCTTCGCCGACCTGCAGACCCCCTCGGATGAATCCGACGCGCTTCGCGAGAAGGTCTTGAACCTTGCTCGAGACCTGGTCAACGACATGGTATCTCTCGGGAAGAACTTTCCTCGGAATGGTCCCTTCAGAGCCGCTCGAGCGACGGAGAGGTTCCTGAGCGCCATGAAGTTCCAGGTCACCGCGCCCAACAGCGAGCGCTTCGATGTGATGTTCCACGTCTCGGAGATGACGCCCGGATACTGGTCCATCAGCTGGTTGCTCAATGCACGGCGAGCTGGCGTGATGAGGGTGCCCCTGCAGAGCAGCGAGGTCTCCCTCATGGATGCCCTGCAGCGCTCGGGCATCGTGTGGCCCGAGAGCACTTACGAGCAATGGCTCGACGAGCACCTCGTGCCGGGACGCATCGGGCTGTCTGAGAGCACGGTCGAGGCCTACGCACTGCTCGGGGTGAGCACGCCCCTGCTGTTGCCTCCAGAGGCCTTGTGGGCCATCGCGATGGACAACGCATGCTGACCACGCTTCGGTCGCTGCCACGTCGCTTCGTCCTTGCCCGCTGGGACGATGGCTGGACGTTGTCGAGGATGCCCAAGATGGAGGGGGGCGCCTGGTTCGTGATCGATGACCCCGACGGAAAGGCCCCTATCGACATGGGCTTCTTCGTCAAGCTCAAGGAGGACAGTCCCATCGTCCTGCAGCTCAACGAGTTCTCGATGATCGGCAACGTCATGGAGAAGGAGTACGCCCGACCCTATTCAATCAGTGAGGCCTACCGTCGCAAGGTAGCCTGGTTCGTCTTCGAGTTCATGGGGCTGACCCCCGATCAAGCCGAGGGACTGTCGATCCTGCAGCCAGCCATTCCGGAGGTCTTCTACAACTTCAGTCGGAGCCATGTGAGGCAGATCCAGATCTCCAGGCTCAAGGACTGGAACGGCGTTTGGGTCGAAGACCTTCAGCCAGGAAATCTCTTCCCGGAAGACCGGGTCCGGCGCTTCGATGCAGCGCACGAGATGACGGACGCCATGCTTCGTTCCCTGTCGCTCACTTCCCACAATGAGGTCTCCATCTTCCCGAGAGGGACTGAAGATCCGGCCTACAAGGAGACTCGCTGGCAAGTCGACCTCGAGGCAGGCCCTCGCATCTTGGTGGTGGCACAGCACATCGATCGAGATGAACAGCCCACATGGCGACTGCATCGTTGGGACTGGGATGTGCCGCAGGACAGCAAGGGCTACCGAAGCCGGGGCTACCCCATGACTCGCGCTGACCTCGATGACCCAGGGGACCGTTTCCGCCTGCTCGCAACGAGCGATATCGGACCTCTCGAGCTGCTCGAGCAAGCCGGGCTCATCATCCTCGAGGAAGACCTCGATGACTGGATCGATGCTCACATTGACGTTCCGACCGTCGTGCCGGTGGTCGCGCAGACGATGGAGGCCTACGATCTACTGGACAGTGCCCTGTACGCCCCCATCTTCGCTGGGCAGTTCGACTTCTACACGTGGTGGAAGACCCTTCAGGAGACCCCGTGAGCCTCTGGCCTCTCTACGCCTTTCCCCTCGCCCAGCTGCCCCCCAGGCCTCACAGGGATGGGCACGTGGATCATCCCGTCATCGTGCGCCTGGTACAGGACCCAGGGCTTCGTGGAGTCATCGAGAAGATCTCCCGCCGTCACGGCAACCTCCCTCACTTTATGCGGCTTGGAGTCGTTGTCTTCGGCTACTGTCCCAACCCGGGGGAGGATCCCATCTCCATGATCATCCTTCGCTCCGACACGGAGCCCGACGGTTCCATCGAGTGGATCGTGTCGTCGATGGCCCCGTCGCCGGGCATGGAGCATCTGCACGTCAAGCCAGCTACCCTCGAGCACGTCGCTGATGCCTGGGCCGAGCGCAACAGCTGGCTGTGGTTCCTCTTCGATGTGCTGGGCGTCGTGCCAAAGACGATGAACAACGCAGCGCAGGCCAATCTGGTGACGCCTCAGCTCCTCTCCGACAACCAATGGGATGCGATGCTTCAGAGCCCAGCAACCATTCGGCTGAAGCAGTATCAGCAGCTCCTCTCCGAGGAAGATCTCAGGCTTCATCAGATGGAGGATGCCCTGACCTACGGGGAAGGCAGCGAGGCCTGGGAGACCTTCGTCCACCTCTACGGTGATCCTCCCACCCTCGAAGAGACGCACACCCTGTCCTCTCGCCTCGTCGAGCTGCGCAAGGATGGCCTTCGTGCCTCGGCCAATGTTCTGGGTCAATGGGCTCTGGCCACGTCCAAGCGGGAAGACTTCACTACCCCCTACCCCTTCCTCCAGACCACCTTCAACTTCCCCTTCAACGACTGGGTCGTCACCGGCGAGAGTCTCGACGACCACTTCCAATGGAGCGTTCATCGAAGTGGCGAAGCGGAGGTCACTCGGTTGACACCTCAGATGAGCGTGATGCCCGTCTTCCCGTATGCGGCCTCTGGGTCCACCGAGGGCCCGATGCAAGCACTGGCCCAGGCCGGTCTCTTCCTTCCAGACCGGGCCTTCGACGACTGGCTCGACAGCAGCATGGTCGAGGGACATCTGCTGTACGACGACGAGGCCTACCGGCTGTTGGGATCCAATCCGGCCTTCTACGACGAGGCCGACTTCAAGGTGTGGGCCCGCAGCCTGGAGCTCGTTTCATGAGCATCCTCGAGAACCTCTTCGGACCAGGGCTGGTGGGGCGAGAGCCTGGCTACGAGGTCCCCATGTGGTCGTGGCGCGACCCTGATGGGGTGGTGTGGCAGATCTGCCGAGTCGTGAGCAATAATCAAGCCCTTGCCGTCAACACCGACTTCGACCTTCAATGGGCTCGAAACGCGTTCATCGACGGTTCGCTCTTCCGCCTCGACTTGATCCAGCCCTCTGGCGCTCGGCAGCCCTACTCGGTCGTTGGCATCGATCAACGGGATGATTCCGGGCGCAACGCCATCAACATGTTCGACCGAGGCCGTCGGGCCACCGGTGCCTACGATGCACGTCCTCGGGTCACGGGCACCGAGCTCGATGTCTGGAGCACGTTCCTCTTCGACTACCTGGGACTTGATCCAGCCATCGTCACGAGCAGCGTGCGTGGCCGATGGATGATGCCCTATGTGCCTGATGTCACCGAGCTGCTTCGGACCGAGAGCGAGTGGTACCGACCCTATCTGATGCCGGCCGACCCGATGGAGGTGCTGCGCGACACCTGGCGAGAGGGCCAATCGGAGGAGTGCCGGAAACTGCTTGGTTGGGTCCGTCAGCTCGGGAACGCCCTTGGACTCGATCACCACGAGCCGAACAAGCGCATGATTCGGATGCGTGATGGATGGGTGGAGCTCGACCTGTACTGGGATCTCAACCCAACCCCCGAGACGCTGACCGAACACCCCGACCAGCTCGTCTTCCAGGCACGCATCGGCCCCGTCCACTCGAGCTGGCAGCTGGCGCCGATGGCGGCGATCCAGGGGCTCGGCATCCTGGTGGATGACGCCGAGAGGGTCGAGGACTGGATCGATGCCCATCTCATCGAGGGTGCTCGCGAGACCATCCCTGAAGAGACCTTCGAGGCCTACCTGCTGCTCGGCGCCAAGAAAGTTCCCCCGCTCATGCGCCCCATCCACCTGATGGAGTTCCTAAAGGCCCAGGGGACGCGGCTTCCGTGGGAGAAGGCATAGCCATCACGCCGTGACGTGGACGAAGAAGAAGCCGGGGGAGCGGTGCGATGCCCTGACACGTCCATACCGAAGAAACCGTCACTGGAGGGCGGAGATCCACCAGATGAGATGAGAAGCACCGCTCCCCGGCCTTCACAAGCAGTGTAGCCTATCTGGAACCGATAGGTGCTAGTAGCAAAAAAATGGAGCAACTGCGTTGTCGATGCTTGCCACGGACCGTGTCACGGGGTACCATGGTTCAGCAGCACGGAGAACGCCTTGGCCATCCAGATCTCAGTCGAACATTTCGACGTCGAACCCTCGGAAGACGAGCGGTTCGAGGTCAAGATCCACATCACGGGATGGAGCGACTCGGACCCGGATTCCGACGAGCCGGACCTGATCGAGTTCCTCCTCGACGATCGTGAGGTCGACACCCTCATCGAGAAACTCCAGGCGGTGCGCTGGGGGACCGATGTCTGATCTGCCGAAGCCCATCAAGACCTGGACCACCCCCGGACGCGGCCGCAAGGGATGCCCCGACTGCGGCACCTATGTCGCCGCTCGGACCAAGAAGTGTCCCTGTGGACACGTCTTCAGCGTGAGTACGCGCTCTCGTACCGTCAAGGAACGCAGCAAGGATCGAGAGGGTGAGGTCAAGGAGCGCATCCAGGAGGAGCGTGGCTCGGTCGACAAGCGGCCGCACCTCGTCACGCCCTCCGGGAAGTGCCCCCTTCCTCTCACTGGCACGGGCCTCGCTACCGTGGAGATGTGGATGATGGATCTGGCAAAGCTGCACACCGACCAGCGCTTGATGCCCAGCTGCTTCCGGTACTGGGCGCGAAGCTTCTTCGCAGTCGGATCCGAGGACTACAAGAAGGTCTGCGAGCACATCGAAGGCTACGCCCGGTTCGCAACGGGGAGGGGATGATGAAGAAGGTGAACCCGTACATCGTTCGGCCGCTAGATCAGAAGACGCACGACGATGCCGATGGAGTCTGGTTCCTCTCTCTCGACCCAACCGCCGACGACTACAAGTCGCACTACCTGGTGGTCGTCGGTCGGGACATCGTGCAGGGCGAGTCCATGGGCTACGCCATCCTGTTCCACGACCCACGCTCCTGTCGATCGGGGTCCAAGAAGATCCGCGCCGATCTCGAGGCCAAGGCCGAGGGGTGCATGACGTGGCTCTCGGACAACGTCCAGGGCGAGCTGCCGGCAACGGAGTGGGCAGACCCCCCCTCCAACTTCACCCTCTTCCTCACGACCCACCCCACCGCAGCCATGTCGTTCCGGTGTGACAACGCGCACGTCGCCCCCGAGCTCGCCACCATCACCCAGGTGGTGATTCGCAAGCTCACCGGTACGTGGCTCGAGTGGGCGCCTGCCCAGGGGGATGCATGAGCGCTGCCAACCTCAAGATCATCTACCGCGACGATGTCTTCGACAAGACGAACTGGGACAGCCTCGAGCACCTCGTCGATGCGCTGAACCAGACCGCCAACGAACGATGCAGCGGCGAGCCCTTCACCATCCAGGTCGTCTCCGAGGAGGAGGTGGCTGCGAGCGCATCGGACCCTGCGCAAGATCTACTCGGCGAGCTCCGCCACTGGGTCGGTCGCTCGGACCTGTCCTGGATGGCTCGCTACGACATCATCTTCTCGGACCGGGGCATCGCACCGCGCATCCAACAGGCCTTCCCGGGCTTCCGTCACCAGTCTCCCGACATGGACTACGACGACGATGTCCGAGCCTACCTGCGTCAGTTCGAAGACTACCTTCGGGGAGATCGAGCATCATGAGCATCCGCATCGACGAGTTCATCCAGCGCTTCGACTCCGATCGAGAGATGGAGCGCAGGGCGCTGAAGTCCAGGGTTCAGTCCTTTTTTCAGTCGACGTTCCCTCTTTACCTCAACGGGAGGGCGGACCCTGAGGTCGGCGACATTCTTCCTGTGCTTGGTGACGGCTCGGAACTCGATCGATCGGACCGTGGAGATCGAATGCTGTGGTGTGGCTGGAAGCAGCTCACCGACATTCGTCTCGTTGATCCAAAGGTGTCCATCACCTGTAAGGTGGCTCACCCTCGACGTGGAATGGGCGGTCCCATCTTGTTTGTCCCCGGGGACGGTCCCATCGCGGCGGTTCGCATCCGTCGCAAGAATGCCTCTCGAGCCGACAGGCGCTCTATTCTCCCCAGGGTGAGCTACGTCGGAGTCGGACTGAGCCACAACGATGTGAGCTATACAACCTGGCTGCAGCGTGTGGTCATCGATCCCTTCGAGGAGATCTGCGCCTCCTACGACGCGATGGTCGAAGGATGCAACCTGGTCGAGCCCCCCGGGCACCACGAGATGGAAACCGCGAAACGTGTCCACGGCGAGTTCGTGGATAGGTTGCGAGGAAAGTAAATCATGGGACGCCGACGAGGAAAGAAGAGCCCATCCCGCCGATCGGCACGCATGAAGGCCTTTCGTGCAGCCCGGCAAGGAGAATCCGTGACGTTCACCGCTCCATGGGGACACAGGGTCCGCTACACCGGCGCCCGCGTCGTCCTCTCTTCCACTCCACCCGAGCAGCGCATCGAGTCCGGAGCCATCGGGACCGTCACCGGACCTGGACACCTCCAGGGCTTCGTGAAGGTCCAGTTCGACGAGGTCGATGGACCGGTCGCTGTTCGTGAATCCAGCCTCCAGGAGGCCCCTGATGATGCCCGATGAGCTGCCCGACTGCCCTCACTGCGACACCCCTTCCGCCACCTTCGAAGTGTGGGGATCGAGCATGGGCCCCGGCTACCTGAGCCAGGGCTTCGGCTGTCCGTGTGGTGCGTACTTCCAGTACACCCAGCAGTCGGGCGGCAACCTGCTCGTCGCCTTCGGAAAGGACCAGCTCGTTCCGCTCGGTGAGTCGGGTGAGTCGGAGGGCTTTCCGTCGGTCTACACCGATTGGATGGACGACGTCGTGCTCCCCACCTGGCGCTACCGGGCCCGACATCCGAGCGACGCGCAGAGCGTGCCCTGTCCTCCGAAGGTGCCGGCCGAGCTCGAGGTCTTCGTGCGCATCAAGGACGTCGATGGAGGGATGACCTGGGTGCACATCGACGAGGAGATGCGTCAGATCTCCATGTCGCTCGAAGTGCCCGAAGACCCCGTGCTCACCGACAGCAAGATCTTCTTCGAGACCGTCTTCGGTCGGGTGTGCGAGCAGGTCGAAGGGGCTCAGATCCAGCCCACCCCCATCGCCAACCGCTACTACCCCGAGGGCACCAAGGGTGTGCCCCCGTGGATGGCGTTCGAGATCGGGGCCTCGACCTTCCGTGTGGGCTGGCGCAAGCGCGTCGTCGCCATCCAGGTCACGACCCCGACTGGCCTGCCCACCAAAGCCATCGAGCCCATCGCTGTGGCGGACCGGGTCACCTTCACCGTGCTCGGCGAGCCGCTGCACATCGAGACCCGCGAAGACTACCAGGTCTACCTCGACCGGGTCCTGCAGGTCGACATCGACAAGGGGAAGCTCGGAGCGGAGGAGATCGAGCCCCTGCGCAGGGTCCTTGTCAGCTCGTTCCCCGAGGAAGGAGGCAAGGACGTCACCGAGCTCCCCGAGCCTGGCCTTGCCCACTTCCTCGAGATCCACGCCTGGAACAACGACAAGGCCATCGAGTACCTCACGGTTTTGTGCAGGGAGGCCCTCGGTCTGAGCGACGAGGAGGAGGCATGATGCCCGAGCTCCGGAGGTGCATCGACCAGGGACAGCGTCGACGCCATGAGGCCTTGCAGCCCATTCTTCGTGAGATGGCCCGTGCGCGGGAGGAGGCCTTCGGTCCCGTCCTTCGAGAGATGAGCCGTGTGCACCGCAGGCTCGATGCGCTCCATGGATCTCTTCGGTCTTCGTGAAGATGGTTCTGGTTGACACGCTCCGTGTCATCGCTTAGGTTGATCGAGCATCAAGGAAGCGAGCATGCACAAGTACAGCTACGACACGAAGCCATCATCCCCCATGACTCGGACCGAGCGGGATGCTGAAGAGCGCTATTCGTTCTTGTGGTGTCTCGACAATGTCTCCTGGGAGGAGATGTGTGCCCTCCTGAGGTCGACCTGTTCGAGGTTCGGTGTCGAGTTCAGTGCGGTGGAGCCGGCTGTCGAGGCGTTTGCCGCATCTTCCAAGTCGATCGAGGACAAGGAGCGCTTTGCCGACGAGGCGTTTCGCATCCTGCGCTCGTCCAGGGGCGCCGCTCGGAGGAAGCCATGAAGTGGACCGAACTCGTGCCCGGCCTGCAGAACAACTGCGAGCCAGAGCCTCCTCCTGAGAAGTGCTCTCGACAGCACCACCTCCGCAAGTACACCGTGGGCACCGTGCTCACCTTCCGGCAGTACGACCCCGACGAGGTGAGCCACCTCGGTGCGGACCACAAGCACGTCTTCCGGCGTGGCGACAAGCTCGTCGTCGCCGAGAACAATGCTTGCGGCATGGGCATCGACGTCAAGCGCATTCGCGACGGCCGCGTCGACATGGTCTGGCCCACCGAAGTCACCGTCTCCAGGGATCAGCGACTCCCCGAAGGCTTCGACCTGTCGTCCCCCAAGGAGCTGTTCCCCGAGGACAAGGAGGCCCAGGATGCGGCTTGATCTTCCCATCCCCCTCCCGGATCGTCTGGCCGAGCTCGTCATCGCCTTCGCTGTCGAGAACATGGACCTGACGTGTCAGGAAAACTCCCTGGGTCGGTGTGCCGATATGGCTCGATCCTTCCGCCTGTTCCTGCAGGCCCATCATCACGACGCCGGAACGCTGGTCAGCTGGAGTCTCGAGCGGCATGGAGTCGCGGAAGATCAAAGCAAGATGCTCTTCAGCGCGCCCGTCCCCCACCGGTACTATCACGGCCTGGACTTCAACTCGCACTACGCGGTGATGGTCAACGACTTCGTCATCGACTTCACGGCGCGCCAGTTCGGCGGAGGAGCCCCCTTCCCACTCGTGTGGCACATCGACGATGCGCCGGTCTCCGAAGAGGACCACGTCAGCCCCCACCACAACCGCTGAGACAGAGAACCATGCGACTCATCCGAGACTTCTCCGACTTCTACGACGGACTCCAGAGCACGGACGCCGAGGCGCTCCCCCTCTATGTACGCAAGACCTCGAAGGAGGTGATCCCCCTCAAGGACAAGGCTCGCGTCGCACAGCTCTCCGCCCTCATCGAGCCCTACCGCGACTTCCTCCCCGCTCCCCCTCGAGACACCTACGCCAAGCGTCGTGTCCTCGGCTTCTGCGGCCGGCTGCAGGCCTTCTACCTGTGGAGTCGCAACGCCTACTTGTCGGTCGACAGCTTGCGAGAGGCCATCCTGCAGGTGTCCGATCGCAAATACGACGACCTGGAGAGCTACAGGATTCGCCGGGCGAAGGAAGCGATTCGTCGGAGCGATGACGGAGCCACCTGGATGGACCGCACCTTCAACGACAAGGGCTGGGCAGCCTGGTTGGCCAACGGAGCTCCTCGCTGGGAGACGAACCACGACGAGCTCTTCCGAGACCTCGACACCCCCGTCTTCGTGGCTCACTTCGACCGAGACGGGCACTTCTTGATCGAGAAGAACCCCTGTCTGCGGGACCTCGGCTTCCACAAGATCTACGAGCCCTACACCGTCTGGCAGTCCATCGACCAGTACCTCGGCAACCAGCTCGCCAAGCAGCCCGACCCGGTGTCCCCTGGATACACCGACGAGCTCCGTCGAGACGCCCACGGCTTCGACAACAGGAGCTTCAAGAGCGACGCCCCTAGCGAGAAGAAGCAGCGGCGCAAGGCCAACCGCAAGAGGAAGCGGCAACAGAAGACCGACAAGACGGCCTGACATCCCTCCTCCGACAGTCCAAGATCTGGAGCACCATGCAACGAAACCTCGAAGGCTTCGCCATCCTCTTTCTGATAGCCATCTGCCTGAGCAGCCCCATATGGCTCGCGATGTGCTGGTACATCGGAGTGCTGAGTGTCCTGATCGACGTCCTCGGCATCGTCATGATCAGCACCATCCTCATCACCGGTGTCGTGTTCGCCGGCCTACTTCTACGGGACCTCCCATCCTCCGTCTACGAGTGGACCCAGCAGCTCGTCAGCAACGTGGCAGGCACCCTGGTCTTCGGCGCTGTCCTTCAGGCATGGCGCCGACTCCGAAGCAAGGGCTTCAGCCGAAAGGCCACGGTGACCATCCTCACTGGCCGCATCGGTCAAGAACTGGATGAAGAAGAGTGGGCGCTTGCCGAAACCGACGAAGACGATGACAGCCCTGATGAGAAAGAACAGGGCTATGAAGAAGAAGGATGGAGAGACCTGGAAGAAGAAGGATGGAGAGACCTGGAATCATGAAGGACGATGTCCCCAAGGAGAGCATCATGTTCGGAGAGACCTTCGCCGCCATCGCCATGTTCACCTTCGGGGCTATGCTCAAGCGTGCTGTCGACATCAAGAACCAGGGCCATCACCCTCCGAAGCCAACCCGGGTTGTCAACCCGAAGGTCGATGACGAAGGCACCGTTGCTTCCGATGGACGGACGGTGATCCCCGACAACGAAGCCCTGATGCGTGGACTGCAGCAGCGACGTCGTGGCGATGCCTCGGACATCATCGACGCCGAGGACGCCGAGGACACTGCACCTCCCGAGCAATGAGGCCCGAAGTTCCTTCCTGCATGGACACGTAGTCAGAAGGCTGCTGATGGCATAGGATCTTCAGGTAGCGACAGGAGCGTTCATGGATCCGGGTCTGTTCTTCGGCGGCGTGCTGGCTGGTCTTCTCATCGCCCAGGCGTGGGTCTCGGGCACCGACGCCTCGGCGCATCCGTCGGCCCTCCCCCCGGGATCTCCCCACCCTGCTGCTGCGGCCAAGGTCGCCGAGGCCAGGGCGGTCTTCCTGCCTCACACGGCCGAGAACATTCAGCTCATCAAGGCCACCGAGCCCGAGGCGGCCGCCTCCTGGAAGGCGATGGCTGCGCGGATCCCCTACCTCACCGAGGCCGTCGCGATGTACTACGCGATGGAAGATCCAAACACGCCCACGGCCCCAAAGCTCTCCATTGCAGGCTCGCTGCTCTACCTCGTCAGCCCCGCCGACGTCATCCCCGACGCCATTCCCTTCATCGGCCAGGTCGACGACATCGGGGTGCTGCTCGCAGCCCTCAAGTACGTCTACGACTACATCGGGCCCGAGCACATCGAGAAGGCCAGGGCGTGGCTCATCTCCCAGGGCGTCGAGCCGAAGCCCTTCTTTGCCATCGGCAAGGATCTGGACGAGATGCCGGAGAAGGTGATTCAGGCCACCACCCAGGGACAGACACCCCTCTCCTTCCCCTTCCCGACGCCATCCACCCCTACCCAGCCCCAGCTGCCTGCGGCTCCCCAGGGCGCCACGCCGCAGCTTCCTGGACCGACGACGTCGCCTCCCCAGACGTCCTTCGGGCGCATCCATGACGACCAGCCCCCCGCACCCCCTCCGACCTGGAATGGTTACTAGAAATCTCGAATCCTGGCTCTTGCCAATACCTGGGAAGAACACCTCCTCGTCATGACTATATTGGCCCACCAGATCTGCCTTTCTCCAACGCCCGCGCAGGCGCAGAGCTTCTGCTCGTTTGCCGGGTGCCATCGGGTGGTCT